>Ga0207657_10001247_pt1 | contig 27200 bp, 27 predicted proteins | sample KBSC33metaG_FD_184316 | JGI IMG/M metagenome (GOLD analysis project Ga0207657, IMG submission 184316) | Corn rhizosphere microbial communities from Kellogg Biological Station, Michigan, USA - KBS C3-3 metaG (SPAdes) (version 2) | ecosystem: Host-associated > Plants > Roots > Rhizosphere > Soil ... | reverse complement strand
GTCGAAAGCGGACACTCGGCCGATGAACATCACCCCTTCGCCCGCGCGTCCTCGATCGCTTTCTTCAGCTCTTCGTAGCTGACCGCGCTGTTGATCACGCGGTTGCCGATGACGAACAGGGGCGTTCCGGTCGCTCCGAGCGCGCTCGCAAGCTGGAAATTCTTCTTCAGCTCAGCCTCGATGTCCGGGCTTGCACTTGGGGCCGCTGGCATCCCGGCAGCCTGGCTCGCCGCAGCCAGCGTATCGGGCGCAGGACGTCCCGCCTGCCACAAGGCATCGTGGAATTGCGCGAACCGCCCCGCCTTCGATGCCGCGAGCGAGAGCCGCGCCGCCTGGACGCTCTCCTCGCCCAGGATCGGGAGCTCGCGATAAACCACCCGCAGGCCCGGGTCCTCGCTGATCAATCGCTCGATCGAGGGGTTGCTCGCTTTGCAATAGGGGCAGGCGTAATCGTAGAATTCGACCAGCGTCACGTCCGGCTTGGCCGATCCCTTCCACGACGTCGCGAATGGCGTTTCGATCTCGGCGCGATGCTGGGCCAGCACCGGCATATATTGCTGGTCGCGAAGGGCCTCGCCCGCATCGACCAGGATTTGCGGATCGGCGAGCATCCCCGCGCGCACCAGCCGGGTTCCGACCAGCTGCGGCGCCGCGAAAACCAGAAGCGCGGCCGTCACGACCGCGCCGATCAGCCCCCCCAGTACCGCCGCTCCCAATCGACCGGACGACGGCTTTTCTATTTGTTGCACCTCGCCGCCCAGTCCTTCTTGATGGTCTTGTCGTTGCCGTTCTTGTCCGTGGTCAGCGCGGCACAGGACACCATGGCAATGTCCTGGGCTCGAAGATAGTCGGGAGTCCCCTGAGGAATTCCGCGCATCGCGGTCTGGGCGCTGACCAGCGCCAGCTTCGGGTCGCCTTCGAGGTTCTTGCGTTCGGCGGTCGCCAGAGCCGCTCGCGCGGTGTCGCCTTCCTGGTCGTAGATGACCCCGAGCTGATACCAGGCGAACGGATTGTCGTCGTCGCGGCCGATGGCGGTCTTCAGCACCTGCTTGGCCTCCGCATAATTGCTCTTGTCCTCGGTCGCGATCAGCGCGTGGCCGAGCATCGCGGCGATGAGCGGCGCGTCTCCGGAAGCCTTCGTCGCCTCGCGAAGCGGCGGGATCGCGTCCTTCGGATGGCCCGATTCGAGCAGGATCTGACCCTTGAGTTCGAGGAAGTAAGCGTCGTGCGGATCCGTCGCGAGGAGGGCATCCGCCTCCTTGAGCGCCTGCTCAGGATAACCCCCGACATGATAGGCATAGGCTCGTGCATAATGGCCCGGGATGCTCTGGTCGCTGACCGGATATTTCGTCAGCGCCTGCTTGGGATCGACGAAGCCGTAAAGCTTGGCTTTCACCCGCTCGAACTCGCGCTCGAGCTTGGGATCGATCGGCTTGCCCCATGATGGGTCGTTCTTGAGCTTCTGCTCCAGGGCGGAAATGCGCTCGCTCGAAAGCGGGTGGGTCTGGTCGTAGCTGTCGGTGGAGTAGATCGCGAGGCGATATTCCTGGTTCTGCAGCTTCCCGAAGAAGTCGAGCAGGCCCTTGCCGCTGATTCCAGCCTTCGACAGATAGGAGGCGCCGGCGGCATCGGCAGTGCTCTCCTGCGTGCGGGTGAATGCCAGGAATTTCCCGAGGGCTGCGCGCTGTCCCGCCATCATTACGCCCATTCCGGCATCGCCGGCCCCGGCAGCGATGGCGATCGCGCCGAGAATCATCGTCGCAAGCGTGATTCCGGTCGCCGCACCGGCGCCCTGCTGCAGCCGGATCGAATGCCCGCCCGCAACGTGGCCGAGCTCGTGCGCCACCACGCCCTGCAGCTGGTTGACGTTGTCGGCGGCGAGCAGAAGCCCCGACTGGACGTAGACCGTCTGGCCGGTAGCGACGAAGGCGTTGATCTCCGGATCGTTCAGAAGGACGACATGAACGCTCTGCGGGTCGAGGTTCGCGGCCTTGATCAGCGGAATGCTCAGGTCGCGGAACAGCGCTTCCGTTTCGGTATCGCGAAGCACCGAGGGCCCGCTGTCGTCGTCCGCGGCCACGGCCGGTTGAACGAACGACAGCGCCAGTACCAGCGCCATCATGACGATGCGCGTCAGCCGCGACAGCCCTTCAATCATGACAGCGCCACTCTCATCCGCGGCCTGAACCTCCCATGAAACGAGGCGTATGACGCCATGCCGGTGGCATGGTGGACCGCATCGTCAGCCGAACGTGCGTTGCCACCAGCCGCTTCGAGGCTTGCCGCCTTGCTCGCCGCCGTTCGAATCATTGTCCGCGGCGGGCGCTGGAGCAGTTTCGGCAGCCGCCTCTTTCGGCTTGGCCCTGCGGCGCTTCGGCTTTTCGGCCGGAGCTTCCGCGGACGCCGCTGGAGCGGCTTCGGCCGGAGCTTCGGCAGCTTCGGCCGGAGCGTCTGTGGGTTCAGCCTTCTTGCGGCGGGGACGCTTCGGCTTCGGCGCAGCGTCATCGGGAACCTCGGTTTGGGCGATCGGCGGCTCTTCCTCAGTCGGCCGCTCGGCCATCGGCGAGCTGCCGGCCTCGATTTCAGGAGCCTCGGCCTGCGCAGCAGCCCTCGGCTTGCGCCGGCGGCGGCTCCGCTTCGGCTTGGCTCCAGCATCGGGCTCGCCTTCCGCTTCGACAGCCTCGGCAGGAACTTCCGCAGCATCGGATTCCTCGACCGGCGGCGGCAGTTCGTCGGCGGGAAGGCCGGCCTCCTGGCCGACTCCGCGCCTCCGGCCACGGCCGCCGCGGCGGCGGCGGCGGCGGCGGCGGCCGCCGCGCTCATCCTGCGCCTCGGCCCGCTCCTCTTCCTCGTCCTCTTCCTCGTCCTCTTCGGCCTCGGCGCCGATCAGCGCGGCCTCCAGCTCTTCCTCTTCCTCCTCCGGGCTTTCGACAACCGGAGCGCTCGGCTGGGCCGGCACCGGCCGCGGGCCGGAACTTTCGACCGTCATCCTAGCGCCCTCGAAACTCTCGTCGATGGCGATCTCGATCGAGACTCCGTAGCGATGCTCGATCTCGGCGAGCTCCGAGCGCTTCTTGTTGAGGACGTAAACCGCGGCGTCGCGTCCGGCGCGAAGGACGATCCGGTCGCCGCGCCCTCTCGCCGCCTCATCCTCGATGATCCGCAGCGCCGACAGACCAGCCGACGAGGCGGTTCGCATCAGACCGGTGCCTTCGCAATGCGGGCATGCCTTGGTCGATGCTTCGAGCACTCCGGTGCGAAGCCGCTGGCGGCTCATCTCCATCAGGCCGAAGCTCGAAATCCGCCCGACCTGGATCCGCGCGCGGTCGTTCTTCAGCGCTTCCTTCATCGCCTTCTCGACTTTGCGGACGTGGCCCGACTGTTCCATGTCGATGAAGTCGATGACGACGAGGCCCGCCATGTCGCGGAGCCGGAGTTGCCGCGCGATCTCGGCCGCCGCCTCAAGATTGGTGGCGTAGGCCGTCTGCTCGATATTGTGCTCGCGGGTCGACCGGCCGGAGTTGATGTCGATCGACACCAAAGCCTCGGTCGGGTTGATGACGAGGTAGCCCCCGGACTTCAGCTGGACGACCGGCTGGTACATCGCCGAAAGCTGGTCCTCGACCCCGGAGCGCTGGAACAAGGGCGTCGATTCGGTGTGCTGCTGAACCCGCTTCACATGGCTCGGCATCAGCAGCTTCATGAAGCCGCGCGCCGCCTTGTAGCCTTCCTCGCCCTCGACGATCACATCGTCGATGTCGCGGTTGTAAAGGTCGCGGATCGCCCGCTTGATGAGGTCGCTGTCGCGATAGACGAGCGCCGGCGCGGTGCTCTTCAGGGTGCGCTCGCGAATCTCGTCCCACAGCCGCGCGAGATAGTCGAAGTCGCGCTTGATCTCGACCTTGGTGCGCGACAGCCCAGCGGTCCGTACGATCAGTCCCATCGTCGTCGGCAGCTTAAGGTCGGCCATGATCGACTTCAGCCGCTTGCGGTCGGCGCCGTTCGAAATCTTCCTGCTGATCCCGCCGCCGTGCGAAGTGTTGGGCATCAACACGCAATAGCGGCCGGCGAGGCTGAGATAGGTGGTGAGCGCCGCGCCCTTGTTGCCCCGCTCCTCCTTGACGACCTGGACGAGCAGCACCTGGCGGCGCTGGATCACGTCCTGGATCTTGTAGCGGCGGCGCAGGTTCTGGCGCCGCTTGCGAAGCTCGTCGGCGGCGGATTCGTCGACCGGCGAGCGCGACGATCCGCTTCCGGCCTCATCAGTGTCTTCGGCGGCGATCGATTCCTCGTCGCCCGCGCCGTCTTCGAAATCTTCCGATTCCTCCGCCGCTTCGTCCCTCTCGGCTTCGGCATTGCGAAGGCGCTCTTCCTCGGCGGCCTGCTCGGCTTCCTCCCTGAGCAGCGCATCGCGGTCCGCCTTGGGTATCTGGTAATAATCCGGGTGGATTTCACTGAAAGCCAGGAAACCATGACGATTGCCGCCATAGTCGATGAACGCCGCCTGGAGCGACGGTTCTACCCTGGTAACCTTGGCGAGATAGATATTGCCTTTGAGCTGCTTGTGCTCCGAGGATTCGAAATCAAATTCCTCGATGCGGTTTCCCTTGACGACGGCGACCCGGGTTTCCTCCGGGTGGCGCGCATCGATCAGCATGCGCATGGACATTGAAAATTCTCCGGGCGCGGCGGACCGGTTCCTGGGCCGGCGGGCGCGCCATTGACTGAGCCTCACGAAGCGGGTGTCGGCCGCTCATGCTGGCGAAAGTGGTGAAGAGCGTGTCTGCTGCGCGCGCGTGTCCCGCCATTGGCGCGGGAATGCCGCCCCGCTGCCCGGATGGGTGCTGTCGGGGGGAAGAAAGTGGCGTCATGCAGCGTCAACCTGTGTCATGCCGCGTTCCAGGTAGGCGCGGCGCAACCCTGCGGCTTGTTGAAAGCCGAGGATTTGAGCCGGTTAGCATCGCCGGACGCCGACGGCAACAAAGTTGGGCAGAGTTCATCGACTAAACGGGTAAGTAGCTGTTAACCATAAACTTGTGATAAAGAGCCGACCGAGTTGGGGGATCCGGAGAACCAATGCCGAGGCGTTGGAATACAAGAAAATGGATTGCCGGAGCGGGCGTCGCTGGCGCTGCCGCCGCGATCGCGGGCGCTTTGGGGTTTCTGGCGCTCGGCGGCGCTGCCGCGGCGGGAGTCGAGCCCGGCTGGTCCGGCAATGGCGGCAATAGCGTCACCGTCACCCTTCCCGGCGCAATCGAGCGTGTCCCGGTCGTCGAGGCCCGGACACCCGGACGTCCGTTGGTCCTCATCGATCCCGGCCACGGCGGTCAAGACCCGGGCGCGACCGCCGTGTCCCGCGACGTCGCCGAAAAGGACCTGGCGCTCCAGCTCGCCCGCGAGCTTCGCGACAAGCTTGCGAGCGACGGCCGGGTACGGATCGCCATGACCCGCAACGACGACCGCTACCTGACGCTCGACCAGCGTTCGGCACTCGCCCGCGATCTCGGCGCCAGCCTTTACGTCTCGCTCCATATGGACAGCGCGCCAAACCCGCTGGCACGCGGGGCGACGGTTTATTCCCTGTCCGACGTTGCCTCCGATGAAGAATCGGCGCGCCTTGCCCAGTCGGAAAACAGCGCCGCAGCCCGGGCAGCAGGCTCGGACGGCTCCGTTCGGGCAATTCTTTCCGATCTCGTCGTGCAGAGCCAGATGCGGGCGTCGGCAACGCTTGCCGAACGGCTCGTCCGCAATGCCAGCGGATCGGTCGAGTTGAGACCGAACCCGCACCGCTTCGCCGATTTCCACGTGCTTCGAAGCGCCGGCGTCCCCGCTGTTCTGTTCGAGGCCGGCTACATCAGCAATGTCGACGACGAAGCGATGCTCCGCGACCCGAAGCAGCGCGCGCGAATCGTCGCTGCACTTGCACGGGCCATCGAAGCGGATATCGCCGCTCGCTCGGTCCGCTAGTCCTTTCACGCTTTTCGCGCTGCACGGAAGCCGCTAGACCCCACCGGACCCATGAAGTTCGAACGCCTGTCGGCCCCCTCTATTCCAATGCCTGACCTCGTCGCGTTCAACGAGCGCGTCCACGAGTGGCTGGACCCCTATTTCAAGCCGCGTTGGGTGAAGCGCCTGTCGATCGTCGCCGCAGTGCTGTTCGTGATATTCGCCGGCGTCTGGCTGTTCTTCGCGAGCACGATTCCGTCGACCGACACCCTCCTTGCCTACAAGGTTCCGCTTCCGACCTACGTTCGGGGCTACAACGGCGATCCGGTCCAGAGCTTCGCCCGCGAACGGCGGGTCGAACTGGCTTACGACGAAATCCCGCCCGTCGTCGTCCACGCTTTCATCTCGGCCGAGGACAAGACCTTCTTCTCGCACCACGGAATCGATTACACCGGCCTCCTCGGCGCCGTTGCCGACTACGGAATCAAGTCGGTCACCGGCGGCGGCCGCGCCAAGGGCGGTTCGACGATCACGCAACAGGTCGCCAAGGGCCTACTCCAGGACAGCAGTTACAATGTCGGCCGGAAGATTCGCGAGGCGATCCTCGCCTTCCGCCTCGAATCCGTCCTGACCAAGCAGCAGATCCTCCAGCTCTACCTCAACCAGATTTTCCTCGGCCGGAATGCCTACGGAATCCAGGCCGCGGCGCGTGCCTACTTCGACAAGGACCTGACCGCGCTGTCGTTGCCGGAAGCGGCCTATTTGGCCGTGCTCCCCAAGGCGCCTGCCAATTACGACCCTGTCCGCGAAACCCAGCGGGCGCTCGACCGCCGCAACTATGTGCTGCGCGAGATGTACCGCAACGGCTACATCACGGAGGACCAGTGGAGGTCCGCGGCGGCCACTCCGCTCGACACCATCCGCTACGGCGCGGGCGAGCATTTCCGCGACATGGGCGGCTATTACATGGAAGCGGTCCGCCGCGAGCTGTTGCGCCGGTTCGGCGAGAACGCGACGGACGGGCCGAACAGCGTTTATGCCGGGGGCCTATGGGTGCGCACTTCGGTCGATCCCGTGATGCAGGACGCGATGGCTGCGGCGCTTCAGGAGGGCCTAGCGAGCTTCGACGGCAGCCGCGGCTGGCGCGACCTGGGCAAGAGTATCGACATCGACGGCGACTGGGCCGGCAGGCTCGACCGGACTCCGGTCGGGACCGGTTTCGCCGACTGGCGCAAGGCCGTCGTTCTTTCGAAGGATTCCAACTCGGCGACGATCGGCTTTGCCAATGGCAAGACGTATGAACTTCCGGCGTCGGCCGCCTCGATGCCGAAGCGCGGCGGCGGCGGCTCCGCCTTCGACAATTTCCGGCCCGGAATGATCATCGTGGTGAAGGACCAGGGCGACGGCACCTATGCGCTCCGTTCGATTCCCCTCGTCTCCGGCGGAATGCTCGCCCAGGAAGTCCACACCGGCCGGATCCTGGCGATGCAGGGCGGCTTCGACGTCGTCGAATCCTCCTACAACCGCGCCATCCAGGCGCAGCGCCAGCCGGGTTCGGCGTTCAAGCCGATCGTCTATGTGACCGGCCTCGAAAACGGCTTCACCCCCGCGACAATCGAGCTCGATGCCCCGTTTTGCGTGTGGCAGGGCGCCGGCCTCGGCAACAAGTGCTTCACCAATTTCGACGGCCGCTACGCCGGCCCGCACACGATGCGCTGGGGGCTCGAGCAATCGCGCAACCTGATGACGGTCCGCGCCGCTTCGCAGATCGGAATGGCGAAGATCACCGATACGGCGCGCAAGCTCGGAGTCGGCGATTATCAGAATTATCTCTCGATCGCGCTCGGCGCCGGCGACACGACCGTTGCGCGCCTCGTCAACGCTTATGCGATCCTCGCCAACCAGGGCCGGTCGGTGAACCCGACGATGATAGATTATGTCGAGAATCGCGAAGGCAGGGTCATCTACCGCTCCGACAACCGCTGCGCGATCATGCAGGGCTGCAACGCGCCGGACTGGAACGGCAAGCCGATGCCGCGCCCGCCGGTCCGGACCAAGCAACTGGTCGACGCAATGGCCGCGTTCCAGATGGTGCACGTGATGGAAGGCGTGATTACGCGTGGTACCGCAGTCGTTCTTCGCGACCTCAACCGGCCTCTGTTCGGAAAGACCGGGACGACCAACGGCCCGACCAATGTCTGGTTCGTGGGCGGCACTCCCGACATCGTCGCCGGGGTCTATGTGGGCTACGACCAGCCGCGCCCGCTCGGGCACGTGCAGGGCGCAAGCGTGGCCGCGCCGATCTGGAAGCAATGGGCGAAGGTCGCGCTCAACGACCAGCCAAAGGTTCCGTTCGTCGCTCCCCCCGGGATCCGCTGGGTCCGGATCGACCGCGCCACGGGCAAGCGAGTCTACGGCGTCTTCCCGACGACCGAGGAACCGCAATCGGCGGTGATCTGGGAAGCCTTCCAACCGCAGACCGAGCCAAGGCGAAGCTTCCGCCGCCGCGATGAGCAGACCGAAGAGCAGGCAACCGCTGCGACCACCCCGGTCGCGCCTGCACATCAACCCACGCAGCCCCGCTATCAGATGCCGGCGCCGGTCGAGCCTTTCCAGCCGCCGCAGCCTTCCCCCTTGCAAAACACCACCGCGGCTCATTAGCCCCGCGGTAGCAATCAGCTGACGAAAGCCGAATCATGCGCGCCGAAGCGCAAGCCCATGTCGACCAGATCAACGCCGCGACCGCGCTCCTGCGCCGGTTCCTCGACTGGGACCGCGCCCAGCGCCGGCTCGAGGAGCTGAACGCCAAGGTCGAGGACCCCAAGCTGTGGGACGATCCCAAGGCCGCGCAGGACGTCATGCGTGAACGGCGGCGGCTGGACGAGGCGATTGGCGCGACCACGGCAATCGAACGCGAGCTGACCGACACCGTGGAACTCATGGAGCTGGCCGAGAGCGAGGGCGATGACTCGCTGGTCGACGATGCCGTCAGGAGCCTGTCCGACCTCGCCGAGCGCGCCGAGCGCGACAAGGTCGCCGCCCTTCTCGCCGGAGAGGCCGACGCGAATAGCGCTTATGTCGAGGTCAATGCGGGCGCCGGCGGAACGGAAAGCCAGGACTGGGCCGAGATGCTCCTGCGCATGTACTCCCGCTGGGGGGAGCGGCACGGCTACAAGGTCGAGACCATCGAATATCATGGCGGCGAGCAGGCCGGGATCAAGTCTGCGACGATCCTGGTCAAGGGCGAGAACGCCTATGGCAATCTCAAGACCGAGAGCGGGGTCCACCGGCTGGTCCGGATCAGCCCCTACGATGCCAACGCACGTCGGCACACGAGCTTTTCGAGCGTTTGGGTCTATCCGGAAGTCGACGACGACATCGCAATCGAGATCAACGAGTCCGAATTGCGGATCGACACCTATCGCGCGTCGGGCGCCGGCGGCCAGCACATCAACACCACGGACAGCGCGGTCCGGATCACGCATATCCCGACCGGAATCGTGGTCGCCTGCCAGAACGAGCGGTCGCAGCACAAAAACCGCGCACAGGCGATGAAGCAGCTGAAGGCGCGGCTCTACGAAGCGGAGCTCCAGAAGCGCGAGGCCGAAGCGAACGCGGCCAACGCGGCCAAGACCGACATTGGCTGGGGCCACCAGATCCGAAGCTATGTGCTGCAGCCGTACCAGCTGGTGAAGGACCTGCGCACCGGAGTCACATCGACAGCGCCCGGCGACGTCCTCGACGGCGACCTCGACCGCTTCATGGCAGCGGCTTTGTCGCAGCGGGTCACCGGCGAGAAGGTCGAGGTCGAAGACGTTGACTAGAATCGGCGGCGCGGGGGCGCTTTTCGCGCTGCTCCTCCTTGCCTCCTGCCGCGCTGCGCCGGAACAGGAGCGCTTTCCAAAACCCAACCGGCCCGTTGCAGCCATCGTCGGGGACACATTCTCGACCGAGGATGCGCGCGACCGGATGGGCGAATTCGAGAGGGTCGTCACGCTCGCGGACGTCAAGCCGGGCATGTGGATCGCGGACGTAGGCGCCGGCGAAGGTTATTATTCGGTGCGGCTGTCGCCCGTCGTCGGCAGACGCGGCCGAGTCCTGGCGGAAGACATCCAGGCCGAGGTCACCGACCGTCTCGCCCAAAGGGTTCAGCGCGAAAATCTCGACAATGTCGCGGTGACGCTCGGCGCGCCCGACGACCCCAAACTTCCGGCCCATTCGCTGGACCGCATCTTCCTCGTCCACGTCTATCACGAGGTCGATTCGCCCTACGCCTTCCTGTGGCACGTTCGCGAGGCGCTGAAACCGGGGGGACTCATCATCGTCGTCGACGCCGACCGGCCGCCGCAGCGGCACGGCATTCCGCCCGCGACGTTGCGCTGCGAATTTGCGGCTGTGGGCCTGCGGATGCGCGGCTTCCAGCCAATCGAGGACGGCGATGCTTATTTCGCCGCATTCGCCCCGGTCGGCGAGCGACCGAAGCCAAGCGCAATCAAGCCCTGTAAGGGTTAGGCCGCTTCCAGCTTGCGCGCCGCCCGCTTGCGCTCGTGCGGATCGAGGAAGCGTTTGCGGATTCGGATGTTCTTCGGCGTGACCTCGACCAGTTCGTCATCCTGGATGTAGGCGATCGCCTGCTCCAGGGTCATCCGCCGCGGCGGGGTGAGGCGGATCGATTCATCCTTGGGACCCGACGCGCGAAAGTTGGTCAGCTGCTTGGACTTGAGCGGATTGACCTCGAGGTCCTGCGGCTTGGCGTTCTCGCCGATGACCATCCCTTCGTACAGCTTGTCGCCGGGCGAGATGAACAGAACGCCGCGATCCTCGAGCGCGTTCAGCGCGTACGCAACCGCCTCGCCCTGTTCCATCGAGATCAGGACGCCGTTCTGCCGCCCCTGGATCTGGCCCTTGTAGGGACCATATTTCTCGAACAGCCGATTCATGATTCCCGTGCCGCGCGTGTCGGAAAGGAACTCGCCGTGATAGCCGATGAGGCCGCGCGAGGGAGCCGAGAAGGTCAGGCGGGTCTTGCCTCCGCCGGAGGGGCGCATGTCCGTCATCTCGGCCTTGCGCATCGCCATCTTGTCGATGACCGTCCCGGAGAATTCGTCGTCGACGTCGATCACGACGGTTTCGTAGGGCTCCTCGCGGCCGTTGGGTCCGTCGCGGAACAGGACCCGCGGGCGGCTGATCGACAGCTCGAACCCTTCGCGGCGCATGGTTTCGATAAGGACTCCAAGCTGGAGCTCTCCGCGTCCGGCGACTTCGTAGCTATCGTTGTCTGACCCGATCGTGACCCGGATAGCGACATTTCCCTCGGACTCTCGTTCCAGCCGCTCGCGGATCACGCGGCTCTGTACCTTGTCGCCGTCGCGGCCGGCATAAGGGCTGTCGTTGACCGAGAAGCTCATCGCCAAGGTCGGCGGGTCGATCGGACGGGCGTGAAGCGGCTCCGCGACCGCCGGATCGGCGATCGTGTTGGAAACGGTCGCCTTCATCAGGCCGGCGATGGCGACGATGTCCCCGGCTTCGGCCTGCTCGACGGGGACTCGCTCGAGGCCGCGGAAGGCGAACACCTTGGTGGCTCGGCCTTCCTCGACGACGTTGCCGTCAACGTCGATCGCCTTGATCGGCATGTTGACGTTGAGACGGCCGCTTTCGATCCGCCCGGTCAGGATGCGCCCGAGGAAGGGATCGCGATCGAGCAGCGTAGCAAGCATCTTGAACTCGCCTTCGGGATCGAGACCCGGCGCCGGCACATGGCTGACGATCGTCTCGAACAGCGGGGTCAGGTCGCCTGAGCGGACGTCATCGGTGAGCCCGGCATAACCCGCGCGACCCGACGCGTAGAGCACCGGAAAATCGAGCTGCTCGTCGGTCGCGTCGAGATTGAGAAACAGTTCGAACACCTCGTCGAGCACTTCGGCCGGACGCGCGTCCGGGCGGTCGATCTTGTTGACGACGACGATAGGCCTGAGCCCGAGCGACAGCGCCTTTCCCGTAACGAACTTGGTCTGCGGCATCGGACCTTCGGCCGCATCGACCAAAAGGATCACGCCGTCGACCATCGAGAGGATGCGCTCGACCTCCGCGCCGAAATCGGCGTGGCCCGGCGTATCGACGATGTTGATGTGCGTGACTTCGCCCGCGGCATTCGGCCATTCGACCGAGGTGCACTTGGCGAGGATGGTGATCCCGCGTTCTTTTTCCAGGTCGTTCGAATCCATCGCGCGCTCTTCCACGCGCTGGTTGTCGCGGAACGTGCCGGACTGGCGGAACAGCTGGTCGACAAGCGTCGTCTTGCCGTGATCGACGTGGGCGATGATCGCCACGTTGCGCAGGTTCATTGGAATGTCCTGAAAAATTGAGGGGCGCCCCTACAGGAAACAGCGCCTTGTTGCAACGCAACATTGGCGCCGGAAGCCCGGTTTACAACCCGCGTTCGAGGATCTCGATAGCGCGCTCGACGGCACGAAGCTCGCTATGCGCGAGGCGTTCGAACTTGGTGCGCAGCATCCGGTTGGACGCCGGGCTTCTCGATATTTCGTCATGGCCGGCCGGGGAAAGCCGGAGCGCGAGCCGCCGCCGGTTGTCCGGGTCGGCCTGGCGTTCGACGAGACCGGCACGAACCAGCGTATCGACCGAGCGGCTGACGGCCGGCGCTCCGCGTTCAACCGCCGCGGCCACTTCGTTCAGGGTCGCGGGCTCCTTCTCGCCGATCGCCGCAAGCAATTTGCGCCGTGCAGCGTCCGCGCGTTCGGCGGCCCCATCGGCCACCCATTTGTGAGCGACGTCGGTGAACCGCGACGCGAGCGCCGACGGGCTGTGCGAAGGCGTGAATTGCTGCACGGCAACCATTTGAACAGCAATAAGGTTGTGTGAGTCAAGCGGCTGCGGCGCTTGCGCTTTTGACTTAACGCCGCAATGCCCTGTCAATGAGCCGAGCCGCACCGCGCCGCCGCCTTCCGCGAAACATCTGGGTCCTCGGCTTCATCAGCCTGTTCATGGACCTGTCGAGCGAGATCTATCACGCTCTGCTTCCCGCCTTCGTGACGATCGTTCTCGGCCTGCCTGCGACAGCGCTCGGTGCTATCGACGGAATCGCCGAAGCGACTGCCAATTTCGCCAAGCTCTTCTCCGGCCGCCTTTCCGACCGAAGCCAGCGGCGAAAGCCCTGGATCATGGGCGGGTACGGCCTCGCGGCGGCATCCAAAATCCTGTTCCCGCTTGCGGCAAGCGCCCCGGCACTCATGGTCGCGCGCTTCGCCGATCGGATCGGCAAGGGCATCCGCGGATCGCCGCGTGACGCGATGGTGGCAGACGAAGCGCCGCCGGAGATGCGCGGCCGCGCCTTCGGGTTGAGGCAGGCGCTCGACACCGCGGGCGCCCTGCTGGCACCGCTCGTCGCGATCGCATTGATGGCCCTCTTCATGAGCGACATTCGCGCCGTCTACTGGATCGCGATCATCCCGGCGGCGATCTCCTTCCTGCTCGCCTGGCTGGTGCTTCGCGAACCCGAAACTCATGTCGAGACGGGAAAGAAATCGCCTTTCTTTCGCGGCTTCCGCGAGCTCGACAAGGACACGAAGCGGCTGCTTGGAGTCGGCTTCCTGTTCACCCTCGCGCGCTTTTCGGAAGGGTTCCTGATCCTCAAGGGTATCGATGTCGGCGTTAGCGAGGCAATGTCGCCGCTCTCGCTTGCCATCTTCAACCTCGCTTACGTCGCGCTCGCCTACCCGGCGGGTGCGCTCAGCGACCGGATGAATCCGCGAACCATCCTGATGGCGGGGATTGCTGTCCTCATCGCCGGCGACCTCGTCCTCGCGGCGACCGGGAGCTTCGCCGGCCTGGTCGTCGGAGTCGCCTTGTGGGGCGGCCACATGGCGCTGACCCAGGGAATTTTTGCCCGCATGATTGCCGACAGGGCCCCTTCCGAACTTCGCGCGACCAGTTTCGGGGCGTTCTGGTTCGTGACCGGGATCGCCGCGCTGCTCGCCAGCCTTGGCGCCGGATGGCTGTGGGACCGCGAGGGTCCCGGCGCAGTGTTCATCACCGGCGCGGGAGTCGCCGCGATGGCGTGGGCAATGCTCAGCCTGCTTCCGGACGAGCCGCGCCCTACCGCGTGAACTTCTCGCCCTTCTCGGCTTTTTGCAGCAACAGCCTGGAGAAGCTGAACTCCGGCTTCATGCGCTCTTCCTGTTGCTTCAGGCCGGCAACGATCTTCGTCAGCCCCTCGATATTGTCGGCCCAGTACATCGGGCCGCCCTTGTAGACGGGCCAGCCGTAGCCATAGACCCAGACCACGTCGACGTCGGATGCCCGCTGGGCCATGCCTTCCTCGAGGATTTTCGCGCCTTCGTTGACCATCGGATAGATCGTGCGCTCGACGATCTCCTGGTCGGAGACGTTGCGGCGCTCGACGCCTTTCTCCGCCGCGAACTTCTCGATGATCTGCTGCACCACCGGTGACGGTGTCGGACGGCGCTTCTCGTCATAGTCGTAAAAGCCGGCGCCCTTCTTCTGGCCCCAGCGCTCGATCGCGCAAAGCGCGTCGCGAAGGTTCTCGATCCGGTTCGGGTCGCGGTGCCAGCCGATATCGACTCCGGCGAGGTCGGCCATCTGGAACGGCCCCATCGGCATCCCGAAATCGACGTGGACCTTGTCGACCTGCTCGGGAGTTGCGCCTTCGATCAGCAATTTCGTCGCTTCGATCTGGCGCGGCATCAGCATCCGGTTGCCGATGAAACCGTGACACACGCCCGCAACGACCGGGACCTTCTTGACCTTCTTCCCAATCTGCATCGCGGTCAGAAGCACATCCGGTGCGGTCTTCGCGCCGCGAACCACCTCCAGCAACTTCATCACATTGGCAGGCGAGAAGAAGTGCATCCCAAGCACGTCTTCGGGCCGCGACGTGGATGCGGCGATCTCGTCGACGTTGAGATAGCTGGTGTTGGAGGCCAGGATCGCACCCGGTCTTGCGACCTTGTCCAGACGCCCGAAGACCTCCTTCTTCACGTCCATGTTCTCATAGACGGCCTCGATGATGAGGTCGCAGTCCGCGAGAGCCTCGAAATCCAGCGTTGGCGACAGCAGTCCCATGGCCTTTTCGACCTGTTCGGTCGTGAAGCGGCCCCTGGCGGCGCTCGCCTCGTAATTCTTCCGCATCAGGCCAGTGCCCCGGTCGAGCGCCTCCTGCCCCATTTCGACGATCGCGACAGGGATTCCGGCGGTTAGGAAATTCATCGAAATACCGCCGCCCATGGTCCCGGCGCCGATCACCCCGACCTTTCGGATCGGGCGCGGTTCCGTGTCCTCGGGAATACCGTCGATTTTCGCCGCCTTGCGCTCGGCGAAAAAGAAATATTGTTGCGCCTTCGCCTGGCCGCCGCTCATCAATTCCATGAACAGCTTGCGCTCTTCGATGACGCCTTCGGAATAAGGCTTGCGGGTCGCGACCTCAACCGCACGAATATTGGCCTCCGGCGCGTCGAAGCCTTTGAACTTGCGCGCATTTGCCTTTCGAAATTCATCGAACACCGCGGGGTCGAACGCATCGATCCGATCCGTCCGCTCCGATGTTTTCTGAAGCGGCCGGACATCGCGGACTTCCTCCGCGAAAGCGACCGCGTGCGGAATCAGGTCGCCCTCGATGAGCCGGTCCACAAGGCCCGCGTCAAAGGCTTCCTTCGCCCCGATCGGAGTGCCCGTCGCGCACATCTGGAGCGCCTTTTCGATCCCGGCGACTCGCGGCAGCCGCTGGGTCCCGCCGGCCCCCGGCAGCAGGCCCAATTTCACTTCCGGAGTGCCGAGCTTCGCCGTCGGCACCGCCACGCGATAGTGACAGCCGAGCGCGACTTCGAGCCCGCCGCCGAGCGCGGTGCCGTGGATCGCCGCAATCACCGGCTTCGTGCAATCCTCGATCCGGTCGACGACCTGCGGGAGCCAAGGCATGATCGGCGGCTTGCCGAACTCGGTGATGTCCGCGCCGGCAAAGAAGGTCTGGCCTTCGCAGGCGATTACCACCGCCTTCACAGTGTCGTCGGCCTCCGCCGCATCGATCGCGTCGACCAGGCCCTGCCGGACGGCGGCGGACAAGGCGTTCACCGGCGGGTTGTTGGATTCGATGATCAGCACATCACCGTGGTGCCGGGTGGAAATCGGGTTCGTCACTTGAGCTCTCCGAATGTCAGGCCGACGTGCGGCCATAGTCCTGGATTGAAAAGGGATGGGAGGCGGAAAGGCCGCCGTCGACGGCAATCGCCTGCCCGTTGACGTAGCTTGCGGCGTCGGATGCCAGGAAGAGCGCCACCGAGGCGATCTCCCCCGGCTCGCCGCCGCGTTTCATCGGGTTCAACCGGCCGATGCGGTTCTCGCGGCCGGTGGACCGCGCCCAGTCGTAGAATTCCGCGGTCATTCCTGTCTCGATCAGGCCCGGGCAGATGGCGTTCACGCGCACGTTCGATCCGGCGAGCTGCGTCGCCGCGACTTTCACGAGGCTGATCACCCCCGCTTTGGAAGCCGAATAGGCCGCGCCTCCCGCGCCCGCGCGGAGGCCAGCGACTGAGGCGGTGCAGATAACCGAGCCCCCGCCGCGGTCCTTCATTCGAGGCGCCGCATATTTGATCAGCAGGAATGGTCCGATCAGGTTCACCTGCAGGATTCGCTGCCAGTCAGTGCTGGTCTGGTCGAAGATCCCGGCCATGCCGCCGGATATCCCGGCATTGGCGAAGACGATGTCGATCCCGCCAAAATCCGCGACGGTCTTCTCGACGAGCGCCTCGACGTCGGATTCGGACCCCGAGTCGATGGGCGTGATCCCCGGCCCATCGTTGATATCGGCGGCCACCACCGTTGCGCCTTCCTGAGCGAACAGCTCGGCCGTCGCCTTCCCGATGCCGGAAGCGGCGCCGGTGACGATCGCCACCTTATGGTCGAGCAGCCCCATCAGTTGCTCTCCCTCGGCCGGTGTTTCTCGAATTCCATTTTCGCGATTGAGCGGTTGTGCACCTCGTCCGGGCCGTCGGCCAGGCGCAGCGTACGGATATGCGCCCAGCTCATCGCCAGGGGCGTATCCTGGCTGACGCCCGCGCCGCCGAAGGCCTGCACGGCGTCGTCAATCACTTTCAGCGCCATTTGCGGCGCTTTCACCTTGATCATTGCGATCTCGGCCTTCGCCGCCTTGTTACCTTCGCGATCCATCATGTCGGCGGCCTTGAGGCACAGCAGGCGAGTCGCCTCGATCTCGATTCGCGCCTCGGCAATTCGCTGTTCCCAGATGCTGTGCTCCGAGAGCCGCTTTCCGAACGCGACACGATTCTGAAGCCGCTGGCACATGAGGCTGAGCGCCTCTTCGCCGGCGCCGATGGTGCGCATGCAGTGGTGGATCCGCCCCGGACCCAGGCGGCCCTGCGCAATTTCGAACCCGCGCCCTTCGCCCAGAAGCAGGTTCGCGGCAGGGACACGCACGTTCTCGAGCCGGATTTCCATGTGCCCGTGCGGCGCATCGTCATAGCCGTAGACGGTCAGCGCCCGCTCGATCGTCAAGCCGTCGGCATCCATCGGCACCAGGATCATCGACTGCTGCTTGTGGACGGGCGCGGAAGAGTCGGTCTTGCCCATCAGGATGGTGACCTTGCAGCGCGGGTCACCAGCACCCGACGACCACCATTTCCGGCCGTTGACGACATAGTCTTCGCCATCGAGCCGTATCGAGCATTCGATGTTGGTCGCGTCGGACGAGGCAACTCCCGGCTCGGTCATGAGGAAGGCGGAGCGGATCTCCCCGCGCATCAGTGGCACCAGCCACTGCTCCTTCTGCTCTCGACTTCCGTAGCGGTGCAGGACCTCCATATTTCCGGTGTCGGGCGCGGAGCAGTTGAAGACCTCGCTTGCCCACGCAATCCGTCCCATTTCCTCAGCGCAAAGCGCATATTCGAGGTTGGTCAGCTGCTCGCCTTCGAAGGCGAAGCTTTCGTCGACTTGCCGAATTGCGGGCGCCGGCGGCATGAACAGATTCCAGAGGCCGGCCTCGCGTGCCTTTGGCTTTAGCTCCTCGATCAAGGGGATCGGTTGCCAGCGGTCTCCGGATGAATGCTGTTCGCGATAGTCCGTGTGTCGCGGCCGGATTTCAGAGTCGATGAACGCGCGAACGCGGTCGCGGAACTGGGCCTGGCGCGAAGTCAGCTCGAAATCCACCGCCGAGCGCTGCCAGAAATACTCCGCCTTTGCCAGTCCGTCTGATTACGGATGCCGCTCCAGCAGGAAATTGAGCCTGGCGGCCGCAATCGGCTGGTCGCGGCGCTCCTGCCAGGCGAAGGCCTCGACATTGGCCATGGTCGTTCCGAGCCGCTCGATAACGGCGGCCGCATAGGTCTCTCGCCCGAGCCCCGGCCGCATATAATCGACAGTGACCGTCACGGGCTTCATCACCACGGAATTATCACCGATCTCGCGCGCCAGGCTGGTGAATGCGGCAAACTCCAGAAGCCCCGCGATCGCCCCGCCGTGGAGAAAGCCCGGGCGGCCGACAACATCGTCGTTGAAGGGCATTGTCACTAAAGAAGCGCCGTCCGCCTCCTCGAACCGGAGTTTCAGAAGCTCTGCATAAGGCGGGATTTCGGGCACGTGCGCTCAATAGACCAGGCGCGGCCTACCGCAAGCGGCGACCCTCAGCCCTTCGATTTGTATCCGCAGAGCGTTCCCAGGATGAAGCAGGTGAACAAAGCGAGGCGAATCTTCCCGTCGGGATCGTCCCAGCCGAAATAGTTCGCGCCCCATCCGAAGAGTGCGATGAAGATCGCGATCGCGATCGCGAGACCAACAAGCATCTCTCTATCCTCCCGCGCCGGCTACATCCCGGCACGCTCAAAGATGCACCGGTCTGGTTAAGAGAAGCGTAAAGCTTGCCGCGGCGGAGCAAGACCGCCATAGGCGCGGCCATGAAAGCCCGCGTCTTCATCACTCTCAAGCCTGGCGTTCTCGATCCACAGGGAAAGGCCATCCACCACGCGCTCGAAGGCCTCGGTTTTTCGGGCGTCAACGACGTCCGCGCCGGCAAGCTGATCGAGCTCGATCTTGCCGACGGCACCAGTGATTCCGACATTGAGGACATGTGCCGCAAGCTGCTCGCCAACACGGTGATCGAGAATTTCCGGATCGAACGGTCGGCGGACGCCTGAGCTGCCACGATTCCCGCATATTTGGCGGCTATTTCCGGTTGCGCCCGCCAGGAGTGAGTGAATGAAGACCGCCGTCATCGTCTTTCCCGGTTCCAACTGCGATCGCGATCTGGCCGTGGCCCTGGAGCAGGTTACCGGCCGTGCGCCGGCGATGATCTGGCACCGGGAGGCCGAACTTCCGGACGGCGTCGATTTCATCGGCATTCCTGGTGGTTTCTCCTATGGCGACTATCTTCGTTCCGGTGCGATGGCTGCTCGCTCGCCGATCATTCGCGCGGTGGTGGACGCTGCCAATCGGGGCGTCCCCGTGCTTGGCGTTTGCAATGGCTTTCAGGTGCTCACCGAGACCGGCCTCTTGCCGGGTGCGCTGATGCGCAATGCCGGAATCAATTTCGTGTCCCGGCCGGTCAAACTGGCGGTCGAGAACAGCCAGACGCTCTTCACCAGCGGCTATGAACAGGGCGAGACGATCCGGATCCCGGTCGCTCACCACGACGGCAATTTCCAGGCCGACGAAGCGACTCTGGACCGGCTCGAGGAGAACGGCCGCGTCGTCTTCCGCTATGCGGAAGAGGTCAACGGATCCGCTCGGCGGATTGCCGGGATCGTCAACGACGCCGGCAACGTGCTTGGAATGATGCCGCACCCCGAGCGCGCGATCGAAGCAGCGCACGGGAGCACTGACGGCAGACGCCTGTTCGAAGGGTTACTGGAAACCGTCGCCTGATTGCTGTCTCTCGACAGCACATTCCGATACATTCGCAGTCACGCGCCCGTAGCTCAGCTGGACAGAGCACGAGCCTTCTAAGCTTGGGGTCGCAGGTTCGAGTCCTGCCGGGCGCGCCATCGCTGAAACGCCGAGACCGCGCCAATCGCTTGAGTCCGCCGCCAAAGTCTCACCGAAATCAGTCGGTTGACATTGCGCCCGAGAGCAGCGCTTCCTGCTGTCCAAAGACAAGGTCCAATTCGGAGTCATTCTTTTATGGCAAGCCCCCGCGCCCAGCGGCAGCGCGCAATCGTCGATCTCCTGCGCGAGAACTCGCCGCTCGGGCATGAGGAGCTGAGCGCCCGGCTCACGGCATCGGGCTATCAGGTCAGCCGGGCAACCGTTTCCCAGGATTTGGAGCAGATCGGGGCGATCAAGGTGAAGCGCGGCCCGAGCCTTGGCTATGCGCTTCCGGACCAGGTCGCGGATCGCGACCGCTCCGGAACCCGGCTTCGCCGAATCTTCGGGGAGTGGGTGCAGTCGATCGAAACGTCGGGAAATTTCATCGTCGTCCGAACGCCGCCGGGATCGGCGGGCCTCGTCTGCCTCGCGCTCGACCAGGCGAAGCTGCCCGAGATCGCCGGGACGATCGCCGGTGACGACACCTTGTTCATCGCCGTGCGCAGCGGCCTTCCGGTGGAACCGCTCGCCGAGCGGCTTCGGGAGTATGTGGAGCTGGGCTAGGCCCTCCTAACCCACCAGCTTCCCCGGATTCATCAGGCCGCCCGGGTCGAGCGCGTGCTTGATCGCGCGTAGCGCCGCCAGGTCGCCGGGAGCAGCCAGCCTTTCGAGCTCGCCGCGCTTCATCTGTCCGATTCCATGCTCGGCGGAAATTGACCCGCCCGCCGCCGTGACGAGGTCGTCGACGAAGCGCTCGATCTCATGCCCTTCGTCGTCATTCCAGCCGGGGGCAGCGCGGCTTCCCGCGCGGACGTGGAAATGGAGGTTGCCGTCGCCCAAGTGACCGAAGGCGCTGGCGACTGTGCCCGGAAAGGCGCTTTCGACCGCCGCTTTGGATTCGAGAAGGAACCGAGGCATGTCGGCGACAGCGACCGAGATGTCGTGCGCCGTCGACGGTCCCTCCGCCCTCTCCGCCTCGGAAATGGAATCGCGGATTCTCCACAGGGCCTCCGCCTGGGCCTCCGAAGACGCGACCATCGCGTCGTCGATCAGTTTGTCCTCGATCGCGCCGGCGAGCAAAGTTTGCAAAAGCTCCACCGGATCGAGATCCGGTGTCGAGGAGGTCGCCTCGACCAGCACGTTCCAGCGATGGTCCTCGTGGAGCGGATTCCGGGTGCCGGGGATGTGCCGGAGCACCAGTGAAAGCGAATCGGCGGGCACCAGCTCGAAGCCTTCGATCCGGTCCGTCTTCGCCTCGAAATCTCGGAGCAGGGCGAGAGCTTCCTGCGGGCTTTCCACTCCCGCCCAGCCGACGGCCCGCGAATAAACGGCCGGCACCAGGCGCAAAGCGGCGGCCGTGACGACGCCCAGCGTGCCTTCCGCGCCGATGAGCAGCTGGTCGAGATTGTAGCCGCGATTGTCCTTTTTGAGGCCCGAAAGGCCACTGTGGATGGAACCGTCGGGAAGCACCGCCTCCAGCCCGGCGACCAGAGCGCGCATCGTCCCGAAGCGGAGGACCTGCGTCCCGCCGGCGTTGGTCGAGATGAGCCCGCCGATGGTGCAGCTCCCGCGGGCCCCGAGAGTCAGCGGGAATCGCCGGCCGACCGCGGCTGCCTCCTCATGCAGTTGCGCGAGGATTAAACCGGCTTCAGCCACCGCGACATTGTGCTCCGCGCTGATCGAGCGAAGGCGGTTCATCCGCCGCAGCGACAGGATCAGGGCTGAGCCGTCGGCCGGCGGCGTCGCTCCGCCAACCATCGACGTGTTGCCGCCCTGCGGCACCAGCGGGACGTGATGCGCACCTGCAAGCTTGACGATCTGCGCCACCTCTTCCGTCGAGGAGGGCGAGAGCACCGCCCGCGCCTTGCCATGGAAGCGGCCGCGCCAGTCGCTCAGCCACGGCTCCACATCCGCCGGATCGGTGATCGCGGCTTTCGGCCCGAACCGCGTCCTGACCTGGTCGATCAGCAGGGATTGTGGATCGCTCACGCGTGCTTACTTGGCATCGGCGCCGCCGCGCGGCAAATCGCAATCATGGACCATCGCCCGCGCATCACCCTCATCGTCGCCCGCTCGCTCGCCGGCGTGATCGGCCGCGAGGGCAAGCTGCCGTGGCACATCCCCGCCGACCTCAAGCGCTTCAAGGCGATTACCATGGGGACCGCAATGGTCATGGGCCGCAAGACCTTCGAGAGCCTGCCGGGGATCCTGCCCGGACGCCGGCATATCGTCCTGACCCGGGACCTGACCTGGCAAGCCGAGGGAGCCGAAGTCGCCCATAGTGCCGACGAAGCCCTCGCCCTGGCGGGAAGCGAGCGGGTTTCGATCATCGGCGGAGCGGACGTGTTCGCGCTGTTCCTGCCGGTCGCGGACCGCATCGAGCTAACCGAGGTGCTGGCGGACATTCCGGGCGATACGGTCATGCCTGACCCGCGCGATGCCACCGAATGGAAGGAAACCGAAGTCGCGGTGCACGCTCCGGAAGACGGCCGTCCAGGCTATCGGTTCGTGACCCTGGACCGCGCCTGAGGCCTATTTGATGGATGCCGAGTAGCGGCGTAGCTGCTCGCCCAGCACCTGATCCACGGCAGGCGCGAGCTTGTCGCCATTGGCATGGACGAAGCCGCTTGCGCGAAAGTCGAGCGTGACGATCGTTCCTTTGGCCGATGGATCGAACTTCACGTCCATCACGCCATTCGCTGCCTCGTAAAGCAGAGGGCCGAGCGATCCCGTCAGCACCAGCCTTTTCGGCGGGAGCGTGACCGCGACCCGCATATGCTCGACCCCGCCGCCATTGCCGACCCGCTCGCAGAAGCAGCCGCCGGCCCTGGCATCGAGGCTGAGGTTCGCTGCATTGCCCGAATAGCTGTGCTCGACGGACCACCATTGGCCGATCCGCACGAATGTGGCCCAGGCGACGGCCGGCGGCACGCTGGTCTGGACGCTCTCGCGGACTTCAAAGCCGTGGGCGTCGGCGCTGACGACCTCCGCGGCCGCGGGCGTCGACAGCAGGAGCGAAATCGCTGCCAGATGTTTCATCGGCCCCTCCGCGCCGGAGAATGCCGGGTCCAGCCTTATCCGTCCAGTATGGCTTCGACGGCGGCGGCCACGGTGTCCACGTTCGCCATGCCGTCCACACGGCGGACCAGGCCGCGCTCCTCGTAATAAGGCAGGATGGGCGCGGTCTTGGCGCGATATTCCGCGAGCCGGGTGCGCACCGTTTCCTCATTGTCGTCGGGCCGGCGCTTGAACTCATGACTCCCGCAGACGTCGCAGGTGCCTTCCACCTTCGGCCGCTTGTAGGTGTCGTGATACGGCGCGCCGCATCGGGCGCAGCTGAAGCGGCCGGTGATCCGCTCGACCAGCGCATCCTCGTCCACCTCGAGCTCGATGACATGGTCGAGCCTGCGCCCGCGGTCGGCGAGCAGGATATCAAGCGCCTCGGCCTGCGCGCGGGTACGCGGATAGCCATCGAAAATTGCGCCATGGTCGCCGATCGCGTCGAGCCGCTCGCCGATCAGTGCGCTGACGATCGCGTCGCTGACCAGCTCGCCGGCTTCCATGACCGCCTTGGCCTTCAGTCCGACAGGCGTTCCCTGTGCGACCGCGGCGCGAAGCATGTCGCCGGTCGAAAGCTGGATCATTCCGCGCGTGGCTTCGAGCCGTGCGGCCTGGGTGCCCTTACCCGCTCCCGGAGGGCCAAGCAGGATGATGTTCATGTGTCGCGCTCCCCCACGCGTCAGCAGCTATCGGCGGCGCCCGCTCTTGAGCTTCGCCTTCTTGATCAGGTTCCCATACTCGTGGGCAATCAAATGGCTCTGGATCTGGGTCACCGTATCCATCGTCACGTTGACGACGATCAGAAGGCTGGTGCCACCGAGACGAAATGGGATTCCGGCCTGCGCGAAAAGGAATTCCGGAATGAGGCAAATGAGCGCGAGATAGGTCGCGCCGACGACCGTGATCCGGGTCAGCAGATAATCGAAATAATGCTCGGTCGCCTTTCCCGGCCGGATGCCGGGAATGAAGCCGCCGTGCTTCTTCAAATTCTCCGCCGTCTCTTCGCTGTTAAACTGCACCGCCGTGTAGAAGAAGGTGAAGAAGACGATTCCGCCGCCGTAGAGCAGCATGTAGAGCACGCTGCCGTGCTGCAAATAGGTGCTGATCGTGATCAGCCAGTCGCTTGCAGCGGAGTTCGGGTCCGCGCCCTTCCCCATCCACTGGATGACCGTCAGCGGCATCAGCAGGAGAGACGAGGCGAAGATCGGCGGGATGACGCCCGAGGTATTGATCTTGATCGGCAGGTGCGAGCGCTCCTGCTGCATCGCCCCGCGCGCGGTCTGCCGCTTCGGATACTGGATCAGCACGCGGCGCTGCGCTCGTTCCATGAAGCAGATGAAGGCCACGAGACCGAGCGACAAAATGACGATTCCGGCGACGAGCATGGGGTCCATCGTCCCGGTGCGGCCGCCTTCGAACAGCTGCGCGATCGCCTGCGGCAGCCTTGCGACGATGCCCGCCATGATGATGAGCGACACGCCGTTGCCGATTCCGCGGCTGGTGATCTGCTCGCCGATCCACATCAGGAACAGGGTTCCACCGACGAGGCTGATGGTGCCGGCGGCTTCGAAGACGATTCCGGGCTGGACGACAGCCGCGATGCCCTGCCGCAATGACTGCGCCTCCAGGCCGCGGACCACCATATAGCCCTGCACAAGCACCAGGACGACGGTCAGGTAGCGCGTGTACTGGTTGAGCTTCTTGCGGCCCGTTTCGCCCTCTTTGCGGAGCGCCTGCCACGGGCCGTACATCGTTCCGCCAAGCTGAACGACGATCGACGCGGTGATGTAGGGCATCACCCCGAGCGCAATGACGCTCATGCGCTCGAGAGCGCCGCCCGAGAAGGTATTGAAGACGTCGAGGATTCCGCCGGTCTGGGTCTCGAACAGCGCCTGCATAGCCGCCGGATCGACGCCCGGGATCGGAACGAACGACAGGAAGCGGAACAGGACCAGGGCGCCCAATGTGAACCACAGCCGCTTCTTGAGCTCGGTCGCCTTCGAAAAATTGGCGAGGCTGATGCTGGAAGCGAGTTGATCGGCTGCGGATGCCATGAGTGTCGAGTTCCTAGTAAGCGGTCACGCACATATAAGCGGCATTCCCGCCAATGCGAGAGAGAGGCGGCGCTAAACCGCCTCAGGCGTTCCCGGACGCCTTCGCCTTGGCGCTGCCCTTCTTGGCGGCGGCAAGTTCGGCAGGGTTCTTCGGCTCGATGACCTCGACCGAACCACCGGCCTTCTCGACCGCTTCGCGGGCGCCCTTGGAAATGCCGGCAACCCTAACACTGAGCTTCGCCTTAAGCTCGCCCTTGCCGAGGAGGCGGACGCCGTCCTTGCCACCGCGGGCGAGGCCGGCACCTTTCAGCGCCGCGTGGTCGAGCGTGCTCTTGGATTCGAGCTTTCCGGAATCGATCGCCTTCTGGACGGCGCCGATATTCACTTCGGCATAGTCGCGGGCGAAGATGTTGTTGAAGCCGCGCTTCGGGAGCCGCATGTGGAGCGGCATCTGGCCGCCTTCGAAGCCCCAGATCGAGACTCCGGAGCGACTCTTCTGGCCCTTCTGGCCGCGGCCCGAAGTCTTGCCCTTGCCCGAGCCAATGCCCCGGCCGACGCGCATCCGGCTCTTCCGGGCGCCTGCATTATCCTTGAGTTCGTTGAGCTTCATGTCGTTGCACTCGCTTTCGCTTTTGTCGCGCAGCGCCCCTCTCCGGGCGCGGTGAATTAAGCTGCCTCGACGGCAACCAGGTGCTGGACCTTGCGGACCTGGCCGCGAACGTCCGGCGTATCGTCGACCTCGACGGTCCGGCCCATCTTGTTGAGGCCGAGGCCGACGAGGGTCGCCCGCTGCGTCTTGTCGCGGCGGATGGGCGATCCGGTCTGGGTGATCTTGATCTTTGCCATCACTGTTACTCCGCGATCGCTTCGGCCTGGGCTTCCGCCTCGGCAGTACTTGCGCCACCGCGGCCGAGCAGGTCGGCAACCTTCTTGCCACGCCGCTGGGCGACCGAGCGCGGGCTCGTCTGCTCCTTGAGCGCCTCGAAGGTCGCGCGGATCATGTTGTACGGGTTGGACGTGCCGACCGACTTGGTCACCACGTCGGCAACGCCGAGGCTTTCGAAGATCGCGCGCATCGGACCGCCCGCGATGATCCCGGTACCGGCAGGAGCGGAACGGAGAGTCACGCGCCCGGCGCCGAAATGGCCAAGACCGTCATGGTGGAGCGTGCGGCCGTCGCGGAGCGGAACGCGGATCATCGCCTTCTTCGCCGCAGCGGTCGCCTTGCTGATCGCCTCGGGAACTTCACGCGCCTTGCCGTGGCCGAAGCCCGCGCGGCCCTTGCCGTCGCCGACGACCACCAGCGCCGCGAAACCGAAGCGCTTGCCGCCCTTCACGGTCTTGGACACGCGGTTGATGTGGACGAGCTTCTCGATCAGTTCCTCGCCACCGTCATCGTCGTCACGCCGGCCGCGACGGTCATCGCGACGCCCACGGCCGCCGCGGTCGCCGCCGCGCCCGCGTCCACCGCCGCCAGGACCACGTCCGCCACCGGGACCGCGTCCGCGCGGCCCGCGCCCGCGAGGCGCTTCGCCTTCGGTCGGAACGACGACATCTTCCTTGGCCGGGACTTCTGCCTGCGCCTCGGCGACGCCTTCCTGCGTCACTTCGGGTGTTTCATTTTCTTGCACCATTTAGAACTCCAATCCGCCTTCGCGGGCGGCATCGGCCAGCGCCTTGACCCGGCCATGGAACAGAAAACCGCCACGGTCGAAGACGACGGCGGAAACGCCGGCCTTCTTCGCGCGCTCGGCAATCGCCTTGCCGACGGCAGCCGCACCCGCGCGGGTAGCGGCGCCCTTGTTCAGGTCCTTGTCCAGGGTGGAAGCGGACGCGACGGTCTTGCCGGCGATGTCGTCGATGACCTGCGCATAGATGTGCCGGCCGGAACGGTGGACCGACAGACGCGGCTTGCCAGCCCCAACGCTGCGAAGCGCGGTGCGGACCCGGCGGCGCCGGCGGTCGAAGAGAGAGAGGTTCGCCATGGCTACTTCTTCTTGCCTTCTTTGCGGAAGATATACTCGCCGCGATACTTGATGCCCTTGCCCTTGTACGGCTCCGGCTTGCGCCAGCGGC
>Ga0207657_10001245_pt1 | contig 27204 bp, 23 predicted proteins | sample KBSC33metaG_FD_184316 | JGI IMG/M metagenome (GOLD analysis project Ga0207657, IMG submission 184316) | Corn rhizosphere microbial communities from Kellogg Biological Station, Michigan, USA - KBS C3-3 metaG (SPAdes) (version 2) | ecosystem: Host-associated > Plants > Roots > Rhizosphere > Soil ... | reverse complement strand
CCGACTCATGGCAGCAGCCTGAAATTTCATAACGAAAATCATGCCTAATAATTTACTGTTCAGGTCGCCGGTGCGGCCCTTGCTGAGGTTCACCAGCAGTATCTTTTTGTTATCCATTATTTCGCGCAGATCAAAGGCACTTTTGGTCTGCCCTATCATATTGCGCATCATCTCGTTGCTCAAAAAAGCACCGAATTTACTGACGAACCAGGCAGTCACTTCACCCGATTCGTTAGAACGCTGCGAGGCCGGGAACTGCTTTTGCCAGAAGTCCAGCACCGGCTTATCGGTAACGTGTTGTAACTTTTGCCTGAGGAACTGCGGGTCACGGAATAACAGTGGTATTTCAATAAAGGTACCGCCCGCCGGATCGGCCATCACAGCCAGCGCAGCATTGCGGAACATGTCTTCATAACGGGGGCCCATGATACCTTGGTGTTGTGGGTCGTACAACTTATACAGCATGTTTAGCACTTCCTGGATCAGAAAGTCCTTCTGCTCCGGCGTGTGGAATTCAAACAAGTTTAGCCCCATAGGATATTCCATGTCGGCCGGCGAAAAGTATATGACATCCTCGGTCCGCTCCTTGGGTACCATGGCCAGCAGCCGCTCAACGGTATCACCATGCGGATCCACAAAGGCAAAACCATTGCCCTTCAACATGTCCTGCAGCGCCAGATTTTCCAGGAAAGTCGATTTACCGGTACCGGTCTGTCCGACGGCATACATGTGACGCTGACGATCGTGATCGCTCAAACGGATTGGTTTCTTGGCACCTCGAAAGATGTTATAGCCTAGCAGCAGCCCTTCTTCTGGTATATTGCGCGGGCCATCGACTTGCTTGGAACCCTGCCGCGCTAACTGCGAAGTTGGGATATTGCTTTCGTCCGGGAAGTGAAACAGCGTGGCCAGCTCGACAGCATTGAGGATGTTTTTATTGTGATTCTGCGGGAAGAAACGCATGATGTAAGAAGTTATGAGCCCGTCGATGTCCTTGGCGGGCACATACTTAAAGCCATTTTTGCCCGGTGCATCATACAAGGAGAAACTAGCCACAATATTACTCAGGATGGCCTGGGCGCGCTGGCTGATGTTAGACGAGGCCACTACTCGAATCGCTACTTCATAACCCGGGTGGCGGGTCTTTTCGTCAATCGAATCGAGCACAGCCTGTTCCATGTTGGATAGCTCCGGTTTCTTGGACTCGCCATCCTTGCCGCCCTCCGGCGGCTTCACCAGGGCGGTAGCCAGATCTTTGGCCAAGCCGCCGCTCAATAACTTCTTATCGCCTCCCTTGCGCTTGCGGTTGGCCAGATCGGCGGCCACTTTACGCCACGACGGATTAGCGGGCCGCATTAGGATCTGGATACCGGCGCCGTCCTCTTTACCGAGAGTAGCCAGCGCATTTAAAAGTGACTGCATGGTGTCACGCTTGAGGTCCTGATAGGTGGCGATCGGATAGGCGAACGGCTCCTTTAAGACCAGTTCGCCACCCAACGTACCGGTAGCCTTACCGACTGGGCTGAAGATATTGTGCTCGGCTACTTCCTCGAGCCGGGCGGCCGGATACGCGCTGACGATGGCCTGCTTGACGACTTCCAAGAGAGCGATTGGCACGGCAGCATAAAAGTAGACGAAGCCCTGGCTACCGACAATCTCGAAGGCGAAGTGCCGCTGACCGTAAAAATTGCTTTTGAAGCCTTTTTGGAGCGTACTGGCGATAATATTGTAGATAATCTGGGCCTTGCTGATGGTTTCTTCTGTAACGTCGCGCTGGTCGCGCCCATTGCCCTCAATATCATCACTCATCGGCGGCAAATGGATCAGCAATGGCACAATCTTTAGGCCCCGCTCATAGTTTTTTTGTTCACGGAATACACGTCGCGTTTGCAGAAAAACAATCGGTGCAGCGATTATAACCATGCCAAAAATGATGACCAAGATGATAAGGATTGTTGTCATAAAGTCTACTTATTTACTTTAAGGGTCTTGTCATACCGTTTTTGCATGTAATCTGCCTTAAAAACCGTCAGCTCCTCGCTCTGTTTATAGGGGTCGTCACGCGTTTTCTCAACGATCTGCTTAGCCTTATTGACCCATTCTTTTTCGATCAAGTCACTGTCGTCCGTAACAGCGGTGGTGGTAACATCTGTTGTTGCAGAAACATCTTTTTGCGGTGCAATTTGTTGGGTAACGTGCTGTGGTGCCGGCATCGGGATCGGCGGCGTAGCAACTGGTGCAGTTTGGCTGGTTGGCGGTGCCATTTCAGGTGCCGCTGCCGCCCGTTCCGGCGCAGCCGCTAGTTGTTCGCCCGCGGGCGCTAGGCTCGGCTGCTGCTCAGTAACCGGTGGCGGTAAGTTTAAGCCGCTGGCTTCATTAGAAGATGGATTCATGTCTTATATTATAGACCAAAGCACCCCAAATACACCAGATACCGCTGCGCTAACCTCAACTATCAGTCAGGTTGCGGCCCCGCCCATACGAACTGTGCAGATAGGCTACGAGTAATAATGGCAACAACACGGCCACGTCCCGGGGGCTCAGTTGCCCGATAGATTGCAAGGCCAGCAAGCCGATTAAAATGCCGGCGACTTCGGCCACCCGACGCTGATAACGGCGCGATACCGGCAATCCGTACCAGCTCGCCACGCGCACGGCGCCCCGCAAGCAGTAATACAGGCTTATTGCCGCTAGTCCAAAGCCGACAATCAGCAGCCAAGAGGCCACTTTCATGGGGTTCGTGAGGCTAAAAAACAACGCGTCGGCTACAACGAGGCTACCGACGCGTATGATTTTGGGATGAGCGGCTATTTTCATGGTGTGAGGCTTCTAGTTAGTGAGGTAGTGGGATAGTTCTATGGTTGGAGCCTTGGTGGTGACCCCTGGTATAGCAATTATGAGTATAAAACTATCCAACTATCTTTCTAAATTGGTGTCGGGACGGCAAATCCGCTCATATAAATTAGACTATTGAAGCGCTTGCCGTCCGCGACGAGACTGACCGCTCTATCGGCTTTTAGGGCCAAACAGAGCGTTATACGGATACTTCCGTTGCCGGATCGGGCTTTGGACACCGTTACCGGACTGTAAGTCTGGCCGCCCAGCGATTGGAGCCCGCTCCCTCGAGAGCGGCGTCTGTCCTGAACTCTGTTCAGGATCCATTCGTATGTTGTTGTGCGTTTTTGTTTTGGTGACTTACAGGTTCTAGACTAGCACGCCAGCTCTAAATTGTCAATCCTCTTATGCTAATACGAGATTTGCTTGTATCTGTTAATCGCTGTTTGGAAGCTCAAAAACCCGGACGTCGCCGATTTGTTCTGCAGCCTGAAAACCGCAGCGCTCAACAAGTTTTAGGCTGGCACTATTGTCGGCCGCAACCCGCGTGATAACGCGAGCATAGTTTTCCTGCCCGTAATGGGCTATAGCCTGAAGCGCAACCGTGGCATAACCATGGCCGGCCTGCGCCTCCACCAGCCAGCAGCCGACTTCAGCTTCCGACTTCTGATCATCAGGGGTCAAACTGACAGCGCCGACAAAGGAATCGCCGCGCCAAATGCCCATATCAAGCGATCGCTCATCCCACAGACCAGTAATTACATCGCGCAAGGCATCCATGCGGGCCTTTGGTTTTGTAGCGGGACCCGGCACATGGTGTTGCTTTAGGTAGTTTTGGTTGGCGTGCAGCGCTACTATATAGGCTCCGACATTTGTCCGGGTTACGCGTTCGAGCGCTACATCCGGACGGCCGGTTGACAATATATCGGGGAATTTCATCATGTTTATTATACCATAATACTAGTAGGCATGCTAGGGTATCGTACCCTACTTATTATTCAGCCAGGATTACTTTTTTGGCAGCTTCGCGGGGCCTATTTTTTATTCTTTTTAGCTTCCCCCGGTTCTGCCTCTGAAAAAGTTATGCACAGGTTTATGATAAATTAAGCATAATTGTTATTGACGGCTAAAAACCTATTCTATAAGATACATATAGCGCTTGAACAAATTAAGTGCTCAAAAACAAAAAGCCAAAAGAAACGACGACTTCTCGCAGGTCGTCGTTTCATTTTAAGCCCGAATTTTCATCTGTTACGGTTAGCGCGTAAATCTTAAATAATTCTTAATCTTCTTGCCGGCTATGGCGGACAGTGATTTACTGCCCGCAGCTGATGCCATGAAAGCGCGTCGGCAAGGATGTACCATGAGCGCGACCGTTCAGAGCATTATTTCGACCGGCACAAACGGTACCGTCGTCGACATTGAATGCCATTTATCGAACAATTTACCGAACATTATTATTGTCGGCTTTGCTAACAAAGCCGTCGATGAAGCCAAGGAGCGGATCCGGGGGGCTTTTGCAGATAGCCGGATAATGCTACCGCGCAAGCGTATCACTGTTAATCTGGCGCCGGCCGACATTCCAAAAGCCGACAGCGGCTTTGATTTGGCCATTGCCGTCAGTATTATGTTGGCCAGCGAACAGATACCGCTGTTTGAGTCCGGTCCGGTAGCTTTTATTGGTGAGTTGGGCCTGGATGGCAGCAGCCGAGCCATCCGCGGAATCATCGGTAAATTGCTGGTGGGTCGCGCCAAAGGCATTACGACTTTTTACATTGCCGCCGATAATCTACAGCAGGCCCAACTGGTGCCCAACATCAGCCTGTTCCCGATCCGCAGCTTGAAGCAACTGTACGCTCACTTAAGCGGTACAGCTCTGCTTCAACCGATCCGCACCGGCGACGGCCGTTATGAGCCGACAGTGACGAGCGTCGCTGAGCCCAGCGCGCAGCTCAGCGAAGTCGTCGGTCAGGCCCAGGCTAAACGCGCGCTAATCATTGCTGCCGCTGGCGGCCATAACGTTTTCTTTAGTGGACCGCCGGGCACTGGTAAAAGTATGCTGGCCAAAACGCTGCCCGGCCTCTTGCCGCCGCTCGACCGCGAAGAAGTGCTGGAGGTGACGCATTTGCACAGCCTGGCCAGTCATGAGTACGAAAAAATCATCACTGCGCGGCCCTTTCGGGCACCGCACCACAGCGCCAGCCACGTGGCGGTTATCGGTGGTGGCAGCAATCTCAAGCCCGGCGAAATCAGCCTCAGCCACCGCGGCGTGCTGTTTTTTGACGAGCTACCGGAGTTCGGCCGTCAGACCCTAGAAGCTTTACGCCAGCCTCTGGAAGACCGTATTATCAGCGTGGCGCGCGCCAAAGACACCGCCGAGTATCCTGCTAACTTTATCCTTGTAGCAACTGCTAACCCCTGTCCGTGCGGCTACTACGGTACGAGCGGTACCTGTCGCTGCCTGCCCTTTCAGATCAGCCGCTATCGCCAAAAGCTATCCGGGCCCATCCTCGACCGCATTGATCTGTATAGCCAGGTCCACGAAATTAAACATAAAACTTTGCTTACCCAGCAGCCCAACAAGGCTGCCGACGAACAGGTTCGCCAGCAGATCGCCGCTGCCCGCCAGCTGCAGGCTCGGCGCTATAAAAGCAGTCGGTTAAACGCCGACATGACAAACGCCGATATTCGTAAATTTGGCCGGCTGGAAGCGGCCGCCAAGGAGTTATTAGACCTGGCAGCGGCCCGTTTAAATATCTCGGCCCGAGCCTATATGCGGGCCGTCAAAGTTGCCCGCACTATCGCCGACCTCGAAACCTCGGCGGCCGTCACCAAAGCCCACATCTCCGAAGCCCTGGCCTACCGCTCACAAACGCAGGATAGTTCTTAGATCTTAGTCCTCAGGCCAGCTAACAGCAGACAGCTGACGGTAGACAGTAAACAGTTCCCTACAGACACGTCATCCTACATGTCACTTCCCCTGTCATCCCAGCGAAAGCTGGGATCTCCTTTCATAATAAGTACGTAATGGTTCTACTTGGGTTGTCTGATGTGAAGAGAACCTGATTAGCCGCTAGCTGGGTGGTACCCGCGCTACGAGGACTGTTTTGTTTCTGGATCCTCGCATGCGCAAGGATGACATAAGGGAGTATGTCTGGCTTACTGTCATCCTGAGTGTCAGTCGTTCGTGGAACGTGCCGAAGGCAAGGATCTCGTAGGGATCCTGAAACTAGCTCGGGGTGGCATGTGGTTTGACCTCTGGAGCGGTATCTGTTAAAATGCTTGGTACGTTAAAATCAACAAATTAAGGAGATCGACCTATCGCCAAGTACACCCGCCTGAATGATCAAATTCGGGCACCCAGAATGCGCGTCATCGATGAAGACGGCAAGCAGTTGGGAATTCTTAGCAAGCAAGAAGCTTTACAGCTGGCGCAAGAACGTGACTTGGATTTGGTCGAGATCTCACCGGACGCTGACCCGCCGGTCTGCAAAATTGTCGATTGGGGCAAATTTAACTACCAGCGCACCAAGCAGATCCAGAAGAATCGCAAAACCACCAAAGCGATGGAGCTGAAACAAATGCGCTGGGGGCTAAAAATTGGCGCTCACGACCTGGCCATTAAGATGGGCAAAGTCGCCAAGTTTCTCGAAGCCGGGCATAAGGTCAAGCTCACCATTGTCTATCGCGGCCGTGAGCAGGCTCACCGGGAAATCGGCTTCAATCTTGCCCAGCGCGTAATTGATGACTTCGGTGATACAATAGTAGTCGATCAACCGCCACAGCTAGCCGGCCGACAATTGAACTTCGTTGTTCGCAAGAGCGGCAAAGGCACTGTCGCCTACCAGGCAGAGGCGAATGAAGAACGAAGAACGGTGAACGAGGAAGAGATAGTAAAGGAGATGGCAGATGCCAAAACTGAAGACGCATAGCGGCACCAAAGACCGCGTCAAAATTAGCAAGAACGGTAAAGTCCGGGTCGGCAGCGCCAACCTGAACCACTTTTTGGGCAAGAAAAGCGGCAGTCGCAAACGCGCTTTACGCGGGCTGAACACCCGTACCGGCAAAATGGCCAAGAACATTAAGAAGAATCTAGGCGTCTAAGACGCCTAGTCCTGAGCCACGTCGAAGGATCCCGTATCCATATCAGCAAGCGCTAAGTAATAAAACGAAGGAGCACAATAATGCGCGTTAAGAGAGGTGTCACCAGTCACGCCAAACACAAGAAAATCCGAAAAGCTACCAAAGGCTTTTCCCACCCCAACCGGGTTAGTATCAAACGCGGCCGCCAGGCGGTCACGAAATCGTTGCAGCACTCGACGCGCGATCGCAAGAATCACAAGCGCACATTTCGTCAGCTATGGAACGCCCGCATCAACGCCGGCGCTCGCCTGAATGGCACCACCTACAGCAAGCTGATTGCCGGCCTCAAAGGCGCTGGCATCACCCTGGACCGCAAGATCCTGGCCGAACTGGCCGTCAACGACCCCAAATCCTTCACCGCCGTCGTCAAAGCCGCTGTCAAATAAGCAGCCGTGAGCAACGAGCTTAATCTTGATGTGCTGCGTCTCATCTCACCCGAGTTGTCGCCAACAACTGCCCTTCCGGTGTCCTTTCAGTCAGCCATGCACGAAGTGCTCAAACACCGGGGCCCGGCCATTCTTCAAAGCCTAGAAGCAACCGGGCCGGAACGGTTGGCGGACTTCCCTGGCCTTGAGCAAGTTATATCAAATTTACGCAATGAAGCAGAAAAGCCCTCCTAGGAGGGCTTTTCTAGTGGTCAGCCCAGTAGTAGACTTTCGATCAGTTTGCCTCGCAAACTAAAGTTCTCGCTTAGCGAGAATATTGAAAGCTCACTACTAGGTCAGATTAGCAATATACGTTTGGGCGGCGATGTCCTGCCGGAACTCTAGGGGGCCACTTACACTTTCCCGAATTGCTTCATGAAGACGGGCCCGGGCTCCCCATGGAGTCGTGTCTAAGGTGGCGACCGCAAGCGTTCGCGAGGCACCGGCTGTCTGATACTCGTTGGTGGCCACGACGTTTTTATGAGCCGCCGAAAAGTACGCCCGACAGCCATGCGCAGCTATCATCTCTGGATCGACTTTAAACCGGTACTGCCTGCTGGTTCGGTAGGCATAGTCGGGCGACACCAGATAAATTACCGCTGACGCTAACTCCTTAAAACGAACGTCTTGGTCGTGTAATTTACCCTGGGCAGTTTTTTCAAGAACATCTTTTAAGGCGGTCTTCTCGTCGAGTAATTCGACAATGTTAATCCCCTCCGGATCACCGATTCGGGCATTAAATTCGACTACCTTCAAGCCGGCGAGTGTTTTAAAGAAACTGCCATACAGGACACCTTTGTAATCATGCCCTCGCTGGGCAAGCTTACGAAGCACCTGCCGCATCAGCCACAAGCTCTCTTCGTACTCGGATGGCTTTAGAAATGGCAGCTGCTCACCTGCCGGCATTGTAAAACAGCCCATCCCGCCGGTGCCAGGGCCGGTGTCGCCGTCTTCACGGTACGGATAATCATAGGTTGCCGGCGGGGCGATTAGCGTTTTGCCATCCGTGAAGCCCTGAATCGTAAACTCCTGGCCCTCTAGTTTTTCCTCAATGCTTACCCCACCCTGCTGCTGGTCTTCGATAACCGACAAGGCGTACCGGCCGGCGACGGTATGATCAGCCAAGTGCGGCCCCATCACCCTCACGCCTTTGCCGCCAGTTAAGCCGCGTGGCTTCACCACCACTTCGGTGCCTGCATCATGAAAGTACATGATGGCTGCCTTTACTTCGTCTGGCGTGTGAGCCAGAAAGTGCTCCGGATTGTAGTTTTTCTGAAACTCCTGATCGATTTCAGCCACAATCTGACGACTCTCGAACTTATCCCACTCAATCCGAGCGCTTGCTTTGTCTGGGCTAGCTATCAATAAGCTGGGAAGGTTTTTCTGGAGCATATCAACAACGCCACGAGCTAAGGCCTCGTCGGAATTCGTCAAAAATAAATTCGGACCCACCATGTCTACCACTTCCTGGACATGATCCGGGTTGCAGCTATCCTTCACGATATGAACCTGGCCGCCATTCTGGCGGGCAGTTTCCATAAGAGAAGGATTATAAAATTCCGAGGCGAAATCTATCTGGCAGCCTTCCGCCGCCAAACGAGCGCCTATCGCCGCGTCACGGCCACTTTCTCCGGCAATCATAACTTTCACCTCTATAGTCTCTCGAAACTACAAGCTGCTTGCAAGCATGAGCAAATTAAAAAGCCCTCGCTTGGAGGGCTTTTTAAGTGGTTAACCCAGTAGTAGACTTTCGATCAGTTTGCCTCGCAAACTAAAGTTCTCGCTTAGCGAGAATATTGAAAGCTCACTACTAGGTCAGATTAGCGGTAAGCCGGGTTCTGTCGTGACTGGTCATCTATCTAGGCCTACGATTGCTCGCAGGCTCGAGCGGTTCTTGCGATGAATGCTTAGCGGGACGCTTTGGGCTTTAGGCCCTAAAGTATCCATCTCCTTGCAGCCGACAGGGTTTACCGCCTGCCTACGTCACCGTAAGCAGCTGTGGGCTCTTGCCCCACTCTTTTCACCCTTACCCCGCCACGCCAAGCGAGGCAGGTAGCAGGTGTGTCAGGGAACAGATGGCAAAGATTGGGCAAGTCTCAGGTTGCAAATGTGATTGTCTGTTACCTGCTGCTTGCAGAATTTCTGCTGACTGTTTCCTGCTACCTGTTACGTGCTGCGCTCAGCGTGACGGAGCGGTATTGTTTCTGTGGCACTTTCCCTAGGGTCGCCCCCGGTCGCCGTTAGCGACTGTCGTTCCCTGTGCTGCCCGGACTTTCCTCCAGGCCACGCCAAGCGAGGCAGGTAGCAGGTGTGTCAGGGAGCAGATGGCAAAGATTGGGCAAGTCTCAGGTTGCAGATGTGATTGTCTGTTACCTGCTGCTTGCAAAATTTCTGCTCACTGCTTCCTGCTACCTGTTACGTGCTGCGCTCAGCGCGACCTGGCGACCAGTTACTAATCTGACCAAGTCGCATTATAACAGAGGTAGCCGACTATTTCCAGCTTGTCTGTTAGCGAGAAAAAATACCAAGAATAAGATCGTCGATAAGGTATTCCCAAAAGCTCATGCCCGTTTTCTTACCTGCCAGCCACTTGATTATCAGACCAGCCAGCAGCGAACCAACACCTGATAGCAGTAGGATTGCAGCCGCCTTAACCCCTTGGTGGAACAGACTAAGGATGCCAAAGGCGGTCAGCACTAAGCCACAAATGATACAAAAATAGCCAAGCGTATCGACGATTTGTATGAGTATTGTCTTGAGCATTGCTAGGCTTTCGGCGTCATGCCGAGTTGTTCGTCGAGGGCGCGGTTAACAGCAGCGTCGGCCAGCTTGTTAAACTCACGCGGTACATGGCTGAAGCTGACGTGTTCAAACTTTTTAACGAGTTGTTGGATAGCGTCGTGGATGGGCCACAAATCGCGGTTTTTGATCTTAAAGATACCCTTCATCTGGTTGACGACCAGCAGGCTGTCCATATAAACCTGGACTTCTTTGACGCCCATGCGCAGGCACTCTTCGAGCGCGAGCCGGAGCGACGTGTATTCGGCCTGATTATTGGTGGTGATGCCCAGGTACACTCCCTTGTCGACGAGCACATTGTCTTCCATGTCGAGGATGACGAAGCCGCTGGCGCTGGGACCAGGATTACCGCGCGAACCACCGTCACCGAAGATTTTGACCTTATCCGGGTGAGCATCAGCTAGAGCGGCCGGGTCAGCAACCGGCGCATCGACTAAGGCGTCGATCGCCTTGGCCATTTCGTGGTCCTTGTCGGTGATGTTCTGGCCGCCCTCATGCGTGATCAGCCAGATCTGGACGACGCTCCACTCGTTTTCCCAGCGCGGATGGTGCTGGAACTCTTCGGCCAGCTCGGCCACCTTGGTCATGAAAGCCCAGGCTGCCTTAAAATTCTCGAAGTTAAACTGTTTATACAGTCCGTGTTTGGTTTCTTGCCACATGCCTACTATCTTAGCGTGCTTTAGACGAGGCTCAAAACCAACGCTAGCTGCGAAGGATGAGTACCAAAGCAATAAGGATGGCAACGCTGACAATGACGACCAGCAATTCTAAGAGAGTGAAACCCTGCTCCTGAGATGATAACTGGCGAATATGACGACTCATGACGACTTAATCATACCACTAATGAAACATGGGTCGACTGGGGCGATTATTTGCTATACTTAACCATGAGCAGAAAGAGACATATATGACAGCGAAAAGATTGGTCATGGTGGGGAGTGGCCGCAAGCCCAGCAAGCAGAACCGGGCCGCCGGATTCTGGCTAGCGGCGGCTGTCTGCGGCCTGGCGCTACCCGCCGCGGCCCACGCCTTAACGTCTATTTCTCAAGGCTACGTGTCGAGCGACAATTTATCTCTGGGTTCAATGGTCAGCTTGCAGCAGGATTCCTCCGATCACGTCAGCGCCACCACTACTGCCAATGTTAATAACATTCTGGGCGTTGTGATTGATAGCGGCAATTCCCTGTTGTCGCTGTCCAGCGGACAGGAGCACCAAGTCCAGGTAGCCACCAGTGGCGTGGTACAGGTGCTGGTCTCCAACATCAATGGCACCGTCACGAGCGGTGATCCGGTGACTGCATCGCCTCTCAGCGGCGTCGGCATGAAAGCTACCAGCAACAGCAAGGTTATCGGAGTCGCCCAGGATGATATGACCAACAATAACAGCAGCGCCGAAAGCTACACCGATAAAGGCGGCGCCAAGCATGATGTGCGGATCGGCCAATTGCCGGTGCTGGTCAATGTGTCCTACTACTATAAGCAGCCCGACAAAACACTCATCCCCAGCGCCGTCCAAAATATTGCCAACGCTCTGGCCGGCAAAAAGGTGAACGCCCTGCCCATCCTGATCAGCATGGGCATCTTTTTGGTCACGCTGATTGTGGTGGTCAGCATTATTTACTCGATGATTCACAGCAGCATTATCTCGGTCGGCCGCAACCCCATGTCGCAATCGGCCGTCTACCGCGATTTAGTTGGTATGTCGGCGCTGGTGCTGGGCATTTTAGCCGTGGCTGTGATCGCAATTTATTTAATCTTGAGGCAGTTCTAACATGAAATTATCCACCTTTTTATACGCTTTTCTCGTCGTCGACGTGTTCTTTATGGGCGCTCTGGCTTCGGTCGCCTTGCGCCATGCCTATGCGCATTTCTGGCCTGAACGGCATGACGGCGAAAAGGGTCGTAAACCTTACGAAAATGGTCACCTGCCCCCTTCGGTACGCGAACATTTGCTAGAAGCTGCGCAGAAAAATTTCCAGCACGTACTGAACACCTCTGCCGAGGAGCTACAGAAAGATTTGGCCGATAGCAGCGACCGCATTAAGCAATTAATGGACAAAATCGGCAGCGAGATCGTCGGCAATGAAGTGGAATTCTACAAACAACAGCTCCAAGCCCTGCGCAAGCAAACCGCCGCCGATATTACCGGCGTCCGAACAGAGCTGACGGCTCAGCAAGCCGAAATGAAAGCCAAGCTCGATGAAGATATCGCCGGCGAGAAGCAACAATTAGTCCAACTGATCGACACCAAATTGGCCGACGCCGTGGCCTCTTTCTTAACCGATACGCTGCAGCATAATGTCGACTTAGGCGCCCAGGCGCCCTATCTGACAGCCATTCTGGAAGAGCACAAAGCCGAACTAGCCAAAGGAGTAACTGGTGAAGCTTAAGCTGCCCGAAGAAATCTCCTCACCGCAAGATCTGAAAGCGGTGATTATTGAAATCCGCGACTATGCTCGCTGGGCGGCGCATGCCGACATAAAGAAACGCGTCCATGCCAAGACGCGGAAGCATCAGGCCGAGCAGCCCGAACTTTCGCCGGCCGCCAGTGCTCTGCTACGGGCCTGGAAGGCTGATAATCCCGACACTGCGCGTGGGCTAGATCAACTTATTCATCTGTTAGAAGCCACCATCGAACATTCACCGACACTCGCCATAACGCTGGCGGCGCCGCCATCCAGCGGCCTCAAGAAAACGCTTGTTAGCTGGTGCCGTGAGAACATCGCCGCCGACGTACTGGTCAGCTTCCAGTTCAACTCGACGCTGCTCGGCGGCTTGGTAGTGCGTTCCGGCAGCCACATTTTCGATTGGTCGTTCCGGCGCCAGATCTTAGAGAATCGCAATCATTTCCCGGAGGTACTGCGCCGTGTTTGATAATCAGACTTTTCAGCGCCTGGTCGAAGCCGACAACCTGACCGGCGAGGTTGTGGCCTCTAATAGCTTTATTATCGAAGTCAAAGGCCTGGAGGGCGTGCCGCTCGGCGCCCAGGTGCTATTCGAAGACGGCCAGCGCGGCATGGTGCGCGAAGCCTACGGCGACCGGGTGATTCTTTTTAATGTCGACTCCGAGCATATGGAACCGGGCACACTGGCAGTCGTCGAGAGCGATCTGTTACACGTACCAGTTGGCAAAAACCTGGTGGGCCGCGTTATCTCGCCGCTCGGGCAGCCGCTCGACGGCAAGGGTGCGCTGCGCACCACCGCTACCTCAGGCGTTTTTAACCCCGCGCCGGGCATCATGGCCCGCAGCATGCTTAACGAGCAACTAGCCAGCGGCGTAACGGCCGTCGACATGTTTTTCCCGGTTGTGTTGGGCCAGCGTATCGCCGTTCTGGGCGACAGTAAATCTGGTAAAAGCACCTTCCTGAGCCAGCTTAGTGCCAATCAGACCGGTACCGACCGTATCGTTATTTATGTGTTAATCGGCAAACGCAAGGTCGACATCGAACATCTGTTGGCTGGCCTGGAGGCCTCGGGCGCCATGAAACACACAATTGTCGTCTTGGCCGACATTTTCGACTCGCTGACCCAATCGTATCTGGCTCCTTATGCTGCCTGTGCCATGGCCGAACACCTCTGGTACGGCGGCGAAGATGTGATTATTATTTACGATGATCTCAGCAGCCATGCCGAAGCCTACCGCCAGCTGTCGCTACTACAAGAAGTCGATCCGGGCCGCGATTCCTTCCCCGGCGACATGTTCTACGCCCACTCCAGCCTGTTAGAGCGAGCCGGCAAATTACTCAAGAATGGCAAGACGCTGACGGCACTACCGGTGGTTATCACGCCTAACGACGACATTACGGCGTATCTTTCTACCAGTATCATGTCAATTACTGACGGCCAGATCATTTTTGACCTCGGCGTTTTCCGTCAGGGCATCAGGCCAGCCGTCAATGCCGGCCTGTCGGTGTCGCGCGTCGGTGGTCAGGCTCAGACCGGCCGTCAGAAACGTTTGTCGGGCAGCCTATTCCAGACCTTAGCCAAGTATCACCAGGCCGAGGAGTTTTCCCACTTTGGCTCCAGCCTCTCCAAAGATGCCGCCATCGACCTTGAGGTTGGCAAACAAATATACGCCGTCTTGCAACAGCCGCCCGAAGAGCTCCACAGCCTAACGCATCAGCAGTTAATGCTGGAGACCGTACTCCTGGGCAATGGCGCGGCCGCTATCGACATTCCCGGCCTCAAAGAGGCGGTCAAGAAAAGCAGTTCCTCGATCAAAGACGATAAAGACTTCGACCACTTGGAGGCCGAGCTGCTGAAGAAACACGCCGCCCGCCCAGCAGCAACGGCAGCAACGGCTGCAACAGCCACTGTTGCTGCCGAGCCAGTCGCCGCCGAGGAGAAAAAATAGATGCGTCGCGCCAGTGCCATTGAGCGGGAATCGGAGCAGATTGAAACGGTCAAAGACTTGACCGGCGTCTTTGAAAGTATCGCCAGCACCCAGGTCGCCAAAGTCAAAAGCAAGGTCGAATTATCAAAGGAATTTTTCGAGCTGCTATGGACCCGCTACCGTTCCATCCGTGTTGATCCAAAATCGCGAATTACCAACCGTCAACAGATTGATGGCCGAATAAAAAATGTGTTCGTTGTGATCTCGGCTGAAGCTGGTTTAAGCGGTGATATCGACGATCGATTGATCGAAACGATGCTCAAAGATTACGATAAAACCACGACCGATATTATCGTTTTGGGCACCCACGGCGCTACGCAATTAACGCAGCGCGGCATTCCGTTCATTCGCTACTTCCAGGTGCCGCAAAGCGATACCTATATTGACGTCAGTCCGGTCATTGCGGCCATCATGCCGTATGCCAAAGTCATTGTTTACTACGAGGAATATGTCTCGCTGGGCGTCCAAGAAATTGCTACTATCGACCTGATCTCCAGCCTGCAGGCCATGAGCGAAGAGGTTGACGCCAATGAGGATATTATTACTTCTGAGGATACGATTTTCGAGCCGTCGCTGGATGATATTGCCGAACAGATGGAAATGACCATGATGACGCTGGCCTTCAGTCAGGCCATCCTGGAGTCGAGCCTGGCTCAGGACGCCAGCCGCTTTAATGCCATGGCGGTGGCCAAGAAACGAGCCCTGGAAATGCTGCTGGACTACCATTTGGAATTTCACCGTGCCAAGCGCTCTGAGAGTGACCGTCGGATGCGTGAAGTGATGGTCAGCCTAAAGAAGAAAAAGAAACACGCTCGGGGGGTACGATGAAAGCCAAAGCCAAAGCCAAAGCCAAAGCTAGTGCACCGGCCGCTGGCGCCAAAGTCGGTAGTATTCAATCACTGCGCGGCCTCATGGTTGAGGTCCAGATCCTTGGTGAGCGGCCCGACGAAAAAGAGTTGCTGCTGGTCGATGACCATCCCGAGGTTTTTCTGGAAGTCAGCTTCTTCAAGACCGACACCGCCGTTTGCATTAACCTCACCAACAGCCAGGTGCTGCGCTGCGGACAAACCGTTCGGCGCAGCCGCACCAAAGTTTCGATACCGGTCGGTCCTAAAACGATGGGCCGCGTCTTTAATGCTCTCGGTGAACCGCTCGACGAAGGCGCACCAATTTACGAGAACCGGCGCGTTATCAGCGAAGCAACCGGCACCAAAAGCTACCGCGGCAGTCAAAAAATGGAGCTGCTGGAAACCGGTCTGAAAGTTATCGACTTCCTGACGCCATTCGTCAAAGGCCGCAAGATCGGTATCGTTGGCGGTGCCGGCGTCGGCAAGACCGTGCTGACCATGGAAATGATCCACAACGTTACGCGCAACGCCAAGAGTCTGTCTATCTACTGTGGCGTTGGTGAGCGCATCCGCGAAGGTAACGAGCTCTACGAAACGCTCAAAGAGACCAATGTCCTGAAAAACACCGTCATGTTCTTTGGCCAAATGGACGCCACGCCGGCTATCCGCTCGATGGTCGGACCGGCCGCCGCCACCGCCGCCGAATATTTCCGCGACGAAGAGGGTCGAGACATCTTGTTCTTCGTCGACAACATCTATCGGCATATCCAAGCACTGACCGAGTTGTCGACTAACCTTGGCCTAATCCCCTCAGAAGGCGGCTACTCACCGAAGATTTTTGCCGAGCTGCGACGCCTTGAAGACCGGCTCAGTTCAACCGATAAAGGTACAATTACCTCTGTGCAGGCCGTCTACATTCCGGCAGACGACTTATCTGACCCGGCAGTGCAAGCTATCCAGCAACAGCTCGATTCAGTGCTGGTACTGTCGCGCGCCATTGCCGAAACCGGCATCCGGCCGGCCGTCGATCTGCTCAAGACTACCTCTGCCCTGCTGACACCGCAAATTGTCGGCGAACGTCATTATAAGTTGGCGGGTCGGGTGCAGGCCATTATGCAAAAGTATGAGTCGCTCAAAAACATTATTGCCATCGTCGGCGAAAACGAGCTGTCGCCAGCCGACCGCACCGATTACCAGAATGCCAAGAAGCTCATCCAATTTTTCTCACAAGATTTCGCCGTTGCCGAGCACCTGAGCGGTAAGCCCGGCCAGTACTTTACGCTTGAGGAAACGCTCAAAGGCATTGAGGCCATTCTTGACCCCAAACCGGGCGCCCAGCCAGCCGCTGCCGAGGAGTCGCCGAAGACCCCTCCAGCCGATGAAAAAACCAAGGCTAAGAAGAAATGAGACACGCTGCTCCAGACGTCGAGCTGCAAGTAATCGCCCGTTCGCCATTCCATATATATTATGAAGGCGTCGCCCGCTGCGTATCTGGCGCCAATCAGGTGGGGCCGTTCGATGTCCTGCCGGGCCACGCTGATTTCTTCTCGATTATGACGCCCGGCAAAGTGGCCATTGAGACCAAGCCCGATGCCGAACCGGTAACCTTTCAAATCCGTAACGGCATTATTACGGTTCGCGACAATCAAGTGATGCTGTTCGCCAACATGTAAGGCGTTACTGTTCGACGATGTAATCGAACGCGTAGCTACCGTTCGCTAGGCCGCCATTGACGCCAATGCTAAAGCCGCCGATGCTGCGATTAACATAGAAACTGCCGACGCCTGCGCCAACCGGCGTGATCACTACATGCGGCGTCGTACCGTATTGATTGCGAAAGGCAACGCTGGCCAGGGTACCGCCGCCACCGCCCGCCCCAATATTGACAGCAATGGTGCCGGCAGCATCATTACCGCTGATCGAGACCGTGCCGTTCGAGCCGAGGGCCGAGCCAGGTCCGATACCGGGCGCCGAGCCGCGCGTAATAACATGGCCACCGATAGTCAGCGAGCTATCGAGCACCAAGTTGTTGGCGTGAAACGAATTGACCGACAGCACACCACCAACGGCCACGCTACCGGAGACATTCAGATTATTATTAACAGTTAGTAGCTGGCTCATCGTTACCGGCCCTTGCAAGCGGCTGACGCCAGTCACTAATAAGTCATTGCGCAGGTTTAAGTTGGAAACTGTGCTGTCGCCGTTGACATTGAGTTTGGCCAGCGAGGTGTCACCAGCTTCCAGCTGCGTCAGCGTGGCGTCGGAGGCCGAGAATTTACTGTTGAGCTTCAGCTGGCCGGCAATGCTGACATCGCTGCCAATCTGTACCTTGCCATTAAAACGAGCATTTGGGCCAACAACCAGCTCAGCCCCCAAATCGCCTACGGCGGTCCGGTTGACACCCAGTTTATCAAGCGTGCTTTGGCTGATCGTTACCTGGTCCTGATTAGCCTTGGACTTATCGGTAGCGTGGCCTTTGAGCACAAAACCAATAACCGCGGCGTTGACGGCCAGAATGGCCACCACCACCGCCAAACCGATAAACGTTGCCTTGTGGCTCGGGTGATAGGTCTGATGGCGCGGGCGCTGGCTAGGTTTGGGCGCCGCCTGGCTGGGGGCCGCCTCGGGCGCGTCGGTACCATCGTCCGCCCGCGGCTGCAGGACCTCGGGGGCTGGCGGTTCTGCTGTTTGATCTTTTGATTCTGATGGTGATTGAGCCATCTATATATCCACCTTGATTCTACTCGGCGTATTATACCGCTTAAGCTCATAGGGTGGCAAATTGCCGCCAGCCAGCCATAGTCTCGGTGACTTATATACTACCTGCCGATTTGCTAAATTGCCGGCTTTCGGCAAAAATAAAGCTTATGCAAAAGTGGTTGGTGCGGCTAGCGGTCTCTGGCGTCAGTCTGATGTGTCTCGGCGGCGGTTTTATGGCCATCGCCTATGCCGATTCGCTGCAGTCGCCCCATTATCAGTTTGACGAGAGTGACCTGGGCGGTGGCGGCCTCATTCAGTCCAATTCGGCACACTTTCAATCAACCGGCAGCTCGGTGGGAGATACCGGTATTGGCAATTCGGCTTCAACCAATTTCCAATTTAATGCCGGCTCGCAGACTACCAGCGACCCTTCGCTGGCCTTCGCCGTTAACAACAGTAATGCCAGCTTTGGTACGTTTAGTGCCGGCAGCACGGCTACCACGACTTCCAGTTTCCAGGTTTCGAACTATACCAGTTACGGCTACGTAGTGCAGATACTGGGCCACCCGCCCACCAACGGCGGTCATACGCTGGCAGCCATGGGCTCTACCGGACCATCTCAAGCCGGCGTCGAACAGTTTGGTATCAATCTGGTGGCCAATACCTCGCCGGCCTCCTTTGGCGCCAACCCCGACCACGGTCAATTCGGTTTTGGCTCGCCCACGGCTAACTACGGTACGGCCAACAGTTACCGCTACGTTAGCGGTGAAAGCATCGCTGCCGCTCCTAAGAGCTCTGGCTTGACTACCTACACCATCAGCTTCATCGTCAACGTAACTTCTCTGACCCCTGGTGGCCAATATGCCGGTGACCAAGTTTTGATCTGTACCGGCACCTATTAAAAGTCGTTTGTATACATTTTTTAAATTTCTCTTGAAAAAAGTGTTGACGTCCATATTCTGCTTATGCTACACTCCGCTTGTAACACTTCAAAAATAAAAAAAGTAACAACAAAAATATGGCACAAAAAAGAACACTTTTAGGGCTCTTGGGCTCGACAACCTTACTGGTTAGTATGCTCTTGCAAATTATTCCTCCGGGCGCAGCCTCTGCCACCCAGATCACTGCCCGCAGCCTGACTCTTCAGGCTGGTGCCACGGACGGCGGTTCAAAGCCAGGCGGCACCGTCAATCACTTGTTTAGCTTCACCGTCCCTACCGGCGGCAATATCGGCTCTATTAAGTTTGAGTACTGCACCGTCGCCATCGGTAGCTGTGTTACCCCCACCGGTCTCGATACGACCTCTGCCACCCTTGGCAGCCAGGCCGTGGCTACCGGTTTCACCATAACGAATACGAACAATGGTGCGCCTTACATATCACGCACCACTGCCAACGTGACTGCCGGCTCAGCGCTGGCCTATCAATTACTGGGCGTTATTAACCCAACGACCACTAACTCGACCTTCTTTGTGCGTATCTCAACCTATGCCTCTGAAGACACCAGCGGTGCGACTACCGACACCGGTACCGTGACTGCCAGCACGGCCACGCAGATTGTTCTCGACGGCACGATGCCCGAATCACTCGTCTTTTGCACCGGTGGCACTGTCAATACCACCAGCGGTGTGCCAGACTGTGCTACTGCTACCAGCGGCGCTGTCAGCTTTAACCAGCTGTTCTCGCCTACCGACACAGCCACAGCTCACTCGCAAATGGCCGCTTCGACGAATGCCGGCAGTGGCTACGCAATCACTGTCAATGGTCCGACCCTAACCTCCGGCTCGAACACCGTGACAGCTATGTCAAGTTCTACCGCCGGTGTGCACGGCTTGAGCCAGTTCGGTCTCAACCTCAAAGCTAATACGGTCGCTACTTCAACCACGCCGGTCGGCGCCGAAGTCGCACCAGCCTCCAACGGCGTCAACTACCGCGGCCAGGCCTACACTGGCGGTGGTCTCGACTACGGTACGGTTGATCACTTCCAGTTCAATAATGGTGACACGGTTGCTAACAGCGGCCAGGGTGGCCTCGGCGGCACCGACGCCCAGATCTTCACTGCCTCATACATCGTCAACGTTCCTGGTAGCCAACCCGCTGGTACCTACGTCACGACGCTGACCTACATTTGCACCCCCACCTTCTAAGATACAGTCTAGAAATTTTGGAATGTAAAATTTTTGACTGACGTTTACGCTCATGCTAGTATTCGTGCATGAGCGTGAGCGGAAACCGGGTAGTTTATTTTAGTATCGGCATACTTATGCTCGGGGTTCTGCTGACCACCCTTGTGCCTACTCCGAATGCCTACGCTACCCAAATCACTAACCGCACGCTGACTCTGGAAGCCGGTGCAACCGACGGCGGCTCCGCCCCTGGTGGCACTGTCAATCATAAATTTACCTTCACCGTACCAACCTCGGCCAGTGTTGGCTCTATCAAGTTTGAGTATTGTACGACTTCGCAAGGCACCTGTACGCTGCCAACCGATATCGACACCACCACAGCAACCATGGGCACCCAAAACGGCGCCACTAGCTTTACGCTCAATAACACGACCAATGGTGTACCGTATATTACGCGTACCGCAGCCAGCATCACCACCGGCACAGCCTTAACCTATGAACTGCTCGGCGTTAAAAACCCATCACCAACCAATTACACCTTTTTCGTCCGTATTTCGACCTATGGTTCAACCGACACGAGCGGTAGCGCTATTGATACCGGCACTGTAACCGCCAGCACGGCGACGGCAATTGTTTTGACTGGTGTCATGCCCGAGTCGCTGATCTTTTGTACCGGCGCCGTCATTACCGCCACCAGCGGTGTGCCAGACTGCTCAACAGCTACGCCGGGCGCCGTTAGCTTTAACCAGCTATTCTCGCCCTCAGACACCGCCACAGCTACCTCGATGATGGCCGCCTCGACCAATGCGCCGACTGGCTATAGTATTACCGTCAACGGCACCACTTTAACCTCTGGATCCAATACCATCGCCGCCATGCCCTCGGCTACCACCGGTGTCCGTGGCACCAGCCAATTTGGCATGAACCTCAAAGCTAATACCACGCCAGCCGTCGGCAGCGAAGTTGCTCCGGTCTCTAACGGCACCAACCTCAAAGGTCAGGCCGCCACCGGTTATAACACGGTTAACAACTTTAAATTCGCGTCCGGGGATAGTATTGCCAACAGTGCCAATGGTGGCGCCGGCGGCACCAACACGCAGGCGTACACCGTATCGTATATGACCAACGTAGAAGGTGCTCAACCGGCCGGTATCTACACCACGACGCTAACCTACATTTGCACCGCAACCTTTTAAAAGGTGCTACTATGGTAACCATGAAGAGACACCTCACGCGGATCGTGACGTTGGCCAGCGTGCTGGTCTACGGTTTCAGCGTGGGGATGCCGATTATGGCCCTGGCGGCGACCCCCTCCACGAATAGTTCTGGCCAGGCCCTGGAAATCGCACCACCGGTTATTACCCTGTCGATTAATCCGGGTCAAACTGTCAAATCCCAAGTCTTCTTACGAGATGTTTCACCGAGCAGTGTCATTGTCACCAGCGAAGTCAACGACTTCGTGGCCGCCGGCGAAGACGGCACGCCGAAAATCCTTCTAAAAGACACCAGCGCTAATCCCTATTCGGTTAAAGGCTGGATAAACCCACCAGCTCAGTTGCAGCTCGCTCCCCGCGAGGTTAAAGCCACGCCGATCACCATTACTGCGCCAGCCAACGCCGCACCGGGCGGCCACTACGGCATTATCCGTTTCACCGCTACCGCTCCAGAACTGCACGGCACCGGCGTATCGCTCACTGCCAGCCTCGGCGCCCTGGTACTGATTACCGTTAATGGGCCCGTCAAGGAAAGTCTGTCAGTGGCGCAGCTCAGCGTCAGCCACAAGGGCAAAAGCGGCAGCTTGTTCGAAAGTGCCCCAGTTACCTTCACCACCCGCCTAAAGAATAGCGGCAACATCCACGAGCAGCCGGTCGGCCAGATCGTTATCAAAGATATGTTCGGTAAAAAAATTGCCGGCGTCAACGTCAATTCACCGCCGCGTAACATATTGCCGCAGAGTATCCGTAAATTTGATTCACCGCTCGACAGCACGGTTATCGGCAACAAGAAGCTATTTGGGCACTATAGCGCCAAACTAACCGTGACGTACGGCGCCAAGAAGCAGACCGCTACAGCCAGCCTCGGTTTCTGGATCATTCCGTATCGCCTGATTATTGTCATTATTGTGGTTCTGGTTGGCGGCTTCCTGGTACTACGCGTCTTGATACGTCGCTACAACCGCCGCATCATTACCAAGGCTCAAAAGACACCTCCAAACAAGTAGCCAGCCCCCCCCTAACGGCTACTAAATCTATGAAAAGCGTAAGTGTTATAATAGGCCCATGCACACTTGGTTCAAGCTAAGTCACCGTGGTCACAGCGGCCGGCTTCGGTCCCACGAATACACTTCATACGGCCCCTTGGCGCTGCTGTTGGTGTTGGTCGGCCTAGCGCTGCTTGTCGGCTCGGTCTCGGCGCTACCCGGGCCGCATCCGGCACCAGAAGCCAGCTCGGTTAGCCTGACCGGCACCGTTCCCGAGCCCCCACCCAAAGTGGCAGCTACCATCACGGCGCCTGCCAGCGGCCAGCATGTCAGCACTTCTCCCGTAACCATTAAAGGCACCTGCCCCGCCAAGACGCTCGTCGAAATTTATAAGAACGACATCTTTGCCGGCTCTGGTCCATGCAGCGATAGCGGCAGCTTCTCGTTCGACGTCGATCTTTTGCTTGGCCAGAACTCGTTAGTTGCCCGGGTCTATGATGTACTCAATCAACCCGGCCCCGACTCCAAGGCAGTCACCGTGTTTTACGACGCGCTGCCGGCTCAGTCGGCATCATTGGCGCCACTGAATTTTGGCGGCTCACAATTATTGCTCAATACTGACGCTGTCTATCGCGGCGCCTTCCCGGACCATCCACTCAATATACCGATCGATATTATTGGCGGCTCACCGCCCTACGCCGTCAACGTACAGTGGGGCGACGCCACCAACAAAGTTATTTCGCGTAATGACAACGTCACGTTCTATGCCGGCCATACCTACCACAAGCCCGGCACCTACCAAATTACGCTCCAAGCCAGCGACGCCCAAGGCCGCGTGGCCTTCCTAACGGTAGCCGCAATCGTTAATGGACAACCAAGTATCGCCCCTGTTGCAAGCACTTCAAAAGCTTCTTTGAATAAATTATTAGTTCTCTGGCCCCTCTATACTAGTTCAGCCGCCGTGGTCGTTAGCTTCTGGCTCGGCGAGCGCCGCGAGAAGCACATTCTGGGCACCAGCATGACCTTCCACCCGCAAGTTTAAGCCGCCTTTTTCTCATCTGAAAAACCCCTTGGCAAAATTGACCATAAGCGCTATGATTTAAGCATAGGTCAAAATCTCCGTAGGTGGAGCAAAAACCTCGGTCGCTGAAAAAAGAAAGAAACAGCAAAACAAATGGTTTCAGACGTGTTCAAATTCTGCCGTCGGCTAGCTCTGTTCTTCCCCGTATTGGGGCTCTTTGTGGTGTTGGCCACGCTCGCCACCCCCGTTCACGCCGCTAGTGGCATTAACCAACAAATCAATTTTCAGGGGCGCCTCTTAACCTCCGAGGGCGCCACCGTACCTGATGGCTACTACAATATCGAGTTCAAGATCTACCAAGATGGCGACGGCCAAAGCGCCGGCGATACTACCGGCTCACCGGCCGGCACCCTGAAATGGACCGAAGATTACCTCAATAACAACGGTCAGGGCGTTGAGGTTAAAAACGGCTTTCTCTCGGTCCAACTGGGGTCGGTGACGCCATTTGGCTCGAGCATTGACTGGAACCAGACCAATTTGTGGCTATCTATGAACATCGGTGGCACCGGCACGAGCTGCTCACCGTTCTCGGCCTGTAGCCCTGACGGTGAAATGACCCCCCTAAAACGCCTATCGTCAACGCCCTACGCCCTGAACTCCGGTCTGCTGGGTGGCCTGGCCAGTTCGCAGTTTATCCAAATCGCCCAAGGTGTACAAACCGACGCCACCAGCGGCACCAGCAGCATTTACATCAATAAAACCAACACTGGCAACCTGCTGCAGTTACAGTCCGGCGGCAATGATGCATTTGTGCTTACCAACAGTGGTGATATTGCCTTTGGCGCCAACGCCAATCACACCATCTCGGTGGCCACCGCCGGGGCCGGTGTGGCTGGCAAATCCTTGACGTTGACCGGCGGGGCCGCTGGCAGTGGTGCCAGTGCTCTGGCCGGTGGCAACCTTGTGCTGCAAGGTGGAGCCGGCGGTGGCACCAATGGCGCTGGCGGCAATATTGCTATCGATGCCGGTGCGCATGCGGGCAGCGGTAGCGATGGTAGCATCAGCATCGGCACCACAGCAGCCAGCAGCGTTAGCATTGCTAAAACGGGCGTGACGACCACTGTTGGCGGCAGTCTAACAGTAGCATCAGGCAATCTAAATCTGACTTCTGGCGCCTACCAGGTCAACGGCACTCCCGTTATTGACTCCAGCCGCAACCTGACCAATATCGGCACCATCAGCTCCGGGAATATTAACAGCCAGACAATCAGCAGCACCGCTAACTTTACCGGTACGCTGAACGCCGCCACCGGTTTTAAGATAGGCGGCCTGGCCGTGAGCGGAACCTTCCTGCGCGGCGACGGCACCAATTACGTCGGTAGTGCCATTTTGAGTGCCGATGTACCCTCTGGTTCCGCTTATTACATCAATAACTCGGCTTCGGCCCAGAACAATGCCAATCTCTACATCCGGAGCGCCAGCAGCGGTTCAGTTGGCGCCGTCGTGGAAGGCGCCAACGGTCAGACGGCCGATTTACTACGCCTGAACACCTATAATGGCACTAGCAGTTCGACCGTGGCCAAGGTTGATAATGTTGGCAATTTTACCGGCGGCACCTATAACGGCCAGACGCTGAGCAGCGCGGCCAGCTTCACCGGAACCGTGACAGTCCAAGGCGCTTCGGTAACTATTGGTCACGGCACGACCGATGTGACCGGCAGCTTAAAGCTCGACACCTCCACCGGACGCATGGTAGTGCTCCAGGGCCTGACGCCGACCGGATCCGGCGACGCCACTATTCAGTTCCCCGGTATCGCTGGCGGTACGACTGATACCGTTTGCCTGCTAACGGCGGCCAACTGTACCTCGAACGTCGTTCAGAAGAGTTCCGGCACCCAGAACTTCCTGCCAAAGTGGAGTAACGCCGCTGCCACCTCTATCGGCAACTCCGAAATATTCGATAACGGCAGCGGTGTCAGCATTGGCAGTACAACCGTTACCGGCCTGTTTAATGTTGGCGCCAGTAATCAATTCCAGGTTAGCAGTGCCGGTGCAGTGACAGCTGTCGGTCTAGATAGCGGTATCGGGGTGATCAAAGGTACGGCTGGCCTGACGGTGGCCGGCACAATTAAGCTTTCCAGCCTCAACAGCGCCGGCATTTTACACACCGACGCCACCGGCGTACTAACGACCAGCACGGTAGCCCTGGGCAGCGAAACCTCTGGTAATTATGTGGCTAGTCTCGGTACACTGACCGGCCTAACTGCCAGCGGCAACAGTGGTGCCGGCTCAACACCGACCCTCAGCGTCAATTATGGCAATGCCGCCAACACCGCCGCTCAAGGCAATACCGCCCTCAGCTTTACCGGCAGCGGCAACCTGAGCGGTGCCATCAGCGGTACGGCCGGCGGCGGCTTCACCACTACCAGCCTGACGGTGGTCGACAACCCAACCTTCAGCGGACTTATCACCGGTCAAGCCGCCACTACGGCCTTGGCCCTGACCGGCACACCCACACCTGGTAGCGGCGTTACTTCCCTCTTCCAGCTGGGTAACGTCATTTCGGGCGGCAACACAGCGGCCAATGGTGGTACCTACTTCGGCATTAACTTACCGGGGTCAGGTGCCGGTAGTGCAGCCGACATCTTGAATTTCCAGGCCAATGGCAACTCCAAACTACGCGTCACCAATACCGGTGCCCTGACGGCCGCCGGGCAACTGACAATCAGTAGTGGCGGTATCGCCGTCACCGGTAATTCAACGATCGCTGGCACACTCGGCAGCCTGACCGGTATAACATCGAGCGGCAGTATTACTTTCAGCGGCCTCAACAGTATAGGTATTGTGCACAATAGCGCTGCCGGGCTGCTCTCCACCGGGACCGTGGCCTTGGGGAGCGAAACCAGCGGCAACTATGTTGCCAGCCTTGGAGCCCTGGTTGGGCTGACTACGAGCGGCAACGGCGTCGCCAGCGCCACGCCCACATTAAGTGTTCGATACGGCGCTATTTCCGGCAGTGCTGTTCAGGGCGATACACAGCTGATTTGTCCGAGCGGCACCGGCAACCTGAGCGGCACTGGCAATACCATAACCTTAGGCTCTGGCGGCACCTGTACTTCACTAACCGTTGTAAATAACCCTACTTTTTCCGGCTTGGTTACGGCCAACGGCGGCTTTAGCGTTGGCGCTAGCTCAACCTTTACCAATGCCAGCAGCACGCTCAATTCAGCCATGGCTCTCGGTAGTATCAGTGGTGGCATCGGTCTGGCAACGGCAACCGTAGATATTGCTACATCATTTACGATCAATATGATCGCCACTGGCCAGACCATAACTATCCCCGACCCTACCAACACTGCCGCCGGCCGTATAATTTACATCAGCAATATTGGCAGCCAATCATTTACACTGCTCGGCACCACCATTAATCCGAATACTTCCGCCACGCTCATTTGGAATGGCACCGTCTGGACATTTGGTGGCGCCGACGGCAGCTCCATACTGAATCAAAGCACGGTTGACCAAACAGCGAACTTCCGTATTGCTGGTTCTGGTCGGGCAGCCACCAGCATGCTAAGCCCCCAGTTCGACGTGGCTACAGCTGGCACTTTGAGCCTCGGCACCAGCACCGCTACAGCGATTAGCGTTGGTAAGTCGGGCGTCACCACAACCAATCTTGGCAATCTCCAAGTCGGCACAGCTGGTTCGGGCGTAC
>Ga0207657_10001244_pt1 | contig 27213 bp, 23 predicted proteins | sample KBSC33metaG_FD_184316 | JGI IMG/M metagenome (GOLD analysis project Ga0207657, IMG submission 184316) | Corn rhizosphere microbial communities from Kellogg Biological Station, Michigan, USA - KBS C3-3 metaG (SPAdes) (version 2) | ecosystem: Host-associated > Plants > Roots > Rhizosphere > Soil ... | reverse complement strand
GGACGGAAACGAAGCCGGAATCGATAGTCGTTGTCCGGCTGCGCCGCTGCGTGTTTCGCTATGCGACGAATTTGGGTGGGTGTTCGGTGATACGACTTGCGAATATCTGCATTGAATCGTCGAACGCAGCCGAAGCCGGAGGCCAGAGCAATCTGGCTCATGGGCAATTTCGTTTCGTCGATCAGCTTCTTCGCGAATTGCATACGACGCGTCCGCGCCACTGCACTTGGCGAGGCACCCAGGTGTTGTAAGAAGAGTCTCCGAAGATGTCGGGCGCTGACGCCGAGACGTCCAGCGAGACAGTCCACGCCTTCTTCCAGACCACTCTCATGAATCAGCCGCAAAGCGCGCGAGACTGTTGCTGGAGTGCCCATCCACGCCGGCGTACCGGGCGAACACTCTGGACGGCAACGCAGGCACGGGCGGAACCCTGCCTCGGCTGCCGCTGCCGCGGTCGGAAAGTAACGTACGTTTTCTTCTTTCGCCGTTCGCGCAGGACAGATGGGCCGGCAATAAACGCCAGTGCTGAGCACGCCGATGTAGAACTTTCCATCAAAACGCGCATCGCGCGTGAGTCGCGCCCGTGAGCACACCTGCCAATCCAACCTCATCATAAGAGGTTCATGATAGTCGATGCTCCGTGCGGGGGTGGACGTTTCCGGACTCTGCTGGATAAAGGCTCGGCTGCTGCTGACGCTGGTAGAGGGCTCGTATCCGTTTGGGAAACTGGGTCCGCGGATGTCCAGCCTGTCGCGAAGAATTGGTCTATCTTGACTCGCACTTATGGGCCGCCGTATTCGACATTGCCTCGAGTGCCCGCAGTGCCGCACGCGATATTTGGTGGGCTCCAGTCCTTATCGAAACGGTTCGTACCTGGTCTCCCATATCGAGCACGCAGTCTACAAGCTTTACTGTTCCTGCGGTAAGCCGCCTTTTTCGCGCAATGGAAGTGAGCTGCGACCCTACGCTGTATCGAACTGTGCTCATGACCGTGGCTATGGATCGCCCCAGGAGATCGTGGAGATCAGCAACAACAGCGAGAGCGTCGACTAGACACCGTTAGACTAAGTCGCAATCGCACGCTGCTTCGAAGCAAATGACGTACCAACCATGGGCCAAAATATAGGCCTAAGCTTTGTGCTCGTGGCCGGTTCGAGTGCAACGTACAGCAAGGCCGCTTTGTTGAACGAAGCGCGCGTCGAGAACACACGGGTAACCAAAACGATATAGATGGATGTCAGCTCGGACCCGCCTGAGACGCTTTGGCCCGTTCCCGACTGGCTTCTTCTTTTCGCCCTAAGTGCTCGTAAGCTTCTGCCAATGCCGCATGCACTGCCGCAAACGATGGCAGCCGACCAGCCGCGATTTCAAGATGCACAGCAGACGTCTTGAAATCCCCAGTTCTCAACAGAGAAATTCCCATCTGATACTGAGCCAAACCAGAATCGGGCCGGAGTTCGATGGCCTTATGCAGATGCTCAATGGCTTCCTTGTAGCTCTTTTGCGCAGCGAGGGCGACACCAAGGCCGTAGTGTGGAAGATATGCGTCCGGGTCCTTTGCCGCGACTTGCCGCAAGACCGGGATGGCTTTTTGCGATAGGCCCTGTTGCAGGACCGACATGGCCGTAAGCGTCTCGTTCGCGGTTCCGATGGTATCTTTCGGATCGATCCCTGAGACCGCCGCCTGAGCCGCAGGTGTCTTTTGCAGGCCGACATAACCCAGTGAAGCGAGCTTCTCCATTTCACTCGAACTAAGGCCATTGCCGCTCGACTTGATACCTCCGAAATGGGTGTCGAAGGCGGCCAATTGCGAGGCCATCGTTTCGGTGATCGCCCTCGAGCTCTGGGCAAGGTTGTTGGCAGCTTTCGGGTCCGCAGAAAGGTCGTAAAGTTCGGGCTTGGGGGCGCGAATATAGAGATATTTGCCCGAGCGCCACGATTCCAAAGCGCTCCAGCCAAAAGCCTGCTTGGGAAAGTCGCTGCGCGCGTACGCAGCCTGGTCAGTATCTGCAGTCAGCTTTGCTACACGGATCAAGGACTGACCTTGCATTTGGGAGGGAACCGGAAGGCCGGCTGCTTCTAGTAGTGTGGGCGCGACGTCCACTAACCGCACGCGTCCCTTAATTCGTTTTGCGGCCAGCTGGTTCTGAGCCAGTTTCACGAGCAGCGGAACGTGTATCGTCTCATCGTAGAGAAAGATACCGTGTGTATCTTCACCGTGCGCGCCGAGGCTTTCGCCGTGATCCGACGCGACGACTATGACCGAGTTCTCGTAAAGCTTCTTTGCCCGTAACGCTGAAACTAACTTACCTATAGCTGCGTCGTCGGCGGTGACAGCGCGATCGTAAGCAGATCCCGAACGAGAGTTGGCATCGTTAAGGTGAACCCATAGGAAGAATGGTTCTTTTCCGTTGCGTGCGAGCCACATCTCGGCACGTGCGATCACCTGCGATGCGCTGCGGTCGAAAGCTACCCGGTTTGTTCCCGTCGCCTGGGATCGCCCGAAGCCCGTGTCGTAAGCGCCAAACCCACGATCGAATCCGGGGGCGTACCCATTTCGGGGGTCGAGCAGGATGGAGCCCACAATTGCTGCCGTACGATATCCTTTTGCCCGGAGCAGGTCGGGAACATATGGAATCGATGCTGCCAGCGAACCACCTGGCTCGCTCGCGCCATGTGTTTGGGGGTAAACACCAGTAAGAATCGTGGCGTGGGAAGCTATTGTAGTGGGTGCCTGAGAGTACGCGTTTTCAAAGACGATACTTTGTTTGGCCAGTGCGTCTAGAATCGGCGTGAGATGCTTTGATCCGAGGACTCCTACGCGATCTGCACGAACAGACTCCAAGGTGATCAGCACGATATTGGGTCGGTCGGCTGCGTGCAATGGTCCGGCAAAAATTGCTACGAGGGCACAGGTAACGGCTAGAACCCTCAAACAGGGGAACACAAAGAACACTCGAAAAGGCATCGAGATCATTGGTCCTAAGGCCATTTTGTTGAGTATAGTGCAAGGGAATTGCTAAAGCTTACGAACGCCTGAGTACGAGGCGTCAATGAGGTGAGCAAGCCTGAAGAACGCGCGTTGGATTTTCACTTGGGCCCTGCTGCTGGTTAGCCTTCTGTTTTTACTCTCTTGTCATCGTGATCAGGATGCTCGCCGCTCGCAGAAGCTGATTATTCTCGGCATCGATGGAATGGATCCGCAGCTGCTGCGGCAATTCATGCGCGAAGGCAAGATGCCCAACTTTGCCCAGCTCGCGGAGCAGGGGTCTTTCCGCCAACTCACGACCAGTATTCCTCCGCAAAGTCCAGTTGCCTGGTCGAACTTGATCACGGGCATGAACGCGGGCGGGCATGGCATCTTCGATTTCATCCATCGTGATCCGAAAACCATGGAGCTCTATTTCTCCACATCCAAAGTGGAAGCACCAAAGCATGCGATTCATTTAGGCAAGTGGGTGATTCCGATCGGCAGCGGCAGCGTGGAGCAACTGCGGAAAGGGAAAGCTTTTTGGGAACTTCTGGATGAACATAACGTTCCGAATAGCGTTTTTAGAATTCCGGCGAATTTCCCGCCCGTTCCAGCCAAGGGAAAAACACTTTCTGGGATGGGCACTCCCGACCTGCGGGGAACTTATGGGACGTTTTCCTTCTACACCGATGATCCGACCACCGCTTCGGGCGTAGTCGAAGGCGGCCGCATCATTCCCGTGCAGGTGGACAACTCCAAGGTTGTGGCCGATCTGATCGGTCCCGACAACACGTTTCGAAAGAATTCCCCAGCAGCAACGGAACGCTTTGAAGTTGCCATCGACCCTTCCGAGTCCGTGGCGAAAGTTGCGCTGCAGGATCAGGAATTCGTTCTACGGGAAGGGGAGTGGAGCGACTGGAAGCCAGTCCAGTTTCCACTCATTCCACTGCTCGTGCATGTGCGCGGGATGTGCCGCTTCTACTTGAAACAGGCGCACCCGAGATTTCAGCTCTACGTTTCGCCCATCAACATTGATCCCGCCGATCCGGCGTTGCCTATCTCTACGCCGTCCAGTTACTCCAGACTATTAAGCGAAGAGTCCGGAGAGTTTTACACCCAAGGCATCGCGGAGGACACGAAAGCTCTCTCGGATGCAGTGCTGGACGACAAAGAATACCTGCAGCAGGCGCGTACAGTGTTGGCCGAGCATCGGCGGATTTTCGACGCCGAGTTTCCCAAGTTTCACAAAGGCGTGTTCTTCTTTTATTTTTCGAGCCTGGATCTGAACTCGCACATGATGTGGCGGCTCATGGATCCCAAACATCCCGAGTATGACGCCACGGCCGCTTCACAAAATGGCTCGGCCATTGCCGACTTTTACCAGCAGATGGATCAGGTGCTCGGAGAAGTGCTGCCCAAGCTCGACGAGCACACAACGTTATTAGTGCTGTCCGACCACGGCTTTGCGCCATATTACCGATCGTTCAATCTGAATACCTGGCTGCTCAACAATGGCTACATCAAATTGAAGGCTGAGGCTGGCGCGAATTCAAGCGAGCCACTAGCCGGGGTGGACTGGAGCCAGACTCGCGCCTACGGCATCGGTCTAAACGGCCTCTACCTCAATCTGCTGGGACGCGAACGACAAGGCATTGTTCATGCCGGATCGGAAGCAGACGGTCTGATCAGAGATATCAAACACAAGTTGCTCGCCGTGAGAGATCCCCAGTCAAATCTCCCCGTCATCACACGTGTTGATGTCGCGAAAGAGGTGTATCAGGGCGCTTACGCGAACGCCGGCCCTGATCTCCTGGTTGGCTACAATCGGGAGTATCGCGCGGGTTGGAAGACAATTCTAGGCGCATTTACGGAAGACGTTCTGGAGAACAACACAAATCCCTGGAGCGGCGATCACTGCATGGATTTCACACTGGTGCCCGGCGTTCTCCTGAGCAACCGGAAAATTCTCATGTCCGATCCGGCCCTGACCGACATTGCGCCGACCATTCTGGCGGAATTTGGAATTCCAAAAACAAAGGATATGATGGGGCAATCTGTTTTCGTGCCTGGTCGAGCCAGCGCGTTGACTCAGCCTCTGCCGGCGGAGGGGATGCATGTTCGGGTCGTACAAAGTCAAGATTGACGACGAGTTGTTGGATAAATTAAAGCAGTGTGCCGAAGCCGGCGGCTACGAGTCCGTCGATGAATTCGTCGTGCGTGTGTTGGAGAAGGAAGTGAACAAGATTATCCCTCCTGGAGCGGGCGACTCCACTTCAAAAGAGCTTGTACGCAAGCGGCTGCAGGGTCTCGGGTATATCGAGTAGACGAACACAGCTCACCTGAAATGATTTCATCCGGTTTGGTTGTGCCAAGCTTCGCAAGCAGCCTTTTTCGAAGCAACCTGCCTTCGATACTGGTGCTCTTGATCTCTCTCGTAATTGGGCTTTTGATGGTCGTTTTGTTTCGGTACACGTCCGATCAAAAAGCAATCCGGGTGGCCAAGGATCAACTCAAAGCCCACTTGCTCGCGGTGCGGCTCTTTCAAGATCAGTTGCCGGTAGTGCTGAGTTCGTACGGGCGCATCGTAAAGGGGACGGGCCGCTATCTACAGTTAGCATTCAAGCCGCTGTTGCTTGTCATCATTCCTTTAACTTTGTTGATCGTACAGCTTGACCGATATTTAGGATCTATGCCGCTGAAATCGGGCGAGGCATTTCTTGTGAAAGTACGAAGCGCGAGTCCAGATGCCATAGATAGCCTCTCGCTCCAGCTGCCACCACAGATCGTCACGACCGCACCTCCTGTGCACGTGCCCGCTGACAACGAGGTGGTCTGGCGACTCTCTGCCCAGCAGGATGGCCAGTATGATCTCAAAGTGGAAGATGGCGACCAGATTGTTCCTAAGCGAGTCGTAGTATCATCGCAGTTAGCGCGGCTTTCTTCGATTCGGCTTCGGGGCCAATTCTGGGAACGATTCTTCGTTTCCGGGGAGCCTGCGGTGCCGGAGAATAGCCGCATCCAGTCCATTACCGTAACTTATCCTGACCGCACAATTCATTTTGCCTGGATGGAATGGAATTGGATCTGGTTATTTTTTGTACTTTCGCTGGCAGCTGGCTTCTTTTTCAAGACTGTATTGCGAATCGAGATTTAGTGTGTTTGGGCCAAGTAGCATGATCAGACGCAAGTTGCTGCGCGCGCTTCCCGCCGCGATCGCGATTATCGGCGTTGTTCTCTTGTTGCCTTCGCGCAGCGAAGCTTATGCCGGACCTGGGGCGGGCTTTGCAGTTCTCTCGTCTTTCTGGACGTTGTTTGTCGCCTTCCTGTACTCGCTTTATGCATTTTTCACCTGGCCCTTCCGGCATCTGGTACGGCTCGTACGCCGTCGCAAGGCCTATGGCAAGGCGCAGATCAAACGCGCTGTGATCCTGGGTTTTGACGGCATGGATCCGGAACTGGCGCAGCGCTTCATCAACCAGGGAATGCTCCCCAATCTCGCTAAGCTTCGCGAACAAGGAACATTCCAGAAGCTGCGTACGACCTTTCCTGCGATTTCTCCGGTCGCGTGGTCCACATTCATGACTGGAGTGAACCCGGGAAAGCACAATATCTACGACTTTCTAGCGCGTGATCTGAACAATTACCTCCCATTCCTTTCGTCAGCCGAGATTCGCGGTCCCAAGCGATCAATAAAGATCGGGAAGTACACTCTTCCACTGGGAAAGCCTCGAATCAAAGGCATGCGTCACGGCACGCCGTTTTGGCACTGGTTGGGGAAAGCGGGAATCTTCTGTTCAGTGATCCGGGTGCCTGTCACCTTCCCACCCGAGAAATTCCCGGGCGTGTTGCTGTCGGGCATGTGTGTCCCCGATCTCAAAGGCAGTCAGGGGACGTTCTGCCTATGCACCACTCGAACCAGTTCCGACAAGTTTCGTGAAGGGGGAGTGCGGGTTCCGATTGAACCGAGACGATCTGGATGGCAGTCCTACATCCCCGGCCCAGAGGATCCCCTCCAAGATGGTTCCGGACGTGAATTGCGAGTTCCGTTCGAGATCTATCCAGACACCGAAAAGAAGCAAGCACGCCTCAGCGTCGGGTCCGAACATTTCACGATCAAAGTAGGAGAGTATTCGGAATGGATTCCTGTGAAGTTCAAGGCCGAATTAGGATTCGGCGCGCGGGGAATCTGTCGTTTTTATCTAAAGGAACTGTCGCCCGAAGTTGAGGTGTATGTCACGCCCGTCAATATCGATCCGGGAAAACCGGATTTGCCCATCTCGCACCCGGTGACCTACTCCATCTACCTGTCCAAGCTCTTCGGTCCCTATGCCACCCTGGGCCTTGCTGAAGATACCTGGGCGCTGAATGAAGATGTTCTCGATGACGACGCGTTTTTGGCGCAATGCTACTCCAATCACGAAGACCGCGAGCGAATGCTGTTCGACGCCCTGGAAAAAACGCAGCAAGGTCTCTGCGCCTGCGTTTTCGACACCACAGACCGTGTTCAGCACATGTTTTGGCGCTACCTGGATGAGGACCATCCCGCGGCGCGTGAAGTTCCAAAAAACCGACGACCTAAGGTGATCGAGCAACTGTACAGCCGTATGGATGCGCTGATTGGGCGAGTGATGGAGCAGATTGATCAAGAGACTTTGTTACTCGTGGTCTCCGATCACGGCTTCAAGTCGTTTGCGCGCTGCGTCAACCTGAACGCATGGCTCCATCAAAACGGCTATCTTGCGCTAAAGGACAACAAAGCCGAAAGCGGCGACTGGTTCGAAGACGTTGATTGGTCGCGTACACGCGCCTACACCATGGGCCTCAACGGTCTCTATCTCAACCTCAAGGGCCGCGAGAGGGAGGGGATCGTCGCTGAGGGCGCCGAAGCGGAAGCATTGAAAGAGGAATTACGAAGCAAGCTCAACGGCTTGGCGGATCCAGCTTCCGGACGCATTGGTATCACGGGCGTCTTTGACTGTGACGCCGTCTATGCCGGCCCCTACGTCGATAATGCGCCTGACCTCATCGTTGGCTACGGCGACGGTTATCGTGCATCGTGGGATTCAGTCATGGGAAAAGTAACCGGCCAAATCTTTGAGGACAATCTCAAAGCGTGGAGCGGCGACCATTGCATCGATCCCCGGCTCGTGCCCGGCGTGCTCTTTTCCAACCGTAAGATCGCGGAAGAAAAACCTGCCATCGTCGATGTCGCCCCGACAATGTTGAAACTCTTTGGCCTCGCCATCCCAGGACACATCGATGGCAAGGCTTGGACCATGGCCACGGAGACGGCTCCGTGATCACGGTTGTCTCAGGACTTCCCCGGTCAGGCACATCCCTGATGATGCAGATGCTCGCCGCGGGCGGTATGCCGCTGCTGACAGATTCGGAACGAAAGCCCGACGCCGACAATCCGCGCGGTTACTGCGAGTGGGAGCCGGTGAAGCTGTTGCCAAAGCAGCCGGAGCGGATCGATGAGGCAGAAGGCAAAGCTGTCAAGGTCATTACACAGCTGCTCATGTCATTGCCCGAAGGGCGCGACTACAGAGTGATCTTCATGGAGCGACCTCTACCCGAGGTACTTGCATCGCAAGACGAAATGCTTCGCCGTCGTGGCAAGTCCGATCTCTTGAGTCACGATGAGATGACGAAAGCATTTCAGGCGCATTTGAAGGAAGTGGTCACTTGGTTCACAGATAGGCCCAACATTCCTATCTTGCGCATGGGTTACAGGCGAGTTTTGCAGAGCCCGCGGAACAGCGCTCAGGCCATAGCAGAATTCTTGGCGGTTGATTTAGACCTGGAAGCAATGGCGCGGGAAGTAGATCCTGCTCTCTATCGCAACCGTTCGTCGTAACTTCGCGCCTACGACAGAGAGGCTTTGGCCGCGGGTTTTGCGCCGTTGTGAAAGAAATGCGCGAGAGCCTGACCGGTGTACGACTTCTTGACCCGAGACACCTGTTCAGGCGTGCCTTGGGCCACTAGCCGGCCTCCTTCTTCACCACCTTCCGGACCGAGATCAATGAGCCAATCTGCATTGCGGATCACGTCCATATTGTGTTCGATGATGATGATGGTGTTGCCGAGATCCGTCAGGCGATGCAGCACTTCCAGCAACTTCTTGACGTCATCAAAGTGAAGACCGGTTGTAGGTTCGTCCAAAAGGTACAGCGTTCTTCCGGTCTGACGCTTACTGAGTTCACGCGCCAACTTGATGCGTTGCGCCTCGCCTCCTGAAAGCGTAACGGCCGATTGGCCCAGCTCAATATACCCGAGCCCCACATCCACAAGCGTTTGCAGCTTCTGCTTCACCTGCGGGATATTCTCGAGTACAGGCAGCGCGTCGACGACCGGTGTTTCCAGCAGATCTGCGATCGAATAGTCCTTGTACTTCACCGCCAGCGTCTCGTGGTTGTAGCGCTTACCGCCGCATACTTCGCAAAGCACGTAAACGTCTGGCAGGAAATTCATCTCGATACGCCGCTGACCCTCGCCTTGGCAGGCTTCGCAGCGTCCCCCAGGCACATTGAACGAAAAGCGTCCCGCTTTGTAGCCACGTTCCCTGGACTCCGGAAGCATTGCATACAAATCGCGAATTTGCGCGAACACGCCTGTGTAAGTAGCCGGATTTGAGCGCGGAGTGCGGCCAATCGGAGACTGGTCGATACGAATGACTTTATCAATTTTCTCCGCGCCAGAGATTGTCTTATGTTGCCCGGGTTCCTCTCGGGAACGATATAGTTGCCGCGCCAGCGCGCGATACAGGATGTCATTCACCAGCGTTGATTTGCCGGAGCCTGAGACACCCGTCACCACTGTCATAACACCGAGTGGAAACGCGACATCGATGTTCTTGAGATTGTTCTCACGCGCGCCCAGTATAGCGATGGCATTGCCGTTGGTGTGGCGGCGTTCGGATCGCATCTCGATTTCCGTCTTGCCCGAGATATAGCGACCCGTAAGCGAACCCGGCGCGCTCTCGATTTGCGCGGGCGTTCCTGACGCGACGACGCTTCCTCCGTGACGTCCGGCTCCGGGACCAAGATCAATCACGTAATCAGCCCGGCGAATCGTGTCTTCGTCGTGTTCGACCACCAAAACGGTATTGCCCAGGTCGCGCAAAGATTCGAGCGCAGCGAGCAGACGGTGATTATCACGGTGATGCAACCCGATCGAGGGCTCGTCAAGAACGTAGAGCACACCGCGAAGCTTTGATCCAATCTGCGTGGCCAGGCGAATACGTTGTCCTTCGCCACCGGAGAGCGTGGCTGCCGAGCGATCAAGAGAGATGTAGCCCAGTCCCACCGCGTTGAGAAACTGCAGGCGTTCCACGATCTCGTGCATGACTCGACCCGCGATAATTTGCTCTCGCCCGGTGAGCGTAATCTTCCCCGCCACATCCAAACTGCGAGCAACCGGCAGCGATGTGAAGTCGCCGATCGACATGCCGTTCACCTTCACCGCAAGGCTCTCGGGCCGTAGCCGTCTGCCATGGCACGCGGGGCACACGGTTGCCGACATGTAGTCGAGCAGATACTCGCGGTAGTTTTCGGAGCTGGAATCATCAAGCGCCTGTTTCAGATGAGAAACAATTCCGCGGAATCCGGTCTTGCCGCCGCCCTTTTCGCTTTCACCATACAAGAGCAGTCTTTGAGCTTTGTCGGGCAGTTTTTCAAACGGAGTGCTCAAGTTAATTCCGTGCGCCGCGGCGGCGATATTGACCATATTGATCAGATTTGCAGAGGCGGAGCCCGGACCGAGACCACCTTCGAGCAGTGGTTTCGACCAGTCCACAATAATCTTCGCCGGATCGAAGTCATAACGGCTGCCCAGTCCATGGCACTCAGGACAGGCGCCGTATGCGCTATTGAATGAAAATGAGCGGGGCTCAAGCTGGGGGACGTTGATCCCGCAGTCGGGGCATGCCAGCTTCGCTGAATACATTTGTTCTTCGCCACCGACCACCGCCACCTGCACGAGGCCGCCGGCGAGCTTCATCGCTAAACCGATAGACAGCTCAAGTCTCTGCTCAATCCCAGGCTTGACCAGCAAGCGATCAATGACGACCTCAATCGTGTGGTTCTTGCGTTTGTCCAGCTGAATTTCGCCTTCCAGGTTCACGAGCTCGCCATCTACCCTCGCGCGGGTAAAGCCGTGCTGAACCAGCTTCTCCATTTCCTTCTTGAACTCACCCTTTCGTCCACGAACAATCGGTGCCATCACCATCACCCGGTCTTCGGGCGTGAGTGCCATCACCTTTTGTACGATCTGCTCCGCGGACTGCCGGGCTATTGGGCGCCCGCATTGAGGACAGTGCGGGACTCCGATCGAGGCAAACAGAAGACGAAGGTAGTCGTAGATTTCAGTAATCGTTCCCACGGTCGAACGAGGGCTGCGGCTGGTGGTCTTCTGTTCGATCGATATAGATGGGCTTAGCCCGTCGATTGCGTCAACGTCTGGACGCTCCATCTGGTCCAGAAATTGGCGGGCATAGGCCGACAGGGTTTCCACATATCGCCGCTGGCCTTCCGCGTAAATAGTGTCAAACGCCAGCGAGGATTTACCCGAACCGCTGAGGCCCGTGATTACCGTCAGGCTATTACGAGGGATCTCAACATCAATGTTCTTAAGGTTATGCTGGCGCGCTCCGCGCACCGAAATCTTGGTAATAGGCATGCAATCCGACAGAGCGATGGCCTTCCGTAATATGGACGGGTTCCCCAGAAACGTTGGAAAGTGGGGATGCGCAGCTCTACTCCGTATCTTATTTGTAAACAGGAATTCGAGTCAACGCGGGTACAGTGAAAAACGGGCCCGCTATACCGATATCAACGGACGGGCTGGCAGAAACTAGGGAGCTACGTGCGGCATCTGATTGTCGCATAAAGGGCAGGGCCCATCTTGAACGCTTTATTGGTGTCGACTGTGCTTTCTTTTACTGTACTCATCTCCGTTAGTCTTGGCGTTATCACCGCCTATGGCGTGGTGAACGGGATACTTCACCTGTTCGGTTCGCATACCCAGCCCCAGGCTGAGCCACAACCTGTCCTGCTGGCCCGCAATGCGCAGGCAGGCGCTGACTGAAAGGTCAGTCCACGGCACCTGGCAAATACCATTGCCGGCGCCCTTGAGTCCTCGCACTTCGCGCATGCCTCTCTGCTCGAGCTTCCATAAGCAGATGTCCACACACGCTACTGTGGCCGCAGTTCGATAACCGCAGGTCGTGATCGTGCTATTTCTCCTGCTGCGGCGGCTGTTGTAACTGGGGAGGCGGATACACAGCTTGAGGTTGCGCTGGCTGCTGCTGTGTGGAGTTTTGTCCCTGCTGCTGCTGTTGCTGCTGCTGCATGACCTGCTGCTGGCGCTGCAGTTCCTGAAGCAGTTGTTCTGGCGTCTTCACTGTGGGTTGGTTGGGATTTTGTCCTGCTTGGCCCTGATCGGCTTGCTCGGGCGCGCCCTGATCCCCATTCTCACCGTTGTCCTGATCTTGAGCCGACTCGTCCTGATTTTCTTCTGCGGAGTCTGGTGCAGGATCATCGTTCGTGTCTACTACTACTTGCCCCTGTACCTGTCCTTGCGTCTGAGGCTGTGGGAACGAACGGGGCGGGAACGGTTGACCATTGACGGGCGGCTGAACAGTCATCATTCCATTTTGACCGCCTGCAGCAGCAGATTCGCTTACTGACGGTGGTGTTTCCCCGCCGGTTCGCGGCGTAAGGATTACTTGAGCCACTGAGTTGGGATCAGTAGCCGTTCCCACCATAACGTAGTTGAAGTGTGAGCCGTTTAAGAGCGAAGCTAAGACGTCGCGCGGCGAGCCTGGGCCGAACTGGCCAACAACGCGTTCACTCGCGCTGCCAGGAACATCGATCTCAGCCCCGGTTTTGCTATGTACGTCACGTAGGATGTCTCCCAACGTGGAATTCTGCGCCAGAATCGTAAGCACACCATTCTCGAAACTAAGTCTTGGCGCAGTGGCCGGGAGTTGTTCTGGTCGCAACGGTTCAGGAGGTGCAGGGGATGGATCAGGCGGTTTCACCTCTGCTGTCGGTTTCTTCTTCGAACCATGGCTCTGACGCTGAGCAGCACTGGCCGGGGGCATGCCCAGGCAAAGGGCCAAAACCAGGAACGTTAAGAATCGCCGTCGCGCGGAGAACATCATGATGAGAACGCTAAACCCGCCACCTCTTGCAGCAATTGTAGCAGCGTTCAATCGCTTGTTTGACATCGTTTACACCCCCCGGGTAGGCATCTCACCTTACAGCCCCAGTTCGATCAGCAGCATCGTACAATGAGCATGAAGCGAGGATACATTTGAGCCTATGATCCACAAGAAGTACTCGGGCGCAGTGCAAACGTTTTCACGCTCTACATTTGCCAAAGGGCTGGCGGCTAGTGCCTTTCTCGTGGCGTTCTTCTGCTCGTCTGTGGCGGTAGCTCAGACATGCCTTTCTTCTGCCGACATGGACGCAGCAACAAAGACGGCACTGGAGAACGCCGCTCATCGCTTTTTCGACATGGCTTCCAAGGGAGACGTCTTCGGGCTGAAGCAAAATGCAATTCCCAGCCTCGCGTCAAACTTTACCGTCATTGAAACCGCAGTTGTCGACAACAAAGCAGCGTTTGCAGGAGCTCAAGCGACACCCCGACCGCCGTTTCTTTTGAAGGCCGAGGGAAGCGCTCCCCTACCCCACGCGGAATTCTTGTGCGGCGTCTTCGGCTCCACCGGCCAGACTCGCGACAGCGCGATCTTCGTATTAAACGGATTGCCTCCAGGGACGTACGGGGTGGTGATCATGGATGTGAGCGGAGGGAAGGGGCCTTATACGTTGTCGTTTATCCTTCAGCAGTTGGGCACAGATTGGAAATTAGGAGGCTTCTATTCCAAAGCGGCTGAAGTTGCAGGTCACGACGCGCCCTGGTACTTAGATCACGCACGCCAGTACAAAGCAAAGAACCAGCTTCACAACGCATACCTCTACTTTCAGCAAGCGCGTTCACTCATCTCTCCACTGGATTTCATGACCACGCTGCAAACGGACAAGCTTTACGACGAGATGCAGGCGGCTAAGCCACCCGATGCTCCCGCTCCGGGCACTCCCGCTGACTTGGCGGCCGGAACGAAGACCTACAAGCTTACGGCAATGTTTCCGCTGGCGGTAGGTAACGACCTGGACCTCATCGTGAAGTACGAGGTCCCCGATATCTCGAATAGCACCCAGACATTCCAGGACAATATGGCAGTGATCAAGGCGTTAGTTTCGAAATATCCGGAGTTGCGGGAAGCTTTTGTTGGCGTTGTGGCTCGCGCGGTGGAGCCTTCAGGACGGGATTACGGCTCCCTGCTCGCGATGAAGGATATTAAGTAGCATTCGTGCGCCGTTCGCCATTTTCTAACTGGCGAGAGTCTCAACTTTCGTCATAATTAACTCGCGGTGACTGCAGGTATGAGCACCAGCACGATTCTCACGGCGTGCGGCTCTGCACCTTCCTAAGCTTCCGCGTGCTGTGACTCAAGTGTGCATTCTTTCGGGTCCTTGTCTTCGCGCAACCCTAAAAACACCGGCGCTCGCAATTTCACGCCACCCTCATTCGTCTCGTGTGTCCACTCAGTGAATCTAATTGCAGCGACTAGCTCCGGCCTCACCCAGTGCGCTTTCCGGCCTGCATCCACGGGACCGTGAAAAGGATTCGTTTTCGTCTCCAACCTCGTTAGGAGCTTCCACATATCCGCCAGCATTTTGCGATCGAAGCCTGTACCGGCCTGTCCAACGTGAACAAGTTGTTGCTTATCGTTGTAAAGACCAAGAACCAGTGATCCGAAGAATTCGCGTGAACCTTCCGGCTCGGTGTAGCCGCCGATAACGCATTCGATCTCGCGCGTGATCTTGATTTTCAACCACTCGCGTGTCCGCTTCTCTTCGTAGCAACTGGTCCGGCGCTTGGCCACGATGCCCTCGAGTCCCCGCTGACCCGCCACCTTGAAGAGTGAGGTACCATGCGCAACCTGGTGGTCGGAATAACGTAAATTGTCGCCCAGTACGACAATGTTTTGGAGCAGGCTTTTCCGTTGCTCCAGGTTCACGCGGTGCAGGTCATACCCATCCAGGTAGATCAAATCAAAAACGTAATAAAGCACCGGAACCTCAGTGCGCCCCGGTGCACGAAAACGGCCATGGCGAATGCCCGTCCGCTGCTGCATGAGACTGAATGACGGTCGGCCCTCTTCATCAATGGCGACTACTTCGCCGTCGAGCACGGCTCGGCGTGCGTGGACCAGAGTTGGCAGATTGGCCAACTCCGGGTATAGAGCGGTCATGTCATTGTCATTGCGTGAAACCAGGCGCAACTTGCCATTCTCCAGGAATGCCACCGAACGGTAACCATCCCATTTGATCTCGTAAAGCCATTCGTCAGAGTCGAAGGGCTTTTCTATGGACGTGGCCAGCATGGGACGCACAAACGACGGCATTTCTGCTTTGCGTGATCCCGGAAGGGAAGCGACACCCAATGCGGTATTTGTAGCCGCCTGTGGGGGCGGTTTTTTTGCGAGAGTTTCTGGGATCGAACCGACTCGGGTACTCTCTACCCCTTTTACGCGCTTAGCTTGCGTGTCGTCGACTTGGGCGACGTTTTTTTGGTTTTTTTTTCCTCGATGGCTGTGTTCGAGAGCTTTGACTCTTTCTTTACTCGAGTCGCACTGCTCTTGTCTGAGTTGGCGGCGCGCTTCTTCTTTTCCATGCGAGCCAATGTGTCAGCGAGCCATGGTGCTTTCAGCTTGCCACGCGTGGCAGGGCGATCGCTTTCCCACTCGTCAGATTTTTCATCACCACCGATTTGCGCCATGGTCCGCTTACTCAGCACAGAAGTGTCATACTGAGCGGCATCAAAACCTTCCTCTACCCCATCATCATGCTTTTTGATCAGCAACCACTCATTACCTTTGCTTCCCGAACGCCGAGAACGGATATGAACCAGCGCGAAGTCACCTTTGAGACGCTTGCCATCCAGCCGGAACTTCAAGTCTCCCTTCGCCAGCATCGCCGCTGCTTCTGACTCTGTGCCTGGTACGTACTTGCCGTTCTTTGGAATGGGAGAAAGAGGTTGCCACGTGCCTACATCCCAAACCATGACCGTGCCTGCGCCATAGTTGCCTTCCGGGATGATGCCTTCGAAGTCGAAGTACGAGACTGGATGGTCCTCCACCTGCATTGCGAGACGCTTGTCTGCCGGGTCGAGAGATGGTCCTTTGGGCACGGCCCATGACTTCAGCACGCCCTCCATCTCCAGTCGGAAATCGTAATGAAGGTGTGAGGCTCGGTGTCTTTGGACTACAAAACGGTGCCGAGATTGTTTCTCTACCTTCGGTGGAGGCTCGGGGGTATGCTCGAACTGCCTTTTGCGCTTGTATTCTTCCAATGCCATAGTTCAACCCTATTGTAGACACTGTGATGCGGAACGACACTACTGTCCCTCCGGGCAATGTTGCCGGTGATAAATACTGGTTGCTGGTGCGCGTCCCTAGTGCTTCGGGCCGACGGGTTCGGTCTGGGTCAGCTTCTGAATGATATCTTCGGCTGGCTTACCGCCTTTGCATGCTGGATGTCCGAAGCCGCTGCTGCTCACCCCGTTTTGAATATCGAATATCAGATTATCGCTTGGGCCGGGTGCCACACCCATGGGAACGGCGTCTAGACGGAGCGCATGCCGCGTTTTCCAGGCCACGACGTGATCAGTACAAGACGTATCGCCACTGACCCCGAGGCCGCCCACCAGTTGTCCCTTGTTGCTGTAGAGCGGTAGACCGCCGCCAAACACGATGACACCTCCGATTGGTTTGCCCACCATAGGATCGTTTTGCTGTCCAAAATCCTGAGGGTTGCCGCTGTACGCTACGTTTGGATTGGGTGGACCAATAACACTGTAGAGTGATTGCCCCGGCTGCGCGGCAGAATAGACGTTTCCGGACGACATTGCGAAATCATTCGTGCTGAAAGCGTTCGCCGTGCTCGCCTTCGTCGCTGAAATTACCCGGCTTCCGGGCCATTGCGCCCCGCGGTTGGGACCGCTGAACACCACCGCGCAAACAATGCCATCGCGATTCACGACGGTTGCCCACTCCTGGTTGCCAAGCCCACCATTCGCGTCCTTGCCTTGCTTGACCACCTTGGTCAGTTCGGCTTTGAGCTTTCCATAATCGGGCACCTTGGAGCAATCGAGCGGATTCGGATTGTCAGTGGATTTTTGGCCGAACAGGGCAGTGGTGCAGAACAGAACAGCGAAACACAACCTGGCGAGGGCGCACTTCATGATGGCCTCCTGTCTAGCGATTGCATTCATGGCTCTCCGCGTAGCGTGTAAAGGTAGGCAGCGATGTCACGACTGTCCTGCTCGTTGACATTCATGTCTGGCATAACGGTGTGGGGCTCGACTTGGCGTGGATGCTGAATCCATCTCATTAAGTTATCCGCCGTGTTAGGCAACTCCCCTGCGATGTACTGACGATTGCGGATTCCATTGAGAGGTGGACCGACCAGGCCGTCTGCCCCGGGTACACCAGAAATGGTGTGACACGCATTGCAACCGTATTTGCGGATAGCATCGTGACCCGCGCGTGCATCTCCTCCCGATGTCATGACGTACGCGGCATGCACCTCGCGCGAATTGGGACCGGAGCAGGAAACGAGTATGGCTATCGTCACCAGGCAAGCGCCAAGTTCCACAGTTCTCTTCACGCGCCACTCCTTGACGCACGAATCAACTCCGCTGTTCGCGTGTACTCCCAACGCTGCTGCGAATCCTGTAGCCACTTCACCAGCAAAACCAGGGCGATGATGGTCAGCAAGGTTCCCGCGGGAATCCACATGATGAGTCCGCCAATTTGCTGGTCTTCCAGCGCACTGATGTGCCATGCCGGCGCAGTTAAGAAATAAGGTGAGTACCAGGGGCGGCTGGAAAATGTCAGTAGAGCTCCCAGAACGCTGGTGTGAATCGTGGTCGTGAATACGTAAAGAACAGCGACACCGTACCCCAGCCTCCGGCCATGATTTTCGAGTAAAGTCCACCAGAAAAGCAGAGCTGTGCCGAGAAAACTGATGTGTTGGGCCGCGTGAATTGCGTCATTGCGAAGTGTGGCCGCAAACAAAGCTGGGGCATGCCACAGCCAAAGTGCGGCCGCGTGAAGCAACCATGCTGTCAAAGGTGCCGAGACGGCGAACCACGTGCGCTTAACTGGCGTGGATCTCATGACGCCGGCAACGGCTTCGCGCGAACCACTTGGTAATGCCCACAGCAAAGGCACCAGCGGTCTTCCTAAAACCAGCAACGGTGCCGCAACAAGCATCAGGATTTCGTGCTGTGTCATGTGAACCCAGAACAACTGCTCGCTGAGTTCATGAATGGGTGAATCAAGCGCAAGCAGCAATGCGCCCCAGCCCGCAACAAACGACAGAATCAACAGTCCGCGTGGAGCGGAGCCCTTCCGCTGCATTTTGAAGATGCCAAGGAGGTACAGAACGCCAGTAGCGACGAGAGGCACAATGATGTACGTTGGCCACGTCCAAGCCGCCCCGCCGAGCTTTCCGAGTTGGAGGTGCGCCGCCAACAATGCGGGTGTGCCCACGCCGACGGGTTGCAGCACGAGTTGAGTAATCAAGCTCATCAGTCACACGGGCTCAGGATGAAACGGGGAACAGCACCTGCAATCACCACCACAGCAAATGCCACGCTGAAGACAATTCCAAAAAGGACCTGGAAGTAAGCGCGATCCCAAGGCCGCGCTCCTTCTTCACTGACCTCGCGCGGCATTTTCTGGTGCTGCATAAATCCCGCTACGGCCCCGCTGCCCGCTATCAAAAAACAAACTGCGGTGATCAGGTGCAGAAGGTAGTGATGCCCGGTCGAGCAGGAATGCTGAGTAAGGACATAGCTCAATGCCAAATCGAGGCCCCAGGCGAGCGGCCCTGCGCAAAGCGACCACAACAGTAGTGGCGGCGTGTGTCCGGCTTCCACGATTTGCTGGTTCTCTGCCATGCAATTCCTTACAAAAACCGGGTGGTGCCGTAAATCACGAAGTCGCTCAGGATTGCGGTCACCACCACGAAATACCAATAGTCCGAGTTAATGGCGACATCGGCCAGCCGAGTGCCTTCCATTTTGTCGGTGAAACTTACGCATAAAATAACTACGGTTTCGATGAACTCGGTGATCAAGTGGCCCGTGTGAAGCCCGAGCAACGCCCATACCGTTGAGGCATACGCGTTTTCGTTCCAGCGGCAGTTCAGATTGGCAAGCTCGAATCCGCGAACCACCATCGCGATCACAGCGACACCGGCTAATGCCAACAAGCCCCAGCGGATCTTGCTTCGATCACCGCTGGGCGCAACTCTCTGCGCATAACGAGCCGGCACAAGGCTGATCAGAAAAATGGCGCCGCTGGTGATTCCCCAACCCAATGTTGGTGGCAGATTGCCCGGCGGCCAGCTGCTGGATCGTGTGCGCAAGTAAAAGTAGCTTGCGACGACCAGGGCGAACATCGTTCCTTCGATCATCATGTACAGGAGATTCGCCAGCCACGTAGTGTTGGCTTTGCCGAACATCACCGTCGGCAGACCAGATACGTCGAGGACAGGCCTTTCTCTTATCGGATCCATCTCGCCTCCAAAGCAGGCTCAGGTACCCGGGGCGAAGGAGAGTGGCCGCGTGGCCATAACCATCCAATCAGGGTGATGACCACGGGAATGGCGCCGTAAGCAATGCCCCACGGACTGAAGATCGACCAAATGAACGCGATGGAAACGGCGATCGCGGTTAGGAATGGCCAGATACTTGGGCCCGGCAATTCGTCTCGATACTCAGGTTCCGAGTCAAGGGTATTGGTAACCAGCACTTCAGGAATATCCTCGCGAACGCCCCCTACAATGGGCTGATTCGGTTCGGCCTCCCACAACGCTTCACGACCATTCACGGTCGGGAGTTCGAGGAAGTTGTAATGAGGGGGAGGTGATGGCGTAGCCCATTCCAGACTCCCCGCACCCCAGGGGTTCGGTCCTGCGAATCGTCCAGTCGCTTTGCTCTGAAAGAAATTCGCAATAAAGACCAGGATTCCGGCGGTCATGAAAACTACGCCGATAGTCGCGAGCAGGTTTAGAGCGCCCCAGCGCATCTCCGGCGTGTAGGTGTAAACGCGCCGCGGCATGCCGTGCAAGCCGAGAAAATGCATAGTGAAGAACGTGAGATTGAATCCTACAAAGAACAACCAAAAATGGATTTTGCCCAGCCGATCATTCATCATTCGGCCGGTTATTTTAGGAATCCAAAAGTACATTCCACCAAACATGGGAAACAGCGCCCCGCCAATCAGGACGTAATGGAAATGGGCAACCACGAAGAAGGTATCGTGTACCTGCCAGTCGAGCGGAACAGATGCAAGCATCACTCCAGAGAGGCCACCGATGAGGAAGACAAAGAAGAAGCCGAAGATCCAGAGCATGGGCAGCTTCAGTTGTAAACGGCCATGCCAGATCGTCGCCATCCAGCAATAGAACTGCACCGCCGTGGGAATCACGATCATCAGGCTGGCCGCGGTAAAGAAACTCGCGCTCATCTGCGGCAGCCCAGTGGCAAACATGTGGTGGACCCAGACACTGAATCCCAGGAAGCCGGTAGCCACTACCGACGTAACAATTGGCACGTATCCGAAGATGTGACGGCGCGCGAACACGGCTACTACCGTCGAGACGATTGCCGTCGCCGGTAAGAAGATGATGTACACCTCGGGATGTCCAAAAAACCAGAAGAGATGCTGGTAAAGAAGCACGTCTCCGCCGACGGATGGATTGAAAAACTGGGTATTGATCGTCCGGTCCATCAACAGCATGGAACTGACCACCATGACCGAGGGCATGGCAAAGATCACCATGATCGAGGTGACCAGCTTCTCCCACAGAAGGATGGGCATCCGGTTCAGAGTCATGCCCGGCGCGCGATAGCGAAGGATGGTGGTAGTAATACAGATAGCCACTCCGAGCGCCGAAACCTCCGTGAACGTGATCATCTGCGCCCAGAAGTCGGAGCGCTTGCCAGGGGTGAACTCCGGCCCGGAGAGCGGTACGTACGCGAACCAGCCTGCGTCCGCGCCAGTTTTCAGAAACAATCCTACCCACAGCAGCAGTGCGCCGACCACGTAGATGTAGTAGCTGAATGCATTCAAGCGTGGGAAGGCAATGTTGCGGGTACCGCACATGTGCGGAACCACGTAGACGCCGAATCCCTGAAACATCATGGGAACAGCGAACAGAAAAATCATCGTGCTGCCATGAACGGTGAAAAGCTGGTTGTAGAGGTCGGGCCCGATGGCGTTATGCTCAGGTCGCACCAGTTGCCACCGCATCATCGCCGCCAGTACTCCGCCCAGCAGGAAAAAGATGAATGAGGTGACCATGAAGCGAACGCCTATCGCGGTGTGATGCACGTTCTGGAACCATCCCCAGAACCCCCGTGGTTGGGCCCACGTCCGCGCCAGGCGATCGGCAGCGCCACTCTGAGGTACGACAACAGGTTCGCTAATGGCCACGGATTTGCCTCATTTGAGTGTCTGCAAGTAAGTGATCAGCGCCTGAAGATCGTCAGGCTGCAGCGGATTCGGGCTCATGCGGTTTCCCGGCTTAATTCGCTGCGGGTCGACAATCCAGCCGGCCAGCGCCCCCGGCGTATTCGGAAGGGTTTCCGCGGCGATCATTTGCCGGCTCGCAATGTGCGTGAGATCCGGACCCAGTCGCGATCCTGCATCGGTTCCGCGTATGGTATGGCACATCACGCAAGCATGGCTCAGAAACACATCGCGGCCATGAACCGTGACAAGTTCGGTGGGATCCTGCGCGGGCTTGAGTTGCTGCGCTTTCCACTGGCTAAATGCATCTTCCCGCTCAGCCACAATCGAGAAGCCCATGTGGGCATGTTGCAACCCGCAGAATTCCGCACATTGGCCGTGGTACACACCAGGCTGGTCGATCTGAAGCCAGAACGCAGAGGAGTAACCGGGCAGGAGGTCGCGCTTGCCATTAATGCTGGGTGCCCAGAAGCTATGTATCACGTCAGCAGAATTCGTGAGAATGACAACCCGCTTTCCCACGGGCACATGAATTTCATTGGCGGTGGTAACCGTCTGGTCCGCCTGCGGGTCGGGATAGATCACTTCCCACCACCACTGGTGGCCTATCACTTGAATCGTGACAGGGTTTTTCGAAGTCTCACCCTCAACCTTCTTTCCGGTGATTTCACTCATCACCAGAACGGCGAACAGCGTTAGCACCGTAATCGTGATGGCGGAGCCCACTGCCCAACTCGCGCGCCGATCTCCTGCTTCATCTTTCATGATGGGCAGCATTTCATCGGCGGATGTATAGGTTCGAGCGCCAGCACGCATGAAGCCAAGCACGACCACTACGTAAACCACGAACACGATCCAGAAGATCACCCAGTAAAGCCACTCGATGTTGCTCGCCTGCGGGCCAGCAGGATGGAGTATCGAATGATCGCCCGGATAGGACGCGAACACGCCGGCAGCTAATAAAGGGACTCTGGAGAAGCCAATCACTTCTTCTCCTCCGGTTCGCCAGTCACACCTGCAGGCGCCTGATAAGGCATGGATTGCTCGGCGGGTTTCACATAAAGTTGGTCGCTGCGCGAAGGCGCTACATCCTTGGGCAGAAGTCCACTCATCGACCGCACGTACGCCGCGATTTCCCACGCCTGGTATTCGGGAATGCGATTGCGGAACGATGGCATGCCATTCGGTCTTCCTTGCATGATCGTCGCAAAGACGTTTCCGGGCTCGCTACCGTAAATCCAATTGTTGTCCATCAGCGGGGGGCCGATACCGCCACCGCCGTTTGCATGACAGCCCACACAGTTGTACTGGTTGTAAAGCGTCTTGCCTTGCGAAACAGCATAGGCGCTTTCCTCATACTGGCCCGCCGGCGGAGGACTGGAAATAGAATTGGCGCCCGGGTTGAGCCCGCTTACCTGAACTGTATTCAACGTTTGCGAGGCGTTTGGATCGGGCCGCAGTTGGCGCTCCTCTCTCTTGCACGAGGTGATACTAAGCAGTAGCAGGATTGTCATTGCGATGCTCACACGGTTACGCATCACTCACCGGCTCCTGTTGGCGGCGCAAGCTCCAGTTGGGGCACTCCAAAGTCGCCCAGTATTCTTTGGATATCCCCGCCGCGACGCTGCAGTACATCGTTCAGTTCGTTGCGGAGTTCAGTGTTTCCCTTCCGAACTCCCATCGATATTGCAAAAGTGAACGGCAGTCCGGGAGGATCTACCTCGGGAACAACCGGAGCGATTTGTAGTGAGTTCCCGAACTTTCGCGCGAAGTACCCGGCGAGGGGACCCCAGACAACGGCCGTGTCGACCCGATGATCTTCGACCGCGCGGATAATCGAGTCCGCGGCCTCTCCCAGCGTGTCGAACCCCACGATTTCACTTTGTAAGCCGCGCCGTGCCAGTGCCGACGCTGCTGGCGTGTAATCCTCCTCCAGCACCTGAACGCCGATTTTCATCTGGCGCAAGCTCGGATCGTCCAATGATGCTGGCTTGAGCTGGCGATCGCGACGGGTCACGAAAACGTACGTCGAGCGGTAGTAAGGAGCTGTAGCCAGGACTGGACTGAAAGCTTGCGGCACGCCGATCAGCAGGTCGCATACGCCTTTATTGAGATACTCGCGGACAAAACCACGTCCCATGCGCTGCCACACGTACGACAAGTGGGCGTGAAGATCGCCGGCAACCACTTCGGCAATCCGATTTTCAAAACCCTGCTGCCGGGAATTCGAGAATGGCAGATTGTCGGGATCCGCGCAGACGCGCAACTCGCGAGCAAACGACGAGCTTGTCGTGGCCATGACCGCAACAGCAAGGAGCGCCACCACATTAGGGAAGCTGGAAAACATACAGCGTTCCTCCACTGGTGGTGTATTTCGGAAGGTCCTGCATAGCGCCAACGAAACCCAGAGCGGCGGATTTGTCTCTCGGGTCGAGTCCTCCTGCAACGATGGCTCCTGCCCAACCACCTACGCCGGACAAAATTGCGACATACTGTTTGCCGTCGGGTCCCCTGTACGTGATGGGCTGCCCGATGATTCCTGAGCCGGTCTTGAACTGCCACAGTTGCTGCCCGCTTCGCGCATCAACAGCATGGAACCATCCATCGAGCGTGCCGTAGAAAACCAGGTCGCCGGCTGTTGCAAGCGCCCCGCTCCATACCGGGAAGTGATCGGGAATCTTCCAAACCACTTTGCCCGAAACCGGATCCCACGCCGTAAATTCCCCACCGTAACCCCCCGGCGCGTTGTACATGACCACATTGGCGCCGACATACGGTGTGCCCGCGATGTAGTTGACAGCAACATCTTCCTCGTCCATGCAGAGATGGTTATGAGGGATATAGACCAATCCCGTTTTCGGCGAAAAAGCCGATGGCTGCCAATCTTTCGCGCCCGGAGCAGTGGGGCAGAGCTCGCGCGAAACTTTGCCACGATGAGGCTCTTTCTCTTCGACGTACTGCAGGAGACCAGTCTTGAGATCAACACCGCGACTGGTAGTTATCGGCGCAAACGGACTTGCTGATAACACCTCACCACTGGTGCGATCCATCACGTAGACGTATCCGTTACGGTCGGGGTGCACCAGGACCTTGCGGGTCTGCCCATTGATGGGGAGATCGAGAAGAATGTTTTCGTTGACCGCGTCGTAGTCAAAAAGATCGTGCGGGCTGAATTGATAAAACCAGACAGCTTCGCCTGAATCCGGATCGCGGGCAAAAATGCCCGAGGAAAACTTGTTGTCGCCGGGCCGAGCGTCCGAATCCCACGGACCGGGATTCGCCGTACCGTAGTAAATGAGATTCAGTTCGGGATCGTAGGAAATCCAGCCCCAGACTCCTGCTCCGCCTATCTTCCAGGCGTCGGGAGGCCACGACTTCACGCCAAGATCCTGACCGCGATCCTGCGCGTAAAACGGCTTGTAACGCGGGCCGATCAGCACGTCTTTGTCAGGTCCGGCCGTGTAGGCTGTCCATGCAACCTTGCCGCTCTTGGCATCGAGTGCTTTGAGCCATCCCCGCACGCCAAATTCCCCGCCGCTCACCCCTACAAGCACTTTCCCCTTCACGACCAGCGGGGCCATGGTCATGCTCTCGCCCTTATTAATGTCTCCTACGCGAGTCTTCCAGATTTCTTTGCCGCTATTGGCATCCACACAGACGGTCTGGTCGTCCAGAGTGTTGTAATAAATTCGTCCATTGTCGTAAGAGGCGCCGCGATTCACCACATCGCAGCAGGCGACTCCCTTGGAAGCTGGCGTGGGCATCGGCTGATAAACCCACTTCATCGGTGCTCCAGGCTTGGTCAAGTCGAGGGCATATAAGTTATTCGGCCACGGAGTCACGATGTACATCGTGTTCTGCACCACCAGCGGCGCGGCCTCATGCCCGCGCACTAGACCGGTAGAGAAGGTGAAAGCCAACTTCAGGTTTTTAACGTTGCCGGTGTTGATCTGGTCGAGGGTGCTATAACGCGTGCTCGCATAATCCTTCGCCGGGCGGATCCACTGACCGTCATCCGGCGCCAGCTTCCCTTGATAAGGGCGTGGCTGATAATTTGACTCGGTTGCAGGCAGGATCATGCCCGACGTATGACTCTTCGAATCCGAACAGAAGGAATCGGCACGAAGGGAAAGCAACAGCAGCAGGATAACTACGCAGCAGAGAAGCGTGTCTGCGAGCGCGGGGCGCTCGTGAACTTTCAACACAGGCACCTCGACCTTATCAGCCACACATGTCGTGTGACATCGCCTTCGATGCTGCCGTCAGTTGGAAGGTAGCCTATGAATGCATGTTTTCTCGGCCGCCACGTATCTTTTCGCTGTTAAATGTACCGCTTACAGGACCTCATATATCTTGTCACGACGTATTTCAGTCGCTCAAAGGTGTGGTGGCGTGCGTACACCACTGCCCGCGCCGAAGTCGAAGAAAGCTAGAGCGCAGCCTTGTCAGGCAACCTGCGCGAGTCTCTCTCTCCTCTGTATGCCATGGCCGTGGCCTTTACTCTGATCGGGATTGCTCTCTGCTTGGTAGCGCTTTTGGACATCTTTCAAACTCTGTTTCATCCCGCTGGTCGGGGAGCTATGAGCGACTGGACCGCGCGTGTGGTCTGGAAGTGCTTTCGAAAGGTTGCCAACATCTATCCCGGTGTTCTGACCTATGCAGGACCTGTAGGAATTCTGTCCATTATCAGCAGCTGGGCACTTTGTACACTGGTTGGATTCGCCTTACTGTACCTGCCCCACATGGGCAGTCAGTACGTCTTCGATCCCGGAATCAACCCGGCCAACCATCGGGGTTTCTGGGAGGCCATTAACACTTCCATGGGGGCGCTTATTACCTTGTCTCAGGGTATGGGACCCAAGTCAGCGTGGCTGGGACTGCTGCGTGGTTTGGAAGCGATCATCGGTTTCGGCCTGCTGACCGCGAGTGTATCCTGGCTCCTCTCCATCTATCCCGTGCTGGAAGCCCGCCGATCTGTGGCTCAGCGCGCATCACTTCTGCATGACGCGGAACTCAGAAACGATATTGATATGTTCCGTGATTCTGGCGACAAGGTTCACGACTGGGTAATGGGCTTAGCCGCCGACCTCTCCAGCCTGCGTAACCAAATGGCTCAATTTCCCATTTCGTTTTACTTCTACGTGGGAGAGCCGCAGACAAACTTGTCGGGAACCTTACCGTACTTGAACGAATTGGCTGATCGCGCGGTCGCGTCCGGAATGCCGGCCAACCGTTTGGCAGGCACTGCATTGGGTGGCGCAGTAGAGGACTTCGTTAAACTCCTCGCCGAAGTCTTTCTGCGTATCCCTGAGAAGGACAAGAAGGCGATTCTGACCGCATATGCCCGGGAACAGATGTCCGACATGATCTTGCATGAGCAGACAATTCCTTATCGCCAGAAGCCCAGCCGTGTTGCCTAACACCAGGTAAATGGGAGGCCCGCCCTCTTTGTGCCTTTGACATTGGTCGTTATCACGACTAATCTGATTTTGATGAGCAAGTTACAAGCAGAGATTCGACAATCCAAGCCGTTTGACACTCCGGAGCAGGAGGCCGCCCTGGCGCTCGAGCGCACGACTGACCAGCTGCGGCGCCACTACGACGAATTCTTCAAACGTTACGACCTCACCCC
>Ga0207657_10001243_pt1 | contig 27235 bp, 19 predicted proteins | sample KBSC33metaG_FD_184316 | JGI IMG/M metagenome (GOLD analysis project Ga0207657, IMG submission 184316) | Corn rhizosphere microbial communities from Kellogg Biological Station, Michigan, USA - KBS C3-3 metaG (SPAdes) (version 2) | ecosystem: Host-associated > Plants > Roots > Rhizosphere > Soil ... | reverse complement strand
AAGCGCTCGCGCCCGGATCGCCTGCGCGGTACGACGATTCGCAAGGAGACGCCGCTCGGCACGATGTTCGTCAACATCACCGAAGACGAGAAGGGTCAGCCGTTCGAGGTCTTCATCAACCTTGGCAAGGCGGGCGGTGCAGCGATGGCCGACGCCGAAGCGATGGGTCGCATGATCTCGCTCGCGCTCCGGTCAGGAATTCCGCTGCGTGAAGTGCACAAGCAGTTGCGCGGCATCAGCTCCGATCGCGCGGTTGGACTCGGACCGAACAAGGTGTTGTCCGTTCCGGACGCGATCGGAATCGCGCTAGAGGAATGGACGCGCGAGAAGCAGGGTGTTCAGCAGGAGCTGCTCTCCGCAGCGAACGCTGCTGCACAGGCGCCACGCGCGACCGCGGAAACCATCAAGGCCGCGTCGGACGTTGCTGCTGCGCAGGCTCAGATGCAGATGGGTTTCGATACGTACAGCAACAGCGACGGCTTCATGCAGACGTGTCCTGATTGCGGCTCGCAGCTGGAGTTGGCTGAAGGATGCGCCAAGTGCCACGTGTGCGGATTTTCGGAATGCGGCTGAAATAGGCGGCGTGGCTGTCGAGCCTGTGGGCGATGGCCGAGAAGACTGCATTGGTCCGCTGTTGCAGCTTGCACACGCCACGCCCACAGCCGCCGCAGGTCATGCCTGTGACCTGGAGCCTATGCAGTACCGGTTTGCGGTACGCGACCTCTGGAACTTCCGTTCCCGGGGTGGTACTATCCAGTGTCATGGTAACAGTTTCCGGGCGTCGTTCCAGCAGGCTCGCTCCATTCGTCGGTACGCTGCTGTCGGCCGTACTGGCCTTTCAGCTCACGCTGGCGGGCGGTGGAATTCTGTGCCTCATGCCGCATAATGGTGCGATGTCGTCGATGCAGCCCATGCAGGCCAGCTCACAGATGGCTGCAGGGCTCACCCTGCAACGCACCGGTCAGGGAAGCCCAACTGATCAGCCGTGTGATGGGCAGAGTCAGCCTGCGCAATGCGTGACGATGACCGCCTGTGCACCGAGTGCCATTCCGGTCGCTAGTGCTGTCGCTCGCACGACGCCCAGAGTACCCGCTGTCGTCGTGTCCGCGCCTACGATCGTTCCTCTCTCGCAGACCTCAGCGCCCGAGCTCCCCCCTCCGCGGGCGTAGTCCAGCCTACATCGGCTACATCTCGTAGCCGTCCGTAAGCCGCTCGGCAGCATACGAATACGTCGGATGCGCCGGACAGGATCAATCATGCCGCGTCGCCACGAACGACGGCCCGGATGGTGATCCCGGACTTCAATCGAAGGATTCATGTATCCCAAAATTTGCGGGCGCACTTTGCGTCGGCAGCGACGCGTGCAACGTGTCGGGTCTCGCAGGCCCGGCATTCCATGTAGTGTCGCAAGCATCGGCGTTATCGTGGTCCTTGTCACGGTTTCCCATGCTGCCAGTGGGCAAACGGCGCCATCCATACCGAGAGCCAATTACAACGGGTCGGCTACAGTGCAGGTTGTGCGGCGCGCGAGCGAGCCAGACTCGGGCGCGGCGGCGCTCGACTCGCTCGTCGCTCTGGCCCGGACCGCTAATCCGGCGGTGCGTGCTGCAGAGTCTCGGGTTGTCGTAGCTCACGCCACAATAGGTCCAGCCGGAGCGAGGCCCGATCCAATGCTCATGGCCGGCGTGCTGGATTTCCCGTATGGACGGCCGGGCTATTCCGACGACTTCACGATGAACATGCTACGCGTAACGCAGACATTCCCGTTTCCCGGAAAACTGTCGCTTGCGACACGCGCGGCCGAGGAAGACGAGGCCGCGGCTCGCGCCACACTCGCGCAGCAGCGGCTCGATGTGGCGCGCGATGTTCGTGATGCGTACTACGAGCTGGCTTTTGTACGACGTGCGCGGGACATCGTGCAGCACAACGCAGAGGTCCTGGGGAGCCTGGCCCGGATCACCGAGACTCAATACACAGTTGGAAACAGTGCGCAGACTGATGTACTCCGGGCTCGCGTCGAGGTGGCACGCCTGGGCGGTGAAGCAGCATCGCTGGACGCCCAGGAACGCACCGCGTTGGCGCATCTGAACGCAGTGCTCGACCGTCCGAGCACCACGCCCGTCGGTGTGGCTGTTATCCCCAACGAGATCGCACGTCTTGCGGGCGTCGACTCTGGATCGCACGTGCACTTCTCCTCGAGCGCACTTGGGGACGCCCCGTCGGATTCTCCTCTTCTCCCGCTCGACTCGCTCGTAACGCTTGCAATGACACACAGCCCCGTGCTCCGGGCGCGCGAGGCGCGCATCGGCGCTCAGGAGCAGAGACTCGCGCTCGCACGCAGAGCACACTTGCCGGACTTCGATATCTCGCTCGAGTACGATCAGCGGCCGCAGTTCCATGATTACGTCTCGTTCTTCATCTCGGTCCCGCTCCGGTTACAGAAGCGTCGGAAACAGGATCAGGAAGTAGTGGGCGCCGCGGCGGAGCTAAGCGCGTTGGCGGCAGAGCGTATGGCCGATGTGAATTCCATCCGACAGGAAGTCGCGACGCGCGTGAGCGAGGTCGAGCGCGAGCGCACCATTCTCGCTCTGTCGCTCAAGGCAGTTCTGCCGCAGGCACGGGCGACGTTTACCTCGGCGACAGCAAGCTATCAGGTCGGACGTGTCGACTTTGCTTCACTAGTGGATGCCCAGGCGGCGGTGTTCAACTACGAGACCGCGTACTGGCGGTCGCTCACTGATTTCGCGAAGGCGATCGCCGAACTCCAACGAACAGTAGGTACCGAGGTGCTTCGATGACCCCAATGAACGAACTATCCAACTACGGCCGCAATCGCACGATGCGCTTCGCCGTTGCAGGTATCGTGACTGTTCTCGTCGTCGGAACCGCGTGGTATCTGGTGTCGCGTCATAAAGTGTCTGGCGTGGCCACCTCCTCCAGCGGCAACATGGCAGGGATGCCTGGCATGAGTAGCAGTACGAGTAGTGATGCAAGTGTCAGTGGCGCGATGAGCGGAAGTATGGCGGGGGCGGCTGGAATGAACGTCACAGCAAACGGATCCGTGAAGCTGACCGCGTCGCAGATCCATCAGTTCGGTGTGACTTTCGGCACTGCGGAGGTTCGTCCACTGACCAGTGAGACACGCACCACCGGCACCGTCACCTTTGACGAGACGAAGATGGCGCAAATCGCGCCCAAGTTCGGAGGCTTTGTAGATCGGCTCTACGTCAATTCAACCGGGCAGCAGGTGCGGCGCGGGCAGCCCGTGCTCGAAATTTATTCCCCCGAGTTGCTGGCTGCAGAACAGGAGCTTCTGCTGGCTGGCCAGGTAGATCGCAGCATCGGCAAGAGCAGCGTTCCGGGATTGCCGACAGGGCAAACTAATCTGGCGGACGCGTCCCGCCGGCGGTTGCAGCTCTGGGACATCTCTGATGCGCAGATAGATCAGATCCTGCGCACGGGTCGCGTGCGTCGCACACTCACGCTCTATGCTCCAGTGTCGGGCATCGTCGTAGAGAAGAAGGTGCTACAGGGACAAGCGGTAACGTCTGGCGAAGAGCTTTACACCATCGCCAACCTGTCGGACGTCTGGGTCGACGCCCAGTTGCGTGAGGTGGACGCGGGCAACGTACGCGTGGGCTCACCCGCTGACATCGTGTTCACGGGGCTTCCCGGTCATTCGTACAAAGGCCGAGTGGCTTACGTGTATCCGACGCTCCAGCCAGAAGCGCGCACGATAACGGCGCGCATCGTGGTGCCTAACACGGCCGGTGTGCTCAAGCCCGGCATGTATGCGACCGTAAGACTCTCCACTCCCAATCGCACCGCGCTGACTGTTCCCAGCTCGGCCATTCTCCAGACGGGTGATCGGAATATCGTCTTCGTTGATATGGGGAAAGGCATTCTCATGCCGCACGATGTAGAGCTCGGACGAGTTGCGGGTGAGTACACCGAGATCCTCTCCGGTCTCGAAGCAGGACAACGCGTAGCTACATCGGCGCAATTCCTCCTGGACTCCGAGTCCAATCTAGGTGACGTACTCAAGAGCATGATCAGCAATATGCGCTCGGGCGACAAGGCCATGCAGAACATGCCAGGTATTGACGACAAGGGCGCCAATGTGAATGGCATGCCTGGGATGCAGATGCCTCCGGCACCACCGAAGCCGCGGAGATAGAGCAATGCTCAAGCGAGTCATCGAGTGGTCAGTGAACCACAAGATCATGGTGCTTCTGGCTACGCTGGTGGTTGTGGTCGCAGGCACGTGGGCGATGTTCAGGACGCCGGTGGATGCGATCCCGGATCTGTCCGATGTGCAGGTAATCGTCATGACCGAGTGGCCCGGACAGGCACCGCAGACTGTGGAGGATCAGGTTACGTATCCGCTGTCGACCGAGATGCTCAAGGTACCGCACATCAAGTTCGTGCGCGGCATGAGCCAGTTCGGCCTTTCGGCGGTGTACGTGGTGTTTGAGGACGGCACGGATCTGTACTGGGCACGCAGCCGCGTGTTGGAGTATCTGAGTAGTGCACGAGCCAAGCTTCCTCCTGACGCCTCGCCGATGATGGGACCCGATGCCACAGGCGTCGGTTGGGTTATGCAGTACATCCTGGCGGACACTTCAGGCAAGCTCAACCTGGCGCAGTTGCGCGCGTTGCAAGACTGGACCGTCCGGCCCGCGCTCACAGCGGTACCTGGCGTCGCCGAGATCGCGTCCTTCGGTGGCTTTGAGAAGCAGTATCAAGTTGATGTCGATCCAGCCAAACTGCTCGCGTACGACATTCCGATCCAGAAAGTGAGCGATGCCGTCCGCGCCTCGAATCAGGATGTTGGTGGCCGCGTGCTCGAGATGGGCGGGTCGGAGTACGTGGTACGCGGACGTGGGCGGTTCCGCAGTCTTGCTGATATTCGCAACGTCGCGATAGGCACAGGTCCTGGAGGTACGCCCGTCACGGTTGGAGATGTCGCCAACGTCCAGATCGGACCGCAAATCCGGCGTGGGATCGCCGATCTGAACGGGAAAGGCGAGATCGTCACTGGTTGGGTTGTGATGCGGTATGGCGAGAATCCGTTGGCGGTAATCAACGGTGTCAAGGCCAAGATGACGGAGCTGCAGAAGGCACTGCCCAATGGCGTGGTCTTCGTCGACGGGTACGATCGGTCTGGACTGATCGAGAGCGCAATCGAAACGCTCCGCAGCAAACTCGTAGAGGAGTCGTTGATTGTTGCCGCCGTAACACTGCTTTTCCTGTTGCACGGATCGAGCGCACTGGTCGCAATCCTGACGCTACCGATCGGCATTCTCATGGCGCTGCTGGCGATGCATCTTCTGGGTCTGAGTGCCAACATCATGAGCCTGGGTGGGATCGCGATCGCAATCGGTGCAATGATAGATGCGGCAATCGTGATGGTGGAGAACATGCACAAGCACATCGAGCACAATGCGCGCGACGGAAACCCGCGAACGCACTGGGAGGTTGTGATCGATTCGGCCAAGGAGGTTGGTCCGTCGCTCTTCATCTCTCTTCTGATCATCACCGTGTCGTTCATTCCGGTCTTTGCGTTTCAGGATCAGGAAGGCAGGCTGTTCAAGCCACTCGCATGGACCAAGACGCTGTCGATGGCGTCAGCATCGCTTCTATCAATCACGCTCGTGCCAGTAATGATGGGACTCTTCATTCGTGGCAAGCTGCAGCCTGAATCGGCCAACCCAGTCAGTCGGTTCCTGATCAGGGCCTACCGACCGGTCATCGCGTTTGTGCTCAGGCATCGATGGCCAACGATCATCGTGGCTGGCGCTGTGCTGCTCGCGACCATCTTCCCCTGGTCGCGCATCGGAAGTGAATTCATGCCGCCCTTGAACGAAGGGGCCATCATGGACATGCCATCGCTCTTCCCCGGTGTCGGGAGTGAACAGGCGAAAGAGATCCTCACGCAGCGTGATGCGGATCTTGCAAAGATCCCCGAAGTACAGATGGTATTGGGCAAGATCGGTCGTGCGGAGACCGCGACCGACATGGCACCGCTGTCGATGATCGAGACGATCGCGATCCTCAAGGACAAGAAGTACTGGCGTCCAGGGGTGACGTACGACTCGATCGTTGCCCAGGCGAATGCAACGGTGAAGACACCGGGTGTTGGTAACATGTGGTCGATGCCCATCAAGAACAGGCTCGACATGCTGGCGACCGGGATCAAGACCCCCGTGGGGATCAAGATATTCGGGCCGAGTCTCGATACACTGGATGAGATCGGCCAGAAGATCGAGGGAATTTTACCGGCGGTATCGGGAACCAACACCGTCTTTGCGGAGCGTGCGGTAGGCGGCAAGTACCTGGACGTAACGATCAACCGTGATGCAGCGGCGCGATATGGGTTGACCGGTGACGACGTGCAGTTGGCGTTGAGCGCAGCCGTCGGCGGCGTGGACGCGGGACAGGTGATCGAAGGGCGAGAGAGATACAGCGTGCTCGTACGCTATCCGCGCGCGTTGCGTGACAATCCTGAACAGGTGCGGAACGTGCTGGTCGCCACGCCGTCAGGAGCCCAGGTCGCGCTCAGTGAGCTCGCGAGTATTGCCGTGGTCAAAGGTCCAGTCCTCATCAAGTCCGAGAACGCGTATCTCAACAACATCGTGTACGTCGATGTCGAGGGACGTGACATTGGGAGCTACGTTGGCGATGCAAAGAAGGTGCTCGCGGAGAAGTTGACGCTTCCGCCAGGCTACCGGCTCGAATGGTCAGGACAGTATGAATCACTGGAGCGCGCGTCGAAGAAACTTGGCGTTGTGATACCGATCACGCTCGCCATCATCTTCGGGCTCCTTTACTTCAATTTCAGAAGCGTAACGGAGAGCGCGATTGTCATGCTCTCCCTTCCTTTTGCGCTCGTGGGCGGGGTATGGCTAATGTGGCTGCTGCACTACAACATGAGCGTCGCTGTAGCGATAGGCTTCATCGCGCTCGCAGGTGTGGCGGCCGAGACCGGGGTGATCATGCTCATCTACCTGGATCAGGCGTATCACGAACGCGACGCGCGTGGTGAGCTGTCGAACCGGGGCGACGTGGACGCGGCAGTCGAGCACGGCGCAGTCGAACGTGTCCGACCCAAGTTGATGACGGTGACAGCGATTACCGCTGGCCTCGTCCCCATTTTGTGGAGTCAGGGGACTGGAGCTGACGTGATGAAGCGAATCGCGGCACCCATGGTAGGCGGAATGGTCACGAGCACGATACTCACGCTGGTGGTGATTCCCGCGATCTACTCGCTTTGGAAGGAACGGAGCGTATCAGGAAAGTGACACACCTTTCAGATGTCATCAACCAGGTTGTAGCATCCAGTAAAGGTTCTCGAATATGAAGCCGCCTTGATTCAGCCGTTCCTCGTCGGAGCGATGGTGCGCATACAGCTCATCCAATACACGGGCAACGTCGGCTGTTCCAGCACGTCCGAACAGATCATCCTTACAGTCGATGTCATGCACGATCTCCGCAATCGCGCTCAGGCCAACATCATTCCGAAGCTCGAATGCATCCAGCAGCACCTCGAAGGTGCATGCCGCGCCGACGTGTGTGTACTCGGCGTCGAACATATCGAACCGTAGTTCGCCCTCGCGTGGTTCATGCACGGCTGGATCGACGAACTTGAAGTCAGCGGCTGGATCGATGAAACGCCGAATGAGCCATGCACTCGCTATTCGGTCAACGTGAACGCCGCGCCTCGTGACCCAGAGTGCGCCGCGCGGCCAATGTCTGCGACGCCGACCGCTTCGGCGCCCGATCGATGACACCGGCAGCTCGGGATGGCTCACCGTAGCGAGAAAGTTTGCTTCGCACAGCGTGGCCTCGCCCCCACCCGCAACGATCTCCCGCGCCAGCCACTCGAAGTCCTCGCGCTCCTCCGCCCCATTCGGCAGAACGTAGACGGAGTTCTTGAGTGCCACCGCCCCGATTCGCTTGAGCCGTCGCCACACCTTGACCCGGAAGTAGTCCGGGTGCGGCGGTAGCTGGTGGATGAGGAGTAGCCAGCGAGGTCGAGATGTCACGGAGTGGCGGCTGGCGGATTGGTTCGCTACGCAATATGATACAACTGTATCATACTAACATAACGTCCCTTGCGCGAGGAGGAAACGTGCAGTTGACCAGATGCTCGTACCACAGTTCGTACCAGGTGCTGGCGGCTTATGTCATGGCCATAGTAGCATCGGCAGCGGCGGTTCCTTGCAGGGCGCAGGCGACGGCTTCGTTGCCACCGTGGACGGCCTCCGTAGATGCAGCGCTCGGACGCCACGGCACGATGAACGCTGGCGGCGTCTACAAGTTTGGATTTCCACGCTCCGACATGGACGTAACCGTCGAGGGCGTGCAGCTCAGGCCTGCGCTCGCCCTCGGTTCGTGGGTGGCGTTCAAGCCGATGGCTTCGGGCAGGACGATGGTTATGGGGGACCTGGTACTGGCTGAGACAGAGGTTGCGGCCGTGATGCAGACGCTGCAGGACAGTGGCATCACTCAAACGGCATTGCACAACCATCTCCTGCATGAGAATCCGCGTGTGATGTACATGCACATCATGGCGATGGGCGATGCGGCGAAGATTGCTCGGTCCATCCACGCGGCGCTGGCTCGCAGCAAGACACCGCTCGGAACGCCCGCAACACCGATTGCCGCTGCATCAGTCGAACTCGATACGGGTATCGATACCGCGCGAATTGCGCATGCACTCGGCTACTCCGGCAAGACGAACGGTGGTGTCTACCAGGTCAGTGTTCCGCGCGCGGAAACGATTCGCGAACATGGAGAGGTAATTCCGCCGGCGATGGGAGTTGCGACGGGCATCAATTTCCAGCCTACAGGCAGCGGGCGAGCCGCTGTCACTGGCGACTTTGTATTACTCGGGACGGAAGTCAATCCCGTGATTCGGGCGCTTCGGAGTCACGGAATTGCAGTGACGGCCGTGCACAGTCACATGCTCACGGAAGAGCCGCGCTTATTCTTCATGCACTTCTGGGCCAACGACAATGCAGTGACACTTGCGTACGGACTTCGCGCGGCACTCGACGCAACTGGCGCCCGGCACTGAGCAGTCCAGCCAACGGCTGCCATCAAGCGTTCCTGTCTGCCGGAGCCGCGAAACAGGAGCGAGGTCCCGAGCGAGCTATCGAAGCGGCCGACGTACGCCGCGTGGGCAACTTGCATCCCATGGTGATCGGTGTGCATCGTGGATGCGCGCACGTCGTGCGCCTAGTCTGGCGCCGTCGCGTGGTCGACGCCGCGTGCGTGCACTGTGCTCACCTATCCAATACATTTGGATAGTATGAGCCCGAGCGCCGCTGATTGACCCCCTGATGGCGAATCCGATCACACCCAAGATTGACGGAGTTCCGTTATATCCATCAGAAAGCCTGTTCGCCAAGCCGATGTCGCGGTGGCAACGGGTGGTCGCGTCGAGTGGTGTCGCCGTCGTGGTTCTGGTTATCGGCGTGATCACCTATAGCGGGATCGTTCGGGCGCGCGAGGCCGGTGAGTGGGTCGAGCACACCCACCAGACGATCGATCGTACGCGTGCGACCCTCTCCGATCTCAAGGACGCCGAAACAGGCCAACGCGGCTTCATCCTGACCGGTGATGAGGCATATCTCGCCCCGTACACCAACGCACTCACGGCGCTGGCGGCCGATACGAGCGCGTTACGACTGCTGACCGCCGACAACCCGGTCCAGCAGCGGTACCTCGACGAGCTCGCGCCTCTGGTAACCGCGCGACTCGCCGAGCTTGATTACTCCATCGATCTGCGACGCACTCAGGGATTGGCGGCCGCCGTCGCCAGGCTGCGTACCAACCGCGGCAAGCAGATCATGGATTCCCTTCGCGCGCACGTGGCCACGATCGAGTCCACCGAGCGGTCTCTCCTGGCCACCAGGTCAACGGTCGAGGAATACCACTCCGAGATCGTGACGCTCGTGCTGATCGGCGGTACGCTCGCGGCAGTTCTGTTCGCGATAGTTCTCAACGGTTTGCTGACTCGCTATGCGGAAGCACAGTCGGTCGCCGCTCGTGCGCTGACGTTGCAGAACGCTCAGCTGGAATCACAGGCACTCGAGCTGGAGCTGCAGAACCAGCAGCTCCAGGAGCAGGCGTCCGAGCTGGAGCTGCAGCAACAGCATCTGTACGAACAGGCAACCGAGCTCGAGGCGCAGAACGAGCAATTGCAGCAACAGACAACCGAACTCGAGCGGCAGACCGAAGAGCTTCACTTAGTGACCGAAGCGCTGGAGGGCCGCACGAGGGAGTCCGAGCGCGCGCGGGTCGCGGCCGAGCAGGCGCAGCTGGTGGCTGAGTCGGCCAACCGGGCCAAGGCCGAATTTCTCGCGACGATGTCGCACGAGCTCCGCACTCCACTGAATGCAATCGGCGGCTATGTCGATCTGATGCAGCTCGGCATACGCGGCGCGGTGACGCCGGAACAGCTCGACGATCTCGCTCGCATCAAGAAGAGCGGCCGTCATCTGCTCGCGCTGATCAACGACATTCTGAACTTCGCGAAACTGGAAGCAGGGAAGGTGGACTTCAACGTCGCCGACACCTCGCTGCTCGATCTCGTCGGCGGTGTGGAGGCGCTGGTCTCGCCGCAGATGCATGCCAAGGGAATTCGCGTCGTGTACGAGCGATGCGAGTCCGATATCGTGACGCGTGCCGACGCGGAGAAAGTGCAGCAGATACTGCTGAACCTGCTTACCAACGCGCAGAAGTTCACACCCTCTGGTGGCAGAATCGGTATCACCTGTGCTGCTGCCGATGACGTGGTGAGCATTGCCGTCAGCGACACGGGGCGCGGAATACCGGCTGACAAGCTGGAGAGCATCTTCGAGCCGTTCGTGCAGGTGGACAGGCATCTCGCGACCGATACCGTTCCGTACAGCCAGCGAGGTATCGGCCTGGGTCTGGCCATAAGCCGGGAGCTTGCGCGCGCGATGGGCGGTGATATTACTGCGGAAAGCATTTTGGAGCAGGGATCGGTCTTCACGCTCACACTGCCGCGCGGCACCACAGTCGACGCCTCGCCGAATCTTGCCGCAATCGAGCAACAAGGCACCGGAGAGGCCGTCGATGGCGTCAGGGAGGCCCGCGATCCGGGTGGGGCGGGGAAAGGCACCCACCGCGCGAGCAGCGCCGAGATCAGTTCCCCGGAGCATCCAGAAGGGCTGGATAGCTAGATTAAGGGGTACGATCGGGTGTCCTGATGAGCCGATGGCGCCAAGTAGCGCGATTCTTGCGCTTTGAGAGGTTTATGAACGTTTGGTTGAGCACCACCGCGACGTAATGACCGAACTGTAATGGCTTCCGGGCGTGTGCCGATTCCTTCGGCTGACTCGAGCGAATCGACGTCGACTGAATTGGCCGACCGTGAATCAGTGCGCAATTCGCCCGTAACGGTCGTCGGAATCGGCGCATCCGCGGGTGGCCTCGAAGCCCTGTCCGAGTTCTTTCGGAACGTTCCAGCAGACACCGGGCTTGCGTATGTAGTGGTGCAGCACCTCAGCCCGACGCACGGAAGCATCCTGGCCGAGCTGCTCGCGCGGCAAGCAACGATGCCGGTGCATCAGGCGGCCAACGGCGATCGCGTGGAAGTCAATCACGCGTACGTGATCGCGCCGGATACCAAGATGACCTTGACCGACGGCCATCTGAAGTTGGTGCCGAGAGATCCGGACGACCGACCGCCATTGCCGATCGACGCATTTTTCCGATCGCTGGCAGAAGTACAGGAACGCAGGACCATCGGCGTGATCCTTTCCGGTACGGGCTCAGACGGCGCACTTGGCGTTCGCGCGATACGGGGAGCGGGCGGGATCGCGTTCGCGCAGGATCCCGCAACGGCAACCGCCGAGGGGATGCCGCGATCGGCTATCGCAACAGCGTGCATCGACATCGTTGCGTCACCAGCCGAGATCGCGGCGCACATCGCGCGACTGGGGCTCAATCCATACTTGCGTGCGCACGCCAGCGACGGCTCATCGGATGGTACATCCGACAGGAAGCGCGATTCGGACGCCCGGCCGCATAGCCGCGGCGTGTCCGGTGATGACGCGGACACCGGCACGAATAGCGACGCCCTGGCTGCCATCTGCGCGGCGCTCAGGAGTCAGTTCGGCGTCGATTTCGACCTCTACAAGATGGGAACTGTCGAGCGGCGAATTCAGCGACGCATGGCGCTTCGCAGGACCGACACGATGGGACGCTACGCAGAACTTCTGCGCGAAGACGGCGAGGAGCTGAGCACGTTGTACGGCGATCTCCTCATCGGAGTGACGCGTTTCTTTCGCGATCCGGATCTGTTCAATGCACTGACCGATAAGGTTCTACCGGACTTCATCGCGCGCCGCGTGGCGGTTGGCCACACTGCGCGAGCGGATTCCGTTCGCGATGACGCTGCCATACGCGTGTGGATAGCAGGATGTTCGACCGGTGAGGAAGCATATTCGTTTGCCATCTGCCTTCTCGAGCTGCTGGAGGCCCATGCGCTCGACACTCCGATCCAGATCTTTGCAACCGATCTGAACGCAGCCGCGATTGCTTCCGCGCGCACCGGGATGTATCCACGAGGTATCGAGGCCGATGTCACACCCGAACGGCTGAGTCGCTTTTTCAGGAAGGAAGACACTGGCTATTGCGTCACGAAGGCTGTGCGGGATTGCTGTGTCTTCGCGGTACAGAATATCACCGCGGATCCGCCGTTCTCTCACCTGGACATCGTCAGCTGCCGTAACGTTCTCATCTATCTGCAGCCGAACGCACACACCAGACTGCTGTCGGTCTTCCACTATGCGCTCAGGCCAGGGGGCATACTGGTGCTTGGAAGCTCGGAATCGGTGAGCACTGCTGCAACCCTGTTCACTGCGATCGACAAGAAGCGCCGCATCTACACACGCATTCCCGGCCCGGTACACGCGCTGCAGCTGAGCGTCCGGCCGGCACATCCGAGCCGATCATTGATTCAGGATCGCGCCAGCGCAACCGCCGTCGGTATCAGGCGATCGCAGAACGTCGAAGACTCGGCTGGCGCATCCGGCAATGCGCCGTCGCCCGACGTACAGCGCGCCGCCGATCAGATCGTACTTGGCAGCTATGCGCCGGCCGCAGTCGTGGTGGACGATCAGTTGCGAATCCTGCAGTTCCGCGGCCGAACAGGGAAGTACATCGAACCTGTCGCAGGCACTGCGAGTTTTCTGTTGCTGAACATGGTAAAGTCCGAATTGTCAGCCGAGCTGCGCAGGGTGCTGGAGGCAGCTCGAAACGAAGCACGGCCCGCGCGCGTGGAAGGCGTTTCGTTCCACGACGGAAAGCACATCGAATACGTCAGTCTCGACGTGCGCCCTTTTCGAGTCACCGGATCCGATGCAAAGTTCTTCATCATTTCGTTCGAGGAAAGCCGTGCCGACGGAACGCGTCCATCGGCTGATGGTGACGGTGGGCGGCCCGGCACGACGAACAGGCGCGGCGCCCGCGCAAGCATCGCCGAACGGAAATTGGCGGACAACGCAACCGAGCTTGGAGAGCTGCGCCAGGAACTCGAGGCAGCGAAGCGGCACCTCCAGACGGTAGCCGAAGAGCATGCGTCGGTCGTCGAGGAATTCCAGGCGGCGAATGAGGAGATCCAGTCCAGCAACGAAGAGCTCCAGAGCACGAATGAAGAGATCGAAACCTCCAAGGAGGAGCTTCAGTCGCTCAACGAAGAGCTGATCACGCTCAACGACGAGCTGCGGGGCCGGAATACCGAAGCCGACCATCTCAACGACGATCTCACGAACCTGCTGAGCGCGATGCACGTCCCCGTGATCATGGTTGGAACCGATCTGCACATCCGGCGATTCACCGCGGGCGCCGAGCGCATGATGAACGTCATTCCGACGGATATCGGGCGCCCCATCGGCGACATGAAATCCAACATAGACGTCGGGAACATCGAAGAACTCATCACTCACGTGATCGACACGCTGGAGGTGACGGAGCGGGAAGTACGCGACCGCGCAGGTCACTGGTACATGATGCACATCCGTCCATACCGCACCGTGGACAACAAGATCGACGGCGCTGTCATCGTCTACCACGACATAGACGCCCGCAAGCGCGCTGCTGAGCAACTGGACGACGCGCGAAGATTCGCCGAGGCGATTGTGCAGACCGTGCGCGAACCATTGCTCGTGCTGGACGGGAATCTCTGCGTTGTCAGCGCGAACCATGCTTTCTACCATAGCTTTGGCGTTTCAGCCGGCGACACGACGACGCACAGTCTGTTCGAGTTCGCGGGCGGTGACTGGAACATCCCGAGCCTCCGAATTCTGCTGGACGCCGTGCTGCGTACTGGCGAGCCATTCGATGACGTTGAAGTCGAGCACGACTTCGCGGCGCGCGGCCATCGAACGATGCTGCTGAATGCACGCCGCATCGGCTCGCCCGACAACGGCCCGCCGCTGATCCTCATGGCCATCGAGGACATAACCGAGCGCAAGACCGCCAGCGCGCAGTTGACACGCGTCAACGCCGAGCTCCTTGCGAGAGCCGATGAACTGGAGGCGACGGGCGTCGAACTGCGCGGAAAGACACTCGAGGCCCTTGCGAGCAACCGCGCGAAAGCCGACTTCCTGGCCACAATGAGCCACGAGCTGCGAACTCCGCTCAACGCGATCGCTGGCTATGCGCAGCTCATCGACATGGGTATTCGCGGCCCGGTGACTTCGGCGCAACACGCCGATCTCCTCCGGATCACACGCAGTCAGGAACATCTCATGGGGCTGATCAACGAGATCCTGAACTTTGCCAAGCTCGAGGCTGGCGCGGTCTCCGTCGCATATACCGACGTGGACGTCAACGAATTGCTGCTCGGCGTTCGGGAGATGATGGCACTGCAGATGGAGCGCGGAGGACTGCACTACGACGTTTGCCGGTTGAATGGCAACGATGGTCAGACGCTGACCGTGCGCGGCGATATTGACAAGATTCGTCAGATCCTTCTCAACCTGTTGGGCAATGCACTCAAGTTCACGAGGCCGGGCGGTAGCGTCGAAGTGACGTGCGACGTGACCGATGATACGGTCGCTATACACGTGGGCGATACTGGCGTCGGGGTTCCCGCCGCTCAACGGACTGTGATCTTCGAGCCGTTCGTCCAGGTCGATACCTCGCTTACGCGCAACGCCGACGGAGTCGGTCTCGGTCTCGCGATCAGCCGGTCGCTCGCCCGCGCAATGGCGGGCGACGTTACGGTGGAGAGTAATGTCGGGATCGGGTCTGTCTTCACTCTTACGCTCAAGCGCGGATCGCCAGATGCCGAGCGACCCGATATCGCAACCGCCGCGGCCGGCACGGCGAATCCGGCAGCGTAACCGTCTCGCCATGCTGGTCTGTCTGGCCCGCGTAATGCGCTGATTCAGATACTGGCGTTGATCCGGCCGATATCGATACCCTCGCCAATTCTCGATTTACAGCGGAGGACGGATGCCAGACAGGGCCGCGGCCGCCAAACAGGCGAAACCCGCCACGCGCGCATATGGACCTTCCTACGAATCGGCGTATGCGCGTGCACACGGATGAGTCGCCCGAGGAGCTTGCGGTTCATGTAGCAGCAACCGGTGTCACGCTCGGCGGAACGCTGGGGCTCCCGACACCAGCCGAAACGCTGCCGAGCGGTGTGGTCCTTTTCGCGCATGGCAGCGGATCCAGCCGCTTCAGTCCTCGCAACAGATTCGTTGCCGATGTCCTGCGCGAAGCCGGCCTCGCGACGTTGCTGCTCGATCTGTTGACGCCCGCTGAGGAAGCCGTGGATCTGCGCACCCGTGAGCACCGCTTCGACCTTGTGCTGTTGGCGCGCCGGCTGGTGGACGCGATCGACTGGCTCTCGCATCAGGAGCTGACGAAGGATCTGCCCGTCGGACTCTTCGGTGCGAGCACCGGCGCCGGCGCCGCATTGATCGCCGCCGCACGCCGCCCGGACAGGGTGGAGGCGGTCGTGTCACGGGGCGGACGTCCCGACCTGGCCGGTGATTCACTTCCCGCCGTCCGCGCTCCGACGTTGCTGATCGTCGGCGGGAACGACGAACAGGTAATCGCGCTCAACCGCGCGGCGATGACACACATGCGTGGCGTGGTACGGCTGGAGATCGTCCCTGGCGCGACTCACCTGTTCGAGGAACGCGGTGCGCTGGATGTCGTCGCAGATCTCGCGCGCCGTTGGCTCACGGAGTATCTGGCGCCCCCAATCCCGTCGCCGCGCCGCTGATCCTGGCCGCGACTGTCCGGAATGCCGGTTCTTGACATATCAATAAATATTGATACGTTAATGGCATGCCCGCTCAGGCCCCACACTTCAGTGCACGCGCAGCGCAGATATTTCATGCGCTTTCGGACGAAACCCGCATCGGCATAGTCGAGCTGCTGGTGGGCGGCGAGCGATGCGTCTGCGAGCTGCAGGACACCCTCGATGCGGCGCAGTCTCGTCTGTCGTTCCACCTCAAGGTGCTCAAGGATGCCGGCATCGTGAATGATCGGCGTGAAGGACGCTGGTCGTACTACGAGCTGAACCGCGAAGCATTCGAGGAGGCCGAGGAGATGGTCCGCGAGCTTCGCCCCCGCGGGCGGCGGCTGTCCGTTCGGGTCGCGGCCAGTGGCCGGCAAAGTGAGTGCTGTGACTGAGTTTTTTTTGACCAATCCATCAACATTTATTGATATGAGGATGTGCACATGGACACGGTGACTGATCGCGAGCTGCTCAAGGCGAGCGTCCAGGAGAAGTACGGCGCCGCTGCGTCGCGAGTCGCGGCTGGCAGCACTTCCGGCTCGTGCTGCGGCTCGAGCGCGTGCTGCGGCGCGACGACCGATGCATGGGATCCGATAACGGCCGACCTCTACGATGAAGGACAGACTGCGGGGATTCAGCCGGAAGCACTCCTGGCGTCGCTTGGATGTGGGAATCCGACGGCGCTGGCGCAGCTGAACCCCGGGGAGACGGTCCTGGACCTCGGTTCCGGCGGTGGCATCGACGTTCTGCTCTCGGCCAAACGGGTGGGATCGACCGGCAAGGCGTACGGGCTCGACATGACCGACGAGATGCTCGCGCTGGCGAACGAGAACAAGCGCAAGTCCGGTGCGGAGAACGTCGAGTTTCTGCGAGGCGAGATCGAGCAGATCCCGCTCCCCGACAGCACCGTCGACGTCATCATCTCCAACTGTGTGATCAATCTCTCGGCGGACAAACGGCGGGTACTCGCCGAGGCGTATCGTGTGCTCAAGCCAGGCGGACGGCTTGCCGTCTCGGACGTCGTGGTCCGCGGCGACGTTCCGCCCGCGGTGAGGCGGAACATGGAGCTCTGGATCGGTTGCGTCGCCGGCGCACTCGGCGAGCAGGAATTTCTGACGCTGCTGCGCGACTCCGGTTTCGAGAATCCAAGCATCGAGCCGACGCGATTCTACAGCTCCGAAGACGCGATGGCCTTTCTGGCGGGAAGCGGACTGGATGCGCAGTCGTTCGCGCGCGAGATAGATGGTAAATTCTTCAGTGGATTCGTACGCGCGACAAAGCCGCTGCTGGATGCAAAGGCCGCGTCGTGCTGCGGCCCCGACTGCTGCGGGACAGATCAAGAGGCGCCAATTGCAATGACATCGAAATCGACCAGGAGCATCGTTTATCGCTCCGCCGAAGCACGGGACAGAGCTGCTGTTGCGAGCCTGCTCGATGATCTCGGACTTCCGGTCGCCGGTGTTCCTGAGGACCTGCGCAACTTCATCGTCGCGACGCACGAGGGCGACGTCATCGGTGTGACGGGGCTCGAGCTCGCTGATTCGAACGCTGTTCTGCTGCGCTCGGTCGGGGTTCATCCGGCGCATCGGAACAACGGCGTCGCACGGCGACTCGTCGCACTGGCGATCGAGGACGCGCGCAGCATGAACATACGCAGTGTATATCTTCTTACTCCGTCCGCCGAGAAATATTTTGCACGCTGGGGCTTCGTGGAAACGTCACGCGCGGACATTCCGGAGGCGCTCGCTGCCACTTCGGAATTTCAGGGTGCATGCGCCCAATCAACTACGCTGATGAAGCTCGACCTCTTCGACCAACTTGATGCTGTTCATCGATAATCGTGATATCAACGACGCCCGTGTCAATCTGGCACTGGAAGAGCACGTGCTCCGCAACCGGATGGGCAGCGACGATTACCTGCTGTTCTACATCAACGCACCGTCCATCATCATCGGACGGAACCAGAATACGATCGAGGAGGTAAGTCCGTCGGTCGTTGCGGCGCGCGGGATTACAGTCGTGCGCCGCATTTCGGGCGGCGGGGCGGTGTATCACGATCTCGGCAATTTGAACTTCAGTTTCATGACGCCGTCGGTGCACGGCCGTTTCAATCGATACGAGCTGTTCACGCGTCCTGTCATCGACGTGCTGCACGAGCTTGGCGTTCCGGCGGAGCTGGGCGGTCGAAACGACATTCTCGCTGGCGGCCGCAAGATTTCCGGAAACGCGCAGTTTGCGCGCCCGGACCGGATGTTCAGTCACGGCACCCTGCTGTTCGACTCGAATCTCGACGACGTTACGGCGGCGCTCGTTCCAAAGCCCGGCAAGGTCGAATCAAAGGGAGTGAAGTCCATTCGCAGCCGCGTCGCGAACATAAGTGAATTTCTCGACCACCCGATTACCGTCATGGAGCTGCGGGAGCGAATCATCGAGCGAATCTTCGGCACGCGCGACAGAAGCAAGGTCCCTACGCTCGAGCTCGACGCTACTGACTGGGCTGAGGTGGACGCCCTGGTGAAGCGGAAGTACGGATCGTGGGACTGGAATTACGGAGAGAATCCGCGCTGCAACGTCCAGCGTGCGCACAGGTTTACAGCGGGAGAGATAGACGTGCGCGTGAACGTGGAGGGAGGGCGTGTCGCTGCGGTGCGAATCTTCGGCGATTTCATGGGCAGAGAGGACGTCACGGAACTCGAGGCGCTGATGCTGGGCGTTCCGTACGACTACGCATCGATCGCCGGGGCGCTGTCGGGCGTCGATCTGGACAGCTACTTCGGCGACATACCGCCCGACGAGGCGTTGGCGCTGCTGGCCGGCTGATGCGGATGCCGGCGCAGCGATGACACGGTGCGCTCGTAGAGATTGAGTACATGACTTCGGTTGATGATTCCGAGCAGCCGATTCGTGTGCCGGTCGACGACCGGAATTGATTCCGCGCCGCGGACTCCCATCTTGCGGATCGCTTCGAGCAGCGAGTCGCCCGGTGAAACGACCTCGGATTGCTGCGCGATGTCGCTCGCTACCAGCAGCGGTCCGAGGTGCTCGTCGTCGCGTGCGAGCTGGCCCAGATCCGCGACTGTGATTACGCCGACGAGCCCGTACGACTCGTCGACGACGGGAAAGTACAACTGACGCGTGTTGCCGAGATGTGCAAGCAGCTCATCGACGGCGGCTCCCTCGAAGATTACCTGCGGCGCTGATTCATACGCGTCGGACACGTGCAGTCCGGCGAGTACGTCGCGATCTGCGCCCTGCTCGATGGACTCGCCGCGCCGGCGCAGCCAGCCACTGTAGAGCGAATCGGCGCTGAGCCTGCGCGCGATAGTGTGCGTGATGACGACGGTCAACATCAACGGAATTACTATCGCGTAGTCGTTCGTCATCTCGAATACGAGCAGTATTCCCGTGATCGGAGCGTCGGTTGCGCCCGCGATGAGTGCGCCCATGCCGACGAGAGCGTACGCCTCCGGGTGCAGCCCTAGCGCCGGAAGCGCTCCGGACAATGCGACGCCGAATGCGCCACCCGTTGCAGCGCCGATATACAGCGAGGGAGTGAACACGCCGCCCGATCCGCCCATGTTGAGCGTAATCGCCGTTGCGACGATCTTGCCGACTGCGAGTGCGAGCAATCCATACCATGCCATGTGACCGAACACATCACTGTGCATGGCGAGGTGGCCATACCCTACCAGTCGGCCGCCGGACAGAAAGACGAGAATGCCGACCGTCGCACCGCCAACCCACGGGATGAACGATGGCGGAAGCGGAATCTTCTTCTGCAGATCCCCGGCGCCAAAGTACGTGCGTACGTAGAGAGCGGCCATCAGTCCACAAACGATTCCGAGCAGAGGATAGAGCAGCAACAGCTCGCTCGGATGCGCGTATCCGTATTGAGCCGGAATTGCGAAGGCCGGATGATTGCCGAATACGGAGCGCGACACCACAGCCGCGACGACGCTCGCGACCACGACCGGCGCAAAGGAGCCGGCGGCAAGAGTACCGACGACTTCTTCGAGCGCGAAGAAGGCACCGGCGAGTGGCGCATTGAACGCGGCACTGATGGCTGCGCCTGTTGCGCAGCCGACCAGCACCACGACTCTGGACGGAGCGAAGCGAAAGGTTCGTCCGAGCCACGATCCGATCATCGCGCCGAGCACGACGACCGGTCCCTCGTTACCAGCCGAGCCGCCGGCGCCGATCGTGATTGCGCTTGCGGCCGTTCGTGCAAGCGCCGGTCTGGCCTCGATGTCTCCGCCACGCCGTACGACGGCGAGCTGCACGTCGGGGACGTTCATTCCTTCGTGACCGCGGCCGATGTGGCGCATGACCCACCACGCCACGGCGAGGCCGGCGGCGGTGATTACCGGGCGATACGTGAGCAGGGCAAAGCGGGGGAATTCCGCCGTTGGAAGACGATAGAAGGCCCAATACGCGAGATCGATGCTCTTGTAGAAGGCGACGACGCCGAGTGCGCTCAGAAGCCCGGTAACGACGGCGAAGATGAGCAGGACTGCATTCTCGCTCAGCGCCTTTCCATTGAACCACGCGGTTATCGCGACCCATGTCCGCTCGACTGCGAGAGTGGCTCGTTCCGCGAAAATCACTGCGGGGCGTGGTGGTCGCTCGGACATGATCCGCAATGTAACGGGCGCAGCAAATATTTCGCTTACACGCCGCGTGTTCCGTAACCCACGGCGCCCGAATAGCTTGATGGCACCATGACGATCTCTGAATCATCGGTCCCGACGCCGTCCAGCGCCGCGCCGAGTACGGAACCGTACTACGTGGCTGTCGGCCACGAGGTCGAGATATTCGAGCGATGCCACCGGCGCGGCCTTCCAGTGCTGCTCAAGGGTCCGACGGGATGCGGAAAAACGCGCTTTGTGGAGCACATGGCGTGGCGGCTCGGTCGGCCGCTCGTCACAGTCGCATGCCACGACGACCTCTCGGCGAGCGATCTCACCGGGCGTTATCTCATTCGTGGCGGCGAGACGGTATGGGTGGACGGGCCGCTCGCGGTCGCGGCCAGAATCGGCGCGATCTGCTATCTCGATGAAGTAGTCGAGGCGCGCGAGGATACCGTCGTCGTGATTCATCCGCTCACGGACGATCGTAAACTGCTGCCGATCGACAAGACGGGAGAGACGGTCGTTGCGGCGCCGGGCTTCCAGCTCGTTGCATCCTACAATCCCGGTTACCAGCATGCGATCAAGGACCTGAAACCAAGCACGCGTCAGCGCTTCGTCTCGCTTGATTTCGATTATCCGGCGGCAGCGATCGAGGCAAGGATCGTCGCGCATGAGAGTGGCGTCAAGCCGTCGGTTGCAGCGTCACTGGTCGAAGTCGCGCATCGCGTGCGCCGCTTGCGCGATCAGGGGCTCGCTGAAGGCCCTGGCACGAGATTGCTCGTTTCAGCGGGACGATTGATTGCGGAGGGAATCGCTACTGAACGTGCGTGCCAGGTAGCGATCGGCGCAGCGCTCACGGACGATCCGGATCTGCTCTCCGCCATCGGCGACATCATCGACACGACGATGTAGGTGCGGCTGTGAATCGCATGCGCGCATTGATGATCAAGTCGTCCCGCAAGCTGGGGCGACCCGTTGTGCGCGCCGCAAATTGGGTGCGCGCGATGCGCACCACTCCCGAGGTTGCGCTCGACACGGTGCGGCGCCGTCTGGAGCTGTTGCTCGCCGCAACTTATGGTGTACAATTCGAGATTGCGCCAGTGGCAGATGACGCACCCCGCAACACGTTTCACGTGGGAAGGCGGCGTCCGATCGCGCGACATGACGGAGTATCGATCAAGCTGCCCGCAACGATGGACGCGTCAGATGGTGCGGCTGCCGCGATCGCGCGTTACCGGCTGCTGGCGATCGAACAGGCAGTGCGCATCATGCGCCGAAGCGCCGCGCTCGCACCGACGGGCAAGAATGCCATCACGCGTGACCTCTACAATCTGCGCGAAGCTGCGGAGATCGATGCATCTATCGCGATCAGCGCGCCCGGTGTCGCATCGCTGATCGCCGAAGAACGCGCTCGCGCCGTTGTTGCGCGCCCGGGACTTTCCCGGTTGACCGCGCGCGAGCAGGCAGTCGAGCAGCTCGTGCAGACTGTACTCAGATCCGATCCGGCAGTGATTCCCGAAGACATTCGAGCCGGTGCGTCGCCTGAAGACTCACTTGCGTGGGCGCGCGCTCGTACGCTCGCCGTCGAGTCGTTGACCGGTCAGTATCGCCCGCTCAAACCGATAGCGGTGTGGGGACAGACGCTCGACGGCGCCGACCCGGGGGCGACCCAGGGCCCGCAATACGGGGCGCTCGTTCCGCCGAGTCCGGGCTACGGTTCCGGAGAAAGCGCTGCGCCTGCGGCAGGTGCCGACGATACCCTTCAGGAGCTCACACCAACTGGCGACAGTGCGGCCAATTTGCCGGACAATACAGCGGATCAGGACGACCCCGATCACGCGCTGGCTCTGGATGATGCGTCGACGAGCGGCGATTCCGACCCCGATGGCGACAGTGGCAGTGCGAGACGCACTGGCACGTTGAACGTTACGGACGCTGCGATATTCGAGGCATCACGATCGGGCGATGGCGTCCTGTACCCGGAGTGGGATTGCAACGCGTCGGCGTACCGCGAGCTCGGAGCCGTCGTACATGCGCGGCACGCCGTGCAAGGGGACGTCGCGTGGGCCGATCGTGTGCTTGGCGAACATCCGGCACTGGTGCGGCGCGTACGGCGGGAGTTCGAGCGGCTCAGGGCGCGCCGCGAGCGCATGCTTCGCCAGCGCGAGGGTGACGAGCTCGATCTCGCTGCATGCGTGCGAGCACTCGCGGATGCCGCCGCTGGTGATTCGTCGGATGACCGGCTGTACATGTCGGTTCGCGCTGCTCGACGCGCTATCGCGATCACTGTTCTTGTCGACGTGAGCGCATCCACGAGAGATGTAGTCGCCGACGGACGCACCGTGATCGACATCGAGAAGACGACGCTGCTCATCGCGAGCGAGGCATTCGACGCACTTGGTGATTCCTATTCCATCCTCAGTTTTTCCGGTGTTGGCGCGCCCGATGTACGCATCTCGATATTGAAGGCGTTCAGCGAATCGAACAGCGAAACCGTTCGACGACGCATTGCCGGGATCGAAGCGGGCGGCAATACGCGGCTGGGCGCTGCGATTCGTCACGCGACGACACAGCTCGCGGCGCAACCGGCTGGTCATCGTCTGCTCTTGATCCTCTCGGATGGCAAGCCGAACGACGTGGATCGATACTTCACGACGTACGCGGTAGAGGATTCGCGACAGGCGATATTCGAGGCGCGCGCCGACGGGATCTATCCCTTCTGCCTGACCGTCGACGGCAACGATCCGGATCCATATCTCGCACGAGTGTTCGGTGCTGCGGGACACACGATACTGCGCAATCCGGAACATCTCCCCGTCGCGCTTCTCGACCTGGTGCGCGACCTCCTGCGCGGCGGTGGCCGATAAGAGAGAAAGCGGGACTGACGATCCAAACACCCGTGTGGGCGATGTGACGCCTGGGCTGGCGCCCGGGTCTTATCTTTGAATTCCGTGCCGATGCCGATAACTGCTGAAACCGCCCAGGATCGTGCGTGGCACGCTGCGACAGTCGCACGGGTGCTGCGTGGTGACGTGGCGGCGTACGCCGAACTGGTGGCGCGACACCGGGACAGACTCCTGCGATATGCGATGCGAATGTTGTGCGACGCCGACGAGGCTGATGACGTGACGCAGGAAACGTTCGTGCGTGCGTACCGCTCGCTCGCGACGTGCGACGATCCGTCACGCTTCGGAGGATGGATCTTCAGCATTCTCGCGAATCGCTGCCGCACTGCCGGAGCCCGTCGCGCAAGACGGGAGGCGGTGTTTGTTTCGACGGGGATCGACGTGAACGATTGGCCGGACTATTCGGAGTCCGACAGTGCGGATACCACGACACCGTCGATGGAGCGGGTCGAGCAGGCATTGATGGGATTGAATGCGGTGCATCGCGAAGCATTCCTTCTCAAGTACGTCGAGGACCTGAGCTATGACGAGATCGCCGTGCTCACTGGCGCTGGCGTCTCGGCATTGAAGATGCGCGTGAGCAGGGCGCGGGAGTTTCTGCGCGCGGCTCTGCAGGAGGTAACGGATGGCTGAAGATATGGACGACACAGAGGCGCTGGACGCAGTGGAGCAGCAATTTGTTGCTCAGCTTCGTACGCCGATCGCCGTGGACACCGACGCATTCGATGCACGAGTGATGGCTGCGGTGCAGCGGGAGCGTGCATTCGGTCGCGCGGGCCGTCGCGCAAGCCATCGCATGGTTGCGGCTACCACAGTCGCGGGTGTCGCACTCGCCGCAGTGATCGCGTTCGTCATGATCGGCGGCGGTGTCAATCGTACGGCGCCCGAGCATCCGGCTAAGGTCGTGCATTCCGCGCTCAGCACGGTTCGCTTCACACTTGTTGCATCGGGTGCGTCGCAGGTGGCAGTCGCTGGAAGCTTCAATGGATGGAATGCGACGGCGACGCCTCTCCGCCGCATCGACAAGAACACCTGGGCCGCCGACATTCCGCTCGGCGCTGGACGATATGTGTATCAATTTGTAATTGATGGGCACCGCTGGGTTCCGGATCCACAGGCGCCACGCGATCCCGGTGATGATTTCGGCGCGACTAATTCCGTAGTGACGGTAGCAGGATCGGGATCGGCATGATGAGCAGATTCATCGATACGCTTGTCGCATCGCTCGCAGCCGTGGCCCTGGCGGTTTGCATTGGCAACGTTGCTGGCGCGCAGGGCGTTGCCGCGCTACAACAGCTCGATGGCCGAGCGTCGGCCTCGCTCAAGGCTCAGGTGACTTCCGTCGCCGATTCGGTTGCGCACGCGGGTCTGCCCGTTGCGCCACTCGTGGACAAGGCGCTCGAAGGGATCAGCAAGGGCGCTGACGACAACAGAATCATGATCGCGGTTCGCGGAGTTGCGAACGACCTCGGCATTGCGCGTCGCGCTCTCGGCCCTTCATCCGATAACGAGCTCTCGGCAGCAGTTGCGGCGCTGCGCGCGGGATCGACGCCGGCCGGACTCACTCGGCTGCGCAAGGAGTTGCCGGGCCGCCAGCTCGTTGTCCCACTGTCTGTTTTGGCCTCGCTGATAGTCGACGGGGCACCCGCACAATCGGCGATCGTTGCTGTCGTTGCCAACGCCAGGCAACGGGATGATTCCGGTCTGCTTGCATACGGTCGCAGTGTATCGCATGATATTGCCGGTGGGGTTGCACCGTTGACAGCGATTACTGGCACGCAGGCAGCTCCACACGCCCTGAGCACATTCAAGCCGGCCTTCACTGGCGGCAAGACTGCGCCTCTACCCGCGCCCCCCAAGCCGAAGCCATAAAACATCGATTCATCCGGCCTGTTTTCGCCCGGGGTAACCGGGCGGGAGTGCGCAGCTGCGTTTACGCGGCTGCGCTGCTTGCATTGCTCGCAGGCGTCAGCGCGCCGGAACCGCTCGCCGCACAGCTGACCCCTCGGCCCGCCAGGAACGGCGCGTTGGTCGAGGGTGGAATTGCATCAATAAAAATTGATGGTTATGCACTCGCGACACTCGCGAATCTCGCTTCCTCCCTGTGGGGCGAGACCGGCCGGTTTTCCGGCGCTGGCAGCGGCAACCTCGCGCGGTTCGAGACGGGCAGCACGTCGGGCTACGGCGAGTTGCACGGATCGTTCGCGCTGTCGTCGGACCGACGCAACATCTCGGTGATCCGGGCCGATGCAGGCGGCGGCGCCTATCGCGGCGAGGCGTCGTCCCGATACGGCGAGGCTTCGTTGACGCTCGGAAGAACCTCTGCGACAGGAGCGGCGGCCGGATGGCTCGACGCGGGCGTCGGACGGGTGGATGCGGCCTCGACGCGTAACACCTCGCACGCGCGGATCGCTGGATCCATACGATCGGGGTGGGCGATGGTCGGCGCCGACGCGGGCGTGCTCGCGAGCGGGTCGACCAGGTACAGCGAGGCGGCGGTTCATGCTCAGCTCGCACCATTTGGAAGCGATGCGTCCGGCATTGCCAGAGTTGTGATTGGCGGGGATGGCGGTATTCGCTCCTCGGCCGAGTCGAAAGGTCGGCGTGCATGGGCGATGGGCGTCGCCACGGTGCGGCTTGGCGGTCCGGTGTCGATGGTTGGATACGCAGGTGCGCAGCCCGCCGATCCGACGCGAGGAACGTTGGGTGCCGCCTTCACTTCCATCGGATTGCGGGTCGCGCTTGGACCGTCGGGCGCGACTCGCGCCTCCCCTGTGATATCGGCCGTGCCGGAGGGGACGTCGGTGAGCGCCGTGGCTGACGATGGCCGGCGCATGATCAGCGTCGTACTCGAAAATGCCCGGACCGTGGACATCATGGGCGACTTCACGTCATGGCTCCCGGTCCCGATGACGCGTTCCGCGAGCGGGACGTGGCAGCTTCGCATTCCTCTGGACGAGGGAAGCCATCGTCTCGAGGTGCGGGCCGATTCAGGCAGCTGGGTTCCAGCACCTGGGCTTCCGGTGGCGGCCGATGAGTTCGGCGGCAGCGTGGGAATCCTGGTGGTGCAGTAACCTTCGCTCGTACCATGGTGACCCCTTGCTCGCCGGGCCGAGTCACATCCGGGGACTCGTAACGCGGCGCTCCCTTGCGCGTTGCCCGCGTCTAGATTTATGAGTCATATGGGACGATGGACCTGATCGATCTATGACTCCTCAACACGGCGGGAAAATGGACAAGCGGCAGCTGGAAGCTCTGGTGAAGAAGAACGCTGCGAAGGCGGCGTCAGCGACTTCAACGCGCAAGGGTTTCGGCAAGAAGTACGATGTGAACCTCGCGGACGATCCCATCGACGAGGCGAGTCTCAAGGAACGCGAGCGTGGTGAGATGTTCTTCAAGGAAATGCG
>Ga0207657_10001242_pt1 | contig 27241 bp, 16 predicted proteins | sample KBSC33metaG_FD_184316 | JGI IMG/M metagenome (GOLD analysis project Ga0207657, IMG submission 184316) | Corn rhizosphere microbial communities from Kellogg Biological Station, Michigan, USA - KBS C3-3 metaG (SPAdes) (version 2) | ecosystem: Host-associated > Plants > Roots > Rhizosphere > Soil ... | reverse complement strand
ATCGGCAGCTGAGAGATATGACGGGACCGAGGCCGGAAAAGCGTAGTACATGGTCTTGCTGCCGCCAAGCAAAGGCAGGAAGCCGGGTGCGCTTCCCGGCAACAGCACATCGATCCAATAAGGCAGCTTCTGCACGCCAGTAGCCCAGGTCCAGTTCTCCACTTCGGGATTCGTCTTGTAGAAATCGACGTACACCACGCCGCTATCCGTGCCCGAGCTGTCATAGATCTGCGTGTGAAGATCCCGGACGATATAGGTGTCGTTGCCCTCACTACCGATAAGGAGATCGTTGCCAGTGCCGCCATCGAGCGTATCGTTGCCCGAACCGCCAACCAGGGTTTCACTCTGGCTGGTGCCAGTTTTAATCATAGGAATCGAGAGATTTTTTTGACCGTGCGGAATTGCAAAAAGCATTAACACTATTTTGCAATGTTACTACACGGAAATACAATTTCCCGATTTGACACAACTTTGAACAACCGACACGCAACAAACACAGAACGTCCGCGTCGATAAAAGGAAGGGGAAATTCGACAGCCGATTCGGGCGCCTCGGCTGCCGGTAAGAGACTTACAGCTTGGTGGCGATCAGCTTGCCGAGTTTTGCGATGCCTTCACGGATTTTCTCAGGCGGCACCGTGACGAAGGACAGGCGCAGCGTATTGTGCTCGGGTGCGTTGGCATAGAAAGGCGCACCGGGTACGAAGGCGACATTCTGCGCGACCGCTTCATCCAGCAGTTTCATGCTGTCGATCTGTGGCGGCAGCTTGACCCAGACGAACATGCCGCCTTCCGGTTTGGTCCAGGTGGCCGATGACGGGAAAAATTCAGCCAACGCATCCAGCATCACCTGGCACTGATCGGCATACAGCTTGCGAATAGTGGGAATGTGTTCGGTCAGGAAACCGTCCTTGACCACTTCATGCACGACCATCTGCGTCAGTTGCGCAGTGTGCAGGTCAGCAGCCTGCTTGGCCTGCTCCAGCTTGCGCACCAGCGGTACAGGAGCAACCACGTAGCCAAGACGGATGCCGGGGGTGAGCACCTTGGAGAAGGAGCCCATGTAGATCACGCCGCCCGGGTTCATGGAGAGCATCTTCGGCAGCGGTTCACCGCGATAGCTAAGTGCGCCATAAGGATCATCCTCAATCAGCGGCAAGCCGAGACGGGCGCAGGTCTCGACGAGTGCGATGCGGCGCTCGACCGACAAGGTACGGCCGGTAGGATTCTGGAAATTCGGCAATGCATATAGCAGACGCGCTCCCTGTCCCACGGCAGCAACCTGATCCGGCAGCAAGCCGTGATCGTCAGTCGGCACCGAGGCGAATTCCGGGCGATACACCGAAAAGGCCTGCAATGCGCCGAGATAGCTCGGCGTTTCGACCAGCACCTTGCTGCCTTCGTCGATCAGCACCTTCGCCAGCAAATCCAGACCTTGCTGCGAACCCGACACCATCAATACCTGTTCGGCAACAATCTTTGCGCCGTTGGTAGATAACGATTGAGCGATCCATTCGCGCAAGGGACCGTAGCCGTCGGTCGGGCCGTATTGCAAGGCGACCTTCCCCTGTTGCGACAGCACTTTGTCGTAGGCGGCACGCATACGCTCGACCGGGAAGGTCGCGGGCGACGGCAAGCCGCCAGCGAAGGAGATGACTTCCGGACGCACCGTGACCTTGAGGATTTCGCGGATCACGGAGCTTTGCAACTGCTGCGCCCGTTGCGAAAACTGCCATTGCAGGGGAGTTGGGTTTTCCATTTTCATGTGTATCTCGCTAGTTGGACGGCACTGAAGATGCCGCCCGGAATCGCCATTCTAAACGACACGACGGCGCTTACTTCATGCCATTCAGTTGAGTTCAGCGATCAAGTCGATTTCGACGCAGGCACCCATCGGATTTTGTGCAACGCCAAAAGCGGAACGTGCGTGCTTGCCCTGCTCACCAAACACTTCGACGAAGAGTTCGGACGCGCCATTGGTGACCAGATGCTGTTCAGTGAATTCGGATGTGGAGTTAACAAGGCTCATCAGTTTGACAATGCGCTTGACGCGAGTCAGGTCGCCGCCGCAAGCCGCCTGCAAAGTTGCGATCAGGTCGATGGCAACAGCTCGCGCGGCTTGCTTGCCTTCCTCGGTGGTCATGTTCTTGCCGAGCTGGCCTGCCCAGGGCTTGCCATCCTTCTTGGCGATGTGGCCGGAAATGAATACCGTGTTGCCGGTTTGCACGTACATCACGTAAGCGGCAACAGGCGTAGCCACGGCCGGCAGTTCGATGTTGAGGGCTTTCAGTTTTTCGTAGACGGACATAAGCACTCCTGATGTTGTTTTGAAAAAGAGGGATGCCGATTTTACCGCTTGATCGCAATGCACCGGCATGACTTGCATGAAACGTTTCTTGCAACCAATGACCAGCTACTTTGCTGAATGCAGACCATCCGGCTTTTCTTTCATGGTCGATTGCAGTTGCTCAAGCCGTGAACAATGCTAGTCGATAATTCCTGTACAGTACCAGTACACTTATCCAATTAGATTCATCGACTGTCATGGCAAGATGACCAATACAGCCTCATCCAGAAAAGCCCCAAGCGACCTTGCCGTACCGCAGGTGCTGTCGCGCGAAGCGGACGAGTCGCTGGTCGAGCAGATCGTGCGTTCCATCGCATCGCGCATTGACGACAAGCTGCTTCGCAATGGCGCACGCATGCCTTCCATCCGGCAGTTTGCCGAAATGCATCGAGTGTCGCGTTTCACAGTGGTGGAGGCTTACGACAGGCTGGTGGCCAAGGGTTATCTGGAATCGCGACGTGGTTCGGGCTTTTACGTGCGGGAACGCTCGCCGCTGGTGACCGCCGCCATCGGATCGCGTGCCATCGAACAGACGCCCGCCCATCTGGACGTGGTCTGGCTGGTGCGCAATATGCTGCGCCAGCATTTGCCGCCGCAAAAGACCCCCGGTTCCGGCATGCTGCCAAACGACTGGCTGGATGGTGAACTGATCGCCAATGGCTTACGCGCCGTCAGCCGGCAGAATCAGAACCTGCTGATTCAGTACGGCAATCCGCAAGGTTTCCTGCCGCTGCGTCAGCAGCTTCAGTTAAAACTCGCGGAGCTGGAAATCGCCGCGACGCCTGAGCAAATCGTGACGACATCCGGCATCACCCAAGGATTGGACCTGATCGCACGCCATTTCACCCTGCCCGGCGACACCATCTTCGTCGATGACCCGGCGTGGTTTCTGATGTTTGGCTCCTTCGCCACGCTCGGCGCAAAAGTGATCGGCATTCCACGCCTGCACGACGGGCCGGATATCGCAAAGCTCGCGGAACTGGCGGCAGCGCACAAGCCCAAGCTGTATGTGATCAATTCCGTGCTGCACAATCCGACATCGACTTCCCTGTCCGCGGCAAAAGCTTTCCAGATCCTGAAGATCGCCGAACAGCACGACATCACCATCGTCGAGGACGACATCTATTGCGACCTGCATCCGGGCCCGACCGTGCAACCGGCCACGCGCATCGCCTCGCTCGATCAGCTCCAGCGCGTAATCTATCTTGGCAGCTTTTCGAAGACGCTGACGGCCAACCTGCGGGTCGGCTTCATCGCCGCCTCGGCCGATACTGCGGCGCAGCTTGCCGATCGCAAGATGCTGACGACGTTAACAACCTCGGAGATTGGCGAGCGCGTCGTCTACAAGATTCTGTCGGAGGGTCACTACCGCAAGCATGTGGACCGTTTGCGCGGCAAGCTGGACGGTGTGCGCGACAAGGCCGTCAAACAGCTCGAACGTGTCGGTCTGACAGTCGATATTGCAACGCCGGCCGGCATATTCCTGTGGGCCGATGCCGGTTGCGACACCAATGTGCTGACGGAGAAGGCACTGGAGGAAGGTTATCTTCTTGCGCCTGGCGCGCTCTTTTCGCCAAATCAGTTGCCGTCCACCCGCATGCGCGTCAATGTGACGACAATGTCGGACACGGGCGTGCTGCGCTTCCTGGAGAAGCATATCGGGAAAGAGGCCTGATATTCATTCCACGCCGGTGGCATGCCAACCGCCACCAAGCGCCTGGATCAGGGCCACGGCTGCCGTCTGCCGGTCGGCCTGCGCCTGCACCAATGCGCGACGTGCATTCAACGCGCTTACCTGGGCAATCACCACTTCCGAATAACTCACCAGGCCAGAGCGGTAACGGTTGAGGACTTGCGCCTCGGCTTCGTCAGCCGCCCGCGATGCCTGCCGGCGCAGTTCCTGTTGACGCTGCAACACCTGCGACGCCGCCAAATGGTCTTCGACGTTCTGAAACGCGGTCAGCACGGTCTGACGATAGCGGGCTACCGCCTCTTCATGCGCGGCACGGGCCTGATCGACACGCGCACCGGTCGCGCCTGCATTGAACAATGTCTGCGCGGCAGACAAGCCCAGCGACCAGAACGTATTCGAGGCACCGAACAGATCCGCCACCCTGGTCGCGCCGGAGCCGTAGGACGTGCTCAGGCTCAGGCTGGGAAAGTAGGCAGCGCGTTCCACGCCGATCTGCTCGTTGGCCGCTGCCACGCGCCGCTCCGCTGCCGCAATGTCGGGCCTGCGCTGCAGCAGTGTCGATGGCACGCCGACTGGCACCTGTGGCACGGCTGCAGTCCATGCCGCAGGCGTAATCGAAAACTCGGCGGGGGCCTTGCCGACCAGTACCGCAATGGCATGCTCAAACTGCGCACGCTGCTGTTGCACGCTGGTCAGATCGGCTTGCGCATTAGCAAGCTGGGTTTCGGATTGCAGTACATCGGTCTTGGGCGCAATGCCTGCCGCATAGCGGTTGCGCGTGATTTGCAGTACGCGCTCGTAACCGGCAATGGTATCGCGCAAGATTGCCATCTGCGCATCCGCCAGGCGCAACGACAAATAGTTCGTCACCAGTTCGCCTTGCGCCGAGAGTTTCGCCGATGCGAGATCGGCGGCACTGGCCTGCGCGCTTGCACTGGCATTGTTCACCGTGGCGCGCAAACGGCCCCATACATCCGGTTCCCATGTGCCGCCTATGCTCAACTGCACATTGTTGCCGCTACGGCTGACAGTGGAAGACGTACTCGTGCGGCCGCCACCGCCAGAACGGGTCGCCTCGCCGTCGAGCGATACGACCGGGAACAAGGCGGCACGCTGCTGCTCGACCAATGCGCGCGCCTGTGCATAGGCGGCGGCAGAGGCGGCAACGTTCTGGTTGGAGACCTCGACGGCAGCAGCCAGTTCGTTCAATAGCGGATCGTTGAAAAGCGTCCACCACGTGCCGCGATCAAGTGCATCGGCGGGTGTGGCCGGCACCCAGCCCTGCGCTTCCTTGAATGCGGCAGGCGTGGTGACAGCGGGCTGTCGATACTCAGGCGTCAATGCGCAGCCTGCTGTCAGCAAGACGAATGCTGCGGCCGAAAGACGAAGGGCGAATACGGAAGGAACGGATCGCATGGTGAGGTTGTTATGTGCTTGCAATGCGGCTGAGTTGGCGTTCAATAGGACTGCGATGGCGCAGCTTGTCGAGCAGCAAATAGACCACCGGCGTAGTGAGCAGAGTCAGCAACTGGCTGGCGATGAGGCCGCCGATGATGGCAACGCCCAAGGGCCGCCGCAACTCCGCTCCCTCGCCGAAGCCGATCGCCAATGGCAATGCACCGAGCGCAGCGGCCAGCGTGGTCATCAGGATGGGACGGAAACGCAGCAGACAAGCCTCGCGCACTGCCTGCAGCGCAGACAGGCCGCGCCCGCGTTCGGCTTCGAGCGCGAAATCGATGATGAGGATGGCGTTCTTTTTCACGATGCCCAGCAGCAGGAAGACGCCGATCAATGCGATGAGGGAAAACTCCATCTTGAACATCAACAGCGCAAGCACCGCGCCCACGCCTGCAGAAGGCAACGTGGACAGTACCGTCACCGGATGCACCAGACTCTCGTACAACACACCGAGCACGATATAGATCACCACCAATGCAGCAACGATCAAGAGCGGCTGCTGCCCCTGCGATTCCTGATAGGCGCGCGCCGTACCCTGGAAGCTGCCGCGCACGGTGGCCGGCATGGCGATTTGCGCTTCCGCCTGTTGGATGGCAACCTGCGCATCGCTTAACGAAGCGCCATCGGCGAGATTGAAGGAAATGGTGGTTGCCAGTTCCGCATCCTGGTGATTGACGGAACTGGCGGTCGCACGTTCGGCAAAATGCGCGAAAGACGAGAGCGGCACCATCGTGCTGGATGCGGTATTGATCGCCTGCCCGGTGGATTGGTCCCGCAAGCCGGGATTGATGACGGACGATGCCGTGGGCGTCGTACCGCCGGGGCGCGCCGGTACATAAAGATCGGTCAAGGCCTGCGGACTGCGCGAATAGGGCTGCGCGACTTCCATGATCACATGGTACTGGTTCAATTCGTCGTAGATGGTCGCTACCTGACGCTGGCCGAATGCATCGTAGAGCGCGTTATCGACATCGCGTGAAGTGATACCGAAACGCGATGCCGTATCGCGATCGACCTCAACATAGGTCTCGACGCCGTTGTCCTGCTGATCGGTATCGACATCGGTCAGCGCCGGTTGCCGCTTCATCGCTTCGGCCAGGCGCGCAGCCCAGCGTCGCAAGTCAGCGCTGTTGTCGCCCTTGAGCGTGTACTGGTAGGTTGACAGGCTCTGCCGTCCGCCCATGCGTACATCCTGCACAGGATTGAGGAAGAGGCTCACGCCGGTCACGCGCGCCAATTGCGGACGCAAGCGTGCAATCACCGCCTGCCCGCTCTCCGTACGCTCTCCCCAAGGCTTGAGGTTGACGAACATGAAGCCGCCACCGGCACGGGAGCCGCCGGTGAAGCCCACCACTGTATCGACCGCCGGATCACGCTTGATGATGTTGACCAGTTGGCGCAGTTTGCCTTGCATCGCCTGGAAGGAAATGCTCTGGTCGGCGCGCAGGCCGCCGTTCAACTGGCCGGTGTCCTGCTGCGGAAAAAAGCCTTTGGGCGCGGCGATGAAGAGATAGACGTTCAGCCCCACCACCGCAGCGAGGATGAACAACACGAGCCAGCGATGGTAGAGCGCCCAGTCGAGACTGTGCTCGTAGCTGCGCTGTACCCAGCCGAAACCGCGTTCGAGGAAACGCGCCACCCTGCCCTCTGCCTGCCCTTCCCTACCGTGCTTGAGCAGCCAGGCGCACATCATCGGCGTGGTGGTCAGCGAGATCACCATCGAGATCAGGACCGCGGCTGACAAGGTCACGGCGAATTCACGGAACAGGCGTCCGACCTGGCCTCCCATGAACAACAGCGGAATGAAGACCGCCACCAGCGACAGGCTGATCGATAACACGGTAAAGCCGACCTCGCGCGCGCCGAGCAATGCGGCGCGAAAACGGTCCATGCCCTGTTCGATATGGCGGCTGACGTTTTCCAGCACCACGATGGCGTCATCGACGACGAAGCCGGTCGCCACTGTGAGCGCCATCAGGCTCAGGTTATTGAGGCTGAAGCCAAGCGAGTACATGACGCCGAAGGTGGCGAGCAGCGATACCACTGTCGCCACCGCCGGCACGATAGCCGCGCGTAGCGTGCGCAGAAAGAGGCCGACCACCGCCACGACCAGCGCCACCGAGATCAGCAAAGTGATTTCGATTTCATGCAGCGAGGCGCGCACGGAAATCGTTCGATCGGATGCTATCTGCAGGTGCACGTCCTGCGGCAACTGTGCTTGCAGCGAGGGCAGCAAGGCGCGTATGCCATCGACGGTCTCGATGACGTTCGCGCCCGGCTGCCGCGTCACCAGCACGATCACCGCCGGCTGGCCGTTGAACAGGCCGAGCGTATGAATATCCTCGGGGCCGTCGGTGACGTCAGCCACGTCGCCCAGGCGCACGGGCGCGCCGTTACGCCACGCCACGACAAGGCTGCGGTAATCAGCCGCTGTGGGACGTCCATGCGCATTGCCGGCTTGCGAATAGATCTGCAGTCGTCGCCCATCGTCCTCGATGGTGCCCTTGGGGCGATTGGCGGTGGTCGCCTGGATCGCGGCGCGCACGTCTTCCATGCTCACGCCTTGCCGGTTGAGCGCGAACGGCAATAGCTCGACGCGCACCGCCGGCAACGAACCGCCGCCGATTTCCACGTCACCCACGCCGGGCACCTGAGCCAGTTTCTGCTGCACGAGGTTGGAGACTTCCTCGTAGATCTGGCCAGGACTGCGCGTGTTCGAAGTCAGAGCGAGAATCAGGACCGGCGCATCGGAAGGATTCGCTTTGCGGTAAGTCGGATTGCTGCGCAGCGTTGCCGGCAGATCGCTGCGCGCCGCATTGATCGCTGCCTGCACTTCGCGCGCGGCGGCATCGATCTTGCGGCTCAAGTCGAACTGCAAGGTGATGCGGCTCGAACCGTTGCCGCTCGATGAGGTGACTTCGTTGACACCCGCGATCACGCCCAGACGTCGTTCCAGCGGCGTGGCAACGCTGGTCGCCATGGTTTCCGGGCTGCCGCCGGGCAGGTTGGCGGAAACGGAGATGGTCGGGTAATCCACCTGCGGCAGCGGCGACACCGGCAGCACGAAGAAAGCGGCAATGCCCGCCAATGCGAGGCCGATGGTCAACAGCACGGTCGCCACCGGGCGGCGGATGAAAGGCCCGGACAGGTTCACAGTTGCGCCTCCACAGGCACGGCGCTACGCCAACGGCTGCCGAGACGGTCGAAGGCGAGATAGATGACCGGCGTGGTAAACAACGTCAGCAACTGGCTCAGCACCAGACCGCCGAAAATGGACAAGCCCAATGGCCGACGCAACTCGGCCCCCTCGCCCCAGCCAAACATCAGCGGCAACGCAGCGAACAGGGCAGCCAGCGTGGTCATCAGGATGGGCCTGAAACGCAGCAACGCCGCCTGATGAATCGCTTCGCGCGGCGACTTGCCTTCGTTGCGCTCGGCGTCGATGGCGAAGTCGATCATCATGATCGCGTTTTTCTTCACGATGCCGATCAGGAGAATGATGCCGATAATGCCGATCACGCCGAGATCGTGTCCGGCAAACATCAGCGCTAGCAATGCGCCCACACCGGCGGAAGGCAGCGTTGACAGGATGGTCAGCGGGTGAATGTAACTTTCATACAGCACGCCAAGCACGATGTAGACACAAACCACCGCGGCCAGGATGAGCCATAACTGGTTGGTGAGCGATGCCTGATAAGCACCGGCAGCGCCGAGGAAGCTCAGGCTTACGCTGGCCGGCAAGCCGATGTCCTGCGCGGCTTGCTTGATTGCATCGACCGCCTGGCCGAGTGCGATGCCGGGCGAGGTATCGAAGCCGAGCGTGGTGGCGGGATATTGCGCCACGCGCGTCACCTGCAGCGGCGCAGGCCGTTCGGTAATCCCGGCGATAGCGGCCAGTGGCGTGCTCTTGCCGGAACCGGTGCGCAATGGCAACAGGCCGAGCGATTGCGGATCGGTCAGCAAGCCAGGCCGCGCTTCGAGGATCACACGATACTGATTGCTCTGCGTGAAGATGGTGGAGACGATGCGCTGACCAAAAGCGCTGTAGAGGGCATCGTCGATGGAAGCAGGCGTGATCGACAGTCGTGCTGCGGTATCGCGGTCGATATTAATGAAGGCCGCAGGTGCACTGCTGTCGGCATCCGACACCACGTTGCGCAACTCGGGGCTGGCACGCATGCGTTCAACCAGGCGTGCAGCCCATTGCACGACAGTCGCATTGTCCGCACCTTCCAGCGATACGCGGTATTGCGTCGGCCCGCTTTCGGCATCGATGGTCAGGTCCTGCGTAGGCTGCAAATAGAGCGTGAGACCGGTGGCATCGCGCACATGCTCGCGCAGGCGATTCATCGTTTCGTCAAGAGAGCCACTGCGCTCGCGCTTCAGGTTGATCAGCATGCTGCCGGTATGCAACATGGTATTGCTCGCGCCATCGACGCCAACCAGCGAACTTAGCGTGGCAACATCAGGATCATCCAGAATGACCTTCGCCGCCTGCTGCTGCAGCTCGCTCATGCGCGCAAACGACACCATCTTCGGCGCTTCCACCCGTGCTTGCAGTTGACCGGTGTCTTGCACCGGGAACAAGCCCTTGGGAATCCAGATGTACAGCAGCACCGTCAGCGCAAACGTGACCAGTGCGATCAGCAAGGTCAGCGACTGATGCTCCAGCACCCATTGCAGGGCACCGTCGTAGCGATGGATCACGCGGTCGAAAATGTTCTGCAGCCATTGGCCTGCGCTTCCATGCGCCGATGCGGAACGCCAGCGCGCCGACATCATCGGCACCAGCGTGAGCGACACCACTGCCGAGATCAGGATGGTGATCGCCAGCGTTACCGCGAATTCACGGAACAGGCGGCCCACTACATCGCCCATGAAAAGCAGCGGGATCAGCACGGCGATCAAGGAGACCGTCAGCGAAATGATGGTGAAGCCGATCTGGGTCGCGCCTTTCAATGCTGCTTGCATCGGCGGCTCGCCCTGCTCGATGTAGCGGGAAATGTTCTCGATCATCACGATCGCATCGTCCACCACGAAACCGGTCGCGATGGTCAAGGCCATCAGGCTCAGATTGTTGAGGCTGTAGCCGAGCAGGTACATCGCGCCGAACGTGCCGATCAGTGAAATCGGCACGGCAAGGCTGGCGATCACCGTGGCACGCAGATCATGCAGGAAGGCAAAGATCACCAGCACCACCAGCACGACGGCCAGCACCAGTTCCAACTCCACGTGCTCGACTGAAGCGCGAATGCCGTTGGTGCGGTCGGACAACACATCGACATGCAAGGCGGCAGGCAGGCTCGCCTGCAATTCAGGCAGCCGCGCCTTGATCGCATCGACGGTGGCGATAACGTTGGCACCCGGTTGGCGTTGCACATTGAGAACGATGGCGGGCTTCATGCCGGACCACGCGCCGAGCTTGACGTTTTCCGCGCTGTCGACCACGCGGGCAACCTCCGACAGACGCACCGGCGCGCCATTGTGGTAGGCGACGATCATGTTCTTGTAATCATCGACCGTCAGCAACTGGTCATTGGAGTTGATCGAGAATGCCCGCGTCGGGCCATCGAAACTGCCCTTGGCGCTGTTGGCGTTGGCAGCGGAGATGGCGGTACGCAGCGTGTCAAGCCCGAGCCCGTAGGAAGCAAGCACTTGAGTATCCGCCTGGATGCGCATCGCAGGCCGCTGACCGCCGGAAAGCGTTACCAGCCCCACGCCCGACACCTGACTGATTTTCAATGCCAACCGCGTGTTGACGATGTTTTGCACCTCGGTCAGCGGCAAGGTATCGGAGGTAATGGCGAGCGTGAGCACCGGCGCATCGGCGGGATTGACCTTGGCATAGACTGGTGGCGCAGGCAAATCGGCCGGCAGCAACGAACTGCCGGCATTGATCGCGGCCTGTACTTCCTGCTCCGCCACATCGAGCGCGAGGCCGAGACCGAACTGCAAGGTGATGACGGAAACGCCCGCCGCACTGGTGGAACTCATGCGTTGCAGGCCGGCCATCTGGCCGAACTGGCGCTCCAGCGGCGCGGTGACGCTCTGGCTCATCACCTCCGGGCTGGCACCGGGATACAAGGTCTGCACCTGGATGGTCGGAAAATCGACCTGCGGCAGCGCCGACAGCGGCAGGAACTTGAAACCGATCAGGCCGGCCAGCACGATCGCCAACATCAGCAGCGAGGTGGCCACCGGCCGCAGAATGAAAGGACGAGACGGACTCATGCGGTTTGATTTTCAGGCTGACAAAGTGTTGGCAAATGCTTCATTGCGCGTCGGCTCCTTGCCGATGCCTGCGCCGCTCACCGCCCTGCTGCATACCGTCGCCGTGGCGCGCGCCCTGCCGCTGGCCGCTCCAGCCGCCAGCACCGCCCGCAGGCCGGTCCCCCGGCAGCATGACCTTCGAGCCATCACGCAAACGGTCCGCGCCCTCGGTAATCACCTGCTCGCCGACCTTGAGCCCCGATACGATCTGCACCTTGTCGGTCGTCGCCAGCCCGCGCTTGACCGGGCGCAATGCCACCGTGCGCTCTACCGAGTTGAGGACAAAGACATAATCGCCATTGGCGCCATGCCGTACCGCATTGACCGGCACCACCGTCGCTCCCTGCACGTTACGCAACTGCAGCCTGACGTTAACGAACTGACTAGGAAACAGCGCATTGCGCTCGTTGGCAAAGCGCGCCTTGGCTTTGACCGTGCCGGTCTGGGAATCGACCTGGTTATCCATCGCCAGGAAACGTCCGGTATCGAGCGTGTTTTCGCGTGTGCGGTCGAGCGCCACGACCTGCAGAGCCGCGCCCTCGTGAAGCTGTGCGGCAAGCTCCGGAATCTGGTCCTGCGGCACGGAAAACTGCACATCGATCGGCGATGTTTGGGTAATCACAACTACGCCATTGGCATCGCTGGGATTGACCACATTACCGATATCCACCATCCGCAAGCCGACCCGGCCGGAAATCGGCGCGGTAATCCGGCTGTAGCCGAGATTCAGACGCGCCGTGCCCTCCGCCGCACGGTCGGCAGTCACGGTGCCTTCCAGTTGCTTGACCAGAGCGGCCTGGGTATCCACGTCCTGTTGCGCGATCGAGTCCTGCGACTGCAAGGTGCGGTAGCGTGCCAGCGTGCGCTTTGCGCTGTCGAGCTGCGCCTCATCGCGTTGACGCTGGCCTGTGGCCTGCATCAGCGCCATCTCGAATTGGCGCGGATCGATGACGGCCAGCACCTGCCCCGCCTTCACCATCTGCCCTTCCTTGAACGCCACCTCTTTCAACACGCCGGACACCTGGGGCCGCACTGTCGCTGTAGCCGATGCCATAACAGTGCCGAGCGCTTCGACGATGACGGGAATATCGATCTGTTCAGCCGTTGCCACGCCGACCGTGGATGCCGGCGGTCCTCCGCGCCGCGCGCCACCCGGACCGGGGCCGGATGATGGCTGCTGATGCGTCAGATACCAGGCAAGCGCTCCCAACGCAGCCAGCCCGAGCAGAGCAACGAAAACACCGAGGAGGGATTTGAGCCGCCCGGGCCGACGAAGGCCGGAAGCGGCGGATATTTGTTCTGTTTCTGATTTCACGGACGATTCCTTGGATGCCACCGCCACCGGATGCTTTCGACGAAGCCTCTTTGGACTCCAGGTCGGACGCTGCATTCCCGGCGGCAGTTGAAACAGGTCGCATAGCGACAATTTGCAGTACAACCTGTCTGCATTCTAGCGGCGCTTTGTATCAAGGAAATGTCACCCTGCCGGGTTTTGTATCAATCCCGACTAAAAACGTATTGCGTCGCAAAAACACTTGCTCTTGAAATATGGGAACCCGACGCCATATTCCTGACGAGTTACCGATTTTTATCATCCGCCGATTGACTTTCACTCGGCTTCAACGACTCTTGAGGAAAAGAATGGGCGCCTCCGAAAAACAGACACTGGGCTTTCAAGCCGAAGTCAAACAACTGCTTCACTTGATGATTCACTCCTTGTACTCGAACAAGGAGATTTTCCTGCGCGAGCTGATCTCGAACGCTTCCGACGCCGCCGACAAGCTGCGCTTCGAAGCGATCAACAACCCGTCGCTGTATGAAAGCGACTCCGAGTTGCAGATCAAGATCACTTTCGATAAGGCAGCGCGTACCGTCACCATTTCCGATAACGGCATCGGCATGAGCCGCGAAGAAGCCATCGAGCACCTCGGCACCATCGCCAAGTCCGGCACCAAGGAATTCTTCTCCAGGCTCTCCGGCGACCAGCAAAAGGATGCGGCGCTGATCGGCCAGTTCGGCGTGGGGTTCTACTCCGGCTTCATCGTTGCCGACAAGATCACCGTTGAAACCCGCCGCGCCGGTCTCTCCGCAGCGCAAGGCGTGCGCTGGGAATCGGGCGGCGAAGGCGACTTCAGCGTCGAACCCATCGACAAGGCCGGACGCGGCACCGACATCATCCTGCACCTGCGCGAAGGCGAAGACGAGCTGCTGTCGATCTGGAAGCTCAAGTCCATCATCCGCAAATACTCCGACCACATTTCGCTGCCCATCCTGATGAAGAAGGAAGAGTGGGATGAAGAGAAGAAGGAAACGGTCGTCAAGGACGAGTGGGAAACCGTCAACCAGGCAAGCGCTCTCTGGACCCGCAACAAGGCCGACATCACACCTGAGCAATACAACGAGTTCTTCAAGCACGTCGCGCACGACTTCGAAGCTCCGCTGGCTTACACCCACAACCGTGTCGAAGGCCGCAGCGAATACACGCAACTGCTCTACATCCCGTCGCGCGCCCCCTTCGACCTGTGGGACCGAAACAAGCGCGGCGGCATCAAGCTGTACGTGAAGCGCGTCTTCATCATGGACGACGCAGAGCAATTGATGCCGGTCTACCTGCGCTTCGTGAAAGGCGTGATCGATTCCGCCGACCTGCCGTTGAACGTCTCGCGCGAAATCCTGCAGGAATCGCGCGATGTGAAGGTGATCCGCGAAGGCTCGACCAAGCGCGTGCTCGGCCTGCTGGAAGAACTCGCCAACAACGACGAACAGGAACAGAAGGACAAGTACGCCACCTTCTGGAAGGAATTCGGCCAGGTGCTCAAGGAAGGCATCGGCGAAGACCATGCCAACAAGGAACGCATCGCCAAGCTGCTGCGTTTTGCTTCCACGCAGAACGACAGCGACGCACAGACCGTCTCCTTCGGCGATTACATCGGCCGCATGAAGGAAGGCCAGGACAAGATCTACTACATCACCGCCGATAACTATGCAGCGGCGAAGAACAGCCCGCACCTCGAAATCTTCCGCAAGAAGGGTGTCGAAGTGCTGCTGATGACCGACCGCGTGGATGAGTGGATGCTCTCCTTCCTGACCGAAGTGGACGGCAAGGAACTGGTATCGGTGGCCAAGGGCGGCCTCGACCTCGGCAAGCTGGAAGACGAAGCCGAGAAGAAGCAGCACGAAGAAACCGAGAACCAGTACAAGGATCTCGTCGAGAAGATGAAGACAGCACTGGCCGACAAGGCCAAGGATGTGCGCATCACCTTCCGTCTCACCGATTCACCGGCCTGCTTGGTGGCCGACGAGCACGAACTGTCAGGCAACCTGATCCGCATGCTGAAGGCTGCCGGCCAGAACGCGCCGGAGTCCAAGCCCATCCTCGAAATCAATCCGGATCATCCGCTGGTGCAGCGCTTGAAGTACGAAGAAGCGAAGTTCGACGATTGGTCCAACATCCTGTTCGATCAGGCTGCGCTGGCCGAAGGCGGCACCCTGGCCGACCCGGCTGCGTTCGTGAAGCGCTTGAATCAGATGTTGCTGGATATGGCGGGCAAGTAAGTCCTGATTGCGCCACCAAAACAAAACGGGCTGCCGGATTCGGTAGCCCGTTTTTTCATCTCTGCCGCCATACTGCGGCTTTTAGGCAAAGAATTTTTTCAACCCGCGCACCGATGCGAACCCGGCTGAAACTCTCTCCGGCTCCTTTTTAGCGTTCAATTTATCTGCCAACAACTCAATCCGCTGCACGGCAGTGTCCCGGATCTCTTCCGGCAGATTGGGGAGGTTGGCTGTCAAATCATTGACCAGAGAAACCAAGCCGGCATCATCCAATTCGTCCGCCAACTTACCAATCTTCTTGAAGGCATATTCCTGAATCCTCCCTTCCGGTAAATGATGAATCGTTGATGCCAAAGCAGCGAGGGCAGATGTCAGGTCGGCTCCCTTCCATGTCTTCGCCAACTTGCAAATCTGATTGAAAACCCGCCCCCGTTTCCTCGTCGGCCAGCGCTCAATCCTAGATGCCAAAGCAGCGAAGACTTCGACCCGATCGGCACCTTCCAATTTGTCCGCAAACTTGCAAATCTGCTTGAAATCCCTGACCTTGGAAGAACCATTTTTTGCCAAAGCAAGGAGGACGTTGATCAGATGGACACCTTTCAATTTGTCCGCCAACTTGCACACCTGCGTCAAAACCTCATCCCCGGCCCAAACCCATCCATTTCGCTGAAGGTGGAAAATCTTAGATGCAAAAGCAACGAGGACTTTGGCCTGATCGGCATCGTTCAATTTCTCCACCAACGGCTGAATCCCCTTGAAAGCCTTGCGAACCATCCAGGCAGCCTTATCCTCATTTGTATCATCTGCCAGCGAGCTTGGGATGATGCTGTGTGCAAAAGCAGTGAGAACTTGGACTTGGCCAACATTGTTCAATTTGTTGTCCGCCAACTCTCGAATCCTCTTGAAAGCATCACTCCGAGTCCCTTGCGGCAACCCGTCAATACAAGATGCCAATTTGCTGAGGACAGAAGCCAGCTCAGCACCTTTCAATTTGTTGCTCGCCAACGTTCGAATGCCCTCGAAAACCTCATTCCGATTCTCTTTCTGCAAATTCCCCATATGCGATGCCAATTCGGCGAGGGCGGAAGCCAGGTCAGCCCCTTCCAATTTATTGTCCGTCAACGTTTGAATTTTCTTGAAAGCCTCATTCCGATTCTCGCGCGGCAAGTTCCCAATACGCGGTGCCAAATTGGCGAGGACAGAAACCAGGTCAGCGCCTTCCAATTTACTGTCCGCCAACGACCGAATGTCCTCGAAAGCCTTATTCTGATTCTCGGGCAGCAAGTCCTTGATACTCAATGCCAAACTGGCGAGGCCAGAAGCCAAGTCAGTACCTTCCAATTTGTTATCCGCCAGCGTCTGAATCTTCTTGAAAGCATCATTTCGATTCTCGCCCAGCAAGTTCTTAATACTCGATGCCAAATTGGCGAGGACAGAAGCCAGGTTAGCACCTTTCAATTTCATCTCCGCCGACTCCAAAATCTTCGTGAAAGCCTCGCTCCGATTCCCTACTGCCAAGAGGTTAATATTAGATGCCGAATTGGCGAGGACAGAAGCCAGGTCAGCACCTTTCAATTTCATCTCCGCCGACTCCAAAATCTTCGTGAAAGCCTCACTCCGATTCCCTTCCGGCAAGATGCCAATCTTAAATGCAAAATTGGCGAGGACAGAAGCCAAGTCAGCACCTTTCAATTCCTTCTCCGCCGACTCCAAAAACTTCATGAAAGCCTCGCTCTGATTCCCTTCCGGCAAAAGGTAAATATTAGATGCCAAATTGGCGAGGACAAAAACCAAGCCAGCACTATTCAAGTTGTTGCCCGCCAACGTTTGAATCTCCTTGAAAGCATCACTCCTGTTCCTTTCCCGCAAATCGCTAATACGTGATGCCAGTTTGGCGAGGACAGAAGCCAAGTCAGTACCGTTCAAGTTGTTCTCCGCCAACGTCTGAATCTTCTGGAAAGCATTACTCCGATTCCCTTGCGGCAAGTTTGAGATGCTGACTGCTAAAACAGCGAGGACAGAAGCCAAGTCAGCACCATTCAATTTGTTGCTCGCCAACGTCTGAATCTCCTTGAAAGCCTCACCCCGACTCTCTTCCGGCAACCTGTTAATACTCAATGCCAAATTGGTGAGGAAGAAAGCCAGGTCAGCATCATTCAAGTTATTGCTCGGCAAAGTCTGAATCTCCTTGAAAGCCTCACCCCGATTCTCTTCCGGCAAGAAGTCAATCACAAATGCCAAATTGGCGAGGACAGAAGCCAGGTCAGCCCCTTTCAATTTGTTTTTCGCCAACCTCCGAATCTCCTTGAAAGCCTCATTCCGATTCCCTTGCGGCAAGTCGCTAATACGCGATGCCAGTTTGGTGAGGACGGAAGCCTGGTCGGCAACGTTCAATTCATCCGTCAACTTGCCAATCTGATCGAAAGCCGCAATCCGATTCCCTTGTGGCAAATGGTGAATCTGAGATGCCAAAACAGCGAGAACTTTGCCTGGGTCGGCAGCGTTCAGTTTTCCCTCTGGAAGACAATCACTTTTCCCGTCCTGCCGCAAAGCCTTGCCTTTAGGAAGCAACAAACTGTTTTTTGCGACCTGCCGCAAAATGAAATTGAATTCCTTTACCTTTGTGTACACCGACCCTCTGTTCTCAATCCCTAAAGCCCTGGAGATTAATAATTCAGGAATAGCCGCGTTATGTGTGCAACGGGACAGAAGTGCAAAATTGCGTAATCCCTCGCTTCGAGGCTCACAATGGTGCGCAATCTTCTCCAGCATCTCTGGCGGCAGATCTGTCAAGCTTCTTGGGTTCGGGTTAGTAATTTCTGCATTGCTGGTGGATACATGAGTGCTCGACGGCGTGGAGCTGGTTCTCGATATGAGTGCGTTCTGATTCAATGTGTAGGAAATCGGAAGAGACGAAAACTTGTGCGCCATGGCAACACACCTTTGTTAAAAGAAGTTATACAGAATGATTTTCCTGATGTGTGGCATGAGGCGACTGATAGTTCCATCCTTCCTTGGCCCGCTTGCCTGAACCAGATATTGCTGGAGATGGCGGGCAAGTAAATTCTGATTGCACTATCAAAACAAAACGGGCTGCCGGATTCGGCAGCCCGTTTTTTTAATCCCTGCCGCTATACTGCGTCCTTTTTATCCCTCTTGCCCAAGCATGCAATTGCATTGCAATCCGGGCTGCACTGTCACAAACCGGTTTCATGATTCTGCGTCGCGCATCCCTGCTGTTTCAAATGTTGGTCTTTGCATTTATCGCCAGCCCCGCTTTCTCGCAATCCCCGGACTCCTCCTCGACAGCAACCAGGCGGCCACGCATCGCACTCGTTCTCTCCGGCGGCGGCGCACGGGGGCTTGCTCATATCGGTGTGCTGCGCGTACTGAAGGAAATGCACGTCCCCATCGACATCGTCGTCGGCACCAGCATGGGCGCAGTGATCGGCGGCGCTTATGCAGCCGGGCGCTCGGTGGAAGATCTGGACCGCATTACGCGCGATACTGCATGGGAAAGCGTACTGGCGGATCGCCCGATGCGTGACACGCTTGATTTCCGCCGACGCGAAGAAGACCTGCTCCTGCCATCGCGCCTCGAATTCGCCGTGACCAGCGACAATGGCATCTCATTGCCGCCAGCCGCAGCAAGCAACGCTGCACTCGAAGAAGCCTTGATTCGCTTGCTGCCGCCCGGCATGCGCGACCATCCTGCCAACCGGCTTGCCATACCGTTCAACTCGGTTGCCTCCGACCTCGTGTCCGGCGAACTTGTGGAATTGTCCGAGACTTCACTCTTCCTCGCGATGCGCGCCTCGCTCGCGGTGCCTGGCGTATTTGCGCCGGTGCGAGTCAACAATCGTCTCGTGGCGGATGGCGGTCTCGTGCGTAATCTGCCGGTGGACATGGCGCGTGCAATGGGGGCGGATGTCGTCATCGCTGTCAATGTCGGCACCCCGCTCGCGCCGGAAAAGGAACTGACCAGTGCCATCGGCGTGGCACGGCAGATGCTGCAGATTCTGACCGAACAGAATGTGCAGCGCTCGATCAAGGAATTGGGACCGAACGACATTCTGATCGCACCGGACCTGGCCGGGATCACTTTTCTCGACTTCGGCATGCATGGGAAAGCGATACACGCCGGAGAAGCAGCCACGCGCAAGCTGGCCGAGCGCTTGCAGCAGCTTGCCCTGCCTGCCGAAAAATATGCCGAACTCGACGGCAAACGGCTCGCCGCACCATCCTCCATGGAACATACCGGCCTTGCCCTGCCCTTGGCCAAGGTGGAAGTACAAGGCACCCGGCACATCAACCCCGACATCCTGCTCGCCCAGTCCGGCCTGCATGAAGGACAGATGCTGACACCGGAACAGATCCGCAAGGCGACTGCGCGCCTGTACGGCCGGGACGACCTCGACTATGTCGAAACCGAGATCAAGGATGAGGACGGCAAACGCAATGTCACGATCAAGCCGACCGAAGCCGTCTGGAGCAGCAGCCGTCTGCGACTCGGGCTCGAACTGGCCAGCGATTTCGCGGACAACAACAGCTTCTCCATCGGGATGATGCATGTCGCCTCATCGCTCAACAGCTATGGCGCGGAATTGCGTACTGTCGTCCGCATCGGCACGCAGCGCACACTCGGCATGCAACTATGGCAGCCGCTGGCTCCCGGCTCGCCGTGGTATGTTGCGCCATCGATGGAATACGGCGGCACTTCGCTCGATATCTACAACCAGGGCCTCAGAACTTACCGCGCCAACCTGCGTTACTCCAGCGCCACGCTGGCTGCCGGGCGCGAGTTGTCGAACTGGGGCGATATTCAACTAGGCGTAAGCAGAGGGTTCAGCAAGGCTAACGTACTGACCCCGGAAGGCCCATCTGCACCAAGCTATCGCTCTTACGCTACAAGTCAATTCGTGCGCTTGCGCATCGACACACTCGATTCGCTCGCCTTCCCGGTACGCGGTCAGTACTTCAACGCACAATGGGAACACTCGGTGTTGGGGAATGAAGGCAAGCACTCAGTGGATGGATCGGCAGTAATCGGCCTGACTGCCTTCAATGCAGGCAATTGGGCCGGTCATCTTTATGCCGAGTGGTCACATGCAAACCAGGGTTCTGCGCCACAATCGCTCGGCGGCTTCCTGCGGCTTTCCGGTACGGACACAAATTCGATTGACGGGCGTACAGTCGCATTCGGGCGCATCGTCATGGCCCGCAAGATCGGCGTCATGCCAACGACGACAGGCAGCGCAATCAGGTTTGGTTTTTCCGCCGAACTCGGGGGCGGTTTCGATGGGGATCAATCGGTGCGCTTTCGTGACTTGAAGCAGGCCGGCAGCTTGTTCTTGTCAGCCGACACGCGCTTCGGTCCTCTGTTCTTCGGTACGGGAGCAACGCGCGGCACCGGCAACACGTTCTATCTCTTTCTCGGGCCTGTCTGGTGAGCGGACGCTGCAGCCTTTTGACGCCGCAACGCAGTGAACGCCGAAAACTCCCACGAGCGCAAGCCGATCAGAAGCGTAAAGCCGTCGCGCTCTTCCGGTTGCAACCGCCGGTCTTCATGATGCAGCCGCGCCAGCTCCGCCGCGAGACGCCGAATCTTCTGCACCGCTTCCTCTGCACTCGGCAGTGACAGCCGCGCCGGTACGCACAGCAGACACTCGCCCTCTCCATCGAAATAATCGCTGACGACAAACTGGCGAAAATACTGCTGCACCGGTCCGTCAGGACGCCAATGAAAGGTATTGGACACGATCAGCCGATAGCGATTGAGCGGCAGCAGTTCGATCAACCCCAGCCGATCCAGTGCCGCCAGCTTGCGCACACATTCAGCTTCCGTCAGCGTATAGGTATCGAGAATCTGCTCGATGCTCCAATTGCCGAGACAGCAAATGGCAATCAGCAGCAGCTTGGGATCCGCAACCAGCGAACGTTCCTGCGCCAGCGTCAGCATATCGGCATGCGGCACCGAATCCGCTGCCTTGCGCAATACGTCTTCCATGGCAATGCCAGCTGCCTTGCATATCTGCGCCAGGCGCGTCAGCGTCATGTCCTTTTGCGCGAAGATGCGCTTGACACTTGACTCGCTCATGCCAATCCGCTGCGCCAGTAGCTTGTACGTCACGCCCATCGCACGCATTTCAGCGCGCAACACCTGGAACAAATATTCCGGCGAACTCATTGCCCCTCCCTTTCATGAATCGTCCCTGGGCGGAATGTACTGTATTTCGATACCAAATGTCTCGATAAGCTGTTCTTCGCACAATCTTATGGTACGACACCATGAAATTGACGACACTGCGCCGCGATCACCGCTTTGCATTCGCCGAGCGGGTTCATCCTTGTCACCATCATCATCAACAACAAAAGGACTTGCCACCATGATGCGTCGCTTATCTGCATTGCTGCTTTGTTCCCTTTCCGCTTCCGCCTTCGCGGGCAACGCAACCACGCTTGCGTCTGAACGCGCCAGCCAGCGTTCAACTGCCACGCCAGAAAAGGAAATCGGATTCGCTCTCGGCGTAGGGCCGAATTACCTCGGCGGGAATAAAACTACAGGTTTCCTTGCCCTGTATGCCGAGGCAAACTTCGCCAACGGCATATTCATTAGCACTACCGATGGCATCGGCTATCGCTTCCTGGAGCATCCGTCGGGTTTTTCGATGGCAGCCAGTCTTGGCCCGTCAAGGTCGCGACGTGAAAAGGACGGAGAAGACGACGGCCATAACCGCTTGCGCGGCATGGGCAACGTCAATGTCAAGCCGCAGGCCAATCTGTTCCTCAATTACGATACCGGCCCATACCATGCTTCGGTCAGCTTGCACCAGACCCTCAATGCGCGCCGTGGCACCGAAGTGGATGTGCTCGGCGAATACGACCTGCATGCAGATCGCAACAACCTGGTACGCGCCTCAGCCGGATTCTCGTATGCGAACCGCAGCCTGATGCAAACCTTCTTCGGCGTGAATGAAACGCAGGCGGCAAACACTGGTTATGCTGTGTACACACCGTCGGCTGGCATTGCCGGCACCGGTGTCGGCGTTTCATGGAGACATGCGTTTAGCCGCGAATGGGTCGGAACGGTAGGCGCTGGCGTCACCAATCTGCGCGGCTCCGCAGCCGACAGTCCGATCACGGAAAAACGGACCAACGCTGCAATCGGCATGAGCATTGGCTACCGGTTCTGAGTTATCTGGATTAGAGCCTTTCCCTGCAGGGATAAGGCTCTTAATTCAGTCTACCCAAGAACCCAAGGTCAATTGATGTGACGGTCTTTAAGCGACAATGTTGCCGTTTTACTGGCAGATGGAAGTACCGTTCACAACGGTACCGCGCGGCTCACGATTCTTTTTCGAACAATTCATACAACTCCTCGAACATATCCGAGGTTTCATCGCTCTCAAGGCCGAGATGGCGGCAAGCTGCGGCACTGCTCCTTTCCCAGTCCGGGGAAAGGGCATGACCGTACAGCTTCTGGATGACATTTTCTGACAGCAGGAACAAGGAGACCAGCGAACGCACGGTGTCATCAGTGCCAGAGCCCTCCAGCACGCTGTAATCGTGATGCAGAAGGATGGCAAACGCGACTTCTTCCGTCAGCCCCCAGTTGCGCGCCAACAGGCAGCCGATCGCCGCATGGTTGGTGTTGTGCCTCTTATCTTCCACATCCGTGAAAGCATTGACGGTATCGCTGCCTGCCAGGGCATAGGTCTCGGTGTAATCGGGAAATCGATTCATCAAAAGCGGAACGCCGATGTCGCAGAACAAGCCAAAGGTATGGGCAATATCGGGCCTGCACACCTGCGTCTTGCCAGCCAGGAAAGCTACCGCTTCTGCGCGACGGGTCGACATGTCCCAGAACCGTTCGAGTGCCGCGCCGCCTTCCATGCCAATCGCCTTGCGTGCCAGCACGCTGGTTGCGAGCGCTGCGCACTGATTGATTCCAAGGAAGGCAATGCCCTGCTCCACAGAGCTGATCTTGCGCCTTAAACCATAGAACGGGGAATTCGCCAGTTTCAGCAACGCACCCGATATGCCGACATCGCCGCTGATGACCTTGGCGATCCTGCCCGGATCCGGTTCGCTCAGAGCGAGTTCCTGCTGCAAATCCGTGAGCAGGCTCGGGCGCGGCGGAATCCTGATCGATTTGATCAGTGCTTCTACCGGATCCTTTCCTGTTGAATGTTTGGAAACAGTGGTAGTCATCGTCATTTTCAGCTTTGTTCCGCTCAGGGTGAGGCTGCCCCGGCTCCGATGCCTGCCGAGTATTGGTCGATTAAAGTTTACCATTGGAAACCATTTCAATCCCCCTTAACAAGTGCCGCAGAGCAACAATTTTACCCGAAACGTCAGACCATTGATCATTTGATATCTCCAGGCATGACGGTATCGGGCGCTCCGATACAATCACAGCATGCCCACTTCACCGTCCTCACCACTGACCGGCTTGGCGCCGATCCTCGACTGCAATACCCGTATCCTCATTTTGGGCAGCTTCCCCGGCGAAGCTTCGCTCGCCGCGCAGCAGTACTACGCGCATCCGCGTAACCAGTTTTGGCGTCTGTTGTCGGCCATACTCGGCGAAGAACTCGTCACCCTCGCCTATGCGCAACGGCTGCAACGCCTGCTGGCGCATCGTATCGGCCTGTGGGACGTGCTGGCGGCCTGCGAACGGGAAGGCAGTCTCGATGCCGCAATCCGCAATCCCCAGGCAAACGACTTTGCGCGCCTCAAGCATGAATGTCCGTCGCTGTTTCGGATTTGCTTCAATGGCAAGACCTCCGGCAAATTCGCACCGGTATTTGCCCAAGCAGGATTCGATACCCTCGTGCTGCCATCCTCATCGCCCGCTAACGCACAGTTGTCCTTCGAACAAAAATTGGTCGTCTGGCGCGGAATCCTTACATGAAATGCCCCGGATACCCGCTTCCGGCAAAGGTCATTCGGTACAATGCACACCGATTCACCTTCACGCCGCACCGGCTCTGACGTCATCATGCTCATCAAACGCAAATCCATCGAAGCGCAATCCAACCGCAAGGAAGGACCGGGCAAGGAAAAGGCCGCGATCGCGCCCAAACCGGCGCGCAAACCAAAATTCGCCCCGGTCACCCTGTCCGAGGAAGACGGCGTGCGTTTCCTCCATTTCGGCACCGAGTGGGTGCAAGGCGCAATGCGCATCCGCAAGCCGGATTGGCCCGAGCTCGAATATGCGCAACAGATGATGGCGTGGATGCTGTTCAACGACACCCCGCAGCATGTGGTGCAACTCGGCCTCGGCACGGGCGCACTGACCAAGTTCTGCTACCGGCAGTTTCCGCAGACGCTGGTAACTGCTGTCGAACTGAATCCATCAGTGATTGCAATCTGCAACAGCATGTTCAAGCTACCGGCGCAAGACGAGCGTCTGTCGGTGCTGGAAATGGATGCACTGGATTTCGTCACTGATGAAGCACGCCACGGCAGCATCGACGCATTGCAGGTAGACCTGTACGACGCCACCGCGCGCGGCCCGGTGCTCGACACGCCAGAGTTCTACGCCGCTTGCGCCGCCTGCTTGAAGGAAGACGGCATCATGACCGTCAACCTGTTCGGCGAACATCCGAGCTACAAGAAGAACCTCAAGGCGATGCAATATGCCTTCGACCAGGTGGTTTGCCTGCCGCATGTCCACGAAGGCAACGTCATCGCCATCGCCTTCAAAACCGCACAGAAATTCGACTTCACCGCCCTTTACGAACGCGCCGCGCAGATCACGCAGGCGACGAAGCTTCCCGCCAAATCCTGGGTCAATGGCCTGAAAGCCGGGCACTTGGTAGGATAGAGAAAGAAAATCAGCCAGGGACGAAACGAATGAACAAAGCCGCCTCCAAAGCACTCGACCTGCAACAAATCTTCTCCTGGCTACTGGCTGACGGCATCATCGACAAGACAGACGTCAAATCCTATTACAACCAGGCGCAGGGCCTGATGCGCAACGCCACTGTCGCCATGCATCCCCTGACCGCCGTCGCGCAATGCAAACTGCATTCCACCGCCGGGCCGCACAAGCTGCTTACGCTCGATTGGCTGACGGAATGGATGGCGACCAAGGTTAACCTGCCCTTCTTCCGCATCGACCCGCTGAAAATCGACTTCACCCGCGTGGCCGATGTCATGTCGGCCACCTATGCCACACGCTTTAACATCCTGCCGATCGATATGACACCGACCCAAGTCGTGATCGCGACGGCGGACCCTTTCCTGGCCGAGTGGGAAGCGGAAATCTCGAAGGTCACCCGCCGCAACGTCAAGCTGGTGATCTCCAACCCTCTGGACATCGCGCAGTACACCGCGCAATTCTTCACGCTGGCCAAATCGATCAAGGGCGCCAGCAAATCCAACGGGCAAGATCTTGCGTTGCGCAACAACTTCGAGCAACTGGTGGAACTCGGCCGCAGCGACAAGCAGCTCGACGCCAACGACCAGCACATCGTCAACATCGTCGATTGGCTGTGGCAGTACGCCTTCGAGCAGCGCGCCTCCGACATCCATCTCGAACCCAAGCGCGACCTCGGCGTCATCCGCTTCCGCATCGACGGCATCCTGCATCAGGTCTACCAAGTGCCGCCGGCCGTCATGATTGCCATGACCGCGCGCATCAAGCTGCTGGGCCGCATGGATGTGGTCGAAAAACGCCGTCCGCAGGATGGCCGCATCAAGACCCGCACTGCAAGTGGCCTGGAAATCGAACTGCGCCTGTCCACACTGCCCACCGCCTTTGGCGAAAAGCTGGTGATGCGGGTCTTCGACCCGGAAGTCATCGTCAAGACGCTGCCCGAACTGGGCTTTCCGCCCGACGATGCGCAGCGTTGGGACCAGCTCACTGCCCATCCGCACGGCATCATCCTCGTCACCGGCCCCACTGGCTCCGGCAAGACGACCACGCTCTACACCACCTTGAAGGCGCTGGCCACCCCGGAAGTCAACGTCTGCACCGTCGAAGATCCGATCGAAATGGTGGAAGCCGCGTTCAACCAGATGCAGGTGCAGCACGGCATCGACCTCTCTTTCGCCGACGGCGTGCGCGCCCTGATGCGCCAAGACCCGGACATCATCATGGTCGGCGAGATCCGCGATCTGGAAACCGCCGAGATGGCCATCCAGGCTGCCTTGACAGGCCACCTCGTGTTCTCCACGCTGCATACCAACGATGCACCCTCGGCAGTAATGCGCCTGCTCGAACTCGGCGTGCCCTACTACCTGCTGGAATCCACGCTGATCGGCATCATGGCGCAACGATTGGTGCGCACGCTCTGCCGCGATTGCAAACGCGACGACGGCGAAATCAGCGATGAAGTTTGGCTCGCATTGACCGAAGGCTGGAAGATTCCGAAGCCGGAAAAAGTCTATCGCCCGGTTGGCTGCCCAGAATGCCGCCAGACCGGTTTTCGTGGCCGCACCGGCCTCTACGAACTGCTGACGATCAGCCAGGCTTTCTCCCAACTGATCAAGGAAGAAAGCAACATGCAAGCCTTGCGAACGCAGAGCATCGCTGATGGTATGAAGCCGCTGCGCATCGCCGGCGCCTTCAAGGTTTGTGACGGCGCAACAACAGTCGATGAAGTCCTGAAAGTCACGTCCAAGCTGACTTCTTGAAGCGGAGAATTCACCGCGAGAAAACAAGTCGCAAAAAACAGCTGTACAACATGAATTTTTTGGCTATAATTTCGGTCTTCGTCGGGTCGTTAGCTCAGCTGGTAGAGCAGCGGACTCTTAATCCGTTGGTCGTAGGTTCGATCCCTACACGGCCTACCAACGAATCTGAAGGGCTGTCATCATTGGTGACAGCCCTTTCTCATTTCTGCGCTCCATCTTTTTAGCGAGTTTCGCAAGCATATATTCGCGTTCTCTTCCTCGTGCTCTGCTTCGATT
>Ga0207657_10001239_pt1 | contig 27302 bp, 27 predicted proteins | sample KBSC33metaG_FD_184316 | JGI IMG/M metagenome (GOLD analysis project Ga0207657, IMG submission 184316) | Corn rhizosphere microbial communities from Kellogg Biological Station, Michigan, USA - KBS C3-3 metaG (SPAdes) (version 2) | ecosystem: Host-associated > Plants > Roots > Rhizosphere > Soil ... | reverse complement strand
CTCGCATCGTTTCACTCAGCTCACATTTTACTAAGTAGTTACTATGATGTGTCATTTCAAAGTGCTCTATCTCCTATGCTGTCAAGGGTTGGGGACAGTTCTGCACTGGAGCAATCAGGAGCTAAGTTGAAGGCTTTCGAAGGGTTCGCTCAATGGTCCAGACCTTGCGAAGAGCTTCTTCAATCTCACGCTGCTCGGCAAAGTTGGTGGGCGATTCATCGCGGGCGCTGAGTTCAATGAGCCGTTCCTGCATAGCCCGACGGGCCTTCTCGCACACTACTAAGCGCCTGCCCGGATCAGTTTCCCTCTTTAGATCATCGAGCAGACTCCGCCAGGATTTAGGTACATCGTTCATACCGTTTCCCAGGTAGCGGTCGTTGACTGGGAAGCGGCTGCCAACGACCACTGGTTTGAGACCGACCGCACAGGCTTGGTGCAGGCCGGACCCATCTATGGCGAACGGCTTTAACGTTAGTGTTAAAGCTACGCTCGCGGAAAAGTGCACGTCAGTGATTTCAGAAAAAAAGATTCGGGTGAGATTTGTTGCATGAGAAGGACGGGCACGGTCCCGGGGACAATGGTAGTGAGGATCCGAAAACTAGTACGCGCGAGGACCTGGCTGGCTGCGGTCCTTCGTGGCGCGCCAAAACAGATGTGACTGCTAACCCTTGAGCAAACTTATATTTCCATCTCCCGAACGCAGTTCCAGCGTCGGCCCACCGCTGTTCATTTTCCCCCGGAAGCTTGATTGTTTGAAGGCTCCCTGCACTGTAACGGGAAAATCCAAGGTTACCTGACCGTCACCTGTTTGGGCATCGAGGTTGGCGGCGAAGGCATCCGGCACGCGCAGTTCGATATTGCCGTCGCCTGTTCGAAGCGACCAGCCGGAGTCCATTTTTGATCCTGCTCTAGCTTCGGCTTCGATGTTTCCATCCCCCGTATGCAATTCCAACGTAGCGTATATTCCGTCGATGTTGATATTGCCGTCGCCTGTGTGCGCTTTCATGGATCCATTCGTGCCGTGGGCTTCGATATCGCCATCTCCGGTATCAAGTTGCAACATACCCTTTACGTCCATGACGCGGATGTTGCCGTCACCGGAATGCAGTTCAAGGTTACTTTCACGCGGGACCTCGACTTCCACGCGTAGTGAACGATGCAAGCCGATGCTTATGCCCCAGCGGTTGGGGATGCGAACGGTCAACGAGAGGCGATTGGCATCCTGATGGTCGGTGATGATGACCCCGCCTTGACCAATCTTTCTGCCATCTGCGGTCACGAGCACCTGAACGTCGCTGCGATCGGACGCGTTTACGTGGATTTCTCCATCGTTGACGTCGAGGTTAATATCCGGGCGCCCAGAGACGGTGTAGGTCTTTCGCCATTGATCGGCATGGGCGACGAGCGCGGAGAACGTGAGGATAAACGGCAGCACGTACGATAGACGTTTCGGCACACTTCACCTCCGGAACTTTTGACGAGAGTGTTACGAAGAGGTTGACGGAAAAGTTCTGCAAAAATTGAAGTTTTGGTGGCGCAATTACTGCGACGGCTTGGCTGACCCGCCGGCGGCCTCGCCCGGAGGAGGCGGAATGGCAATGTCCAGCTGTGTCACCCCTCCCAAGGTGCTTAAGGGCTTACCGAACTCGGCTGCGTTGCCTACCACCAGAATAGGCATCTTGTCTCGATGCAGATACTTGGCTGCCACTCGCGCGACATCTTCTTTGGTGACCTTCTCGACCCCGGCGCGGTATCGCTCAAGAAAGTCGGGCGGATAACCGTAAAACTCGTACGCCATACGCTCGCGCATGATCTTGGCCGGGGAATCGAAGGCAAAGATGAAGGAATTGAGGATGGAATCTTTGGCGCGCTTGATTTCGGTGTCGTTGATGGGATTTGTTTTCAATTCGTCGATCTGGGCATCGAGTGCCTGAATCGCTTCTACCGTGCTCTCGCTCTTGGTGCTCATACCGATGCGCGTCAAGCCGGGATGATCCCAAGTTGTACCTACGCCGCCGCTTACGTCATAGGCCAACCCCAGCTTCGAGCGAATGTTCGAGAACAGTCGCGAGGAGAAGCTTCCGCCAAAGGCCTCATTGAACACCTGGATAGCGTAGTAGTCGGGATTTCTTCGATCCGTGCCCAGGTCAGTCATGCTGATCGCACTCTGGTTAACGTCAGGCTTATTCACCAGGTAATAACCGGGTTTCGCGGGATTGATCGGCACCTCTGGCTTTTTCACCGCAGGACCCTTTTGCCACGACGCGAACGCCTGGCGCAGCTTTCCCTCCATGGCTGCGGTGTCAAAGTCGCCGGTCAGGCCGAGAATGATGTTATTGGGGAAGACATGCGTCTTATGCCAATCGACCAAGTCCTGGCGGGTGATGGCGGCGATGGTTGCGTACTCCGGCACACGGGCATATGGACTCTGAGGGCCGTAACCGAGCTTTGCTGCTTCGCGGCCGACGATCGATCCGGTGTCATCATTGCGGCGCGAAATCTCATCGTAGGCACCCTTTTTCGCAATCTCCAGCTTGTCTTCGCGAAACTGGGGGTTCTGCAGCAGGTCTATGACGACTTTAAAAACGTCGTCGAAGTCCTGCTTGAGCGAGGTCATTCCAATTGTAGTGGAGTCAGATCCTGCTCCAGTCTCCACCTTGGCGGCGCGCGCTTCCAGGAAGTCGTCCAGCTGATCGCCATTCTGGGCTGTGGTGCCGCCTGTGCGCCAGGTATCGGCGTACATGGACACGAGTCCCGCCTTTGCGGCCGGTTCGCTGCGAGAACCGCCTCTTATCCGGGCAAAACCATTGATAAAAGGAAGCTCGTGATCTTCCTGCAAAAAGATCACCATGCCATTCGGCAGTTCGAACCGTTTGGGTTCCTGAGGATGGAACGCGGGCAGCGGGGGAACCGTTATATTGTGCCAGTCGGTTGCTTGCGCGAGCGATAAAACAGGCGAGGCGAGAAGCAGCAACGTCAGCAGTGCCATTCGCATCCCGGCAAGTTTTCTGGTGCGATTCATTGTGCACCTCCCTGCGGGGTTGCGGACTTCATTGTTTCGATGGTTCCTACGGTTCGATTGGTCGAGACAAAAGTCTGGTTCGCTACGCGCCGAACATCGGCCTTGGAAACCTTATCGATGCGATCGACGTTATAAAACAGCTCTCGCCAGTCCCCAAACAGAGCTTGGAAGGTGGCGAGTTGTTGCGCGAGGCCGGCGTTATCATCCAATCCGCGCAGAAGATTTGCCTTGGCCCGTGTCTTGATCATCTTGAGCTCGTCATCAGTGATGTCTTGCGTTTTGATCCGATCAATCTCCGAGTGAATTGCGTTCGCGATCTCGTCGTTTTTATGGCCGGGCACGGGAACTCCAAAGAAGGCAAACAAGTGCGGGTATTTGTAGCCGGGCAGGCCGCTGAAGCCGCCGGCAATGGAAGCAATTTTTTTGTCCCGGACCAACGAGCGATATAAGCGCGACGTCCTGCCGTTCGACATCACGTCGGCGATAGCATCGTAAACTGCGTCATCTTTATCTCGGAAGGAGGGTCGGTGATAGCCCTCGAGGAAAACGGGCTGAGCTGGGTCGTGCAACACCACTTCTCGAACCGAATTCTGCGGTGGCTCCGCGGTCGTGAATTCCTCCGGTTGCGCTTGCGTTGGGAGGCGTCCGAAATATTTCTCAATGATGGGCATTGCTTCGGAAACTTTGACGTCGCCCACGAGCGCGATCACCATATTTGAGGGCACATAGTAACGCTCAAAGAAGTTCAAAGCATCCGTAGCTGAGAAGGTGTTGAGATCCGATATCCAGCCCACGGTCGGACGATGGTAGGGATGGGCGGCGAAAGCGGTCGCCGTGAACTGCTCGAAAAGTCGACCAAACGGACTACTATCGACGCGCATACGGCGCTCTTCGATCACGACGTTGCGTTCCTTATAGAACTCCCGCATGACGGGGTGCAGGAAGCGCTCTGATTCCAAGTACGCCCAAAGTTCCAGCCGGTTGGCTGGCATCGAGTAGTTGTAGCCCGTCGTATCGTCGGAGGTGAAGGCGTTCATGCCCTCGCCGCCGTTGCTTTCCACGATCTCTCCGAACTGGTTGGGAACCACGTACTGCTGTGCCTGCTGAATGGCGTTCTCCCATTCCTGTTTCAACTGTTGCAGCTTCTTGTCATCCCGGCCAACGGTTTTCAAACGTTCGCGGTTATACGCGAGATATGCCTGCTCAACTTTGTCGAGAGCCGCCTTCTCCGCCGGGTAGTTCCTGGTTCCGATCTTGTCGGTACCTTTGAAAGCCATGTGCTCCATCATGTGCGCCAGGCCAGTTTTGCCCATTGGATCCTGCACAGACCCGGCATTCACATACGTGAAAAAAGAGAACACGGGAGCTTCGGGACGTTCCATCAAGATCACGGTGAGGCCGTTGGCGAGCTTCTTGACCGTGATTTTCTTCTCGAGCGACGAAATGTCCTGGGTCAAAGCTGAGTATGTGAACAGAACAGACATCACGATTGCAGGAAGCAAGCGGGCTTTCATGGCACCTCCGAACTGCGGCGACGAAAACATGCGGGAGAAATTTCGAAGTTACGCGGGCACCAGCGGGCTTGTCAAACTGCTTCAACTTAGACTGGCCCAAGCTTCCGACGAGCTGGAGACGAGCAGTTCCGATCCCGACCCTATGCGCCGTGGCCAGCTATTTTGGGCAGGGCTTCTAAGATAGACTTAGGCCGACAATCTGCATCTTACCGACGCATGCCCAACAATTCACCCGTCGTCGAAATCGAAGGTAAGCACCTGAAGCTGTCGAACCTCGAGAAGGTTCTGTATCCCGCTGCTGGATTCACCAAGGGGCAGGTGATCGACTACTACGCGCGTATCGCTCCAGTGCTACTGCCTCATTTGCAGAACAAGCCGCTGACCATGAAGCGTTACCCGGGCGGCGTCAATGAGGAGTTCTTCTTCGAAAAGAACGCTCCGGTGCACCGGCCCGACTGGATTAAAACCGTGCCCATCTGGAGCTACGGCAACAAGCGCAATGTGAATTATGTATTGGCCAATGATCTGGCCACGCTCATCTGGGTCGCCAACCTAGCATCGCTGGAACTGCATCCTTCGCTCTCGCTGGCCAAAGATATCCAGTCTCCTACGATGATTGTTTTCGACCTTGATCCGGGTGCGCCCGCTGATATGGTTCAGTGCGCGCAGGTTGGCATCTGGCTGCGGGACATCTTCACGCATTTTGGTTTGAAGAGTTTTCCCAAGACTTCGGGTTCCAAGGGCCTCCAGGTTTATGTTCCCCTGCATACGCCCACCACTTACGAGAAGACGAAACCATTTGCCCACGCGCTGGCTCGCCTACTGGAAGAGGAGCACCCCGACCTGATCGTTTCTGACATGAAGAAGGCATTGCGGGTGGGAAAGATTCTGGTCGATTGGAGTCAGAACGACGAACACAAAACGACTATTTCGGTTTACTCGCTACGGGCGCGAGAAAGACCTACAGTTTCGACACCCTTGCACTGGGAAGAAGTTGAGCGCGTGCTTGCAAAGAAAGATCCCAAGCTGGTGGTGTTTGAGGCGGACGACGTTCTGAAACGCGTAGATGAGATGGGAGACCTGTTTGACCCGGTGCTGAAGCTCAAGCAAAAGCTTCCTGACCTGCAGGATTTATTGCGAACTGCGAAAGTGGAAGAAGGCGATCGCGTCGCCATCGCTGCTCAAGCCGAAGAGCGGGTGAAGCAGATGAGCCGCAAAGCGGAACGCCGGGGACCACCTCCTGCGCCTCCACGGCCAGTTGTGCGGAAAAATCGAGCGCTAGGTAGAAGCGCTGGTAGCGCCCTCAAGACTACCAAGAGCGCCAAGAGTGGTTCCAGAACAGCGAAGAAGCCGAAGGTATAATCGCATCCGCTAGTTCGGAGCGATTATGGCGCAGTTCTATGCCGGGACATCAGGCTGGGCTTACCCGAGTTGGAAGCCGCAATTTTATCCCGACAAACTTTCCCAAACAAAGTTTCTGACTTACTACGCGACGAAGTTAAACACGGTCGAGGTCAACTTCACCTTCCGCCAACTGGTTAAAGAAACGACAACGCAGAAATGGATTCTGGAAACTCCGGAGAATTTCCACTTCGGGGTTAAAGCGCACCAGGTCATAACACACATTAAGCGCTTGAAGGGTGCAGATGAATTTGTAAAGCGCTTCGTGAGCACGCTCGAACCGCTGGAGAGGGCAGGGAAGTTAGGTCCGATCCTGTTTCAATTGCCGCCAAATTTGAAGGCGGACGCTGGACTGCTGAAAGACTTCTTGCCATGTTTGCCCCGTGGAGTTCGCGTTGCATTCGAGTTCCGCCATGCGTCGTGGTTCAACGACGAGATATACGACTGCCTCAAGGCTCATCAAGCTGCCCTGTGCGTTGCCGAAACGGAGGAGCTCACCACCCCGGATGTCACTACTGGAGCCTATGCCTATTATCGTTTCCGCAAGCCCGAGTACACGCCGGAAGAGCGCAATGCCATGGTGAGCACGATCAGCAACCACCTGCAGGCAGGCAGAGACGTATTCGCCTACTTCAAACACGAGGAAACACCACAGGGCGCGCTGTATGCGGTTGAGATACTGCGCGGAATCGCCGGGTCATGAACGGCTTTAAGACGGTGGTGTCGGTTACCTGACACAACACTTTGCTCAGGGCAGGTCGAAGGCGATACTTGAATGGTGCCCCCCCGTGCCTCTAACGAGCGTGTGATTTCCTCCTTCATTAATTATCTCCAGGTTGAGAAAGGTTTGGCACCGCTCACGGTCGCGGCTTACACGTCTGATATAGGTCAATTCGCAGAATTCTTGGCAAAGCGACGCGGCAGCTTGGCAACCGCTCTGCGCGCGGACGTGCGCAATTTTCTGCAGGAGTTGTTCAGTAATCAGGTGGATGGCCGCTCTGCCGGGCGGAAGCTCTCGGCACTGCGGCAGTTTTATCGGCACCTGCTGCTCGACAAGCTCATCGATCACGACCCTACGCTCGACATCGACTCTCCCAAACAGTGGAAGGTGCTGCCAAAATCTCTGGCCCGGGAGGAAATCAGCAGTCTGCTCCAGGCGCCACGGCCGTCGTCGAAGCGGAAGTTAGACGGAGCTATTGCGGCTCGGGATCGCGCCATGTTGGAGATGTTCTACGCAGGGGCATTGCGGGTGTCGGAAATCGTTGGCGTAAAGATGGAGGATCTGAAAATCGATCTGGGATATGTGCTGGTGCGAGGCAAAGGCGACAAGGAGCGCATCGTTCCGCTCGGGAGATCGGCTCTGGACGCGCTGGCTTCTTATATGGGACCGCCGCGGAACGTGCTGGCTGGCGAGAAAAGTTCTCCTCTCGTATTTCTCGGACGAGGAGGCCGCAAGCTTACACGACAACGGGTCTGGCAGATGCTGAAGTCCGCTTCTGGCGCCGCAGGAGCCAATGCCACTCCGCATATGCTGAGACACAGCTGCGCCACGCACATGGTCGAAAATGGCGCTGATCTTCGCACGGTGCAGACAATCCTCGGGCACGCGGACATCTCGACTACACAGGTCTACACGCATCTTGCTCTTGATGGTCTGAAGAACGTTTACAAGAAACATCATCCTCGAGCGAAGTCACGATGAAGAAAACCGCGGCCACAAAGCGCACGCCGGCAGAGAATGCGACTGATCAATTCCTCGGTATGCTGCGCCAGCGAAATGCTTCTCCGCACACATTGAAGGCGTACGCCACCGATCTGGGAGTATTTGCGGCCTATGTTGGCTCCAGCAGTCTGCGGGAAATCGATCACCTGCGCATACGGGGCTTTTTGTCTCATTTATATGATCGCGGATTGAGCAAGACATCCGTAGCGCGTTCACTGGCCGCGGTGCGCTCGCTCTTTCGTTGGCTGGCGCGCGAAGGAATTGTGGAGCAGAATCCCGCGAAGCTGGTTGCTACTCCAAGATTGCCGAAGAAATTGCCCCGTGTGCCGACGATAGAAGAGATGAACCTGGTTCTCGATAGCCGCATGCCCGAAAGCGCGTCATTTCCTGAACGCGATCTGCTGATGCTTGAGTTGCTCTACGGCTGTGGCATCCGCAACTCAGAACTCGTTGGTATCAATCTCGACGACATCCGCATGGCCAACGAAGCGATTTTGATTCGCGGAAAAGGCAAGAAGGAGCGCTATGTGCCATTCGGGGACTCAGTGCGGAGTGCCCTTCGCGCATACCTGCCTACGCGCCTGAAAGTCTTGATGGAAACAGGAAAGAGCACGTCTGCGCTTCTGATCAACCAGCGTGGAGGCCGGCTGACCACTCGCAGCGTCGGGCGGATTGTGAAGAAGATTGCGGTCGCGAAAGGGCTTTCACCCGACGTTCACCCGCACACGTTACGTCACGCCTTTGGCACTCACATGCTGGAAGAGGGAGCCGATTTGCGATCTATCCAGGAAATGCTTGGGCACGAGCGACTCTCGACCACACAGCGGTATACGCAGCTTTCGATGAAGCATGTGCTCGCGGTATACGATCAGACGCACCCCAGGGCAAAGTAGATCCTGCACCTATCGCACGACTAGCCGGCGATGAAGCCACAAGAGCGAGCTAACTTTACGTGCGAGTCCGAGTCTATCCTCTCCGGCAGGCATCCTAGTAGCTAATGAAACGTTTTCGGCACATTCAATTCCTAAATACAGTAGTCGTCGCGGCCCTTGCCCTCTGCTTATCCGGGCCGCACGAGTTTGTTGCGCAAGCGATCGGCCAGAGCCCGGCTGCTGCGGAGCGGAAGACCAGCACACCCTATACCGGGGATTTGTCGATCTTTGACTCGCCCGGACGGGAAGACAGGCTTCAGCTCAATCGAGTGATGGATATGCTCGCGATCAAGCCCGGTAAAACGGTGGCTGACGTTGGCGCAGGTTCAGGCTGGTTCACGGTTCGAGCCGCTCGCCGTGTAACTGATAAGGGAACCGTGTACGCCGTCGACATCAATCCCGAAGCTATCGATTACATCAACCGTCGAGCGCAACGCGAGAAACTGCACAACGTGAAGACTGTTCTCGGTCGCGAGGACAACCCCTTGCTGCCCGCGGAGAGCATAGACGCGGTGCTGCTGCTGAAGACTTATCACGAGGTTGCCAAGCCAGTTGCTCTGCTATCCAATCTTCGCCAATCACTCAAGCCTGGCGCCCAGGTGGGGATCATCGATCGCAACGGCAATGGAGAAGACCACGGCGTTGCGTCCGAGGTGGTGATCCGAGAGGCTACTGAGGCGGGATACAGACTGGTGAGTCAGAGCGATTTTGTGAAGGGCGACAAGATGGATTACTTCCTGATCTTCACGGCCAAGTAGGCTGATCGCCGAAGTCAGGCACGATCCAAACACGTACTCCCCAAGTTTCTATTTGTCAGGATCTGTGCTCTTGGCTTGCTCTTGCTTCTTGATTCGGTCCAAGCCTTTGTGGACCTCAGGGGCCAGCGGGCCATCTGGAAGTATCTTCAGATAACCTTCGTAGTTGGCGCGGGCTTCATCGTATACACCAAGCATTTCCAGAGATCGACCTAATCCATACATGGCAAATACGTCATTAGGCTTATACAGCAGCGCTTCGCGATAGCGATCTTCAGCGGCACGATAGTTTTTGCGCTTGAAGTAGAAGTCTCCTACTTCGACGTCTTTCGCCGCTTTGTGCGGGTCCCATGGATGGAACTCTTGCACATCGCCGGCCCCTTCTTCATCATCCTCGCCATGAGACGAGCTGTAAGGATGAGTCTTCGCGTCATCTTTGGGAGGACTGATGTCGACGCGATTGCTGCGGCTGGAACTTTCTTCGGAAGAACGCGGATAATCGGTCGCATCATCGGAGCGCGGCGGAGCCTGGCTCTTCGGCGGATGGGAATTCTGGGAAGAGTCTTGCTGGGCCCAAGCGAAGGCGGCAAGGCAGAGTATAAGGATGCAGGTAACGCGAAACATGCTCCCCATATTCTACAACTACGGCCGCCCTGGGGGCTTCCTAGCTGATGATAATGCTGGATCGTACTTGTTGGGCGATTTCGCCAGCAACCTCGCTCTGCACCGAAATGATGCTGTCGAGTTGGCGGTCGAACTCATTGTCCCAAACGTGACTCTGGTCGAGAACCCGAATCAGCTGGGCGGTAACCCGCACGTGTGTGGCATCGCGCCGCACGCTTCCCCGGAGTACATAGTCCGCGTGCAGATCACGGCCAATCTCGGCGATGGTCCGATTTCGAGCGTAAGCGGCGGCGGTGACTCGCGCGATCACTGCGAGTTTGTTTGGATCTGCGCGACTGAGCTGCGTCTCGAGCTCTTCGCTGAATCCCTGGCATAAGTAATCCTGTGCGGAATCGCCGCTGAGATTTTCAAAGGGAAGAATCACGAGGACAACTCGTCTTGTGGAAGGGCCGACACTTCTCAAGGGGCGTGGCCGGAACAAGTACAGTACTGATAGCGCCAGGACGGGAACCAGCAAGATGACCGCCGCCCAGCGCAAACGCGACAGCCGAGAACCGAGTCCCTCCCGCTTCGGTGGCAGAACGATGGAAGACTCAACTTGCTCGCAGTCTTCGTTGGTCACAACTTCCACCGGAACCAGAAAGCGATAGCCGCGTCGAGGAATAGTCTCCACATAACGCGGCACGTTTGCGCTGTCACCCAGAGCAACTCGAATCTTCTTGATAGCAGTGTTTAAGCCGTGATCGAAGTCGACGAAGGTTCCTTTAGGCCAAATCTGTGAACGCATTTCTTCCCGACTCACGACCTGACCCGTGCGTTGTATGAGAAACAACAAAACCTGGAATGGCTGCTCTTGAAGACGGATGCGCTCGCCTTGCTTGCGCAGTTCGCGAGCGCAACTATCCACCTCAAACTCACCGAATCGAAATCGGACCGGAGACGATGGAGGTGTGCCCATGATCGATCCCGGATGTATTGACGGACAGAGAGACCATTTGGTTCAAAGTTTCTTGCAAACGAAACTGTTTGGCTATGGGCCACGCCAATTACGCAGTACACCCACAGTTCACCTGCAATAGAGGCACTATCGCTTCACGCAATCCGTCCATTCCGCCACAAGTCGTCTGGTTGTGGGGGACATCGTGGTCAGCAACAGAACCTTCGCTGTGTGTGTCTGTGCTCTGTTGGTAATAAGCACATTGTGCCGTTCCGAACAAAGCAACGATCTCGACGGAAAAAACATTTCTTTCAAGCTCTATGGAAAATACCTGGTCGTCGTGCAGGGTTCGCTCGGAGAATTAGGCAAGCGAAATTTTCTGGTCGATACCGGCACCAATCCGACCATCGTCGATGAGAAGATCGCAGAACAGCTGCAACTGGCACCGGTAACAGGGATGCCAAACACATTGCCAGTTATAAGTGGCGGTGTTAAGGCGCAGTTTGCTGTCTTGCCCGCGCTTCAGTTTGGGCCTATTCACCGTGAAGGCTTGCGAGTGGCTGTCGAAGATCTGTCCCTATTCCGGGACAAAGTCGGCACGCGCATTGACGCCGTCCTTGGGCTTGATGTTCTCGGACAGAGCAGCTTTCGTATCGACTACAGTCGGCGCAGGATATTTTTTGGACCAATCGGCGTGACTGGATCAAGCGTTTCCTTCAGCAGTGGACCACCGTTCGTCACTGTGCCGATGATGATCGAGAACAGAGCGGTGAATGTTCTGATCGATACCGGAACAGCAGGACTCGTGCTCTTCCAGAGGCGCCTGGGTGCCTGGGATCGCGGACTGCGTCAATTGGGAGTGGCCACCACGTCGGGTCTGGCGGGGCCAGTCTATCTACCTGTGTTGCAGGTTACCAAGTCGATGATGGGAAGCGAAGATGTAGGAATCCGGCAGATCTACCTCGGCGACGGGTACAACTGCTGCTCCTTTGACGGACTGATGGGAATCTCAGCCGATCGAATGCGGATGATTGGATTCGATTTCGAACACAAGCTTTTCACATGGCAACTCCAAGGCGCTGCAATTCCCACCATGTCGGAATCTCGTCCTGAGGGTTGCCTCCGCGCCTCGGCCCCGGGGCTTATGCCCCGGAGCCAGGCGAGCGGAGCTCTCATGTCTGCTTTTGCTTCCGGCTGCGCCGTGCCGGCAGCCTCGATGCGACGCTGATCGCGGGGTGGATAGAAAAGCAAAAAAACAGCCCTCAGTATGGTAGCTGAGGGCTGGTTGGCGAAGTCCTCCGGGGAGGAGGGAATTCTATTTTCCGGGGGGCGTAGTTGCGTTAGCCGTAGGAGCTTGGTTCGTAGGCTGCGCATTCTCGCCCTGCGTGTTCGTCATCAAGCGAATATCCACGCGACGGTTCTTGGCACGTCCGGCGGAAGTCTTGTTGGAATCGGCTGGCTTGTCCTTGCCCAAACCAATCACATAAATCTTGTGGGCCGGAACGTTGTGTTTCGACGCCAGGTACTGAATAACTGAGTTGGCGCGGCGCTCGCTCAAGTCATAGTTGTAGTTTGGATCGCCGACAGAGTCCGTCCCGCCTTCCACCGCGATGATGTAACCCTTCGTGTTAGGAATCTCGGTGGCGAGCTGGTCGAGGGCCTCTTTGTCCTTCTTGGTGAGATTGTCCTTGTCGAAACCAAAGAGGACGGAAGTCTCAGCGACTGAACGATAGTTGTCGAGATTGGCGACGGTGCTGCTCAGGACGTCAACCCGCTTAGTCGCGGTGTTGGCCAAGGTCTGAGCCTCGTCGGCCTGTTTGCCGGCCGTTTGCGCCTTCTGGTCGACTTCGGCAGCTTTCGCCTGCACCTGCTGAATGCCGGCCTGGGCGCGAGCGTCAACGTCCTTGATCGCCTTGGAATTCTTGGCAGTCAGGTCGTCAAGTTCGTTAGTCTTGTTGATCAGCGGGGTAGTTTGCTGCCGAGTGTAGTTCTTCGTGGCGCATCCTACGGTCGACAGCATTGCGATGGCTAGAAGACCGATTAGCGAAGTGCGGTTCATCTTAAGAGGGCTCCTTCTCTCTCGTCTCAGATCTTTAATGTCGTTAAAGTTCTCTGTTTCAGTCCCTTGGGGATCCGGTATCGATCGACCCACTCTGTAGTTGAGCAACACAGATGCCAATTGAAAGAGGTGCTGTCGTACGGACAAGTTACTTGCGACAAAGCACTTACGGAAAGGGTACTTGGCCGTTCGACTGAGCCCGCCATGCAAACAGGGCCCATCAGTGGAAATTTTATACGGTTCGCACGTGGCCAGTCCAGACGAGGCCGGCAGGATGGCCCCCCGGGGGTGCTGTTGCCGGGCTGCAGCCGTGGCCGCCAAACCCGCTCGTTTGAGCAGCCTGGGGGTGGGAACAAGGGTGTAGGCGAGTCGAAAAGGGCCTCCAACGACTCTAATATGCAAGGCGAGTCACCACGCTGGTCACGAGCTTTCCTCTTCTACAATAAAACTACATCTACTTTCTACGATGGATATTCACGCCAAAATACGCACCATTCCCACTGCTGCCGGCGTGTACCTCTACAAAAACGCCGAGGGAGAGGTTATTTACGTAGGGAAGGCCAAGAACCTGCGTAATCGGGTAAGTTCCTATTTTCACGAAGGAAGGGCGACGGATGCCAAAACGGGAACGCTTGTGCGGGAGGCAGTCGACGTCGACTACATCGTAGTCGCCAACAACAAAGAAGCGCTGGCTCTCGAGAACAACCTCATCAAGCAGAAGAAGCCTCGCTTCAATATTCTGCTCCGGGATGACAAGACATATCCGTACGTGAAGCTCACGCTGGCGGAGCCCTATCCTCGGGTTTACGTAACTCGTCGTCTCAAACGGGATGGCAGCGCCTACTACGGTCCGTATTTCCCCGCCAATCTCGCTTATCGCATCGTAGATCTTATCCATCGAAACTTTCTGATCCCCTCGTGCCAGGTGGATCTCAACCGCACGCACCCTCGGCCGTGCCTGCAGTACTACATCCGGCGCTGTCTCGGTCCATGCGTAAGCGGACTCACGACGGCAGACGTCTACGGAGAGGCTGTTCGAGACGTAAAACTCTTCCTGGAAGGACGTCAAACGGACCTGTCGCGGTCGCTCCGATCTCGCATGGCAACCGCGGCTCAGGAACAGCAGTACGAGAGGGCCGCCAAGTATCGTGATCTGATCTCCACCGTGGAACAACTTCATGAAAAGCAGAGAATCGCATCAGCGGAGGGAGATGACACTGATGTTTTCGGCTATCACTACGAAAACGGCATGCTAGCTGTAAACCTCTTCCATATGCGCGGCGGTAAAGTCGTGGATAGGAGGGAATTCTTCTGGGAGGACTTGCCAGAATTTGCCGTGCCACAAGAGGACCTGTCGACCCGAGTCTCAGATGTGGGTGATGCGTCCGACATATCTACTCCCACACTGGTGACCAGGGAGTTCCATCCCGGAGAGTTTTTTTCAGCTCTCCTCAAGCAGCTCTACATCGGTCAACCGTACGTACCGCGTGTGATTTATGTGCCGGTAGATTTCGAAGATCGTTCTGCAATCGAGGAACTACTGTCTGATCAGCTCGCGGCAGCGGGTGGTCGTGCGACCCGAGTGCAAATCGTGATACCACAACGTGGCGAAAAGCGATCGCTTCTCGATCTGGCGGGTAACAATGCGAAGCAGTCTTATGACCAACGCTTCCGGGTCATGAAGCCGAACCAGAAGGCGATTCAGGAGTCGCTGCAAGACACTCTGGGGTTGCTTGAATTGCCGGAACGAATCGAGTGTTTCGACATCTCCCATATCCAGGGGGCTGAAACTGTGGCCTCGATGGTGGTGTGGGAAGACGGCAAAATGAAGAAATCGGATTATCGGAAGTTCATCATCAAGAGCGTGACCGGAGTGGACGACTTTGCCTCCATGCGCGAGGTGGTGACGCGCCGCTACAAACGGCTACAAGAAGAAAAGAAAAAGATGCCAAGCCTGGTGCTGATCGACGGCGGCATCGGACAGTTGCACGCTGCCGCACAGGCGCTCGACTCTTTGGAAATTATCAACCAACCGTTAGCGGCTATTGCTAAGCGCGAAGAGATCATCTACGTCTACGGCCAGGAAGACGAGCCGGTGGTGCTCGATCACCACTCCCCGGTGCTTCATTTAGTGCAGATGATCCGCGACGAAGCCCACCGCTTCGCCGTTACCTTTCACCGCAAGCGTCGGCAGATGCGTGATCGCGCTACCGAACTCTCGAAGATACCAGGAGTCGGGCAGAATACAACGCGTCGCTTGTTGGAGCACTTTGGCAGCGTCCAGGCGGTGAAACAAGCAGACGCTGCGGCGTTGTCCGCAGTGGTTACACGCACGCAGGCGGCATCCATTTTGAATCACTTCCGCAACAGCAGTTAAGCGCCCGCTTAACCCGTACAACTATTGCGCTTCGTGAGGAGGCGCGTTGTTGCCCATATCAACTGCCGCCTTCCAGCTGCCATCTTTCTGCTTCTTCCAAACCGTCATGTACTTTCCATAGCGCACGACGGGGTGGCCGTCCTTGTCTTTGCTCTTGAAGGTGTACTCGCCGTAGGTATAACCAAGATCTCCGGAAGCTGCCATATCAGAGCCGGTAGGCTTCCAGGTGAGACTCATCCCAGGCGTCCACTCACCTAGATATTTCCGAATTGCCTCTTTGCCTTTCACGGCAGATTCACCATTCGGCAGTTCGACGCTATCGTCGGCTAAAAATGTAACGTAGCCGTCCCAACCCTTTTCGGCGGTGGCCTTCTGAAATTCGGACTCCATCTTCAATAGAGCGGAAGCGTCGCCAGAACGCGCATGTGCAATCCCGAAAAACCCAAACGCAAAAAGAGGAAGTATCAGCAGATTAGGGACAAAGCGCAGTTTCATTGATTTCCTTTCCTTCGCGAAGCGAAGGAGATTCTACTGCTGGAACTCCTGATAGGCAAAACTTCCACCATCAGCATCGGGTCATCATTGCTGACAGAGGTGGCAGTGTGTGCGTCCAGCGATCGAATGTTCGCGCACTATGCGACTTGTCGCCACCGTTGTTGCCGGGGCGGTCAGGGCAGCTCCCACGGGCAACATCGCTGTTGTCGAGCGAAGTTGGATGCCGCGATCCGTGAACCTGGGAAATGCAAGACGCAGGGCCGGGGTGCAACAAACCGGTTCATCGCAAGCTAGCGCAGAAACGCAAGCGGACCTGAGGCGCGCCCATTACGGGCTGCAACTCCTTTGGCTTGCGCAGGAGACACGGACGCCACCTTCTTCAACTTTGGCGTTTTGTGGAAAGGGCCGGACGCGAGGTGACTGGCGAGCCATTCGTCCAAAGCTTCGCGATTAGCTGCGTCGACGTCTGTAAATTGGAGGCCGACCCGTCCATGTGCGTCGCGCCAGACCACCTCTCCAGACACGGTCATTGACTTGGCTCGGTCAGGAAGAACGAACTCCACCGTCAGAATGCCGCTGTTGGGCAGAAGAGTCTGACTGGAGAGCGCTAACCCTCCTTGGCCAAGGTCCAGAATACACACCCTCACTTCGGTGTGATTGTCGAGCTGCAGTCTGGCGGCTATTTCGACATCGACCCGAGGAAACTCACGCTGAGGACGGCGCCCGATCAAATTACGTAAAGCGCGCAAGGAATTTCGCAGCCGATCTGCGGTCACCGGTTTGTAAATGACCAGATGCGTGCCCGTGCTGAAGGCTGTGCTGAGTGTTGTTTGCGTTTGAGCCAGCACTATGTAGAGGCTGTTTCTACACGATGTCATAGATCGTGCGCCGTCGAGGATGAGCACGGCACCGGACGGATCGGCATCGTCGACTACGATAGCGTCGAAGCGCTGGTTTCTGAGTTTCAACAAAGCCTGATCGGGATCGCCGCAAGGCTCGATTTCTAACTTCAACTCCCGAAAGGCGCGTCCCACCAGTTGGGCAGTGGGGGTATCTTGGCAAAACAACAGTGCGCGTAATGCCATATGTGCCGCTAGCGTATGGCTACCCCCAGAGACCCTCAAGTTACTGAAGGACGACGGAAACGCGTCCACTTTTCAAGCAAGGACTAGCTGATAAGTGCAACATTCCGCAGGGCTTGCCCGGCTCGCCCGAAAAGTTGTTTGAAGCGGCTGAATCCGTACCTGAGCATTCAGTGTCTTGCCTGCTTCGGCGAAGCCGTGAGTCTGTTTTCATGGAGCGAGAGAATGCGACCCTCAACCTGGGTAAGCAGGGCGTACACGAATCGCTATGGGCTGCCAGGCCAAGTCCCCAGAGCCAACTCCGTCCTCAGAAGTAGCATCTGCCTATACCCGCAGAATGGACGCGAGCTATTCGCATGTCGTGCGAAATTGCATTTCAACGAAAGGCCAACACCGAAGGAGTCGAACGTGAAACGAGCCTTGGCACTATTCATCCTGGTAATGTTCTCCGCACAACTCTCCCTAGCTGACAGTGTCAAGATCTTTAACAACGTTTCTGCTTTTCTGCAGATTTCTCCCAACGACGGCAGTGGCGGAAACATGGCCTTCAACTTTTCGGGTCCAGATCTGTCTCTGAAGGGCGTCGGAGGAACCGGCTGCCAATGGTGCTTTGCGGGAAACACGTTCGCTCCCGGTGAATCGCTCAATGCATCGATCTTCTTTGTGGGGTTCGACTTTGTCACCGAGGGCAAGATCGGCAAAAATCATCTTGGGGCGGGTGAGGTCTCTTTAGGCTCATCTTCGATCACAGGCGGTAATTTTGTCTTTCCAAAGATGAAGAACGTTTTCACTGTGACCGTTCCAGCTGCGTTCGACTCCACTCTCTTTGGGCAGGTTATCGAAAGTTCTCAAACATTTGGCTTGAGGATTCGGCCCGGAGTGCTTCATCTGACCTTTGATCTCGTGTCTGCATGCGGTGGTGGGTCGAGTTGCTACTTGTTTGATCGAGCCACATTCACCAGCACGCCCGAGCCCAGCACCGTGCTCCTGTCGTTAACGGGTTTATTCTTTGTTGCCGGTCGTGCCTGGCAGAAAAGGAAGGCTCTTTGAAGTAAGAGCTGCACAGAAGCCAAGAGATTGCTGCATTCTGCAAGAGAATTATTTCTCTTTTCGCAGAAATTCTCCTGTGGTCGCATTCACAGCGATTCTCAGCTTCGCATCGTCCCTGCTGTTCCCGTAATAGACATGCCACACTAACTCGTTTTCATTCTTGTTCCAGTCCACCAGGTAAACCAGGTTGACGTCGGGATTCTTCTCTAACACCTTGTCGCCGCCGTGCTGCTGCGCCACTTCGAATGCCTTGTCGGTATCGATCTTTAGAAAGGCCATGTCGAACACCTGAGTCGATGAGTTGGTCGGGCTGTAGGTATCTTCTGTTCCAGGCGATACGCCACGACTAGGCGCATCGGGAGCATCAGTGCCCGACCACACGTAAGGCTTAGCCGCGCGCGAAGCAGGCGACGCGTACCAGACCTTCCAGATAGCGGACTTTCCCTCGCGACCTTTGGAATCGGCATTCGGCTGTGACATCACGCGGTAAAGTTGAGCATCGGCCTTCCAGCCCCGTGCCGAAGGCAGCGTCTTATAAAACCCTGCGCGGCCGGTCAGCAGTTCGGCTTGCTTCGGTTTTGGTTTTTCTTCCTGAGTTTTTTTTGCGGGTTCCGAAGAGCATCCGGCAAGCAGGATGAGCACGAGAAGGGCGAAGCCGAGCTTTTTCATTTTCCCGTCCTGAGTATGAAAGGTTGGTGTTGTGCGAACCCAATTCTAATCGAAGCCAGCATTCTCGACCTTCAAAGGTCACAGAGTGTACCAGCATAGCTACAAGGAAACGCCCCGAGCGGGAATTGCACTTCAGAGAGAAAACCTCCGGCCTGAGAAGGAACAGGCCGGAGGCAGTTGCGTGGACTAGTTGCTTGCTCGGTCCTTGGCTGGAACACCCGACCGACGCGCCTGCTCTTCAAGAGCAGCCAACTGCTGTTTGGCGGCGTCAACGGCCTTTTGCTTAGCCGCGATCTGTTCCTTGTACTGCTGGTCTTCTTTGTCCCAGGTAGCGGAGTTGCGCAAACGATTGCCGGCATCGCTGTACACGGCAGCAGCCCGCAACCGATACTCCCGCTGAATGACGTCTAGCTCGCGGGAGGCGAGGTCCACAGCGGCTTTTTGATCGGCAATTTTCTTTTTCCAGCCGTCATAAACCTTCTGGCGATCCTCCGCACTCTGGCCCGGAGTCACTTCAAGCTTGGTTTTCGCGGGATCGGCCTTGTCGGTTCCGCCGCTGTCCGCATCTTTGGGCTGATCGGAGCTGGCAGAACTGTTGGCGCTATTCGCCTCAGCCGGACTGCCTTCTTCCCCGGTGTTTGCTGCCGTCGCGGCAGCCTCGTCCCTCTGATTGCCAACAACGCTAATATGTTCTTCTCTCGGCAAGTTATCGTTATCGAAGAGTTTCTTGGGAGCGGACTCGGACTGCTTCTCCTGCCGCTTCTGACGCGCATACTGTGCAAGATTGTCGGCTTCCTGCGCCCACGCCGAAGTGATGATCCCAATTGCTACAACTGCTCCAATCATCCAGAGATGGCTTTTTCGTTTCATTTTTTGTCCTTCCTGTCCTGTTGGTGCGGGTGTGCCTTTTCGTCGCGGGCACGGCCCTGCGAACTCGTGGTTCGTCAATTCACGCTCGATCCCGTTTCAACCGCTTTATCAGCGGCCAGAAACCCGCCAATCTTTCGTTCCAGGTGCTGAGCCTCTGCCGCAATATCATTAGCGAGTTGCTTGGCGCTCTCCTCGTCGTAATGCCTTGCGAGTCTGTGAGCGTATTCGGAAATGGATGCCACTGAACTCTTGAGCTCCAGAGCCATCTCCGCCGACATGTCTCCCCGCAGCTCCTGCCGTGCACGCATTCGCACCATTTCCGTTTGGTCTTCAATCACGCAGGCCGCGCCTAACATCTGCGCCTCGGAGCCGTACACAGGAGAAATCGTTAGGTCCAGTACCCGAAGTTCACCAGACGGCGTCGCGTACTCGGTTTCCAGGCGTCGAAACAGAGTTGCGTGGTTCAGTGTCTGAGCTACTGCTGCAGCGGCTATCCTGACCTCAGAATCAGACTTGGTGCGGACCGGGGCGCCGCGAAACAAATCTTCCGCATTCATACCAGTGAGAGCTGCGAATCCCAGAATTGATTTGGCTGCGGGATTGGCTTGCCGTACCAGTCCCGACGTATTGAAGAACAGCACACCGGAGGAGAGATTCGAGAGCACGGCGGCGCTCAAGTTCTCTGTGGTTTTGCTGCGCCGTCTCTCCTGCTGCTGCAATGCCTGCAACTCGTGCTTTTGCTGCTTCAGTTGCTGAATCACCGCGTGGTACGTGTGCAGAGGAAGATTGTCGGCAGAAGTTCCTTCTCCCAGCAGGCTCTCTTGCTCTATGCCGCGTTTGATTTTCCTCATCAACAGGGCACCCAAAATGAACGCAAACGCGGCGGCGAAGAAAACGGCAGCCATGCGCAGGAACAGTGGGTTGGCCAGAAGTTTCACATCAGCCCCCAGTACCAGTGCAGAAAACCGCTGCCGAAGAAGAGCGAGAGAATCGCCATGCTGCCGAGGAAGACACCAAATGGCATCTGGTAATGGCGATAAACAAGCTGGGCAGACTGCCACGCGCGGCGTCTTGCCCGCGACGCAGTTTCCTGGTTACGCTGCATGCGCCGACGGGTGCGCTTAATCCACACGAGCATGACTGTTCCCACCCCAAAAAACGATCCGGCAAGGGTGGCGGCAAATATCGTGAGAACCGTGAGGCGCACACCCAGAAACGAACCCACCATAGCCATGAGCTTTACGTCACCGAAGCCCATCCCTTGCACGCCGCGCCAGCGCAAGTAGATCGCTCCTGCTCCATAGATGAACGAAGCCCCGACGACAGCGCCGAGCATGGAATCCAACAGCGAGAAGAAGCGCCATTGCACATGCGCACTGACGGGCAGTGAGATTGCATCGGGCAACAAAGATGTCAGGAGATCGTTTACCGGCACAAAAACGCTGAAGAGCAGACCGACTGCAATGCCTGGAAGCGTGAGCTTGTTGGGAAGCAACTTTGTTTCGGCGTCGGTGAAAATCAACGCGAGCAGCAGAAATGCGAACACGCAACATTTGAGAGCTGAGAAGCTGAGTCCGAAGCGAGCATAGCAGGCAAGGAACATCGCGCCCGTCAGCAGTTCTACTAGCATGTAGCGAATGGAAATGCTCTCGTTACAGCGGCGGCAACGCCCTCGCAAGATCAACCAGCTCAGTACAGGAATGTTGTCGTAAAACTTGATTGGCGTGCTGCACTTGGGGCACGCTGAGCCGGGCCAGACCACCGACAGCCCGCGAGGCAAACGATAGATACACACGTTCAGGAAGCTACCGAACAGCAGCCCAAACGCGAAAATCCCCGATGCGAGGAGCGGATCCACCGTGTCCTTTCCCTGATGAAACGCAGATTGCCTTTTGCTTTCAGTTGATTATAAGTCGATTAGGGAAGGCGCTCTAAGGTACTGAAAGACGTGTACTTCCGGATGGACAAACGAAACGCCGATAGGTGTGAGCAGCTAAGTGTCATTCGCGCGACTGCAACGCTGACGCTGAAACGCGAGCGCAAACGCGCAGGAATGAATAACTTAGGGGACCTAGGTCAGAGACAAATCAGACGGGACCGGAAAAACAGGTCCCGCCTGGACCACTACTTTGCCTGTAACGACTCGATGTAGTTGGTGAGATTGGCTACGCGAAGCTGTACTTCGCCCTCGTGCCCCTGGCTCATATGCCAGAAGAGATTGCCCCAGATTGGCATGTCCTTGCTGCCGTGAGCCGGCACATTGATGTCGCCACGGATAGCGCTGGCCACGTGTGCAGAAGGAAACTTTCCGCCTTCATTCTTAGTCAGCGCCGTGAGGTCGGTAGGAACTGTCTTCAAAGCGTCCGCCGCAGGCCCGCCACCCTTTCCGGTCGTCCCGTGGCACACGGCACAGTACATGTTGTACATCTCTTTACCGGAAGCTGCGGAAGTTTGCTTCACCGGAACATGCTTTACTTCCTTGGTAAATTCTTTCTGCTGCGCGAACAAGACCAGGCCCAGCATGGCCACCATAAACGCCAGCACCAGCGCGCGTTTCAACATAATTCCTCCTATGACTGCAATTGCTCGGCCTAAAAAATGCCAGTCCAATCTTAGGAGGGTAGTGCGGAGACGACCGTGAGGGTCATCACAAGTACTTGTGACAAGTGAACAATGGTGAGGTGAGGCGGGAAAGAGAAAAGAAAGGGGCACGCGCAAAGCGCATGCCCCGATGACGCAGACTACTGGTTCTGATTCTGATTGGCTTCGAGCTTCGGGCGGCCCTCGTTAGGACCATGCGTGGTCGGAACGACGGTCAGAGGCCCCTGTAGGGTGAAATTCAGCACGGTTTCCGAGGTCAGCTTGATTTGCTGTCCGTGGGTTGCCGCCTGTACGCCGCCGCCAAGGCCGCCGCCGGCAGCAGCCCCGATGCCGGCGCCTTTTCCGCCACCAGCAAGTCCGCCGATGATGGCTCCGATGGCAGCACCCGCACCAACTTTGGCGGCAGTATTCTTCGTGCGCGAGCTACCTTGCTTACGCCACTGATCGGTCTGGATGTTGTAATACTTGCCGCCGACCGCAATGCGATCAAGTTGCAGAGCCACGACCGACTGACCCGCAAATTTTCCGGCACTCTTGACTTCAACTACATGTCCTTCCACATCGTAGCCGGCAGGAATCACAACATCACCCTCGAATGCCAACGGCGTGTCAAGGGTCGCGTGAAATGTTTGACCCTGCTGAGCAGTTTCCGAATCCACCGCGTCCACGAGACGCACAGCAAGAGTTGTTCCCGAAGGAATCGTTACTTTCGCCGGAGGCGGAGGTGGCGCCGGTGTTGCCGGCGCGATTGGGGCGGGAGCCGGCGTCATGTTCATCGCCATGTTGTTTGAAGGTGCAGGAGACGAATCGGTGTTGCGAGAGACGTGACGCCGCGGCGCACTAGCGCGAGGCTTGGGAGCCGGCTTCGGCTGTTCCACGGGGGGCTCGACTACGGCCGCCTGCTCCGGAGCTGGAGCTACTTCAAGGTTGTTTACTACAGTCTTGACGCCATCGATGGTGGCCGCCTGACGCGCGGCTGCATCCCTCTCCGCCTGATTGTCGACGGTACCTGAGATCGTGACCACGCCCCCGGCGGTCTGCACGCCCAGATTCTTATTACTGAGACCAGAATCCTGAGCGAACTTGCCCTGGATTTCGCTGGTAATCTGGCTGTCATCTTTCGCTTTGGTTTGTGCTTTATTGCAGCCTATGCCTACTCCGAGCACAAGTAAAAGCACGACCGCGAGGAAAGGGAGAGGAATTCTCGCTTTCATAGATATCACTCCTGTTTGTTCCCGATATGTCTAGTTTAGATGCAAGAAGACTCGGGATGCACGGGAAATTTGTGTGCTGATTGCACGCCCGGCCCTTTCTTGCAACCCCATGTTTCGAAGTAAGTTGCGCTCTATAAAAGCTATTTTCCAATCGCCAAGTCGGAACAGTGCAGACCCTGAGAGGAGCCCGCATAGGCTCGCACTACGTCGAGTGAATGAATCGATAGTCGAGAATGGAAGCAGCAAGGCCGAAACTCTCGGCGGTGTCACGCGCCTCCCTGGAACGAATGACTCTTGCCTGGCAGAGCACGTTGCTGTTCTTCTGACCGGATATCTCCTCCGGCATCTCGAAAACCATTTCGACCAGCGCGTTTACCGGCAGCTGTTGTGGACCTTGGAACAATACACCGGACTGGCTGATGTTCTCGATCGTACCCTCCAGCCATGTACCGACATTCTTCACGCGGTAACGGACTGGGCCGTCAAGCTTGAGGCGCCGAGCACGCGGAACCCAGGTCGGCTTCTTAGTATGCGACCTGCGCTTCGTAGCGGGTTCGGCAGGGCTAGTTTCTACCCTCTCCGTGCGACGCATGGTCTTCCAGTCGTACTTGTACTCAGCCGCGCAAACCAGACAAACCTGGTAATAAGAGCCGTCGGCGGAGCGGCGGGGCCAGGAGAATTCGTGGGCACAGCGACCTAACATGAAAACATCCAGAAGCTTCTGTGGCATGGTCTTTTCCGAGTTGAAGCTCGGTCTGATTCATCATCGTCGCTCCTCATCGAGTTGGGTAGGTTACTTTCGTGTCATAGACAGGCTGAACCACTCCGAAGCGCACAGCCAGCAGCCTTTACCCGCATGTGTATGATGCTCACGTGCCAGACCTAACCGCGTTTGTGCTCGCCGGGGGCAAGAGTTCGCGTATGGGCACGGATAAAGCCTTCCTCGACTTCAAATCACAATCTTTGTTGGAACGAGCGCTGCACACGCTCCGGGCGGTTACGCCTGAAGTCATGATCGTGGGACAACGCACAAAATTTGAGAAATTCGCTCCCGTGGTAGAGGACGTTTTTCTGGAACGTGGTCCTCTGGGCGGAATTCACGCAGCTTTAACGGCAAGCGCCACCGATCTGAATCTCATGCTCGCGGTGGATCTCCCGTTTATTGAAATGCGTTTTTTGAAGTTCCTTGTTAAACGAGCGCACGCAACCGATGCCCTGGTGATCCTGCCACGAGCGGCAGGAGGTCTGCAGCCGCTTTGCTCGGTATTCCGCAGGGAAGTTCAGCCGGTCGCAGAACGCGCACTATTGCGAAAGGAGAACAAGATCGATTTGCTCTTCAACCAGATGAAGACGCTTGTCATCGAAGAGAATGAACTTAAGCGTTGTAACTTCGCATTAACTATGTTTGACAACCTGAATACCCGCGAGGAATACGAGCAAGCCAAGAGGAAACGTTGCTGAGTGCACGTCCTTGAATGGGGACCGCCATCTTGCCATAGAATTTATACGAGACTGCAGCTATGCCCGATAACCCAAGCACTACCAGACCCTATATCGAGTTCCAGCACGTGAGCAAAGCGTTCGGCGACAACCGCGTGCTGGATGATGTGAGTTTCTTTGTGATTCCCGGAGAGACTCTGTGCATTCTGGGCAGAAGCGGGGTCGGCAAGTCGGTTTCACTGCACAATATTATGGGTTTTCTGAAACCGGATTCTGGTCGTGTCATCGTTGCCTTCGAAGACATCACTGACTATACCGAAGAGCAAATGGTGGAAATCCGCAAGAAAGTCACGATGGTTTTTCAGAATGGTGCACTCTTCGACTCGCTAACTGTTGGCGAGAATGTCGCCTTTCCTCTGCGCGAGCGTCGAGACTTGAGCGAGGAGCAGATATTCCAGATCATCGATGGTCTGCTGGAGATGGTTGGAGTCAAGGAGATGCGGGATATGCTCCCTTCTGATTTATCAACTGGAATGAAAAGGTCGGTCGCCATCGCGCGTGCGTTAGCGGCGCAGCCGGAATGTGTTCTCTACGACGAGCCGACCACGATGGTGGATCCGCTGATGGCCCAGTTACTCGGCGATCTGATCAAGAGACTGAAATTCCAGCTCCACTTGACCAGCATCGTTGTGACGCACGACATGCGTCTGGCGAAAAAACTGGCGGATCGAGTGGTGTTCTTGCACGAAGGCAAAGCGATCTTTTTTGGACCGTACTCCGAGATGGAGCAATCCCATCATCCCATCGTCCAGGAGTTCCTTGAACTCGATGAATTAAAGCTGGAGGCGTAAAAAGGCTGACTAAGGGCGGGTCGAGCCCACAGAGGCGAGCGTAGTCGAATTTGTACGGAGTCTTTACTGTTGTTGACAGTGGATCATCATTGTCCCTCAAGGCCCGCTAGGTCAGAAACCTTGCCGCACGAGTTCTTCGACGGTCAGCGAGCTGTTCGATGACTCGCCACCCATCATCTTCTCGACATACTTGGCAATGAGATCGGTCTCGAGGTTAACCGGATCGCCGGCCTTCAGTGAGGATAGATTGGTCATTTCCACGGTATGCGGGATGATTGCGACCGTGCATACCCGATCTTCCACTTTGGCTACCGTCAAGCTGATGCCCTCGATCGCAATGGACCCTTTGTACACGACGTACTTGTCGAGTTCCGGCGGAAGCTCAATGTGCAACCACCAGTTCTCAGAATTGGGAATTCGGTCGAATGCGACGACCTTGCCCGTGCCGTCGACATGTCCTTGCACTATATGTCCGCCAAAACGGCCATCGGCTTTCATTGGGAGTTCAAGATTCACCTGCGCGCCTTCATGAATGCGTGAGAAAGACGTGCGCACCCAGGTTTCGGGAGCGAGGTCCGCGCAAAATGAAGTTGGTCGAATATCGAGCGCAGTGAGGCAGACGCCGCTTACAGCGACGCTGTTTCCAGTCTTGAGTTCTTTGGGAGTGTTTTTCGCTTCGACCGTGATACGCCGATTTTCACCATTTTGCTCAATGCGCGCTACGTGTCCAACTTCTTCCACGATGCCGGTAAACATGAGGACCTCCGAATGATGCTTACATGATAATCGAGCTGAGATGACACCGCGGTGATGGCGGACTATTCCCGATATGGGTCCTTTAAGTATCCCTCGACGGCGAAATCTTCGCCGAAGCGGTGCAGACGAAATGATTTTACGTAGGCGGCATCGCTGATGGCGCGGAACCCGGGACCTGAGGCAAATGGCACTGCCCCAGTCCCCGCAAGAATCTTGGGTGCGTAGTACAAAAACACCTTATCGACTACTCCAGAGGCGAGAGCGGCCCAGTTCACCATGGCTCCGCCCTCGACCAAAAGACTAGTGATCTCCAACTCACCCATGCGTCTCGCCACCTCCAGCATGTCAGGGCGTCCGTCCGGGCCATATCCCTTTACCTGTTCCACTCGAATGCCGAAATTCTGAAGCTGCTGTTTCTTGTTTTCTTCAGCAAAGGAACAGAGCACCACAACATCGTCGCGGTTGGTTCTTACGACTTTGGAGTCGAGTGGCAAACGCAGGCGCGAATCGACGATGACGCGCAGCAGGTTGCGCCGGCGAGGAAGTCCGCTGCGATCTGTTAGGAGAGGGTCATCGGCAATGATGGTCCCGACACCAACCATGATTGCGTCCGATTCATGCCGGAGTTGCTGCACGTGTTTGCGCGCCGGCTCGCTGGTGATCCAACCCCCGGTGGCTCCGCCGCCGCCGCTGGCGGGCGGCATATCGAGGGGAGGCGGTGCGATTTTCCCGTCGAGGGTCATGGCTGCCTTGAGAGTTATGAGCGGCGTTTTGTGGCGAATATACTTCGCGAACCCCTCATTGATCAGACGGGCCTCTTGCTCTCCGATACCGATCTCTACCGCGACTCCGGCGGCGCGAAGCCTATCAAATCCCTGTCCTTTGACCGCCGGATTGGGATCTTCCATGGAGGCAACAACCCGCGCTATG
>Ga0207657_10001238_pt1 | contig 27306 bp, 25 predicted proteins | sample KBSC33metaG_FD_184316 | JGI IMG/M metagenome (GOLD analysis project Ga0207657, IMG submission 184316) | Corn rhizosphere microbial communities from Kellogg Biological Station, Michigan, USA - KBS C3-3 metaG (SPAdes) (version 2) | ecosystem: Host-associated > Plants > Roots > Rhizosphere > Soil ... | reverse complement strand
CCACGGATGCGGATACGACGCGAGTCCCTGCCCGCCCGTCTCCTGGCGATAGTTCAGAAGCTGCGCTTCGCTGATGCGGCCTTCGAGAAAGGCGCGCGCATAGATGCCCGGCGAGCTGTGGCCCTGGATGTACACGAGGTCGCCGCCGTGCCCTTCGCCCGGTGCGTGCCAGAAATGATTGAAGCCGACGTCGTAGAGGAGCGCCGACGACTGGAAGCTCGCGATGTGCCCGCCGAGCTCCGACGATTCCTTGTTGGCGCGCAGGATCATCGCCACCGCGTTCCAGCGAATGGCCGCGCGGATGCGGTGCTCGATATCGCGGGCGCCCGGCGACTTCGCTTCGCGTTCCGGGGGAATCGTATTGACGTACGGCGTGGTCGCGACGAACGGCAGCTGCGCACCACTGCGACGCGCCTCGTCGCGCAGGTTGCCCAGCAGAAAGCGCGCACGGTCGGTGCCGGCGTACGCGATGACCGCGCGCAGCGAATCGATCCATTCCTGCGTTTCGACCGGATCGAGATCGTCCATGACGCCCATCGTGCTCCTCCGCTCGAACGAAACCGGCTGCGCGCCTGACGTGCCCTATTCGCCGCGTTCCGGCTCGAGCATCGGCCGCGGCCGCGTCAGCACGTCGGGCTGCAGGATCGCATCGAGACGCGCCTTCGACAGCAGGTTGCGCTCGAGCACGAGGTCGTAGACGCTGCGGCCGCTCGCAAGCGCTTCCTGCGCGATCTGCGTCGCATTCGCGTAACCGATGTACGGATTGAGCGCGGTGACCACGCCGATCGAATTCTCGACGATGCTGCGCAGCCGCTCGCGATTGGCGGTGATGCCCTTAACGCACCGGTCGGCAAGCGTGAGGCAGCCGTTGCGAAGATGGATGATGCTCTTGAACAGGCTGTGCGCGATGATCGGCTCGAACGCGTTCAACTGCAGCTGCCCCGCCTCGGCGGCGAAGCTCACCGTGATGTCGTTGCCGAGCACCTCGAAGGCGATCTGGTTGACCACTTCGGGAATGACCGGGTTGACCTTGCCCGGCATGATGCTCGAGCCGGCCTGCATCGGCGGCAGGTTGATCTCGTTCAGCCCGGCGCGCGGGCCGCTCGACAGCAGGCGCAGGTCGTTGCACGTCTTCGAAAGCTTGATCGCGACGCGCTTCAGCACGCCCGACAGTTGCGCGAACGCGCCGCAGTCCTGCGTCGCCTCGATCAGGTTCGGCGACGTGATCAGCGGAATGCCGGTCAGCGCCGAGAGACGCCGGCACACGAGCTCGGCGTAATCGGGCGGAGCGTTGATGCCGGTGCCGATCGCCGTCGCACCGAGATTGATCTCGCGGATCAGTGTCGACGCCTCCTTCAGCCGCTCCTCGTCCTCACCCAGCATCACCGCGTACGTCGAGAACTCCTGGCCGAGCGTCATCGGCACCGCGTCCTGCAACTGCGTGCGGCCCATCTTCAGCACGTCGCGGAATTCCTGCGCCTTGCCCTCGAATGCGTGGCGCAGATAGGCCATCGCGTCGACGAGCCGGAAGATGCCGAAGTACGACGCGACCTTCAACGCGGTCGGATACACGTCGTTGGTGCTCTGGCTCATGTTGACGTGCTCGTTCGCGTGCAGATACTGGTACTCGCCGCGCGCGTGCCCCATGAGCTCGAGGGCGCGATTGGCGATCACCTCGTTCGCGTTCATGTTCGTCGACGTCCCGGCACCGCCCTGGATCACGTCGACGACGAACTGCTCGTGCAGCTTCCCGCCACGGATCTCCTCGCAGGCCTTGACGATCGCGTCCTTGCGTGCTTCGTCGAGCAGGCCGAGCTCGTGGTTGGTCATCGCCGCGGCTTCCTTGATGCAGGCGAGCGCGCGGATGAGGTCCGCGTAAATCGAGATCGGCGTGCCGCTGATGGGGAAATTCTCGACGGCGCGCAGCGTATGGATGCCGTAGTACGCCTCGGCGGGTACATCGCGCTCGCCGAGGAGATCGTGCTCGACGCGGGTCGGAGGTGCGATCATGGGGAGGGACCCGGCGGCACCGGGCATCGAGGCGGTGGCCCGCCGGAACGGCAAATGTACGCGATTCGGGGCCGGACGGGCGATCGGGCTACGCCGTTGCAATTCTTGCAGCATGGCGCAATTGCGCACGATACGCGCAAAATGATGGCGTCAGGGTTCCGACTGGAGGATCTGCATGATCGCCGACACATTGATCCGCGCCACAACGCTGCTCACGACCATCGGTCTTGCGGCCGGCGCTTCCGCTGAACAGTTCAGGCTGACGAGCACCGATTTCACCCCGGGCGGAACGCTGAACGACGAGCAGGCCTTCGACGGCATGGGCTGCACCGGAAAGAACGTGTCGCCGGCACTGCGCTGGTCGGGTGCGCCGGCGGGCACGAAGAGCTTCGCGCTGTTGCTGCACGATCCCGATGCGCCGACCGGCGGCGCCGGCTGGTGGCACTGGATCGCGTACGACATTCCGGCGAATGTGACCGAGCTGCGCAAGGGCGCGGGCAAGGCCGACGGATCGGCGATGCCCGCGGGTGCGAAAAGCGTTGCCAATGATTACGGCACGCCGGGCTATGGCGGGCCCTGTCCGCCGGTGGGCGACAAGCCGCACCGCTACGTGTTCACGCTCTACGCGCTGAAGGTGGACAAGCTCGAGCTGCCGCAGGGCGCGCACGCGCCGGTGGTCGGCTTCGTCGCCAACGCGAACACGATCGCGAAAGCGTCGGTCACCGGCATGTACGGGCGCGCCAGGTAGTCGAGGTTCAGGCGCCGCCCTTGGCCTGCCATAGCGCGATGACCGCGCCGGACGGGTCGCGGATTACGCTCATCGTGCCGTATTCGCCGACGTCCATCACGTCCTGCAGCACGACGGCACCGAGCGATTTCGCCTGGGCCGTCTTCGCACGCACGTCGTCGACGCCGACGTAGGCCAGCCAATGCGGCGGCACGTGGGTGTCGGCCATCATGCCGCCGCCCACACCTTCGCCGACGCCGATCAGCGTGTAGCTGCCGCCGCCGGGCATCGGCATGTCCTTCAGCTCCCAGCCGAAGAGCCTCTCATAGAACTCGCGCGCCTTCGGTAGATCCTTCGTATGCAGCTCGACGTGCACGAACGGGTTGGCCATTGCGATCTCCTTCGGTGGAATGACGACGAGTTTGCCGTGCAATATCAGGCCGCCACCAGGCGCAGCCGCGTGATTTCCGACGGCGCACCAAGGCGCTTCGGCGGCCCCCAGTAGCCCGTGCCGCGGCTCGTGTAGACCCACAAGCCACCGAGGCGCGCAAGCCCCGCGGTGAACGGTTGCTGGAAGCGGACGAAGAAATTCCACGGCAGGAACTGTCCGCCATGCGTGTGACCGGAAAGCTGAAGGTGAAATCCCGCGTCCGAGGCGGCCTGCGCCGAACGCGGCTGGTGCGCGAGCAGCACCTTGACACAGGTACCCGGCGCGCCGGCGATGGCACGCGCCGGATCGCTGCGATGCGATGGATCGAAGTGATGCGCGGAGACATCGGTAACGCCCGCGACGGCAACGCCGGCACCGTCGTGATCGAGCACGACGTGCTCGTTCAGCAGAACCGTGACGCCGAGGCGGCGCAATTCAGCGATCCATGCGTGGGCGCCGGAGTAGTACTCGTGGTTGCCGGTGACGAAATAGGTGCCGTGGCGTGCCGCGAGGCGCGCAAGTGGCGCAGTTTGCCGGGCAAGCTGCCGGACGCTGCCGTCGACGAGATCGCCGGTGATCGCGACGAGATCGGCATCGAGCCCGTTGACGACGTCGACGACCGCGTCGACGTACTCGCGCGAGATCGTCGGCCCGATGTGCACGTCGGTGATCTGCGCGATGGTGAAGCCGTGCAGCGACGCGGGCAGCGACGCAATCGGAATGTCGACGCTGCGAACGCTCGCGACGCGTCGGGCATTGAGGAAGCCGATCAGCGTCAGCAACGCGGTGACGACGGGAACCGCGACGGCGCTCCAGCGCACGTAAGCGCCGACCGGGATCGCGCCGCGCCACAACGCGTCGACGGCGAGGGCCGCGAGCAGTCCGGCGTCGCGAAGCGCCGTGAGCACGACCAGCGTCGAAAGCGCGCCGAGGGCGACGAGCCCCGCCCACATGAGCGCCCTGGCGCTGCCGGTCGCGCCGGAGCGGCGGCGACGAAAGCCGAAAGGTATCAGCCAGGCCGACGCGACGAGCGCAAGGCCGCCCACGACGACGCCGGCGCTGCCGAACGGCAAGTCAGGCAGTATTCGAGCCGCGACATAGACGTGCAGCAGCCAGAGGATCAGCATCATGCGGGACATGGGCGCCAGACTCGATCGACCCGGGTGAATCGCCTGGGCACTGACGGCAGGTGGGGCTTGTCGAACAGTCGCGCAAGTCCCGATCGACGAGGAATCCGATGAAGACGAATTTCGTGGAGCCGTGGCGCGGCCGCCGCGCGGCGATGCGCAAGCTGGCCGGCAGTGTCGTGCTCGTCGCCGGCCGGGCGTTGGCGCAACGCGATGCCTTCGGCGGAGCGGCGCCTGCCTGCGTGCTGACGCCGCGACAAACGGAGGGGCCGTACTTCGTCGACGAGCGGCTCCAGCGCGCCGATATCCGCAGCGACCCGTCGAACGGCACCCTGCGTTCCGGCGTGCCGCTCGCTTTGGTAATGCGCATCGCGGCGCTTTCCGGGGGCCGCTGCGAGCCCGTGACCGGCGCCATCGTCGACGTCTGGCATTGCGATGCCGCGGGTGTCTACTCCGATGTCGACGACGCGAGCCTGCGCACGAAGGGCACCGCGTTCCTGCGCGGCTACCAGCTGACCGATGCGCAGGGGCAGGTGCGCTTCACGACGATCTATCCGGGCGCCTATCGCGGGCGCGCGGTGCACATTCACTTCAAGGTGCGCACGAACCGCGGCGATCGCGCGACCGAATTCACGTCGCAGCTTTATTTCGACGACCGGCTCACCGATCGCGTCCATGAACGGCCACCTTACGCCGGCCCCGCCTCGCGCAGGACGCGCAACGGCGACGACGCTCTTTTCCGCGCCGGTGGCAGGTCGCTGATCGTCGACGCCAGGCAGGACGGCGAAGGCTACGCCGCGGCGTACGACGTCGGACTGCGCGGCGCCTGACGCGCCGCGCGTTACACGCCGGCGAGCTCGCGCACCAGCACGGCCGCCGGAACATCGCGGCAACCCGTCGGATTCTGCCCCGACCAAAGCGGCGAGAAGTCGCCGGATCCGCGCCGCTCGGCCTCGGCGCGTAGTGGTGCAAGGGCGGCGGGGGCGAGCGGAAAGGCCGGAGTGCTGGCACACAGCGGACCAAGCTCGCGCACGATGCGGTTGACGATGCCGCGCGCCGGACGGCCCGTGAAAACGTTCGTGATCGCGGTGTGACGCGCCGCATCGCTTGTGAGCGCATCGCGATGGATGCGGCTCGTCGTCGCTTCGGGACAGCACATGAACGCCGTTCCCACCTGAACGGCGGTGGCGCCCAGCGCGAGCATCGCCTGCACGCCGCGCGCGTCGGCGATGCCTCCGGCCGCGATCACCGGCACCCTCACCGCGCGCAGGATCTGCGGCAGCAGCGCGAGCGTGCCGACCTGCGTCGTCAGGTCGTCGGAAAGGAAGATGCCGCGATGGCCGCCCGCCTCGAGACCCTGCGCGATGATCGCATCGACGCCGCGAGCATCGAGCCAGCGCGCCTCGTCCACGGTGGTGGCCGACGCGATGATTCGTGCACCGGCCGCGCGAACACGCGCCAGAAGATCCGCCGAAGGCAGGCCGAAATGGAAGCTCACAACCGCCGGCCGCACCCGCTCGAGGACATCCGCGGCGTCGGCATTGAAAGGTGCGCGTCCCGGCCCCGGCTTGATCGAAGCCGGATCGATCGCGAATTCCCGGTAATACGGCGACAACGCCGCCCGCCACGCCGCTTCGCGATCGACATCGAGCGGCGGCGGGGTGTGACAGAAGAAATTGACGTTGAACGGCTGCGACGTTTGCGCCTTGATCGCGGCCAGCTCCTGCGCGAGGCCGTCGGGCGACAGCATCGCGCACGGCAACGAGCCGAGTCCGCCCGCGTTCGAAACCGCGATGGCAAGCGCACTCGCCTGCACGCCGGCCATCGGCGCCTGGATGATCGGCACGTCGATGCCGAAGAGCTGTCGCACTGTCATCATCACTCCTTTCCCGTGTGCGAATGGACTCCATGCCGCGAAACGTCGTCTACACGATTGGTCATTCGACGCGCAGCGCCGACACGTTCGTCGGGCTGCTCGAAGCCCACGCAGTCACCTGCCTCGCCGACGTGCGCACCGTGCCGCGCTCGCGCCATAACCCGCAGTTTAACGGCGAGACGCTCGCAGCGACGCTCGCGTCGCATGCGATCGGCTACGAACGGATGCAGGGACTGGGCGGCTTTCGGAAGGCCACGCCCGACTCGCCGAATGCCGGATGGCGCAACCTGTCGTTTCGCGGTTATGCCGACTACATGCAGACGCCGGAATTCGCCGAAAACCTTCGCGCACTGATCGCGCTCGGGAACGATGCGACCGTCGCCATCATGTGCGCGGAAGCGGTTCCATGGCGCTGCCACCGGTCGCTCATCGCCGATGCGTTGACCGTGCGCGGCATTCGCGCCGAGGAAATCGTCAGCGCAACGAAGACGTCGCTGCACGAGCTGACGCCGTTCGCACGCGTGGAGGGCACGACGATCCGCTATCCGGCCCTGCCCTTGACCGACTGATCCTTGCCGGGCCGGCCGGCGTCGGCCGCGTGCGCAGCACGGTATTTTTCGGCGCACCGGATGACGCCGATGTTGGTGACGAACTCGAGGCAGGCACGCGCGTCGGCGTCCGCGTGCAACCCGGCGTGATCGGCCGCGGGCCGACCCTCGGCCGGCGCCTGCGATGGGGTAACGGCCGGCTCGCCTGCAGCACTGCTCGCCGGCTGCGCGAGTGCGAGCGACGCTGCGGCGAACATCGAAAGGAATGCGGTCATGCTGATCGCGGCTGTCATCCGGTGATCCTCCAGTCATTCGACGCCCGCATTCTTCCACAAGTCGCCCGCACCCGCGCGGTTTGACCGGCGTCAACAAAGCACGAAATGGCTTCCGCGATGCATGGTTTTGCCTGTCGGCGCCCCTAGAATTCCTGCATCGATTCGCAACGGGAAGAGGGAATGCCAAAGTGAAACCGAACCGCAGAATGTGGCAATGGCTCGGCGTCGTCTTCGTATCATCGTTCGCAGCGCTCGGCTGGCTTGGCCGCGAAATCTATCTCGCGGCGCCGCCGATCCCGGATTCCGTCGTCACGATCGACGGCAATACGCTCTACACCGGGGACGACGTGCAGCGCGGCCAGCAGGCATGGCTTGCCGCCGGTGGCCAGCAGCTCGGCACCGTGTGGGGACACGGCAGCTACGTCGCCCCCGACTGGTCGGCCGACTGGCTGCATCGCGAAGCCGTTGCGCTTCGGGAGCTGCTCGCGCAAAAGCGCTACGGCCGCGCGTTCGACGCGCTGCTGCCCGGCGACAAGGCGGCGCTCGATGCCGAGGTCAAGGTGCAGATGCGCACGAACACGTACGACGCATCGACGAAGACGCTGACCGTTGCGCCACTTCGCGCGCAGGCGATCTCGCAGGTCGCGCACCATTACGACGCGCTGTTCGGCGATTCGACAGCGCTCGAGAAGTTGCGCGAGCAGTATGCGATGAGCGACAACGCGCTCCCCGACGCCGCCGACCGGCATGCGCTGACGGCGTTCTTCTTCTGGTCGGCCTGGTCGGCGACAACCGATCGTCCCGGGGAGCACGGCCTTTCGTACACCAGCAACTGGCCGCACGAGCCGCTCGTGGGCAACGCGATGACCACCGGCAGCGCGATGTGGTCTGTCGTGTCGGTCATCCTGCTCATCGCCGGCATCGCGGGCATGGTCTGGTACCACTGCGCACACGCGGAGCCCGCCGATCCCGACGTGCCGAAGTCCGATCCGCTGGTCAATGCGGTTGCAACCGCCTCGATGAAGGCGACACGCAAGTACTTCTTCACGGTGATCGGCCTCATCCTCGTGCAGGTGGCGATGGGTGCGGTCACGGCGCATTACGCGGTCGAGGGGCGCGCCTTCTTCGGCTTCCCGCTGTCCGACCTCTTGCCGTACGTCGTGAGCCGCACCGTGCATACGCAGTTCGGCATCTTCTGGATCGCCACCGCGTGGCTCGCGACCGGGCTTTACGTGGCGCCGCTTCTCTCCGGCCACGAGCCGCGATTCCAGAAGCTCGGCGTCGACGTGTTGTTCTGGGCGCTGATCCTGATCGTCGTCGGCTCGACCGCCTGTGGATGGCTCGGCACGCTGCAGAAGCGCGGCGTCGACTTCAGCTTCTGGATCGGCAACCAGGGCCTCGAATTCACGAGCATGGGCCGGATCTGGCAGGTGCTGCTGTTCATCGGCCTGCTGTTCTGGCTGCTGCTGCTCGGCCGCGCGTTGTGGCCCGCGCTGAAGCGTCCGTCGGAAACGCGCGGATTGATCACGATGGTGTTCCTGTCCGCATCGTGCATCGGCGGCTTCTATGCGACATCGCTCGTGTGGGGACAGCATACGCACTACGCGATGATCGAGTACTGGCGCTGGTGGCTCGTGCACCTGTGGGTCGAGGGCTTCTTCGAGGTGTTCGCCACCGCCGTCGTCGGCCTGATCTTCACGCGGCTCGGCCTCGTCGCCGCGTCGAGCGCCAATCGGGCGATCGTGCTCGAGACGATCGTGTTCCTGTTCGGCGGCATCCTCGGCACGCTGCATCACCTGTACTGGACGGGGACGCCGACGTCGGTGATCGCCGTTGGCGCGGTGTTCTCGGCACTCGAAGTGGTTCCGCTCGCGCTGCTCGGCTTCGAAGGCTGGCAGAACTACCGGCGCAGCCGTGCGGCGCCGTGGGTGACCGCGTATCGCTGGCCGATCCTGTGCTTCGTTGCGGTCGGCTTCTGGAACACCGTCGGCGCAGGGTTGCTCGGCTTCATCATCAATCCGCCGGCGTCGCTCTATTACGTGCAGGGACTCAACCTGACGCCCGCACACGGGCACGCCGCGCTGTTCGGCGTATACGGGATGCTCGGCATCGGATTGATGCTGTTCTGCCTGCGCGGTCTGTATGCGCGCCATCTGCATGCCGATCGCCATCTCGCGTGGATGTTCTGGGGGCTCAACATCGGGCTCGGTATGATGGTGTTCATGTCGCTGCTGCCGGCCGGGATCTACCAGGCCTATGCGAGCGTGTCCGAAGGCCTGTGGTTCGCGCGCTCGCCGGCGATCGTGCATTCGCGTGTGATGGAAACACTGGTATGGCTGCGGGTGCCGGGTGACATCGTGTTCGCGTCCGGGAGCGTTCTGCTCTGCGTGTATGCACTGCAGCTGTTGCGCACCGGGCCGCGCGGACGGCGTCAGGTGAGCGGCGTGGCGCAGCCGACGTAGCGCCAGCGGCGGCGGTGCAGCCTGCCGCTTGTCGCGTGACACACGAATCGAACGGGGCGGGCCGAAGGGCTCGCCCCGTTCGCGTCGAGCACGAAGCACTGCACGGGAAAGGAAAGCGCATCGATGGATTACGCTACGCTCAAAGTCATCCACCAGTCGGCGGTGGCGATCTCGTTCGCCGGATTTTTCGCACGCGGGGTCGGCATGCTCGGCGATGCCGCATGGGTGCGGCACCGGCTTGCGAAAACGGTGCCGCATCTCGTCGACACCGTGCTCATCGTATCGGCCGTGTGGCTCGCGGCGATCCTCCGTCTCACACCGTCGGGCGCACCGTGGATCGCCGCGAAGATTGCCGGATTGTTCGTCTACATCGGCATCGGAATGGTGGCGCTGCGGTTCGGCAGGACGAAGGGCATCCGCGCATCGGCGTGGGTTCTGGCGATGCTCGTCTTCGCCTGGATCGTGTCGGTCGCGATCACCAAGGACCCGCGCGGCTTTGCGGCGCTCCTGATGTGACGGTGCAAGGCGTTGCGGGAGGCGCGTGTTGTATCGTCACAACTTTGAATCCGGCGCGAGCGTGAGGCGACGACGATGAGTGAAGGCAGCGAAAAGATCGACATCCACCGCGGCTTGAAGGGCGTCTACTTCGACCGCTCGCAGGTCTGCTTCATCGACGGCCGCGCCGGCGAGCTTCTCTATCGCGGCTATTCGATCCACGACCTGGCGGAGCGATCGACATTCGAGGAGACGTGCTACCTGCTGATGTACGGCGAGCTGCCGTCGGCGGACCAGCTCGCGCAATTCGACGCGACGCTGAAGGCCGCGCGCACGCTCCCGCCGGCGATCTACGAGATCATTCGCGCCGTGCGCGACGCGCATCCAATGGACGTGCTGCGCACCGCCACGTCGGCGCTGGCCGCGTTCGACCCCGACGTCGACGACAACTCGCCGGACGCGACGCTGCGCAAGGGCGTGCGCCTCACGTCGCAGGTGCCGATGATCATTGCCGCGCACGAGCATATCCGCCACGGCCGCGCGCCCGTGCCTCCCGATCCCCATCTCGGCCACGCGGCGAATTTCCTGCGCATGCTGAAGGGCGCGCCCGCCAGCGGCGACGCCGCGCGGCTCATGGACATCGACATGATCCTGCACGCGGAGCACGGGTCGAATGCATCGGCGTTCACCGCCCGCGTCGTTGCCGGCACCGATGCCAACCTGCATGCGGCGGTCACCGCGGCAATCGCGGCACTTTCGGGCCCCGCACATGGCGGCGCGGCGGAAAACGTGATGCGGATGGCGCAGGAGATCGGTGACCCCGCGAACGCCGCCGAGTACGTCAGGCGCAAGCGCGCGAACAAGGAAGCGGTGATGGGCTTCGGCCATCGCGTCTACCGTGCCGAAGACCCGCGCGCACGGCACATGCGGGCCGGCGTCGAGCAGCTGTCGCGGGCGATGGGCGAGCCCAGGTGGTACCAGATCCTCGCCGCGCTCGTCGACGCGATGAAGCCGTACGCGCGTCACGGCGTCAACGTGAACGTCGATTTCTACGCCGGCGTCGTGTATTTCCTGAACGGCATCGCCGAGGACCTGTTCGTGCCGATCTTCGCGGCGGGCCGGGTTCCGGGCTGGACGGTGCAAGTGGTCGAGCAGCTGGCGAACAACATCCTGATCCGCCCGCTGACGCTCTACAACGGGCCGCCGGCGCGGCCGTACGTGCCGATCGAGAAGCGATAGCGACTTCGGGGTCGGAGCTGCAAGTCCCGCTGGAATGCCGCGGTTCGAGGAGCGGTGCCGCGGACCAGCACATCCGACCCGGAAGTCGCATTCCGGCCCGACTTACCGCTCTGACCCGGAAGTCCTCAGCGCCAGCACGATCGTCGCCGTCGCGACGATGTCGTCGACGCTCGCGCCGCGCGACAGGTCGCTGATCGGCCGCGCGAACCCCTGCAGGATCGGACCGATCGCCTGCGCGCCGGCGAGATACTGCGTCAGCTTGTACGCGATGTTGCCGCTGTCGAGATCGGGAAAGACCAGCACGTTGGCGCGACCGGCCACCGGCCCCGCCTCCTTGAGCTTCTTCGCCGCGACCGCCGGCACGAGTGCTGCATCGGCCTGCAATTCGCCATCGATGGCAAGCGCCGGCGCACGCTCGCGCACGATCGCGAGCGCCCGCAGCACCTTGTCCACGCGTGCGTGCCGCGCGCTGCCCTTGGTCGAGAACGACAGCATGGCCACACGCGGCGCATCGTTCAACAGGCGCCGGCCGCTTTCGGCCGATGCGATCGCGATGTCGGCCAGCGCCTCTGCGGAAGGATCGGCGTTGACGGCGCAATCGGCGTAGATCAGCGCACGTCCCTGCAGCGCGATCAGGAAGAAGCTCGACGGCGTTGCAATGCCGGGGGCGAGGCCGATCGTCATCATCCCGGCCTCGATCACGCGCGCGGTGGGATTGGCGACGCCGGCAATCATCGCATCGGCATCGCCCGCCTTCACCATCAGTCCCGCGTGGAACAGCGGCTTCGCCGCCAGACGGCGCGCAATGCCTTCGCTCGCGTCGGGACGGCCGTTACGGTAGAGCGTCGCGTAGCGCTCGACGTTCGCCGGATGCGTGCCGTCGAGCACGATCGGCTCCGCGAGACGCTCGGCGCGCAGGCGCTTCGCGGCGGCGACGATGCGCTCGTCGGCACCTTCGGGAAACACGACCCGGTAACCGCGTCCGCGGATGCGCTCGCGCGCCGTCTCCACGATGTCCATCGCTTCGCCTCCGCGGATGCCGTTTGGCACCGCGGCCAGTATCGGATTTGCAGGCTACGCATGCTACTCTTGCGGCGGCGCGAACAGGCGCCGACAGGAACCCGGCCGCCGATTCGCACAAGGCCGCGGGCTTGCCATCTTCCGGAGGAGCCAGCATGAAACTGATTCGATTCGCCGCGATCATTGCGGCCGTCGCGATGGTGTCGGTGGCGCAGGCGCAGCAGCCGATCGTCATCAAGTTCAGCCACGTCGTCGCCGAGAAGACGCCGAAGGGCCAGGCAGCGCTCAAATTCAAGGAGCTCGCCGAAAAATACCTGCCGGGCAAGGTGCAGGTGCAGGTCTTCCCGAATTCGCAGCTCTTCGGCGACGACCGCGAGCTCGACGCGCTGCTGCTCGGCGACGTGCAGCTGCTCGCGACGTCGCTGTCGAAATTCGACCGTTACACGAAGAAGCTGCAGGTGTACGACCTGCCGTTCATGTTCGAGAACCTCGCGGCGGTCGACCGCTTCCAGCACAGCGCCGCCGGCAAGGGCCTGCTCGATTCGATGACCGGCAAGGGCATCAAGGGCCTCGCTTACTGGCACAACGGCATGAAGCAGATGTCCAGCGACAAGCCGCAGCTCAAGCGCCCGGAGGACGTGAAGGGTCTCAAGTTCCGCATCCAGCAATCGGATGTGCTCGAGGCGCAGTTCCGCGCGCTCGGCGCGAACCCGCAGAAGATGGCGTTCTCGGAGGTGTACCAGGCGCTGCAGACGGGAGTGGTCGACGGCCAGGAGAACACGTGGTCGAACATCTACACGCAGAAGTTCTATGAAGTGCAGAAGACGATCGCCGAGACGAATCACGGCGTGATCGACTACATGGTCATCACGAACGCGAAGTGGTGGGACGGCCTGCCTGCCGACGTCAAGACAGGGCTTTCGAAGGCGATGGACGAGGCCACGGTCTACGGCAACAAGCTGGCCGACGACATCAACCAGCGCGACAAGAAGCTGATCATCGACGCCGGCAAGGCCAAGGTGCAGGAATTGTCGAAGGACGACCTCGCCGCGTGGCAGAAGGCGATGGCGCCGGTGTGGAAGAAGTTCGAGGGCGACATCGGCAAGGACCTGCTCGACGCGGCACAGAAGTCCAACACGTAGCGCGGTCCGCCTCCACGGACCGCCACGCACGTGCTGCGCTGGTACGACCGGCTGGAGGAAGGCGCGATCGCCTTCCTCCTCGCCCTCATGACGCTGATCACGTTCGGTCAGGTCATCGCACGCTACGTCTTCGACTACAGCTTCGTCTGGGCGCTCGAGCTCGTCACGTTCCTGTTCGCGTGGCTGATCTTCCTCGGGATGTCGTACGGCGTTCGTGTCGGCTCGCACATCGGCGTCGACGCGCTCGTCAAGGCACTCCGCCCGCGCGCCGCGCGCATCGTCGGCGCCGTCGCAACGCTCTGCTGCATCGCCTACGCGCTGATCTGCCTGTGGGGAAGCTGGCGCTACGTCGCGACGATGCACATGATCGGCACGCTCGCGCAGGACCTGCCGATCCCGGTGTGGATTCCGCAGATCGCGCTGCCGCTTGGCTTCGCCCTCCTCGCGCTGCGCTTCACTGAAGTGTTCTATCGGATCGTGCGCGGCAGCGACGCCCATCTGCTGGGTGACGAGGCGGCGGCCATTCTCGACCAGATCGACGTCCCGGATGCCAACGTGGACACGCGCGCGCCGTGACGATCGCGTTCCTGTTCGTCATCCTGTTCGTCTTCATGGCGATCGGCATGCCGATCGCCGTGTCGCTCGGCCTGTCGTCGCTTTTGACGATCCTGTTCTTCGGCCACGAGTCGATGGCGTCGCAGGCGCTGAAGCTCTACGAGACGGCGTCGCAGTTCACGCTGCTCGCGATCCCGTTCTTCATTCTGTCGGGCGCGTTCATGACGACCGGCGGCGTCGCGCGGCGCATGATCCGCTTCGCCAATGCCTGCATCGGCCATTTGCGCGCGGGACTCGGGCTCGCCTCGGTGATGGCCTGCATGCTGTTCGCCGCGGTGTCCGGCTCGTCGCCGGCCACCGTCGTCGCCGTCGGCTCGATCGTGATCGGCGGCATGGTGCGCGCCGGCTACTCGAAGGAGTTCGCCGCGGGTGTCATCTGCAACGCGGGCACGCTCGGCATCCTGATCCCGCCGTCGATCGTCATGGTCGTCTACGCCGCGGCGACCTCGACGTCGGTCGGCAAGCTCTTCATCGCCGGCATCGTTCCCGGCATCGTGCTCGGGCTGATGCTGATGGCCGCGATCTACGTCCGCGCGCGCATCATCAACCTTCCGCGCGAGCCGCGTGCGACGATGAAGGAAGTGCTGACGGCCGGCCGCGAGTCGGTGTGGGGATTGCTGCTGCTCGTGATCATCCTCGGCGGCATCTACGGCGGCATCTTCACGCCGACCGAGGCCGCCGCCGTCGCCGCGATCTACGCGTTCGTCATCGCCGTGTTCGTGTACCGAGACATCGGGATGCGCCACGTGCCGAAGGTGCTCGTCGACGCGGGTCGCGTCACCGTGATGCTGATGTTCATCATCGCCAACGCGCTGCTGTTCGCCCACGTGCTGACGACCGAGCGCATTCCGCAGGTGATCACCGAGCAGATCGTCGCGATGGGGATGACGCAGTGGCAGTTCCTGATCGTCGTCAACGTGCTGCTGCTGATCGCCGGCAACTTCATGGAGCCGACGGGCATCATCCTGATCCTCGCGCCGATCCTGTTTCCGATCGCAACCGAGCTCGGCATCGATCCCGTGCATCTCGGCGTCATCATGACCGTCAACATGGAGATCGGGATGGTGACGCCGCCGGTGGGGCTCAACCTCTTCGTGACGTCGGGCATCACCGGCATGTCGGTGGTGCAGGTCGTGAAAGCGGCACTGCCATGGCTGTCGGTGCTGTTCGTGTTCCTGATCATCGTCACCTACGTGCCGGCGATCACGCTGTGGCTGCCAAACCTGCTGTATTGATTCAAAGCGCGATGTCGCCGAGGTAGGCGCGCTGCACCTCGGGGTCGGATTCGAGCTCGCGTGCCGTGCCCTCGCGCACGATCTCGCCCGTTTCCATCACGTAACCGCGGTCGGCCACCGACAGCGCCGCATGCACGTCCTGCTCGACGAGCAGCACGGTAACTCCTTCCGTGCGGATGCGCGTCATCGTCTCGAGCAGCAGATCGACGATCACCGGCGCGAGGCCGAGGCTCATTTCGTCGACCATCATCAGCCGCGGCTTCGCCATCAGCGCGCGCGCCATCGCGCACATCTGCTGCTCGCCGCCCGACATGCTGCCGGCGAGCTGGCGGCGGCGATCGGCGAGCCGCGGGAAGATCGCGTACATCCTGTCCAGATCGCGGGTGATTGCCGGTGTGTCGCGCCGCCGGTATGCGCCCATGCGCAGGTTTTCCTCGACGCTCATCCGGTCGAAGAGCTGCCGGCCTTCGGGCACCTGCACGAGGCCCATCGCGAAGACGTCGTCCGCCGTGGTCCCCGCGAGCGGATGTCCATCGAATGCGATGTCGCCACGCGACGGGATCAGCCGTGAAATTGCGCGCAGCAGCGTCGTCTTGCCGGCGCCGTTGCCGCCGACCATCGCGACGATTTCGGCCTGGCGCACCGTGAGGCTGATGCTGCGCAGCACCTGCATCTCGCCGTAGCCGGCGTTGAGATGCGCAACCTCGAGCAATGGCTTGCCGTTCCCGGGTACGGCGGGGCCAATGCCGCCCGCGACAGCGCTCATGTGCGTTTCTTTCCCAGGTACGCCTCGACGACGCGCGGATCACGCAGCACCTCGTCGGTCGGACCCTCGACGATCTTCTCGCCGTGATGCAGCACGAACACGCGGTCGGACAGGCTGGTGATCGCCTTCATCACGTGCTCGATCACGAGGATGCTGATGCCGCGATCGCGCACCTTGCGGATATCCTCGATCACCTCCTCGATCTCGACATGGTTGAGTCCCGCCATCACCTCGTCGAGCAGCAGCAGGCGCGGCTGCATCGCAAGCGCTTTCGCAAGCTCGAGCCGCTTGCGGTCGGGGCCGCCCAGCGCATCGGCGCGCTGCGTGATGCGCTTGCCGAGCCCGACGAACTCGAGTGATTCGCGCGCCTGCTCGCGGGCGCGGCGCAGGCTGTGCTCGCCGCCATTCGCACCGAACAGCGCGCCCACCGACGCGTTCTCCAGCACGCTCATGCCGGGGAACGGCTTCATCACCTGGAACGTGCGGCCGATGCCGAGATGCGCGCGGCGGAAGGCGGGGAGCGCGCGCACCGACCGGCCCTCGAACAGGATGTCGCCGGCGCTCGGCTGCATCGTTCCGTTGACCATGCTTACCAGCGTCGTCTTGCCCGCGCCGTTGGGCCCGATCAACCCGAGAATCTCGCCGCGGCGCAAATGGAACGTCACGTCGTTCACCGCCACGAGCCCATGGAAGCGCTTCGTGACGCCGCGCACGTCGAGGATGTGTTCGGAGCCGCTGCTCGTCGCCGGGGTGGCCATCGCGATCTACAGCCGGTGGGTCCTGACGTTCCCGGCGAAGTAGCGCCACCCGGTGCGGCGGAAATTCTCGACGAGATGCGCGATGCCGCGCGGCATGAACACGACGGCGATCACGATCACGATGCCGAAGAACATGCTCGCGAAGCTCGTGACTTTGGTGGCGAGCACCTCGGAGATGGTGGACAGCACGAACGCGCCGACGACGGGCCCGAGCACGCTGCCCGGGCCGCCGAACACGGCCATGATGATCATCTTCACGTTGAGAGACACGTCGAACACGCCGACGGGATCGATGAACGTGATGTAGTACGCGTAGATCCCGCCGGCGAGCCCGGTGAACGCGGCCGACAGCATGAACGCGAGCACCTTGTAGAGCGTCGTGTTGACGCCCATCACCGCAGCCCCCTCCTCGTTCTCGCGGATGGCGACGAGGCCGAGCCCGAAGCGGCTGCGCGACAGCCAGAATACCGTCAGCGTGACGAGCACGAGCAGCCCGAGTGCCAGCTCGTAGAACAGCACGTCGCTTTTGAGCAGCGGCAGCACGAGGCCGATGTTGCGTCCCGCGATCTCGAGGTTCGACACGATCGCCGTCATGATGAATGCGAGCCCGAGCGTCGCGATCGCGAAATAGTGGCCGCGCAGCCTCAGCACGGCGAGCCCGAGCAGCGCGGCGAAGACGACGGCAAGTGCGAGGCCGAGCAGCATGCCGACCCAGAACGGCAGGTTGAACTGCGTCATCGCGATGGCGACGCCGTACGCGCCGAGGCCGTAGAACACCGAGTTGCCGAACGACGCATAGCCGGTGTAGCCGCCGATGATGTTCCAGCCCTGCGCGAGCGTTGCGAGCAGCAGCACGCTGATGCCGAACTGCAGCATCACCGTGTTGCCGTACCAGGGCAGCGCGGCGAGCAGCGCGACGACGACGGCCGACACGACGATGCCGGCGGTGCTCTTCACACGGCTATCCTTGTGTCTTCGGTTTCAGACACGCTCATGCGGTCCGTCCGAGGAGCCCGCTCGGCCGCAGGATCAGCACCAGCAGCAGCACGCCGAAGCTCGCGACATCCCGATAGGTCGAGCCGAAATACAGCGCGGTCAGCGATTCGACGATGCCGAGGACGAGTCCGCCGACGATGACGCCCAGGGGATTGTCGAGCCCGCCGATGATCGCAATGGCGAACGACTTCGCCGTGAGCGGGCCGCCGATGTACGGGTTGATCTGCGACACCGTGCCGTAAAGCCCCCCGGTGACGCCTGCCAGCGCGGCGCCAAGACCGAACGTCAGCGCGTAGATGCGCTTCGGATCGACGCCATAGAGCCGCGCCGCGACGAGGTTCTGCGCCGACGCGCGAATGCCGCGCCCGATGCGCGTATGCAGCAGGAACAGCCACATCGCGATCGTGAGGCCGAGGGCGATCGCGAACACCAGCACCTGCACCGTCGGAATGGTGATGCCGGCAATGGCGAAGTTGGCACCGGCGTAGGTCGGGTTGATCGCGCGGAAGTCAGCGGAGAACCAGAGTTGCGCGAGGTAGGTGAGGATCACCTCGATGCCGAACGTGATCAGCAGCGTGTTGAACATCGGCCCGCGGATCACGAAGTTCAGGATGCCGCGCTCGATGGCGTAGCCGACGATGAAGAGCACGACCGCGGTGATCGGCAGCGTGACGAACGGATCGATGTGCCAGACGGTGAACAGGAAGTAGCTCGTGTAGGCGCCCAGCATGATCAGCGCGCCGTGCGAGAGGTTCACGATGTTCAGCACGCCCCAGACCAGGGCGAGCCCGAGCGCCATCAGCGCGTAGAGCCCGCCCAGGAGCACGCCGCTGACGAGAACCTGCGCGAGCAGTTCCAAGAGGTTCCCGGCGCGCGATAGACGGCGATGAAGGTTATGCCGCCGCTACCTCTTGTCCCACGGCGGCAACGGATACACGAGCTTGTTGATGAAATCCTTGCCGGCGAAGATCGGCACCACCTTGTCGTCCTGGATCTGGATCATGATCTGCGGCAGGCTGATCTGGCCCTTGTCGTTGAACGCGATGTGACCATAGACACTGTCGAAGCTGACCTTGGCCAGCGCATCGCGCACCTTCTGCGGATCGGTGCTGCCGGCATTCTGGATCGCATTGACGAACGCCTCGACCGCCGCGACGCCGGCGGCCGCATGATAATCGGGATCGTAGCCGAATTTCGCCTTCCACGCCTTCGCGAACGCCTCGGCATCGCCGAACCACTGATCCTTGAGCGACGTCGACGGCAGCCACGCCGTCATGCCGCTCGCGCCGTTGGCATCCTTGCCGAGCGCCTGGCGAAAGTCGGCGCTCGGAACGCCGACCGTGAACGAATAGAGCTTCGGGCTGACGCCGAGGCTTTTCGCCTGGCGGATGAAGTTCAGCACCTCGGTCTCGTGGCCCGCGACCAGCACGACGTCGGCGTTGCCGCTCTTGATGCGCGACAGCAGCACCGAGAAGTCGGACGCATTCGTGCTGTAGCGCTCGTCGAGCACGGTCGTGAGGCCGGCTTTCTTCAGGAGCTCGCGCGTGCCCTTGGCCACCGACACGTCGAACGAATCGTCGGCGTAAAGCAGCGCCACGGTCTTCGGCGCCGGGTTGAGCTTCGCCAGCGCGTCGATCGTGCTGCCGAAGTAGTCGCTGGCCGCCGGCAGCGTGCCGAAAATGTATTTGTAGCCGCGCGTATAGATTTCGTCGGATGCGCCGCCGCCCTGCACCATCGGCACCGAGCTCTTTTCGGCGATCGACGAATCGGCGAGCACGAAGTTGCTCGCGAACGGGCCGAGCAGGAAGTTGACCTTGTCCTGCGACAGGAGCTGCGAATACTGGCGCACGCTCAGGTTGACGTCGGACTGGTTGTCGAGCAGCTTCAACGCGATCTTCTGCTGCGTCGAGCCCACCTTCACGCCGCCGGCTGCGTTGATCTTCTCGATCGCGAAGTCGTACGCGTCCTTGTAATAGCGCCCGGTGTTCGCGACGGGCCCGGTCAGTTGCACCGAAGCGCCGAAGGTGACGGTCTGCGCGCCCGCCACGGCGGAGGCGGCGAAGGCCGCGACGAAGAACAGGAAACGAAGCATCATGACGTCCACCTTTTGTTCTTGACAGAAAACGGCGCGGCGTTCAAGCGAGCGTGTACGCCGTCTTCACCGTCGTGTAGAACTCGGCGGCGTAACGGCCCTGCTCGCGCGGTCCGTAACTCGATCCCTTGCGGCCGCCGAAGGGAACATGATAGTCGACCCCGGCGGTCGGCAGGTTGACCATCACCATGCCTGCATCGGCATTGCGCTTGAAATGCGCCGCATGCTTGAGGCTCGTCGTGCACACGCCGGCGCACAGGCCGAACGACGTATCGTTGGCGAGCGCAAGCGCTTCGTCGTAGTCGCGCGCACGGATCACGGCGGCGACCGGTCCGAAGATTTCCTCGCGCGCAATGCGCATGTCGTTCGCGACGTCGGTGAAAAGCGTGGGCGCCATATAGAAGCCCGGCGCGTCGCGGCCGAGGCGCTCGCCGCCGGCGACCAGCCGCGCGCCTTCCTGCCGCCCGATGTCGACATAGCGCAGATCCTGAGCGAGTTGCGACTCGTCGACCGCGGGTCCGATGTGCGTTCCCGGCTTTTGCGCGTCGTCGATCACGAGCGATTTCATCCGCTCGGTGAGCGCCTGGACGAACCGGTCGTGGATACCCGCCGTGACGATCAGCCGCGACGAGGCGGTGCACCGCTGGCCGGTCGAGAAGAACGCACCGTTCGCCGCGCATTCGACGGCCACCGCGAGGTCGGCGTCGTCGAGCACCACGAGCGGATTCTTGCCGCCCATCTCGAGCTGGAATTTCTTCATGCCGGCCACGCACTTGGCGGCGATCGCGCGTCCGGTGGCGACCGACCCGGTGAACGAGATCGCGGCGACGTCCTGGTGCGTGAGCAGCGCTTCACCGACGACCGACCCGCGGCCCATGACGAGGTTGAACACGCCGGCCGGAATGCCCGCGCCGGCAATGATCTTCGCCAACGCGTGCGCGGTGCCGGGGACAAGATCGGCCGGCTTGAATACGACGCAATTGCCATACGCGAGTGCGGGCGCGATCTTCCAGGCGGGAATGGCGATCGGAAAATTCCACGGCGTGATGAGACCGACGACGCCGAGCGGCTCGCGCGTGACTTCGATGTCGATGCCCGGACGCACCGATGCGATCTTCTCGCCCGCCTGGCGCAGGCACTCGCCGGCGAAGAACAGGAAGATCTGGCCGGCGCGCACCGTTTCGCCGACCGCCTCGGGAAGCGTCTTGCCTTCCTCGCGCGACAGGAGCCGGCCGAGCTCGTCCTTGTGCGCCAGGATGTCGTCGCCGATGCGCTTCAGGAGGTCGTGCCGCTGCTGAATGCCGCTTCGCGACCAGGCGGGAAACGCGTCCTTCGCGGCCGCGATCGCGCGCGCCGCGGCGCTCGCGTCGGCGCGTGCGAAAAGACCAACGACGTCGGCGGTATTGGACGGGTTGATGTCCTCGGCCGCCTGGGTGGCCTCGAGCCATTCGCCCGCGATGTAATTGCCTGCTGCTTCCATGTGCGCTCCCGTTCGACTGTTCGAAAATGCAATCGTGCGCTTCAGCGACCTTGCGCCGCGCGCCAGGCGGCGAAATCGTGCGCGGTCCGCTCGTCGGTGGCCGGGTAGAGACCGAGGATCGAGCGGCCGTTTTGCACCTGTTCGGTGACGAAGTCCTCGAACAGCGTCATTTCCACTGCCTCGTCGGCGATCTCGTCGGCGAGATGCGCGGGAACGATGACGACCCCTTCGGCGTCGCCGACGACCACGTCGCCGGGAAACACCGGTGCATCGCCGCAGCCGATCGGCACGTTGATGTCGACCGCCTGGTGGCGCGTGAGGTTCGTCGGCGCCGCGGGCCGCTGATGGTAGGCGGGGATCGAAAGGCGGGCGATGTCCGGGGAATCGCGAAAGCCGCCGTCGGTGACGACGCCCGCAACGCCGCGCTTCATGAGCCGCGTCACGAGGATCGAGCCGGCCGAAGCGGCGCGCGCGTCCTTGCGGCTGTCGATGACGAGCACCGCGCCGGCGGGGCACTCCTCGACGGCGCGCCGCTGCGGATGTGCGTGGTCGCGGAACACGCTGATCGGATTCAAATCCTCGCGCGCCGGGATGTAGCGCAGCGTGTACGCCTCGCCGACCATCGGCGCAGGATTCGCATTGAGCGGATGCACGTCCTGCACGAACTGGTTGCGCAGGCCGCGCTTGAACAGCGCCGTGGTGAGCGTGGCGGTGCTCACCGTGGCGAGCTTCGCACGCGTCGTTCCGGAAAGGGCCATGTCAGCCGGGAAGGGCCGCCCCGGCCGGCTGACCAGCGCCCTGGCGGGCAGCGAGTGCAGGCGACTTCATCTCAGTTCCCCGGCAGATCGGCGGTGATCGGCAGGTAGTAGTCGGTCCATGCCTTCGGCATCGTCTTCAGCGTGCCGACCTTGTGCAGGTGCGCAGCAAATTTCATCGTGCCTTGCGGCGCGGGCGTCCATTCCATCATGCCCGGCTGCTTCAGCATGTCGAGGATCTCGGCGGCCGGCATCTTGTCGTGCGTGACCTCGCGGTAGATCTCGACGGCGGCCGGCGTGTCCTTGTTGATGAAATCGATCGCGTCGAACGTCGCGGCCTTGATCGCCGCGACGATCTTCGGGTTCGCGTCGGCGAACTTCGTCGTCGTGAAGAACTGCGACTGCGTCAGCGGCCCACCGATGATGTCGGGCGAGGACAGCACGATGTGCGCGCCCTTCACGTTCTTGAGCTCATAGTACGAGTAGGGTGGCGCCGCGAAGTGGCTGGTGATCTCGCCCTGCGGATTGGCCATCATGATCGCGGCGTCCGGGTGTCCGAGCTGCACGGTGTTCGCATCGAGCTTCGTCGTCTGGTCGGCGCCGAACGTCTTCTCGCTCGCCATCTGCAGCAGGATCGCCTGCGTCGACACCTTGAGCGTCGGCACGGCGATGCGGTCGTTCGGTCCGTAATCCTTGAGCGTGTGGATGTTCGGATTGCGCGTGATCAGCGCGAGCGGCAGCGCCGAGTTGGCGACGATCCCCTTGACGCCGCCTTTCGTCCGATCCCACAACAGCAGCAGGTTGCCGACGCCGGTGTTGACGACGTCGACGTTACCCGACAGCAGCGCGTCGGTCTGGGCGCCCCCGCCCGAAAGCGACGCCCAGGTCACCTTCAGGTTCGGCACGCCGAGCTTCGCCGCCTCCTTCTCGATCAGCTGCTGCTTTTCCATCACGTGCGACGGCAGATACAGGATCCCGGGCTGGCGGGTGATGGAGATCTCGCTCTTCTGCTGCGCACCGGCGGCGAAGGACAGCGCGAGTAGAGCCACGGATGCGACGAGGGTCGAGACGAGCTTCGCAGAGCGGATCACAATGCCTCCGGTAATGCGATCCTTCGAAGAATCGCGTGACGGGGTACGAACCGAGCCGAGACTTCGGCCGGCGCAAAGGCGCACGGCGCGGCACCCGGCGGACGAGGTACGGCGCCGTCATTCTAGGCCATCGCGCAGCCGCCCGTGAGGCGGCATCGACGCGCATGTTTTTCGACGGCGCAGTCGCGCTCACGTGGACGGCGCAGCGGGAATCGTGAACGTGAACGTCGAGCCGGCGCCGGGCTCGCTCTCCACGCCGATGCAGCCGCCGTGGAGCTCGACAAACTTCCGAACCAGCGCAAGCCCGAGTCCCGTGCCCTCCACCCGCTTCGCGGCCGACCCAACCTGCCGAAACTCCTCGAACACGGCCTGCTGATCCTGCTTTGCGATTCCGACGCCGGTGTCGCTCACCGCGACGGCGACCATTCCGTCACGCGCCGCAATGCGAACGGCGACTCGCCCGCCGTCGGGCGTGAACTTGAGCGCGTTGGAAAGGAGGTTGAGCAGCACCTGCTTCACCTTGCGCTCGTCCGCGCGAACGTTCGGGATGGAAGCGTCGACGTCCTCGCGCGCAAGCTCGATTCCCTTGCGATTCGCTCGCTCGCGCATCAGGAGCAGTGCGCCGTCCACCACGCTCGCCAAATCGAACTCGGCGAGCTCGAGCTCCATGCGACCCGCCTCGACCTTCGACAGATCGAGAATGTCGTTGATGAGCGAGAGCAGATGCCGGCCGGACTCCATGATGTCCCGGACGTATTCCGCCTGTTTCGCGTTGAGCTCGCCGAACATGCCTTCGGCGAGGACTTCGGAGAAGCCGATCACGGCATTGAGCGGCGTGCGCAGCTCGTGCGACATGTTGGCGAGAAACTCGCTCTTGTGCCGGCTTGCCGCTTCGAGTTGCCGGCTCTTGTCGGCGATCTCATGGAACAGGCGGGCGTTCTGGATCGCGAGTACCGATTGCGTGGCCAGCGTCTGCACGAGGTTCACGACCGGCCGCGCGAGGAGTCCCGGCTCGCGCCGCCAGATGGCGAGCACGCCGACGATCCGCTCCTCGTAGAGCAGCGGCACCGCGAGCAGCGAGCGGTAGCCGTGCCGCTCGAAGATCGCTCGCACGCGCCTGACGTCGTAGCTACCCTCGGCGAGCACGTCGGCAACCTGGACCGGTGCGCGCAGCACCGCGGCCCGGCCGGCCGCGCCTTCGCCGAGCCGGATCGGATGCGCGCGCAGCACCTGCAACAGGTCGTCCTCGACGCAGAATGTGCCGCGAATCCAGCTGAAGCACGCGCTGGCCTCGTCGTATTCGTAGAGCACGCCGCCATCCGCGCCGGCGAGATGCGCGGCTCGGGCGACGATCGTATCGAGGACGGTGTCGAGATCGAGGCTCGAGCTCACGGCGCGCGCAACCTCGCTCAACACGTGCAGCTCCTCGAGCGAGCGCGCGAGCTCGCGGGTACGCGCCTCGACCTTGTGTTCGAGCGTCGCGCGCGCGCCGGCGAGCTCGGCCGCCGAGTGATTCAGCTCGTTGCCGAGCGCTTCCAGTTCGTCGCCGGTGGCAATGTCGACGCGATGGTCGAGATCGCCGGCACCGATGCGCGCGGCGCCAGCCTGCAGCGTGCGAATCGGCGCAACCATCCGGCGCGCGAGGAAGCCGCTCGCGAGCACGGCCAGCGCGAGACCGAGCACGAAGATCGCGAGGCTGCGCATGATTGGCTCGCGCAGCGCCGCGTAAGCGTCGGCGGCCGGACGCTCGACGAAAACGAGCCAGCCGAGCGGCGCGATCACTGCGTGCGCCGCCAGCACGCGGCCACCGCCCACGCCGTCGGCGAACATCGCAGACGCCGACGCCTGCGGTCCGCCCGAAACGTGCGCACGCGCGCTCTCGACCTGCGCGAGACGCGACAGGTCGCGTCGCTCGCGCAACGTGCGCGCGTCGGGATGGGCGATGAGCCGGTCGCGCGCATCGACGACGTAGGTATAGCCGCCGGCGCCGACCGCGAGCCGGGAGACGATGCGCTGCAGCGTGCGCAGGCCCACCTCGGCCGCGGTCACTTCGACGGCGTAGGTTCCGACCGGCATCGCAAGGACCACGTACGGCTCCGCGTCGTCGCGCAGGCGGACCGCACTCCAGTAGATCGCCCCCTTGCGGGCTGCGACGAACTCCGGCGCCGCCGAGAAGTCGACGCCGCTATCCACGACGTCGGGATGCAGGCGCGACACGCGAATCACCTCGCGACCCGACACGTCGAGATGCCGCAGGTCGCTGATCGCGGGCACGCGGCGCAGGACGCGGAGAAAATCGAGCTCGCGCTGCTCGGCGATCGACGCGGCCAGCCCTTCGCGGAAGCCCAGCGCCGCGGCGCCGAGCGGACCCGCCGAAGGATCGTCGGATGCGCTGCGCGTGGTGTCGCGAACCTGTTCCTGCACCTCGTTCAGGAACTGCTCGATGCGCAAGGCCGCCGCCGTTGCATGGACCTGCTCGACCTCGACGATCGCGCGCTGCGCCTGCCCGTAGGAGAAATAGAGCTCCGCGAGGCCCGACAGCATCAGCGTCCCGCCCACGAGCACGCTCAGCACGCGCACGTACTTGCGCAGCAGCGGGCTGCGGATCTGCTCGAGCATCAGCGTCGAAAGGCGTCCGCGCGAAGCAGGATCCGGCGCGGGACCGTGAGCCCCAGCAGATCGGCAGTCTTCAGGTTGACCGCGAGATCGATCCGTTCGGCGCCTTCGACCGGCAGATCACCGGGCTTCGTGCCGGCGAGGACTCGGGATATCAGCGACGCAGCCTGCACGCCTTCGGCGTACGCGTCGGGCCCGTACGAGACGAGACCGCCGTGGCCGACCCATAACGCGGTTCCGAAGATCGCCGGCACGCGCAGCGCGAGCGACCGCTCGAGCACGGCGACCGGGATTCGCAGCCGCGAGTCGTCCGCCGCGAAGAGCGCGTCGCCCGGCCGGAGCTCCGCAAATATCGGCGTCAGCCCGGCGTCATCGTCGACGCCGCGGATCACGACCTCTAAGCCGAGCGCAGGCGCGGCGTCGACCGCGTTGCGCGCCATCGACGCGGCGACCGGATCGCTGCGTTCGTGGACGACGAAGATGCGACGCACGGCGGGCGCGAGCGAATGCAGCACCTGCAGGCGCTTCGCCGTGAGCTCCGATCGCAGGCTCGAGATGCCGGTGACGTTGCCGCCCGGGCGGGTTCGGTCAGCAAGAATCCCGGCCGCGACCGGATCGCCCACCGACGTGAACACGATCGGAACGTCCCGCGTGGCGCGGCTCGCGGCAAGCGCGGCCGCCTGCTCGGTTGCAACGATCAGATCGACGCCACCTTCGACGAGTGCCGCCGCGGCGGCCGGCAGCGCATCCGGCCGCCCCTGGGTGAATCGGATCTCGAACGTGACGTCTCGCCCCTCTTCGAGCCCGAGATCCTTGAGGCCCGCCTTCACGCCTTCGACCGTCGGATGCACAGCGGACCATGTCTCGTTCAGGAAGCCGATACGATGAGGCCGTCGCGCGTCCCCCGCACTTGCGACGAGCGTCGCGAAACACAGGATCAGCACGGCTGCGTACGCGCCCACGCAACCGCCCGGTCAGCCCTTGAGGAAGTGGTGATATGCACCCTGCGCAACGTGGTCCCATGGGCCGATCTGCTGCGAAAGCTTCTCGAACGACGCGTGCACCTTGCGCGCCATCGGACTCTGCGTCGACTGCTCGCGAACGACGTCGACGGCGAGCTTCCGCAGATCGCGCAACACCGGCGCGGGGAACTCGACCAGCTCGACCCTGCTCGCAAACTGCGTTTGCAGCCGCAGCACGGCCGCCAGGTTCTTCGCGTGATAGTCCATGAAGCCGTACACCTGGACCGCGGTCGTGGCGAAATCGAGGATACGGCGCAAGTCGACCGGCAGCGCGTCGTACGCCTTGCGATTGAAGACGAACTCGCCGACGGTACCGGGCTCGTGCCACCCCGGATAGTAGTAATAGCGCGCGGTGTTCTGCAGGCCGAGCGCGAGGTCGTCGTGGGGGCCGACCCATTCCGCCGCGTCGATCACGCCCCGTTCGAGGGCGGCATAGATTTCGGCGGCCGGCGTCAGCACCGCCGTTCCCCCGGCGCGGGCGAGCACCCTGCCGCCGAGGCCGGTGCCCATGCGCATCTTCATGCCCTTG
>Ga0207657_10001237_pt1 | contig 27309 bp, 24 predicted proteins | sample KBSC33metaG_FD_184316 | JGI IMG/M metagenome (GOLD analysis project Ga0207657, IMG submission 184316) | Corn rhizosphere microbial communities from Kellogg Biological Station, Michigan, USA - KBS C3-3 metaG (SPAdes) (version 2) | ecosystem: Host-associated > Plants > Roots > Rhizosphere > Soil ... | reverse complement strand
GAGGTACGACGCGACGTCGCCGGCGACGTGGAGTCGCGGCGCGCTTTCCGGCATGGGGGTCACGAAGCGGCTCGCCGGCGGCGCGTACGGCTCGAGGCGTTCGGCCTCGGCACCCACGTCGGACGCGCGGGAGGAGACCGGCTCGGGATGCACGGACGGCGGCACGAGCTCGACGACCTCCGCGACCTGCTCGACGCCCGTGGGCTCCTCCTCCGCAGGCTCCGGCTCCGGGTCGGGCACGGCGGTCACGGCGGGCTGCGTCGGCTCGGGACCCGCGACTTCGAAGTCGTAGACGTGTTCGACGGTGGCGTCGAGCTCCGCACCGGCGCGGGAGACCAGGGTCGGTTCGGTGTCGAGCGGAAGCTGCGCTGGAGCGGCGGCCGTCGGCTCGGGGGCGGGCGCTGCGTCTGCAGGCGGCGGGGCGTCGTCGGTCTCACCCTGTGTACGTTGCGCCGCCTCCGTCGCGCGGAACAGCTCCGCGAGCGGTCCTTCACGCATGCTTGCGCGCTTGCGCGCCATCCTCGGCCTCCTTCGCCGCGACGATCTCACGCGCCAGCTCGCGGTAGGCCTCCGCGGCGGCGCCGGATGGGTCGTACTTGAGGACGGAGCTGCCCTTGACCGGCGCCTCCGCGTAACGAACGGTCTTGCGAATCCTGGTGCGGTACACCAGCTCGCCGAAGTTCTCCTCGAGGATCTCGATCGCCTCGCGCGAGTGGAGTGTGCGGCCGTCGAACATCGTGGCGACGATTCCCTCGACACCGACGTGAGGGTTGAGGTTCTCCCGCACCATCGCGAGCGTGTTCTCGAGCTGGACGAGCCCGCGCAGCGAGAGGTACTCGCACTGCACCGGGACGATCACCCCGGTGGCGGCGACGAACGCGTTGATCGTCAGCAGCCCGAGCGACGGTGGCGTGTCGACGAGCACGTAGTCGTAGGACGCGCGCACCTCGGCGAGCGCCTTCTCGAGCGCGCGCTCGCGGCCAATCATTGCGCTCAACGCGAGCTCGGCGCCTGCGAGATCGATGGACGCGACTGCGAGGTCGACCTCGCGCTGCTCGATGATCTCCGAGATCGGAATCCTGTGGACGAGCACGTCGAACATCGAGCGTTCGATCACGTCGGGATTGAGACCCTGGCTCATCGTCAGGTTGCCCTGTGGGTCGAGATCGATGATCAGGACTCGATGGCCCATCTCACGCAGGGCGACGCCCAGGTTGAGCGTCGTCGTGGTCTTCGCGACGCCGCCCTTTTGATTGGCGAGCACCATGATGCGCGTCGCAGTGCCCTGCGCCGTCGGCGCGGCCTCGTCCCGCTGGATCGAGGGCGACGCGACCGGCACCACCTCAGCCGGCTCCGGCTCGTGGGCCGGCTCGCTCACCACGGGCGGCTCCACGAGGGCCTCCTCGGGCGATGTTTCGGGTGTGGTGTCGTCCACGGGCGCGACCGCGGGCTGTGCCCCGCCAGACCGGGGCAAGAGTCGAATGAGTCCCATGACCACGCCTCGTTCACCGCGGTCCACCCGACTCCTTCACGCGACTCTCAATCCTCCCCGTCCCAGTAGTCGAGCACCTCCAGTCGGCCGATCAGCCCGACCCCACGGAAGCTCACCTTGCCAGACCGAGGATAGAACGTCACGTCGCGTGTGTCCCGCGTGCCGTAGGCAAGCACCTGCATCCCGTCGTCGCCGGCGCGGAAGGTGTGCGGCCGCCCCGTTCCGGCCGGACGCGCCACGACGCTCCCCCGCCTCACGGCGTGCGTCTCGTGGCCACCGCCGAAACGGCGATTTGGCCAGAGCTCGAGGCTTCCCGCCCCGTCGAGGACGATGAAGATCTCCTCCTCGGCGCTGTGGCAGTGCGGCGGGTTGACGAGCTTCTCTGGCGCAATGTCGAAAAGCTGCAGGCCGGTCTTCTCCGAGCCCGCGGCACGGCCCAGGTCGCGGACTGCACGCGCGACCGTCTCGCCTTCGCGCACCCTTGGCTCGATGTCGCCAACGTTGACGATCCGCGCCGGCCGCTCGGACAGCTGGCCGACCTCCGGCGGGCCGACCGCGATCTCCCGTGCCCAGGGGTGGTCGTCGGGGCTCCCCTCGAGCACCCACGTCGGGCCGAGCCACGACACCCCGGCGCGCGGGAGGAGCGTGTTCGCCGCGTAGTGCCGCTCGCCGAAGGCGAGGACGACAAGCCCATTCGGCCCCGCTTGGAGGGTATGGGCGTGCTCGAGCGCGAGGTGCACGAGACAGTCCCCCGGCCCGACTGCGTACGCCGCCTCGTCGGAGCCGTCGACCTGAACGGAAACGCCCGATCCGTCGAGGACGAAGAAGATCTCCTCCTCCGAGCCCTCTAGATGAAGCGGTGTCGACCACTTCCCTGGATCGATCCGGATCCGCTTCACCCCGACCGACTCCGAGGTCCCGCCCGTGAGCGACTGCCAGTGACCCGAGATATGGCCCGAGCCTCGGTGGACGGCGTCGACGTCGTCCCAGTGTGAGATCACGCCCTGATCATGTCACGCGCCAACGCCTGCCGAAGCCGCGCCACGGCGTCGTCGCCCGCATCACCTCCTTCCACCCGGACCCATGCCTCCGCCTCCCGCAGGAGGGCCCGGAGCTCCCCAAGCAGCTCGACCGGGCCCGCGTTCGCCCGTCGCATGGACTCGATCCGCTCGAACCGCTCGAGGACGCTCCGTGCTTCCTCCATGCCGGTGACGCTAGACCTCAGCCTGTCACGGGTGTGTGCCGACTTCGCGCCGTCTCGGTGACGGTTTCTCCACAGTGGCCGAAGGATGCGTTGCGCGGCGCTACGAGGCGACGCGGAGCCGCGCCGGCCCGCCGAGCCCGAGCAGCATCCGATCGAGCCGCGCAACGACGGCGGGCCGGTCGCCGTCGCGGAGCACCTCGACGAGAGCCCGTCGCACCGCATCCGCGGCGGGGGGAGCAGCCTCGCCGCCGTCCGCGAGAGCGGCCAGCTCGAGGTGTAGGGGCTCACGCCGCTCCGGCTCGGTCTCGAGCAGCACCGCCGCTCGGAGCGGCCAGGTCGTCCCCAGCAAGGCGCCCAGCGCAGCACGCAGCTGCTCGGAGCGGAACGGCTCGTGCTGGAACAGCGAGAGCTCCCAGCGGTCGAGCGCCTCGGCGAGGTTCGTGTCCGCATCGGCGAGCCCGAGCCGGACGAGGACCTCGGCGGCGAGCGGCGCGCGGAACTCGTCCAACCTCGTCGCCTCGCCCGGCGGCTGCGTCGCCGCGATAGGCAACACCGGACGGATGCCGTACGGCCGTCCGTCGAGCGTCTCGAATAGCACCGGTCCTGCAGCAAGGGGAGCGGCCGTCGCGAGTCGGATCGCAGAGACCGCGTCTGCGATCTCCGCTGGCGCGTCGGGGACGTCCTCGCCGGCGCCAAGCGCCGCGCGCAGCTCCACGACGCAGTAGCGGTCGGCCTCACGGCCGAAGCCCTGAGGAAGGAGTCCCGTCGCCTCCGGCCAGTGCCGTGCGAGCTCACCGTCCGCGACGGCCCGGATGCGAAGCGACGCACCGAGCTCGCGCTGGACGCCGGTCGAGATCCCGACGAGCGGCGCGACGGCAGCGTACGCGCGGCGTTCGCCAAACAGCGAGCGTTCGAGCTCGGCGTACGCGCGCTCGAACGACTCGTCGTCCCAGTCGAAACCGCCGCACGCCTCGGCGACGCGGATCAGGAGGTCGACGAGGACAGTCCGGAAGAGCGCGTCGTCCTCGGAAGGGTCACGCCCGGCGTGCGCCCGCGCGTAGATGGCAGCAGCGGGCTCGCGCGCGAGCTCCTCCAGCGCAATGACGGCATCCTCGCGGCCGCGCAAGCGTGCCGCCCGAGCCTCGACGAAGTCGCGCACCAGCGGCCGATACTCGTAGAGAGCAGGACCAGTCTTGCCCTCGTGCTCCTCGAACGCGAACGGCAGCGACTCGCCTGCGTCGTCGAGCTCACGTAGGAGATAGGCGAACGCGCCGAGCGTGAACGCCCGGAGTGCGTGGTGGAGCTGCGGCGAGCGGGGAGCCACGAGGACACCTACTCGGCCGGAACGCCGATCCCTGCCCGGCAGGCGTTCAGGGACCACGCTGGCACGACGCGCACCAGTACGCCGTGCGATTCGCGTCGCCGAGCCCGCGGGAGCGAACCCGAGCGCCGCAGCGCGGGCACGGACGTCCGGCCCGGCGGTAGACCGCCCTCGCCGAGCGCGTGCCGCTCACCGATGCGAGCATCGCCGCGCGCGCCCACCCGAGCCCGGCGGCGAGCTCCTCGTCCGTCGCCTGGCCGAGCGGCAGCCAGGGCGACAGCCGCGCGTGCCAGAGCAGCTCGGCGAGCCAGACATTCCCGATGCCCGAGACCACATGCTGGTCGACGAGAGCGTCACCGAGCAGGCGACGTGGGTCCGCGCGCCTGAGCCGCGTCACGACGTCCTCGACCCGCGTGGTCTCGGCGAGCAGATCGGGCCCGAGCCGGGCGGCGCGGCCATCGTCGAGCGTCAGCACAGGCCCGTTCCACTGCGTCGCCTCGTACCCCGGCGTCGACAGGACGAGCCACGGCGAGCCGCTCCACGGCCGCTCGTTTCGGGCGCGGACGCGCCAGCGGCCGTTCATGCGCAGGTGGCTGCGCACCGTGACGCCGCCCTCGAACCGAAGCAGCACGTGCTTCCCGACCGCCTCGACCGACTCGAGGACGCGGCCGTCGATCGCGCGCGCGACGCCGGTCGCAACGCCTCGCGGGTTCGGCGACGTCGCTTCGACGCGCTGTCCGACGAGCACCTGGAGCCGGTTGGCAACGCGATGGAGCGCGTCACCCTCGGGCATCTGTCACGCCCACCACCCGCCCTCGGCCAGAAGCCGCTCGGCCTCGCGCTCACCGAAGAGGTGGTGCAGGTGCGGCGCGAGCCAGTCGTTGGAGGTTCCGGACCAGTCGCGCATGCTTTTCCAGAACTCGAGAAACGCGGTGACCTGCCCGTCGCCGAACGCGTGCCCCGACGCGAGCGGGAGCGCCGTGCCTGCTTCCGTGAGTGCGTCGACGACGTCGCCCAGGGGCGACCCTTCCTCGGGCCATTCCGGCTCCCGTGACCCCATGAGGAAGTTCTGCGTCGGCAGCTCGGTCGGAGGGAAGCGTGCCGCGATCGTCCGCACGAATTCAGGCGGCCCGCCGAGGACGGCGTGGTCCTCGGGGGAGATGATCATCCCCCAGGTTCCCGACGGAGAGAACATCGCGGTCTCGACGAACACGTCGACGACGTCGTAGAGGCCCTCGACGTCGACAGAGAACTCCCAGAACTCCGAGTCTGAGTACAAGACTTCCAGGAAGATCGTCTCGTCGCCAACCGCGTGCGCGGCCTCTCCAAGTGCGCCCACCTGCCCGGGCTCGAGCTCGAGCGAAACCGGAAAGAGCAGGGCCCGCTCGCGAATACCGTCCGTGAATGGTGCGCCGAACGGATCGAGCTCCGCGAAGATGCGCTCCCGCGCTGGCACGACTCGCCGCTCGCACTCCTCCGGCGTCAGCGCCCGCGTCTCCATGAGCGCAGGTTAGAGCCGGCGGCCCGACCCGCGGTTGGCGTCGCTGCGCACGAAGCGCGTTAGCCGCGCACCCGGGCGAGCCGGGCCATCCCGCTCTCGTCCAGAAGCGTGGTCTTCCCGCGGGAGAGGCTGACGAAGCCCCGATCCTCGGCCTCGCGGAGCACCCGGTTGACCGTCGCTCGTGACGCGCCGGCGAGCGCGGCAATCTCTTCCTGGATCAATGGGATGGTGACGGGAGGGGTGCCCCCGTAGACGCGTCCCAGCTCGAGCACGCGCCGTGCGACGCGCGTCTCCGCGTCCACTGTGTACGCCTCGACCAGCCGCTCCGAGAGGAGCGCCACGTGCTCCGCGAGCATGCGGACGAGCACCTCACCCACCGTTGCATGGTCACGCGCCAGGCGCCGGAGCTCGGAGCCGCGCAGAACGAGTGTCTCGCCGGGCTCGAGCGCACTCACCGTCGCGCTCCGCTCGGCGCCGGTGACGACCGCAATCTCGCCGAACGTCTCCCCCGGGCCGCGGATCGCGAGCGCCACGACGTCCCCGTGCGTCGTCGTGATCCGGATGTCGAAGCGCCCCTTGACGACGAGGTGCACCGCGTCGGCGGGGTCACGGTGGTGGAAGACGACCTCGCCGCGCCGATAGGTGCTGCGTCGCGCGAGCGAGAGCACGGCGCGCACGTCCTCGCCCGCTATGCCCTCGAAGAGCCGCCATTCCATGGTGTGTGACAAGCGTTACACACCGGGTGTCGCAGCGGAGCGCGACGGCAGGCTGCCCGACTCCTAGTCTCGGCGCATGGTCGAACGGTCGAGGAGGACGAAGGACATGAACGAGATCACCAAGACACGGATGCTGTTGACGACCGCGGCGCTCGCTGCCGTCGCAGCGCTGTTCGCCGGCGGGGCGAACGCCAGGCTCATGGACGTCGACGGCGGGACGGCCGCGGGCGCCACCACCGTCCCGTCCGCGCAGTCGCAGACGATCCCGTACCTGAGCCAAGGGATCGGCGTGGACGCGTCCCTGTGGAACGGTCAGCCGAAGCTGTCCGGCGTCCACGCGGCACTCCAGCGCAATCGGTCGGAGTCGACGTCCGTCGTCGCTCCTCTCACGATCCCGTACCTCAGCCATGGCACCGGAGTCGACGCGGGCCAGTTCGGCGGCCGTGCGTCGATCGGGCTTACCGGCGACTCACCGCTGACGCGGGTCTCGGCGCCCGAGCCCGAGGGCCTCACCGGCGACTCCGCCGCCACCCGCTATCCGCGCACGGTCGCCACGACGGCGACGTCCGGCGGCAACGACGTCGACTGGACGTCCTTCGGGGCCGGAGCCGGCGCGGTGGCACTGCTCGCCGCAGCGATCGCGGGCGTCTTCCTGACGACGCGGCGCCGCGGCGGGGTTGCACTCCCGTAGACCGTCCGACACGGGAACCGGAGCGGGGCGATTTCGGGGGGATCGCCCCGTTTCGCTGGACCGATGCCGATCGACCGCATGGACGCGAGCGGCCGCACATGGCGGGCACGAAGTTGACACGAAGTTGGCACGAAGCCGTGACGAACGTTGCCGCTTCAGACGATAGAATTGAAAGTGGGTGGTGGGTTGGGGTGCCCCGGCGGCGGGCGCAAAGAGCGACTATCGAGTTTTCCTCTTCGCCGCCCCGCCAATCGCCGCACGAGCCGAATCACGGCCGTAACACCGCCCGCCGAGGCCCCGCGAGGAAGCCGGCCTCGACCAGGAGCGGCAGGACATCGCTCTCGACGACCGACAGTCCGTCGAAGCGCTCGACCGACAGCCGCCGCCCCCGATCGGCCCGCACCCACTCGACGAGCGCAGCGAGCGCCGGGCGAAGCCACTCGGGGTCGGGGTCGCGCAGCGGTAGCAGCGAGCGGCCGCCGCGCTCGACGTAGAGCGCCGCCTCGCCACACAGCAGCACGACGTGGGCTCCGGCCACACGCGCGGCACGGGCGGCCGCGCGTCTCGGCCATGGGAGCACGCCGCCGTATGGCTGCGCCGGCTCGGCGGCGGCGAGCACGAGCGCATCCTCGTCCCCGGCGTCGCGCAGCTCGCGGAGCCGCTCGACGGCGCCGGGGAGCGCGAACTGCGCTCCGCCGAGCCCCTCGACGAAGTAGCCGCGCCGGCAGGCGCCGACGTTCTCGAGCGCGCGAAGCTCCCCGTAGACGGCCCCGTACCCGCCGGGAATCCCCTCGGCGCGCACGCCGTCGCGGGTGACGATCCCCTGCCGCTCGAGCAGGAGCTCCGCGAGCGCCCGCCGGTCGCCGGCAAGCGACACAGTGTCACCTGCGAACAGCCGCCCGGACAGGGACCAGCGGCCTGCGGTCGCCACGTCGCCGGAGACCCGGGAACGCGAGAAGCGACGCGGGCGCCGCTCGGTGGCAGGCATTCCGTAGCGGCGCTTCGCGCGGAGCGGAGCCCAGGCGTCGTTCGTCACCTCGCCGTTCCAGACCAGCTCCCAGAGCACCGGCAGCACGTCGGCGACCTCGCTGCCGACCGCCGCGACGAGGTCGGGCCAGAACTCAGCGCTCTGCGCGAGCACGCCGCGGATCGAGTCGTGCACCGGCCCCGCGAGGGGTTCGCCCGTCCCGGGCGGCCCGAGCACGGCAGCATCCTCCCGGTAGTACAGCGCGACCCGGTCGAGGCCGGCGCCGACCCACACGACGTCCCCGGAGGCGCAGAGCTGGTCGAGCGAGGCGGGCTGGTAGCCGGGCACTCTCCGAGGCAGGATCTCCGACTCCCAGAGCGCGACCGGGAGCGCGAGCCCCTGCAGCGGCACGAGCGCCTCGCGCAGCGTCGCCCTGCGGTCGATCCCGTGCCAGGAGGGCAGGAACCGCCCGAGCGCCGCCTGCTCGGCCGGCTCGACCTGCCGTCGCAGCACGGCGAGCGACGCACGTCGAATCCGCCGCAGGACGTCCGGGTCACACCACTCGCGCTCGACGCCGCCGGGCCGGAGCTCGCCGCGGACGAGGAGGTCGCGCGCCTCGAGCACGGCGAGCAGCCCCTCGACCACCCCCGGCTCGAGCGCGAAGCGAGACGCGGCGTCCCGCGTCGTGAACGGCCCGCGCGAGCGCGCGTACCGCAGAAGGATCCGATCCATGGGATCGTCGACGGGCTCGAGGAACGACTCCGGGAGCCCGCCGGGCGGCATCACGCCGAACGCGTCGCGATAGAGCCCTGCGTCCTCGGCCGCGATCACGACGTCCACGGCGCCGATCCGGGCACGGAATGCACGGCGCTCGCGGACGAGCGTCTCCGCGAATCCGGCATCGAGCTCGCCGCCGCGCAGGTCGCCGGCGCGCCGGAGCAGGTCGTGCAGCTCGTCGGCGTTCCGCGGGACGGGGAGCAGTGAGCCCTCCACCTCGGCCAACGCGCCCGGGTCGATCAGGTCTCGGAGCTCCTCCTGGCCGAGCAGCTCCCGGAGCAGCTCCCGGTCGAGCGACAGCGCCTGAGCGCGGCGCTCCGCGGCTGGGGTGTCGTCCTCGTACATGTAGGTGGCGACGTAGTCGAAGAGCAGCGACGCGGCCATCGGCGACGCCGACGCCGTCTCGATCTCGACGAGGTCGAGCTCCCGCGTCTGCAGGCCGCGGAGGATCCCGCGCAGCGCCGGTAGGTCGAAGACGTCCTGGAGGCATTCGCGGTAGGTCTCGAGGACGATCGGAAAGGAGCTGTACTTGCGCGCCACCTCGAGGAGGCTCTGCGCTTTGAGCCGCTGCTGCCAGAGCGGCGTGCGCTGGCCCGGTCTCCGGCGGGGAATCAGGAGCGCGCGCCCGGCGTTCTCGCGGAACCGCGCGCCGAAGAGCGCCGTCGAGCCGACCTCCTGGACGACCAGATCCTCGAGCTCCTGCGGCTCGACGAGCAAATCGGCGAGCGAGGGCGGCGCGTCGGCGTCCGGGAAGTGGAGCGCGATCCCGTCGTCGGACCAGAGCGACTGCACCTCCGCACCGAGCGAGTCGCGCAGCCGCGCCGCCAGCGCCATCGCCCACGGCGCGTGCACCCGCCCACCGAACGGCGTCAGGACGCAGACCCGCCAGTCGCCGATCTCGTCACGGAAGCGCTCCACGACGACCGTCCTGTCTGTCGGCAACGCGGAGCAGCGTTCCTGCTCCCGCAGGAACGCTAGAAGGTTCCTGCTCGCGAGCGCGTCGAGGTGGTATTCGGTTTGCAGTCGTCTAGTTGCACTCTCGTCAGAGAGTGCAACCAGCTCGCGTGAGGCCTCACCAATCCTCTGCCCGAGCTCGTACGGCCGCCCCACCCCCTCGCCCTTCCAGAACGGCACCGCACCCGGCACGCCCGGCGCCGGCGAGACGAGCACTTGGTCGCGCGTGATCTCCTCGATGCGCCAGGTCGAGGCCCCGAGCATGAAGGTCTGGCCCTCGCGCGCCTCGTAGACCATCTCCTCGTCGAGCTCGCCGACGCGGCCGCCGCCGCCGACCTGGAAGACGCCGAAGAGGCCGCGGTCGGGGATCGTGCCCGCATTCGTCACGGCGAGCCTGCGCGCCCCGGTGCGACCGCGGATCACGCCGCCGGTGCGGTCCCAGACGATGCGCGGCCGGAGCTCCGCGAACTCGTCGGACGGATACCGCCCGGCAAGCATGTCGAGGACGTTCTCGAGTTGCTCGCGCGCCAGCTCCGCGAACGGGTAGGCGCCGCGAACGAGCCGGTGCAGGTCGTCGACCGCGATCTCCTCCTCGGCGCAGATCGCGACGATCTGCTGGGCGAGCACGTCGAGCGGGTTCCGCGGGATCGCGGTCTCCTCGATGGCGCCCTCCCGCATCGCCTTCGCGACGACGGCACACTCGAGCAGGTCGGCGCGGAACTTCGGGAAGATCCGACCCTTCGACGTCGCGCCGAGCTCGTGGCCGGCCCGGCCCACCCGCTGGAGGCCGCGCGCCACCGACTTCGGGCTCTCCACCTGGATGACGAGGTCGACGGCGCCCATGTCGATCCCGAGCTCGAGGCTCGACGTGGCGACGAGGCAGGGGATCCGCCCCGCCTTCAGGTCCTCCTCGATCAGCACCCGCTGCTCGCGCGCGAGCGAGCCGTGGTGGGCGCGAGCCACCTCCCGCTGCTCGTGGGCAACGCCGCCTTCGGCCTCCGACTCGGCAAGCTCGTTGATCCGCAGCGCGAGCCGCTCGGCGAGACGGCGGTTGTTGACGAACACGATCGTCGAGCGGTGCGCGCGGACGAGCTGGAGCAGCGCCGGGTAGATGGAGGGCCAGATCGAGCGGGCGGTCGCCTCGTAGCCCGAGTCCATCTCCACGCCGTCCTGCACGACGGGCTGGGACAGCGGCCGGGACGAGGCGCCGAGCTCGCGCATGTCCTCGACCGGGACGACGACCTCCAGGTCGAGCTTCTTGCTCTGCCCCGCATCGACGAGCGCGATCTCGCGGTCCGGCCCCGCCACCCAGCGGCCGATCTCGGCGAGCGGGCGCTGCGTCGCCGACAGGCCGATCCGCTGGAACGGCTGCGCGGCGACGCGCTCGAGGCGCTCGAGCGAGAGGGAGAGATGGGCGCCGCGCTTGGTGCCGGCGACGGCGTGGACCTCGTCGAGGATCACCGTCTCGACGGTCTTCAGGAGATCGCGGCCGCGCGAGGTCAGCAGGAGGTAGAGCGACTCGGGCGTCGTGATCAGGATGTCGGGTGGCGTCCGCAGCATCCGCTCGCGGTCGCGCTGCGGCGTGTCGCCCGTTCGCACGGCCACCGAGAGCGCCGAGCCGATCCCCGCGAGCGGCCCGCGGAGGTTCCGCTCGATGTCGTAGTTGAGCGCCTTCAGCGGAGAGACGTAGAGCAGCCGCATCCCCTCGCCGGGCGTGTCGTTCAGCCGATCGAGGCCGAGGAGAAACGCGGCGAGCGTCTTGCCCGAGCCGGTCGGCGCCTGGACGAGGACGTGCCCTCCGCCCGCGATCGCAGGCCAGGCGAGCTCCTGCGCGGGCGTCGGTGCCCCGAACGCGCGCTCGAACCAGGCTCTCGTCCGCGGTGAGAGCGTGTCGAGCGGATCCACCTACCGAGCGTAGCCCTCGGGGCTCGGCGCGTGACTACGGCTCGCCGTACGTCCAGGGATCGAGGTACGGGACGCCGATCCGCTCGAACGGCGTCGTGTCACGGGTGACGACCGTCAACCCGTTGACGAGCGCCGTGGCTGCGAGCAGGCCGTCGACCGGGGGGAGGGGATCGGTGGCGTCCAACCGACCCCAGGCATGCGCGATCACCTCGTCGATGGCGAGGATCCGATCAGCGAACCCTCCCTCGAGCGATGCCAGCCAGCGCTCGAGTGACTCGGCCTGGGTCGGATCGCGCGGCCGCAATCGCTCGACGCCGCGGCGAATCTCGCCGAGGACGAGGACGCTGAGATACATGGCTTCGGCTGCGCTGCTCTCGACCCACGCCCGCACCCCGCCATGAGGGCGTGGCCGGCGCAGCTCCGAGACGACGTTCGTGTCGAGGAGGTAGGTCACCACAAATCGATTTCGCGCGGCGGATCCTTGGACCGCTCGATCTCGAGGTCGTCACCCTTGGGGATGCTGAGGAGGAACTCCTTGAAGTTCATCGGCTCGCCGCGCAGTCGGCGGTACTCGGCGATGTCGAGCACGACCACCGTCTCGCGACCGTGCTTCGTGACGATCTGTGGGCCTTCGTTCACGGCGCGCTCGACGAGCTCGCTGAAGCGCTGCTTCGCCGTTTGCACCTGCCAGGGCATGAGGACAGTCTAGCGGATCTATCTAGACTGTCTAGACATAAGTCGAAGTGTGTTCTGGCCCCATATGCTGCGCCGGTGCGATTCGACGTGGCGGTCGTCGGGGGCGGCACGGCCGGGTGCGTCGTCGCGGCGCGCCTCTCGGAGGACACAGGCCGTCGCGTCTGCCTGATCGAGGCGGGGCCCGACTACGGCGCCCGAGCCTCCGGCGGTTGGCCCGGCGAACTGCTCGACCCGCGCACGTTCTGCTTCACGCACGACTGGGGCTCGGGTGGTGAGGACGACCGCTCGCTCGGCGCGCGCGTGATCGGCGGCTGTTCCGCCCACAACGCGTGCATGGCCGTCGTCGGGACGCCCGCTGACTACGACGAATGGGGCGAGGCGTGGCGATACGAGTCCTTCGCGCCCTATCTCGCCCGCGCGAGAGGGACGCTCCGCGTCGTCGCCGCCAACACGGCCGAGCCCGCGCCGTTGCACGTCGCGTTTCTCGAGGCGGCGGGCGAGGCGGGCTTCCCGCTGTTCGACGACCCCGACGATCCCGCGCAGCCCGTCGGCCGGGCGACGCTCCCGGCGAACGTCGTCGAGGGGACGCGCTGGAACGCTGCCTTCGCCTACCTCGACGCCGCGCGCTCGAGGCCGAACCTGAGCGTCGTCGCCGACACGGCGGTCGATTGCCTCGCGCTCGACGGAACGCGTGCCGAAGGCGTGATCACGACAGCGGGCGAGCGGATCGACGCCGGCGTCGTCGTCCTCGCGGCCGGCGCGTACTTCACCCCGGCGATCCTCCTGCGCAGCGGGATCGGCCCGGAGGACGAGCTCGCGCGCCACGCGATCCCCGTCGTCGAGGGGCTGCCCGTCGGCGAGGCGCTGCTCGACCATCACGGCACGGGGATCGGCTGGGAACGGACAGCCGCGCTCGACCGGGAGACCGCCGGCCACGTCGCTCGCACCGGTCCGCTCTTCAGGCCGCACGCATTCGTCAAGGCGGCGAGCACCGCATGCGCGCCGGGCTCCTGGGACATCCACCTGCTCTCCTGGGCGAGCCCGTCCGACGACGGGTCGGGCTACGACGCGGGGATGAGCGTCTTCCACCTGAAGCCGAGGTCGACAGGCCGTGTCCGGCTGCGCTCGCGCGACCCCGCCGCGCTGCCGGTCGTCGAGCGCGGGTTCCTGCGCGTCCCGAGCGACCTCGACGTCGTCGTCGAGGGGCTCGAGCTCGCACGCGAGCTGGCGGGTCAGCCGCCGCTCACACGCCTGCTCGGACCGGAGGTGGCGCCCGGGTCGGAGGAGCTTCCGTCGTACGTCCGGCGTACGCTCCGCAACTACTTCCACCCCGCAGGGACCTGCGGGATCGGCCGCGTGGTCGATGACCACGGGCGCGTGCTCGGGATCGACGGGCTCGTGGTCGCGGACGCCTCGGTGATGCCCACCATCCCCCGCGCGAACACGAACCTGACGACCGTCGCGATCGCGGAGCGTCTCGCCGAGACGATCTGACCGCGGTCGTGCATCATCGTGCCGTGACGTACTCGATCGTCGCGCGCGACCCCACGACCGGAGAGCTCGGCGTCGCCGTGCAGTCCCGCTCGTTCAACACCGGAGCCGCGTGCGCGTGGGCGGAGGCCGGTGTCGGCGCCGTCGCGACCCAGTCGTTCACCGAGCGCCGCTACGGCCCGCGGGGGCTGGCGCTGCTCGCCGAGGGGCGCGATCCGCGTGAGGCGCTCGACGAGCTGGTCGCGGCCGACGAGAGCCGCGCGATCCGTCAGGTCGCGTTCGTCGACGTGCACGGCGCGACTGCGGCGCACACCGGCACGAGCTGCATACCCCACGCAGGCGACCTGGCCGCGGAGGACGTGAGCGTCCAAGGGAACATGCTGCGCTCGGCCGACGTCTGGCCGGCGATGCGCGAGGCGTTCGACGCGACGGCCGGCACCCTCGCGGAGCGGCTCCTCGCAGCGCTCGATGGGGCCGAAGCGGCCGGTGGCGACTACCGCGGCAGGCAGGCCGCCGGGCTCGTCGTGGTCTCCGGCGAGCCGGACGAGCAGCCCTCGGTCGACCGTGTCTTCGACCTCCGCGTGGACGACCACGAGGAGCCGCTCCGCGAACTGCGACGCCTCCATCGCCTGGCCGCCGGCCATCGGCGGCGCAATCGCATCGACGAGACCGCCGACCCGGACGAGGAGCGCGAGGCGGCGCTCGAGGCCGGGCTGCGCCCCGACGAGGCGGCCCTCGCAGCGCTGTTCGCCCACGCCCGCCGCGGCGAGACCGACGAGGCCGTGGCTCTGGTCGGCGAACTCGTCGACGCCGAGCCGATGTCGATGGAGGCGTTCGAGCGGTACGAGGCGCTCGGCCTGCTTCCGACCGGCCTCCTCGACCGCGCCCGCGCGCGCTGAGCTCAGCGCCCCGACCTACAGCGCCGCGGGATCGGCCGGGCGCCACGGCTCGAGCCCGGCGTACGCATCGCGCGCGGACGACGCCTCGACCTCTACCCCGGCGCCGTGGCGGAGCGCAACCTCCGAGACCGGGTAGTGGATCCCACCGCCCGTGCGCGCGCCGACCATCAGCAGGACGCACGGCTCCAAGCCTTCGTTCACGAAGACGTGCCGGGTCCCGGGCGGGCAGTGGACGAGATCCCACTGCTTCACCTGCCGCTCCTGCTCCTCGACGATCGCGGTGCACGAGCCGCGCAGGACGAGGAAGTCCTCCTGCGCCTCCTCGGCGTGGTACAGCGTCGAGCGCTCGCCCGGCGCGATCACGGAGAGGTGGATGCCGACCTGCTCGAACTCGCCGCCCTCGGGCTCGAGTAGACACCGCTTCCCGAACCCCGCGCGCTCCACCCAGCGCGCGTCGGCGTCACGAGCGTTGACGACGAACCAGGTGTCCGCCACCGGCCCATCCTAGTGCGCGAGTGCCGCGGTACGATCGCCGCGTGCCCGTCGCACTCCACTTCACCGGCGACGCCGAGGCCGACGAGCTCATCGCCAAGGATCCGCTCGCGCTGCTGATCGGGTTCGCACTCGACCAGCAGATCACGGTGCAGACGGCTTTCGCAGGCCCGCTGAAGCTGAAGCAGCGGCTCGGCTCGCTCGACGCCACGACGATCGCGGGCACCGACCCGGCCGAGCTCGAGACGACGTTCCGCACGCCACCCGCGATCCACCGCTTCCCGGGCTCGATGGCGAAGCGTGTCCACGACCTCGCACAGCACGTGGCCGACGAGTACGACGGGCACGCCGAGCGCGTCTGGACGCAGGCGAAGGACGCGAAGGACCTCGAGAAGCGGATCCGCGCCCTCCCCGGCTTCGGCGACATGAAGGTGCTGGCGCTGTCCGCTGTCCTCTCGAAGCGCTTCGGCGTCGAGGTCGCGACGCCGCTCGCCCCGAGCTTCCCGACCCTCGGCGACGTCGACTCGGTCGAAGCGCTCCACGAATACCAGGCGGCGAAGCGAGCCCACAAAGCGGCCCGTCGAGCACAAGCTCAGCACTGATTATCGCCGACGCAGCGGCTTTCGCCTGCGAGTTAGGCGGCGGTGTCCGTAGGGCCGCGAGGCCCGATACGCCAAGGCGACTGCGGAGGACGGGAAGAACTCCCGGTCTCGGAAAGTCGAGTAAGTGACGACCCTGACGGGCGGACTGGCGCGATCGTTGTGGTTCAACACTGAATGATCAAAGATTCGTAATCCGATGGCGCAGACCCGCTCGGTAAGCGAACTGGTCGATCGTGGCCGCGCGGCGGCAGGGCGAGGAGCGTGGCGCGAAGCGTACGACCTCCTGGCGGACGTGGCCCCCGCCGACCTGTCGCCGGCAGACCTCGAGCTGATCGGCGAGGCGTCATCCTGGTCTGGCCCCACCGAGCGCTGCTTGGAGGTCTGGGAACGAGCGTACGGCGCCTATCTCGCTGATGAGGATCGGAGAAGCGCCGCGCGCATGGCCCTCTGGCTTCTCTACGCCCACAGCGTAGCCAGGGCGCGCTCGGTGGCGGCAGGCTGGTACCAGCGCGCCGAGCGGTTGCTCGCGGACGAGCCCGAATGTCGTGAGCACGGCTATCTCGCCCGAGCTCAGGGGCTCGCCGCCGATGCCCGGGGCGACACCGAGTCGGCGACACAGCTCCTGCGGCGGGCGCTCGAGTTGGCGAAACGGTTCGCCGATCCGGACCTCGAGGCTCTCGTTCTTCACGCCGAAGGTTTCATGTTGGTTCGCGACGGCGAGGTGGACAAGGGCTGGGCACTGATCGACGAGGCTGCCGCGGCCGCGGCTACCGGTGCCCTGCAGCCGACCGCGACCGGGACTGTGTACTGCGGGACCATCCGGGCATGTCGAGACGTCCTGGAGGTCCGTCGCGCAGGCGAGTGGACGGCACGTTTCGAGCAGTGGTGTACACGAACCTCTCTCCCGGGAGGATGGCGGGGCGACTGTCGTGTCCACCGTGCCGAGGTGCTGAGGCTCCGAGGTCGGTGGGCGGAAGCCGAACGAGAAGCGGCATCGGCTTGCGAGGACTTCCTGGCGTACAACATGACCTGTGAAGCAGGTCAGGCCTACTGCGAACTGGGGGAGGTACGACTTCGTCGCGGCGATCTCAGCGGAGCTGACGCTGCCTTTCGCCGCGTGCTGGAGGTCGGCGGGGAGCCACAGCCCGGCCTTGGCCTGCTCCGGCTGGCCCAGGGAAGCCCGCGTGCCGGTGTTGCCGAGCTCACACGCGCTCTTGCGGACCATCCCGAAGATCGCGTAGAGCGCGCACGGCTTCTCCCGGCCTTCGTCGAGCTCGCGAGTGCCGCCGGGCAGCTCGAGGCAGCGCAAGAAGCGACCGACGAACTCGCTGCGTTGGCGACGCTTTTTGGCTCGGACGCGCTGGCCGCTACAGCCTGCTGGGCAAGGGGGCTCGTCCTCCGCGCCACAGGGGATCCCGGTGCCGCAGTGTCGCCGCTCCGTGAGGCGGTTCGACGTTGGTACGAACTGGACGCGCCGTACGAGGCCGCACGAGCGCGCACACTGCTCGCCGAGGTGTACCAGTCGATTGCCGATGACGATGCGGCCGCGCTCGAGTTGGAGGCCGCGCTGTCGACCTTCGAGCGTCTCGGGGCCGAAGCGGCGGCCCGTCACGCAACCGAGCTGTTGCGCGGCCATGCCGACACGACGACAGCGACGTTTCTGTTCACCGACGTCTGTGGGTCGACGAGCCTCATCGAAGCGATCGGCAATGTGGCGTGGCTCGACCTGATCGAATGGCACGACCGAACGCTGCGTTCACTCTTCGAGGAGCATCGCGGCGAGGAGATCGACCATGCGGGCGACGGCTTCTTCGTCGCCTTTCGTGAGCCCGCGGCGGCGCTCGCATGCAGCGTCGCGATCCAGCGGGAACTCGCCAGACATCGTCGCGAGCACGGCTTTGGACCTCCCGTCCGCATCGGAGTCCACACGGCCGATGCAATCCCTGCCGGCCGCGGCTATCGCGGCAAGGGCGTCCACGCCGCCGCCCGAATCGCCGCGGTGGCTGAAGCAAACGAAATCGTCGCCAGCCGCGCGACAGCTGACGCCGCGGGAGCGCGGTTCACCAATCCACGCGTCGTCAATCTCAAGGGACTTTCCCAACCGGTCGAAATCGTCAGCGTCGACTGGACGTAGGCCAGCGCTGTTCAGGGTTCGGCCATCCCGAACGGGGGAGCGTCAGACGCGGGCCAGCGCGACAATGGACTCGTGGTTCGACGGCATCGGCCGCAGGCTCGTTGCGAGTCGTCAGCGATGTCGGAGTGGGACGTGACCTGTGACGCGGTTCGGGACATTCTCCTGACGCTGCCCCCTGGCCGTAGGACGCATGGCGCCCGTACCGTCCGATCGACCGGCGCACCGACGCCGACAGGTGACCAAGAGGGTCACCAAGAGCAAAGGAGCGAACGTGATGACGCCCAGGGTCTTCCTAACGACCGCGATCGCAGGCGCCGCGCTCGTGTTCGCGGTTCCCGCCTTCGCCGAAGCGAACCCCAGTGCAAGCTGCAACGGGATTGGCGTTTCGGCGCATGCTGGTGAGCCGGGTGCGATCGCGGCGATCACGCTGGAGATTCATGCGCTGGTGAAGTCCTTGGGCTTCCCTCCTGGCATCGTGGACTCGACGTTCGCGAAGCTTCACGACGGGAGCGTGGAGGCTTGCTTCCCGTCGTAGGGGGATCCGCACCGGATGCGGGAGGGGAGAGAGCCGATTGCTGAGCGGGCTCAGCTCGCTTGATGCAGTTGCTGCTTGGCCCGCCCCCACCGACGCGGAGTTGGTTGGAGTAAGCCCCAGAAAATGGCTGCCTCGTCGTCTTCCCGAGCCTGCGAAAATGCTCGGGAAGAGGACGTGGCCGTGGTGGCGGCAGGTGCGACCCCGCCGACCAAGTGCCGAGACAGGAATGCCGCAGATCACCGCGGCTGCTCCAAGCGCGGGGATGATCCCGGACTCCTCGAAGGTTCTCGGCTATTCCTCCACGAGCTGTCGCTCTCCGAGCCCGGCGGCTCGCGCTAAGAGGCCGGCCTCGGCGCGGTCGGCTACCTGGAGCTTTGCGAAGATGGCCGACACGTAGTTGCGAACGGTCTTCTGGCTGAGGAAGAGTTGTGCGGCGATCTCTGCGTTCGTACGGCGCTCGGCGAGGAGTTGCAGGATCTCCAGCTCTCGGTCGGTGAGCTGGGGGAACGCTTGGGTCGGGTCGAGTGCCGGCGGCGTTGCGAGGAATCGCTGTAGCCGGTCGGCGATCCCCGGCCCGAAGATGGCCTCGCCGTTGGCGACAGACCGGATCGCTCGGAGCGTCTCGTCCTGGGCCGCGCCCTTGAGCTGGTAGCCGCGTGCGCCCGCGCGGATGGCGGCGAACACGGCCTCGTCGTCGTCGTGCATCGTCATCACCAGCACCTTGACGTCCTCCGATGCGTCGACGATGCGGCGCGTTGCATCGATGCCGTTGAGCCCGGGCATGTTGATATCCATGACGACGACGTCCGGAACGAGCGCCACCGCGGCCTCTACGGCCTCCTCGCCGGTCGCAGCCTCACCCGCGACCTCGGTGTCGGGAATCGACTCGAGCAGAGCACGGAGGCCGGCCCGGAAGAGCGGGTGGTCGTCGGCGATGAGGATCCGGATCGGTCGGCTCATGCGGCAGTCTCATCCATCGCATGTCTTGGGAGCGACGCCGTCACGAGGGTTCCACCATTCGCTCTGGAGCTGATCTCGCAGCTGCCACCGATCTCTTCGGCACGCTCCCTCATCGTGTGGAGCCCGATACCGGCCGAGCCACGTGAGAGACCTTCTCCGTCGTCCGCGATCTCGAGCCGGAGCACCGTCGGCTCGACGGCCACGCGAACGTTGCAGGTCCGGGCGTGAGCGTGGCGCTTGACGTTGGTGAGCGCCTCCTGCGCAATCCAGAAGGCGGCCACCTCGACGGCGGCCGGGAGAGCGGGCAGCGCGCTCGGCGCTTCGATGGTCACAGAGGTCTCGGGAGAGGATTCCTGCGCGGCCAGTCCCCGGAGCGAGGCGGCCAGCCCGAGCTGGTCGAGCGCCGGCGGGCGAAGTCCGTAGATCAGCCTGCGGACGTCTTCGATCATCGTCTGCACCTGCTGGGTGGCCGAGACGAGGAGCTCGTCGGCGCGCTCGAGATCCGAGTCCGCCAGGTTCCGGACTGCCTCGAGGGTGAACGTGAGGCCGGCCAGGGCAGGCCCGAGACCGTCGTGCAGGTCGCGACGGATCCGCCTCCTCTCCTCTTCACGCAGCTGGACGATGCGCTGCCGCGCCGACTGCAGCTCCTGCGAGAGACCGACCGTGTGGACCGTGGCGGCGACTTGCGGTACGAGGTCGACGATCAGGCGGAGGTCGCGCTCCCGCAGGCGCTCGCCCACGCGTGGTGAGAGCCGGAGCTCGCCGGTGGCGATGCCTTGGTGGACGAGCGGGAAGGCGAGGACGTCGGTGCCCGGCGTGCCGTACTCGGCGGCGATCCTCACTTCCGGTGGAGCGTCGGCTGTGAGGGCGACACCGACGTACTGTAGGGCGAGCGTCTGGCCGATCGTCTGGACGACGGTGGGGAACACCGCGTCGGGTCGCAGCGAGCTTGCGAGCGTCCGGCCCAGGCCGGCAATCGCTTCATATGGGTCGTCTCGGTCGCCGTACATCAGTCGATTGACGAAGCGCTGCACGCGCTCCCGCACGGGTTGGAAGCAGACGGCGACGATGCCGGTCACGACGAGTGAGACGAGCAGGTCGCCGCGGGACGACAGAGTCGTGCCCACCAATCCCACGACCGCGACGTAGCCGGCGACGACGCCGACGGTCAACGTGCCGTAGACGAGCGCACGATTTACGACTAGGTCGATCTCGTAGAGTCGGTACTTGAGAACGGCGACGGCGATCCCGGCCGGAGGGAGAAGGAACGCCAGCACAGGCAATGCCTCCGCTCCCGGTACGACGCCCCACAACAAGGCGCCGATGACAGCGAGCGGCACGGCGAGGCCGAGCGACACGCCCACCCAGCGCAGCTGTTGCCGCTCCTCGCCGCCCGAGTTGCGGTAGCGGACGATGAACGCCGCAAGCGACCCAACCAGCCCGACGATGACCAGAATCACACCCACCACGCCGGCCACGACGATCGCTGCGCCGCCTGCGCGCGCCGGGTTCTCGATCGGAGTGGCAGCGCCGAGCTCGAACGTCGGAGACGTCGAAACGACGACCGACGCAAGCACCGTTCCGGCCATCACCGCGGCAGGAACGGGCCACAATCGACGCGACGCGAGAGTGCCGTCCGGCATGAGCAGCAGCAACGCGCTCAGCGGCAGCGCAAGCGCCGGCAGCCACCACCAGTTGTCGAACCACGCTGCGGCAAGCCCGCCCGGGAGAGAGCCGGGGTCCGCGACGAGCGCCTCGACGGCGTACGCGTACATGAGGCCGCCGATCGCTCCCCAGAGGGCCATGACCGCCAGCAGCCAGGAGATCGGATGCTCAGGCCTGCGCGTCGTCAGCAGGAGCCCGATCAGCGCGAGAAAGACGTTGCCTCCGAGATAGATGAGCGTCTTGTAGATGCCCGTGTGCAGGTCGAGCGCGAGCGCGACGACGAACCCGGTGGACGACAGGGCGAACAGGGCCCACCCGAGCTTCGCCCACCCCCCGGCACGGAGGGTCGGGGCGACGATGCCCGCCGTCGCCAGGGTGTCCATCACGGGAACCTGTTGATCCGCGCCATCGATCGAGCGTAGACGGGTTTTCGGTACCCGGCCAGCGATGAGCTGCGATCCGTGACGCGGATCGGGACCAAGCCGGGACACTGCCCCCTGGCAATGGGACGCACCGTGGTCGTACCGTCGTCGCCGACCGGCGCACTGACGCCGACGAACCAAGAGGAGCGGACATGAGCGATCTGGCAGTCACGCGGGCGGGAGGCGGACAGGGGCGCACGGCACTGCTACTCGCGGTCGTCTCGGTGCTGCTCTACATCGGCGGTGGGTTCACCGTAGGTGGGATCTTCTGGGTCATCGGGCCGCTCGTCGGGCTCGGCGCGATCGTCCTCGGCCTCGCCGCACGACGCGACGGCGGAGGACGCGAGGCGACGATCGCGGTCGCCATCGCCGCAGTTCCCGTCCTCTGGTTCGCCGTCTTCATGCTCGTCGCAGCACTCGACTGAGCCGCGTCCAACCAATTCGACCGCTACCCACCACTGGTTACGGATAGCGGTCGCCGCGATCGGCGAGCGTGCCCGGCTCGGCCCAGCACTGCGCAGATCGAGAGCTGCTCGTACCCCGGAGCAGGCGCTCCTGCAGGCGAACCCAAAAGGAGAAAACGATGCGACACAACCTCAAGTGCAGCCTCAGCGGGCCGGCGCTCGTTCTGATCGTCGCCGCCTCGGTCGGCCCCGCGGCCCGCGGCAACGACGTCCGGGAAAAGCAGGCGGCGCCGGCGCGATTCGCCGTCACGGCGACCGAGGCCGGCAAGCAGTTGCGTCTCTCCGTCCCGAAGTCGGTGGCGGCGGGACTCGTGACCATCACGCTGACGAACAGGGGCAAGGCGTTTCACGAGGCCCAGCTCATTCGCATCGACCAAGGCCACACGCCGCGGGACGCGCTAAAGGTCATAGCCGCCGAAGGGGCGCCCAGCCCCGGCTGGATTCACCCAGCAGGCGGTACCGGTCCCGCACCGCCGGGTGGCAAGCGCTCGGCGACACAGCGGTTGCGGCCGGGTAACTACATCGTCTACGACGCCCCTTTCCAGAACGAGGGGCAGGGCTTGAAATTCGGCGTGGCCTCGTTCAAGGTCGAGGGCGAGGCCGACGACGGCGGCGAGCTGGCAACAGCGCCAGCGAAGATCGAGGCGTACGAGTACGGCTTCAGGGTGTCGGGGCTGACCGCCGGCAAGAACACGATCGAGTTCTCCAACACCGGCAGGGAGCCGCACCACGTGATCGCGGTGCCCTACAAGGCCGGCGCCACGCTGACCGAGATTCGTAACGCGTTCAGAAGACAGGGAGGCGCCGAGGCGCCGCTCGACTTCGAGCACACCTCCTACACCGCCAGGATCGCCGGCGGTGCGAAGCAGATCACCGAGCTCGCTCTCGACAAGCCCGGCAAGTACGCCCTGCTGTGCTTCGTCAGCAATCGCAGGGGCGGTCCGCCGCACGTCGCGCAAGGGATGGTCGCCGAAATCACGGTGCGCTGACTGGCGGCCGCCATTCCAAGAAAGGCGGCGCCGACAATCACCTCCGCGGGGTGGGGTTCGGCGCCGCAGCTGTAGGGAGGCATGCGCAGCCGCAGGCGACGCTGGGCGGCTCGTCGCGCGCAGGCGAGCTCCTCCTGAGGGCGAGCCGGCGCGGCCATCTTCGCCGGACGGATACCGTGACCCGATGGTCTCCGAGTGGCCTTCGGTGTCGTACGCGGCGTGGAGCGACACCTGCGACACCCTGCATGCCCATACACAGGTCCTCGGCAAGATCGCGGTTGCGCTCGCGCCGCCGGAGCCGCAGTTGCAGCACGCCGCGCTGCAGCTGACCGCGCGTGGTTGGGAGACGCTGCTCCTCCCGGCCACGAACGGCTCGGGAGGGATCGTGGCCGCACTCGACCTGCGCACCCACGAAGCGGTCGTCGAGCACACCGACGGCCGCGTCGAGCGGATAGCGCTCACGCCCGACAGGCCGGTCCGCGACGTCACGCGTGAGGTCCTCGCCGCCGCGCGCGAGCTCGCGGGCGCGTTCACGTTCGACCCGACGCCGCAGGAGGTGACGTGGACCGTCCCGCTCGACGAGGACGACGAGCACGCCCGCTACGACCCGGAGCACGTCGCGACGTACATGCAGGCCGCGACGCGTGCCGCGCTCGTCCTGGCAGCGTTCCGCGCTCCGTATCGGGGAGACTCCACACCGGTCAACGCGTGGTGGGGCTCGTTCGACCTCGCCGTCGTCCTGTTCTCGGGACACCCCGCCGAGCCGCCGTCGGACGACTTTCTCACCCGCAACTCGATGGACGCACAACAGTTCGCGCTCGGCTGGTGGCCCGGAGACCAGAGACATGGCCGCCCCGCCTTCTTCGCCTACGCCCACCCTGCCCCCGACGGCTTCTCGGACCTCGAGCTGCCACTCGGAGGCTGGGACGCGCAACTCGGCGAGTACATCCTCGACATCGACGACCTTCGGCAGTCGCGCGATCCGCACGCCGCCGCACTCGAGTTCGCCCGCGCGGTCTTCCGCCACGCATGTGCCGTCTGCAACTGGGACATGGGCCTCGCGGCCACCGCCGACGGCGTACCGCCGCCGATTCGCTAGCACCGAAGGCTCAAAACCCGGAGCCAGGACCTCGTGCCGCTGGATAACGGCAGACTGGCACACCATGGAGGGTGAGCCCGGGCACCAGCTGCACGACCACGGGCACCACGCTTCCGGACACGGCGGAAGCGAGGACGCCCATGCGGGCCACGCGGGCCACGCCGACGTCTACCGGCGCCGCTTCTGGATCACGCTGATCCTGGCCGTCCCGGTCGTCGTCTACAGCGAGATGGTCCAGGACTGGTTCGGCTACACCGCGCCGGAGTTCCGGGGAGACGGTCTCGTCGCTCCCGTCCTCGGCACGGTGATCTTCTTCTACGGCGGCTGGGTCTTCCTGACCGGCGCGTGGTCCGAGATCCGCGAGCGAGCGCCCGGGATGATGCTCCTGGTCTCGCTCGCGATCACGGTTGCCTTCCTGGCCAGCGTTGCGTCGACGCTCGGGCTCTTCGACCTCGAATTCTGGTGGGAGCTCTCGGCGCTCGTGGTGGTCATGCTGCTCGGCCACTGGCAGGAGATGAAGGCGCTCGGTCAGGCGCGCGGCGCGCTGAGCGCGCTCGCCGAGCTGCTGCCCGACGAGGCCGAGAGGCTCGTCGACGGCGGGAGTGAGCACATCCCTCTGATCGAGCTCCGGATCGGCGACGTCGTGCTCGTGCGTCCCGGCGCCCGCGTGCCCGCCGACGGTGTGATCGTCGGAGGCCGGGCCGAGCTCGACGAGTCGATGATCACGGGCGAGTCGAAACCGGTCGCGATGGGCGAGGGCGACCGCGTCACCGCGGGAACCGTCGCGACGGATTCCGCCCTCCGCGTGCGCGTGACTGCGGTCGGCGAGGACACGGCGCTGGCCGGGATCGAGCGGCTCGTCGCCGAGGCACAGGCGTCGCGCTCCCGCACGCAGGCGATCGCCGACCGCGCCGCCGCGCTCCTCTTCTACGTCGCGGTCGTCTCGGCGGTCGTCGCGTTCGTCGTGTGGGCCGTGCTGGGGGACGTGGACTTCGGCGTCGTCAGCGCCGTCAGCGTGCTCGTGATCTCGTGCCCGCACGCGCTAGGGCTCGCGATTCCCCTCGTGATCGCGATCTCGACCTCGCTCGCGGCCCGCAGCGGCATCCTCGTCAAGGACCGTCTCAGCCTCGAACGCAGCCGCCTGGTCGACGTCGTCCTGTTCGACAAGACCGGCACGCTCACCCGCGGCGAGCACGTGGTCACGGGTATCGCCGGCCACGATCGCGACACGGTCCTGGCGGAGGCCGCTGCGGTCGAGTCGGAGAGCGAGCATCCGCTCGCGCGTGCGATCGTGACCGCCGCGCGCGAGCGTGGCGCCGTCCCCTCCGCGCGCGACTTCAGGGCGATGAGCGGCCGCGGTGTCGAGGCGTCGCTCGACGGCACGCGGATCGCGGTCGGCGGCCCGGTCTTGCTGCGCGAGCGCAACCTCGAGGTGCCCGACGAGCTCCGGCCGGAGACGGAGCAGTGGCAAAGCCGTGGCGCGTCCATCCTGTATCTCGTCCGCGACGGCGCCGTCGTCGGCGGCTTCGCGCTCGAGGATCGCGTGCGCCCGGAGGCGCGCGAGGCGGTCGAGCGGCTGCACGAGCTCGGGACCGAGGTCGCGATGATCACGGGGGACGCCCGGCAGGTCGCCCAGGCCGTCGCCGCCGAACTCGGTATCGACGAGGTGTTCGCCGAGGTGCTCCCGGAGGACAAGGAACGTCACGTCCGCGAGCTGCAGGCTCGCGGGCACAGGGTCGCGATGGTGGGCGACGGGGTCAACGACGCTCCAGCGCTCGCCCGCGCCGACGTCGGCATCGCGATCGGCGCCGGTACGGATGTCGCGATCGAGTCGGCGGGCGTGATCCTCGCCTCGGACGATCCGCGCGGTGTCGTCAGCGTCGTCACGCTCTCGCGCGCGAGCTACCGGAAGATGATGCAGAACCTCGCGTGGGCGGCGGGCTACAACGTCGTCGCGATCCCGCTTGCCGCCGGGGTCCTCAAGCCGTGGGGCTTTACCCTGCCCCCCGCCGTCGGGGCGGTGCTGATGAGCCTCTCGACCATCGTCGTCGCCCTCAACGCACAACTGCTCCGAGGGCTCGACCTCACGCCTGGTCGATTACGCTCGTGACGCTGATTCGACTCCGCTACTCGCCGAGCCCGACCTGCTTCGTGACGACGTCGGCCGGGACAGGAAAGGAGACACCATGAACCGTCTCGAGGAGAGGGTGGCCGTCGTTACCGGTGCCGCGAGCGGCATCGGTCGTGCAACGGCGGAGCGCCTCGCCCGCGAGGGTGCGCTCGCGGTCATCACCGACGTCCAGGACGACGCCGGGGAGGAGACCGCAGACGCCATCCGCAAGGATGGTGGTCGAGCTGCGTATCTCCACCTCGACGTCACGGACGAAGACGGCTGGAGCGCGGTGGTCGAGAGCGTGCTCGCCGACCACGGGCACCTGGACATCCTCGTCAACAATGCCGGGCTGGGCGACCTCGCTCCGATCGAGGAGACGACGCTCGCGGACTGGGAGCGGACGATCGCGATCGACCAGACGGGCGTGTTTCTCGGGATGAGAGCGTGCGGCGAGGCACTGAAGGCGTCCGGCCACGGAGCGGTGATCAACATCAGCTCGATCTTCGGCACGTCGGGTGGCTTCGGCACCTCCCCGGCCTATCACGCGGCCAAGGGCGCGGTGCGGACGCTGACGAAGAACGTCGCGCTCCATTGGGCCACCGAGGGAGTCCGCGTGAACTCGATCCATCCGGGCTTCATCCGCACGCCGATCCTCGATCAGGCGAAGGGGACCGAGGTGTGGGACGCGATGACGGCGTTGACACCGATGGGCCGACTCGGTGAGCCGGAGGAGATCGCCGCAGCGGTCGCCTACCTCGCGAGCGACGACGCCTCGTTCGTCACCGGCCTCGAGCTCTACGTCGACGGCGGCTTCCTCGCGCGGTGACGCGGGCGGATCCGCCCGATGGATTCGCCCGATGACTGCACGGCCCTTCGGCCGACGCGGCCTCAGCGCTCGACGGTGCGCGCCCGGCTCAGGACGCTGCCGTGGGCGGCGAGTCGCCTCGACCGCGAAGGTGGCGGCCGCGCCGCGGCACGCGCCGGCGTCAGAACCGACACGATGTCGACCGCACTAGCATCGGATGGTCGAAAACGCGGGGGCGCATGGAGAACGCGACACATCGGGTGGTGGTCATCGGGGGAGGCTTCGGCGGGCTCCGGGTGGTGGCCGGGTTGCGGCGTGCGCCCGTCGAGGTGACGCTTGTCGACCGCCGCAACTTCCACCTCTTCCAGCCACTCACCTATCAGGTCGCGACGGGCGCCCTGTCGCCCGGCGAGAT
>Ga0207657_10001234_pt1 | contig 27316 bp, 29 predicted proteins | sample KBSC33metaG_FD_184316 | JGI IMG/M metagenome (GOLD analysis project Ga0207657, IMG submission 184316) | Corn rhizosphere microbial communities from Kellogg Biological Station, Michigan, USA - KBS C3-3 metaG (SPAdes) (version 2) | ecosystem: Host-associated > Plants > Roots > Rhizosphere > Soil ... | reverse complement strand
CTTCACCTGGACGATGAGGTCGACCGAATCCGCGATCTGGCGGCTGATCGCCTCCTTCGGGATCTTGATGTCGCCCATCATCACCATGTTCTCCATACGAGCGAGGCATTCGCGCGGGCTGTTGGAGTGGAGCGTCGCCATCGAGCCGTCGTGGCCAGTGTTCATGGCAGCCAGGAGATCGAACGCCTCCTGGCCACGGATTTCGCCGAGGATGATGCGGTCGGGACGCATACGCAGGGCGTTGATGACGAGGTCGCGAATGGTGATCGCACCTTGTCCTTCCAGGTTCGGCGGCCGCGTTTCGAGCGGAAGCCAGTGCGGCTGCTGAAGCCGGAGCTCGGCGGCGTCCTCGATCGTGATCACACGCTCGCCCGGGTCGATCATCTTCGACAGAGCATTGAGCATCGTCGTCTTGCCCGAACCCGTGCCCCCCGAGATGATGACGTTCATTCGAGATGCGCCGGCGATCTTCAAGACCGTCGCCATCTTTTCCGACATCGAACCGAAACCGCGCATCATGTCCACGGTGATCGGCTTCTCGGAGAATTTACGAATGGAGATGGCGGTCCCGCGCAGCGAGAGCGGCGGGATGATCACGTTGACGCGGCTTCCGTCCTGAAGGCGGGCGTCGGCGAGCGGCGTGGTTTGGTCGACGCGGCGGCCGACCTTGTTCACGATGCGCTGCGCGATCTGGAAAAGATGCTCCTCGTCGCGGAACTGGATCTGTGCCAGTTCCAGCTTGCCCTTGCGCTCAACGAACGTCTGGTCGGGGCCGTTGACCATTATGTCGGAAACGTTCGGATCGGCGAGCAATTCTTCGAGCGGTCCAAGGCCGAGAAGCTCGTCGACGAGGACTTTCTCGAGGGCGAACTGCTCGCGCCGGTTGAGCGTGATCTTCAGCTCGGCCAGCACCTCGGAAATGATCGGGCGGAATTCCTCCGCGAGCTCGTCCTTGTTGAGAGTTGCCGCGGCCTCCGGGTCGACACGCTCGAGGAGGCGCGGAAGAACCTGTTCCTTAATCCGGTGGACGGAAGCTTCGAACCCTTCACTCTTGCTGCTTGCCGCCTCGCCGCTGGCGTTTTGCCGCGCGGTGAGTCGTTCCATCGCACCGCCGCCCATTGCGGGAGCATCCGTGGATGCGACAGCGTTCTCAAGTTCCTCGACGGGCGGGAACTGGTCGCCGCCTTCGGGACCGGATGCGGAAGACCCGCCGGGGCCGCCCTTCATTGGCTTGGCAACACCGAAGCTCGGCCGTTGACCGGTCGCCAGACTGCCACGCTTGCCGAATGCGTTCATTGCCACCCCGACCCAATTTCCGCGGAAAAACTCGCGAGGATGGGATAGGTCAGAATGTTTTAGGAAAAGCTAACCGCGTTTGGAAAATCGTCCCGGAATGGGGCGGCGGCTATTCGCCCGCCTTTTCGGCGAGGATCGTCAGACCGTTGACTCCCATTTCGGCGAAGCCGCCACTTACGGGAATACGGTCAGGCTGGCCGCCGGCGGTGCGATAGACCGACACCTCGTCGCCATCCTTGAGGACGGCCATGTAAGGCGCGTGTCCGGCCATGATACCTTCGTGGCCCTCGGTGCCCGGGACCACAACCATGTGGACGTCTTCGCTCACCACCTGGCGCTCAGGGGTCACAAGCTCGAAATGCAGGTCGGCCATCAGTCTCTCGCTTCGATCGCGCCATCGAAAGCGCGGGTCGCCGCCTCGAACTTGTCGCGGCAGCCGGTGTTGCAGAATCCCACGACCTTCCCCCTGTAGAGGGTCAACGAGTCCGCGCTGACAGGCTTACCCGACCACGGGCAGGTGTCGTTGGCGCAATCCTCGAGGCGAAGTCTGTCGCTCATTCAGGCCTCGTGAGCCAGCTTCTCGGCCTTGGCGACCGCTTCCTCGATCCCGCCGACCATGTAGAAAGCGCTCTCGGGGAGGTGGTCGTACTCGCCCTTCACGACCGCCTTGAACGACCGGATCGTGTCTTCCAGCTGCACAAACTTGCCGGGAATTCCAGTGAAGACCTCAGCGACGTGGAACGGCTGCGACAGGAAGCGCTGGATCTTGCGGGCGCGGCTGACGGTGAGCTTATCCTCTTCAGAAAGCTCGTCCATGCCGAGGATGGCGATGATGTCCTGGAGGGACTTGTAGCGCTGCAAGGTCTCCTGGACGGCGCGCGCGGTCTCGTAATGCTCCTGGCCGACGGTGCGCGGCTCGAGGACCCGGCTGGTCGAGTCCAGCGGGTCGACGGCCGGGTAAATGCCCAACTCCGAGATTGCGCGGCTGAGAACCGTCGTCGCGTCCAGGTGGGCGAACGAGGTTGCCGGCGCCGGGTCGGTCAAGTCGTCGGCAGGCACGTAAATGGCCTGCACCGAGGTGATCGAGCCCTTGGTGGTCGACGTGATTCGCTCCTGGAGAGCGCCCATGTCGGTGGCGAGAGTCGGCTGGTAGCCCACGGCCGAAGGAATGCGGCCGAGCAGCGCCGACACTTCCGAGCCCGCCTGGGTGAAGCGGAAGATGTTGTCGACGAAGAATAGAACGTCCTGGCCTTCGACGTCGCGGAAATATTCGGCGACGGTGAGGCCGGAGAGGGCGACCCGGGCGCGCGCTCCCGGCGGCTCGTTCATCTGGCCATAGACCAGCGCGACCTTCGAACCCTCGGGCGTCGCTTTGCCCTCCTTGTCCTTGGCAATGACGCCCGCATCGAGGAACTCATGATAAAGATCGTTGCCCTCGCGGGTCCTCTCGCCGACGCCGGCGAACACCGACGTTCCGCCGTGACCCTTGGCGATGTTGTTGATCAGTTCCTGGATGAGCACGGTCTTGCCGACGCCGGCGCCACCAAACAGGCCGATCTTGCCGCCCTTCGCGTAAGGCGCGAGCAGGTCGATGACCTTGATTCCGGTGACGAGGATGCTCGTCTCGGTAGACTGGTCGACGAAAAGCGGCGCTTCCCGGTGGATCGGAGCGCGGTCCTGGGCGCCGATCGGGCCCAGCTCGTCGATCGGCTCGCCGACGACGTTCATGATCCGGCCGAGGGTCTTCGGTCCGACCGGAACCTCGATCTGCGACCCGGTGGCGCGGACGTCCTGGCCGCGGGTGAGGCCGTCGGTCGAATCCATCGCGATGGTGCGCACCAGGTTCTCGCCGAGGTGCTGGGCGACTTCGAGCACCAGCGTGTTGCCGTGGTTATCGGTCTCCAGCGCCGCGAGGATCGGCGGAAGCTCGCCTTCGAACGCAACGTCGACGACGGCGCCGATTACCTGGGCGACCTTGCCGGTGAGGTTATGGGTCTGGACCGACGCCTTCGGAGCGTCCGAAGCGGCGGCCTTCTTGGTGCGGGGCTTTGCGGGGGCGGCGGTAGCCATCGGTCAGTCGTCCTCTTTACAATCTCTAGAGCGCTTCGGCGCCGGAAATGATCTCGACCAGCTCGGTCGTGATCGCGGCCTGGCGGGTCCGGTTGTACTGGATCGTCAGGCGATTGATCATGTCACCGGCATTGCGGGTCGCATTGTCCATCGCGGTCATCTGCGAGCCGTAGAAGCCGGCCTGGTTCTCCAGCAGTGCCCGATAAACCTGCACCGCGATGTTGCGCGGCAGGAGAGCCGAAAGGATTTCCTCCTCGTCGGGCTCATATTCGACCATCGAATTGTCCGACGCGGCGACGCCTTCATTGGCGGCGGCGCGGGCGACTGGGATGATCTGGTCGGCCACAGGCTCCTGGACCAGGGTCGACTTGAAGTTTGCGTAGGCGAGGTGGGCGACATCGAAATTGCCGCTCCCGAACCGCTCGACGATTTCGTCGGCGATGGCCGAAGCCACGTCGTAGCTCGGGTTCTTCATCTCGCTCGTATCGTACTGGCCGACGATCGCGCGCGGGTAGAGACGCTGGAGCACCGGCCGGCCCTTGCGGCCGACGATGAAGAAATGGACCGTCTTGCCCTGCTTGATCAGCTCATCGGCCTTGTGCCGGGCGGCGCGCACGATGTTGGTGTTGAAGGCGCCGGCAAGGCCGCGGTCGCTGGTGCAGACCACGATCAGGTGGGTGTCGTCCTTGCCGGTTCCGGCGAGCAGCCTTGGGCTTTCCGGGCCGACCGCGACCCGGCTCGCAAGCGAGGCGACGACTTCCCGCATCCGCTCCGAATAGGGGCGGGCGGCGATCGCGTTCTGCTGGGCGCGCCGGAGCTTCGACGCCGCAACCATGTTGAGCGCCTTTGTAATCTTCTGCGTCGACTTCACCGAGCCGATGCGAAGCTTGAGGGCCTTCAGCGAAGCCATGTTATGCGAACGTCTTCCCGAATTGGGTCAGCGCGGCCTTGAGCTTGCCGGCGGTGTCATCGTCGAGCGCCTTGGTCTCGCGGATCGCCTTCAGGACATCGCCATGCTCCGAGCGGAGGTAGACCAGCATCGCCGCCTCGTAGCGGGTGACCGCTCCGACATCGATCCCGTCGATGAAGCCGTTGGTTCCGGCATAGATCGACGCGACCTGCTCTTCGACCGGCATCGGCGAGAATTGCGGCTGCTTGAGAAGCTCGGTCAGGCGAGCGCCGCGGGCGAGAAGCCGCTGCGTCGCCGCATCGAGGTCCGAGCCGAACTGGGCGAACGCCGCCATCTCGCGATACTGCGCCAGCTCCAGCTTGATCGAGCCCGCGACCTTCTTCATCGCCTTGGTTTGCGCGGCCGAGCCGACGCGGCTCACCGACAGGCCGACGTTAATCGCCGGTCGGATGCCCTGGTAGAAGAGGTCGGTCTCGAGGAAGATCTGCCCGTCGGTGATTGAGATGACGTTGGTCGGGATGTAGGCCGACACGTCGCCCGCCTGGGTCTCGATGATCGGAAGGGCGGTCAGCGAGCCGTTGCCGTTCTCGTCGTTCATCTTCGCGGCGCGCTCGAGAAGGCGGCTGTGAAGATAGAAGACGTCGCCCGGATAAGCTTCGCGGCCCGGCGGGCGGCGGAGAAGAAGCGACATCTGGCGGTAGGCGACGGCCTGCTTGGACAGATCGTCGTAGACGATGACTGCGTGCATTCCGTTGTCGCGGAAATATTCGCCCATCGTGCAGCCGGTGTAGGGTGCGAGATACTGCAGCGGCGCCGGCTCTGACGCAGTGGCGGCAACCACGATCGTGTAGTCCATCGCGCCATTCTCTTCGAGCTGGCGGACGATCTGCGCGACGGTCGAACGCTTCTGGCCGATGGCGACATAGATGCAATACAGCTTCTGGCTCTCGTCGCCGCCGGCGTTGATGTCCTTCTGGTTGATGAAAGCGTCCATCGCGACAGCGGTCTTGCCGGTCTGGCGGTCGCCGATGACCAGTTCGCGCTGGCCGCGGCCGATCGGGACCAGCGCGTCGAGTGCCTTGAGGCCGGTCTGCACTGGCTCGTGGACCGATTTGCGAGGGATGATCCCGGGAGCCTTCACCTCGACGCGGCGGCGCTCGCTATATTCGATCGGGCCTTTGCCATCGATCGGGTTGCCGAGAGCGTCGACGACACGGCCGAGGAGGCCCTTGCCGATCGGAACGTCGACGATGGTGCCGGTGCGCTTCGCGGTCGAGCCTTCACGGATGCCCGTGTCCGAGCCAAAGATGACGACGCCGACGTTGTCGGCTTCGAGGTTGAGCGCCATGCCCTTGGTTCCGTCCTCGAACTCGACCATTTCGCCCGCCTGGACGTTGTCGAGACCGTAGATGCGCGCGATTCCGTCGCCGACGGAAAGGACTGTGCCGACCTCGGCGACTTCCTCCTCGGCGGCGAAATTCGCGATCTGGTCGCGGATGACGCGGGAAATTTCAGCGGCGCGGATATCCATCGTTCTGCCTTAGCCTTTCATCGCTTGGGCGAGTCTGTTGAGTTTTGTCTTCAATGAGGCGTCGATCATCTGGCTTCCGAGCTTGACGATCAGGCCTCCGAGAATGGCGGGGTCGGTGCGGGCGTCGATGGTGACGTCCGCCCCCCCGGCGCGGGCCTTGAGCTGGGTTTTGAGAGCGGCGACCTGCTTATCGCTCAACGGGTGAGCGGAGACGATTTCGGCGGTGGTTTCGCCGCGATGATCGGCGGCGAGCCTGCGGAACAGGCAAATGACCTGCGCGAGCTGACCCTTGCGGCCGTTCCGCGCGAGAACGCCGAGGAAGTTGGCTGTCAGCGGATCGACCTTCAGCTCGCCCGCGATTGCCGCGAGGGCCTTGCCGGCCTCGTCGCGGTCAACGAGCGGGGACGCGACAAGCTGCTCGAACTCACGTGAATCGGCGAGGGCCTGGTTCAGCGAATCCAGGCTCCTGCTTACCGAATCGATCTGCTTTTCGTCGCGGGCCAGGTCGAACAGAGCGGACGCGTAGCGTCCTGCTAAGCTGGCCTGAATGCCGCCGGATGTCTCCACGCGCCCAAAGCTCCAGAACTGGAATTGCCCCCATACGAAAATGGGGCGTTTGCACGGTCTTGGACCGCACCGCCCCTCATGGGTTGGCGCGCCCGTAGCAGCGGGTGAAATGGGATGCAACCGGCTCGTTCCACGCGGTTTCGATATGCGGTCGAAACAATCATATTGACCGTGCTGGGCCCGGCCGCGAAATTATCCGCGCCGACTCAGGCACGGGGGATTCTACTTCAATGCAATGGACTAACGCCGCGGCGGCTCTCGCCGCGATCGCGCTTCTGCCGAGCACCGCAGAGGCGCAAAAGGTCGTCGATCGCAACCTGGCGCCGGTTGCGGTCGATCCGGCGACCGTACCGATGCCAAAGCTTCGCTTCACCGAGACTGAAACCGACAGGGAGGGCTACGACAAATATTTCTATTTCGTCCGCGAAGGCACGGATTTTGCGACCGCCTATCAGGATATCCGCGAATGCGATGCGCTGGCTCGCGGCATGCGCTTTTACGCAGGCGGCGGGACCGTTCCCTATCCCTATACGTACACAATGGCGGGAGCGGTTGGCGGAGCGATCGGAAGCGCCATGGTCGATATGATTTTTGGGTCTTCGATCCGCCGGCAGATGCGCCGCACCAATCTTCGCACCTGCATGGGGTACAAGGGCTACGGTCGTTATGGTCTGTCGAAGGATTTGTGGGCGGTCTTCAACTTCGAAGAAGGCAACCGCATCGTCCCGGAGGACGAGCGGCAGAAATATCTTCAAATGCAGGCAAAGGCGGCGATTTCAGGTCGTCCCGAAACGCAGGAGCTCGAGTTCTGATGCGCGCCCTTTCCACATTGCTTGTCGCGGCTGCCGCGGGGGCGGCTTTTTCCACAGCAGCGGCCGCCAAGCCGCTCCAGACGGAGCAGTTCAAATCCAATGCGGCAGTCAGCATCGATTCCGCCCGCGCCTTCATCCTGGTGCGTTCGCCCGGAATGGACCTGAAGCTGCTTCGCATTGCCACTGCCGCCGAACGCGCGGTCTATGAGCAGGACAAGGCAGCCGCATTTGCCAAGGCAAAGGGCAAATACGATCGCGATGCGGTGAAATATGCCGAAGCGCAGAAGGATTATGAAACTGCGATCAGCAACGGTGCGGTGAACTATTACAAGCCCGAGAAGCCGGTTGAGCCTAACGAGTCGAATTTCGCCTATCCCGCGATAGAATCCGACAATTTCGTCACCATCTGGGCCGGGAGAGTTTTCGACAAGGAAGGTCCACGAACGGTGCACCTGATTGCCGTGCCGCCGGGAACCTATCGCATCTACGGCCAAATTCTGGAGGCGCCCAACGGCTCTTCCAGTGGCACCTGCATGTGCATGGGCAGCGTTCAGTTCGACGCAGCGGCCGGCACGATCACCGACATGGGAACCATGCGATATCCGATTTCAGAAGCACGCGGCGACAAGGTCCAGGCAAGCTGGAACGGTCTGACGCCAGGCAAGGGCGGGTTGACGAGCATGCGCGTCGAGCCGGCAGATTCGTCGACCTATGTTCCAGCTCGGCTGGCGTCGCTGCCGAGGGTTCAGGCCAGCTATCGCGCCGCGGGCAAGGTTGACAATTTCTTCGGTGTGATGATCGATCGCCTGACGGCCCTGCCGGGTGTCCTCGCTTATCGCCGGGACGAGGTCGTCGACGAGCGAACCAGCAGCGTCGTCGCGTCGAATTGAGAGGTCGAGAGCGGCTCTTTTTCGGGCCGGCGATCTTTTTCCATTTGACCGCAAGCTGCGGGAGGCGGAGGCAACGAGGCCGACGTAAATCCATCGCATGACCTACCGAATCACAGGGCTGAACCCCGAGCCGTTCCGCCCGCTGTTCGCGCTGTCCGCCCAAGAGCTCGAACGTCGCGGGATGCGGCGCATGACGGTAACGGATCGCGGCTTTCCCTGCCGAGTGAGCCTCATCGACCGCCCGGTCGGCGAGCAGGTGATCCTCTTGAACCACGTCAGCCATGACGTGGCCAATCCCTATCGCGCGAGCCACGCGATCTTCGTGGCCGACGCCGAGCAGGCCGAGTTCGTCGACGAGGTTCCCCCCGTGTTCGAGCCGCGCATCCTGTCGCTTCGCGCATTCGACAGTGACGGCATGATGGCCGATGCGCTGATGACCCAGCCGGGCCAGGCCGACGAAGGGATCCGCAAGCTATTCTCCAATCCCGAGATTGTGACGATCCACGCGCACAATGCTGCGCGCGGCTGCTTCTCGGCAAAGATCGAAAGGGCCTGACGATGGCGACGCTTGCACCGCAAATCGAGGCGCCTAGATCGGGATCCGTGGACACCATCTCCCGCTTCGATGCCAACACCGCCTGGGCCGCATTCGAGCGCCGCGACCGGAGCTGGGACGGCCGGGTGATCGGCGCGGTGAAAACCACCGGAATCTATTGCAAGCCAAGCTGCCCGGCGAAGCGGCCGAAGCGCGAGAATGTCGAGTTCTTCGGCTCGGGCGAGGAGGCGAGAGCCGCGGGCTATCGCGCCTGCCTCCGCTGCAAGCCCGACGAGGTCGGCCGCGACCGCGAGGCTGTTGCGAAGGCGGTGGGAATCATCGAACAGGCGGAAGAAGCCCCGACGCTCGACGATATTGCAAGCGCGGTCGGCTATGCGCCGCATCACTTCCAGCGGCTGTTCAAGCGCGATCTTGGCGTCTCGCCGGCCGAATTCGCCCGCGGGCTTCGGGCAAAGCGCGCCGAAAAGCATCTCAAGGAGAACGGCCGCGTGACCGACGCAATCTACGATGCTGGCTATTCCGCGCCGAGCCGCTTCTATGCCGACGCGAAGGAGAGGATGGGGATGACACCTTCCGCTTGGCGCGACGGCGGGCGCGGCGAGACGATCCGCTGGACGGCCTTCGACAGTCCGCTTGGCCCGATGCTGATTGCCGCCACGTCAAAAGGCATTTGCCGCCTGACGTTCGACGACAGCGAGGAGTCGCTTCACCGCCTCTTCCCCAATGCGACCATTGTCCGGGACGAGGGCGGGATGCGCCAGCTGGTCGAAGGCGCGCTGACCGCAATCGAGCGCCCCGCAGCGGCACCGGACCTTCCGATCGACGTTGCCGGCACCGCCTTCCAGGAAGCGGTGTGGCGCGAGCTTCGCAAAATCCCGCTCGGTGAGACTCGCAGCTACGCAGAAATCGCGGCAGCGATCGGCCAGCCGAAGGCGGTGCGGGCTGTGGGAACGGCCAATGGCGACAACCATGTTTCCGTGCTGATCCCCTGCCACCGGGTGATCCGCAGCGACGGAACGCTCGGCGGCTATGGCGGCGGGCTGGCCAACAAGAAGAAGCTCCTGGCGGCCGAAGGAATTCGGCTGGAGCTCGATCTTTGACATTCACTACGTAAACTCCCCTATCTTGCATCCCGGGCCCAGAGCGCCGATTTATTCGGAGTAATGCCCTCCGATTTTCGTAAATTGCTCCTCGGTACCGGCTCAGCCCCGACCACCCAGCGCGAGCGCGCGATTGCTGATTTCCGCCGGATCATGATCTGGATCGGGATCATTGCCGTCGTGATGGTCGCTGGCGCCTTGACCTATCTTGGGATGACTGGCGATCTCGACGCCAACCTCGTCATCGCGACCGTTCTCGGGGTCTTTTTCTCGGTTCTGCTTGGCTGCGGGTTGTTCGCCGCCGCTTTCTTCAGCGACAAGAGCGGGCACGACCAGTCGGTTTCGGACGCGACGGTTCATCAGGATCCCGACCAGCGGACCTAAAGGAAGCTGTAGGGGTCGACGTCGACGCTGACCCGCACCTTCGGCCCCCAATCGACAGCATCGAGCCAGTCGCGGATCACGTCCTGGACGTCGAGGACGCGGGCGGCATGGACGAGCAGGCGCTGGCGGTGGCGGCCGCGAAGCATCGCCAGCGGAGCCGGGGCAGGGCCGAACACTGCCATGCCCTCGACCTTTGGAGCGGCATTGCCGATACATCGGGCGACGCCCTCGGCTTCGGATGCATCCTCGGCAGACACCACGATCGCTGCGAGCCGTCCGAAAGGCGGCATCGCCGCCTCCCGCCGGGCCTCCGTTTCCGCTGCGTAGAAACCGGGCGCGTCGCCGGACACCAACGCCGCGATGACGGGCGCGTCGGGATCGTGGGTCTGCACATAGACCCGGCCCGGTTTCTCGCCGCGGCCGGCTCGACCCGCCACCTGCTGGATCTGCTGGAAGCTTCGCTCGGCGGCCCGCAAGTCACCGCCCTGAAGGCCGAGATCAGCATCGACAACGCCGACCAGCGTCAGGTTCGGGAAGTGATAGCCCTTGGTCACCAACTGCGTGCCGATGACCACGTCGATCGCTCCGGCCTCCATCGCTCCGACGAACTCGGCGGCGCGGAGCGGCGACCAGATGGTGTCGGAGGTGACGATTGCCGTGCGCGCCTCCGGGAACAGCTCCGCGACCTCGTCGGCAATCCGCTCGACGCCGGGGCCGCAAGCGACGAGGCTATCCTCCTCGCCGCATTCGGGACAGGCCTTGGGCGGGGGCATTACGTGACCGCAATGGTGGCAGGCGAGCCGGTGCATCAGCCGATGCTCGACCATCCAGGCGGTGCAGTTCGGGCATTGGAAGCGGTGCCCGCAATGGCGGCACAGGGTCAGCGGAGCAAAGCCACGGCGGTTGAGGAAGAGGAGCGACTGCTCCCCGCTGTCGAGGTTCGCCTGCAGCTCTTCGACTAGCTTCGGGGCCAGCCAGCGGCCGCGTGGCGGCGGGTCCTGGGTGAGGTCGATTGGACGGATTTCGGGAAGGGTCGCGCCGGCGTAGCGGCTGGTCAGCGACAGCTCGCGGTAACGGCCGACCTCGACCATGTGGCGGCTTTCGATCGGCGGGGTTGCGGTGGAAAGGACGATGGGGATGTCCTCGAACTTGGCCCGCATCACCGCCGTGTCTCGGGCGTGATACTGGACCCCGTCTTCCTGCTTGAAACTCGGCTCGTGCGCCTCGTCGACGACGATCAGGCCGAGGTCGGGGTAGGGCAGGAACAGCGCGGAGCGGGCGCCGACCGTCACTTTCGCCTCGCCCGAAGCGATTCCGCGCCAGGCGCGACGGCGCTGCGACGAGCGAAGGTCGGAATGCCAGGCGACCGGCTCGCACCCGAACCGCGCCTCGAACCGCTTCAGGAAGGGTTCGGTAAGCGCGATCTCCGGGAGCAGGACGAGTGCCTGCTTTCCCCGCCGAAGGCACTCGGCGATGGCCTCGAAATAGACCTCCGTCTTGCCCGAGCCTGTTACCCCGTCGAGCAACACCGGGTCGAAGCCCTTGCCGATCGCGGCTGCCAGCGATTTCGCGGCCGCGGCCTGTTCTTCGCTCAATTCGGGCGGAGCGAAATCGGGATCGGGGCAGGCGAGCGGCTTGTCGGCGGTGACCTGGACCGGTTCCAGGGCGCCGGCATTGACGAGTCCGCGCATCACCGCGTCGCTAACCTCGGCATGGTCCGCAAGCTCGCGGATCGTGCCCTGCCGACCCTCGATCGCGGCAAGCGCCTTCTCGCGTTGCGGGGTCAGCCGTATGGGCGCGCGGCCGGTCGGCGCATATTCGGTGAGCTGCCGGGGGCCTTCGAGGGCAGCGGACGATGGAAGCACCATCCGCAACACCGAAGCGGCCGGAGCGAGATAATAGTCGCTCGTCCATTCCACGAGTCGCCGCACAGAATCGGGAACCGGCGGTACGTCCATCACCGCCACCAACGGGCGAAGGCGATTGTCGCCGACCTCTTCGGTCTGAAGCCGCTCCGGTTCCCAGACCACGCCGATCAGCTGGCGAGGGCCGAGCGGCGCGACCACGACCGACCCCGGCTCGACCGCCATTCCGTCGGGCACCCGATAATCGAGCGGCCCGAGGGCGGCGTTCAAGGTCACGACACGAGCGCGGGGCAGGGACATCAGGTCGTCATTGCGGGAAGCATGTGACGAAGCAATCTCCCCGGCGTCGCCGGGATGCGATGAGGCAATGAAGGCTAGCGCCCGCGCTTCTTCCTGTGGCTGTCGAAGTCGAGGATCGGCGTCTCCTCGTCGCCTTCGGGCATCAGACCCATCCGGCGAGCGACTTCCTGATAGGCCTCCTCGACATTGCCGAGGTCCTGGCGGAAGCGGTCCTTGTCGAGCTTCTCGTTGGACTTGAGGTCCCACAGCCGACAGCCGTCGGGGCTGATCTCGTCGGCCAGGATCACGCGGCTGAAATCACCATCCCAGATCCGCCCGAACTCCAGCTTGAAGTCTATCAGGCGGATGCCGATCGCGGCGAACATGCCCGACAGGAAGTCGTTCACCCGGATCGCCATGTCGGCGATGTCGTTCATCTCTTCCTGGCTCGCCCAGCCGAAGCAGGCGATATGCTCGTCGGAGATCATCGGATCGCCGAGCGCATCGTCCTTGTAATAATATTCGATGATCGTTCGCGGCAGCTGCGTGCCTTCCTCGATCCCGAGGCGCTTCGAGATGGAGCCGGCAGCGACGTTGCGCACCACCACCTCTATGGGAATGATCTCGACCTGACGGATGAGCTGCTCGCGCATGTTCACGCGGCGGATGAAGTGGGTCGGGACTCCGATCGCGGAGAGCGACGTGAAGATATGCTCGGAAATGCGGTTGTTGATGACCCCCTTGCCGCTGATCGTGCCGCGCTTCTGCGCGTTGAACGCGGTCGCGTCGTCCTTGAAATATTGGATCAGGGTTCCGGGCTCGGGACCCTCGTAGAGGATCTTGGCCTTGCCCTCGTAGATTTGGCGGCGGCGAGCCATGTCGGGTGATACGCTCCAGCGGAAAGGGATTAAGCGGGGGCTATAGAGCCTGCGCTATCCAAGTGGAAGCGTCGGGAAGAATTGGAGGAGCGCGGGGCGTGCGATCCCGCGCTCCTCGTCTCGTTCAGGCACTGCGGCGCCTGCGGCGGCGCGCAAGCCACGGTGCATCATACTCGATGCGGTTCAGCACATGGAACGCATTGCTCGCGGCGTTCCCGATTTTGTGGAAGACGAGGGCGAGGCCCGCGTTGAGCTGGGCGCGGCCCGACTGATAGGTCCGGTCAAAAATCTCGTCGATCATCTGAACTTCTCCTTCAGAGTGCAAGTGGAAGGTCGTCGGCGAAGTCGTTGGCTGGAATTCTCAAGGCTTCTTCCACGGCCCGGAGCCGGTGCTCGGCATCGAGATTCCGCCAGGGAAGGAAGCGAACTGCGGGGCGGGCTTCGGCGGCTACGGCCGCCAGGTCCGCGGGGCCGTTCTCGACGAACAGCCCGCGATCGAGGCTATAAGTCACTTTAGTTTCTCCTGTTGTGTTCCGCCGGCGGAGCGGGGCTTCATCAGGGGGGAGGGATGGGCTCCGCCGGCGGTGTGATTTCCTTCTACCGGCCGGCAGCTTTCGTCGCCAATCAAACACTCGACATGGGTGATAAAGTAGGCTTATGAGCTGTCGATGCGAAAGCTGCCTCCGCTGACCGCCATCCGGGCTTTCGAGGCGGCTGCCCGGAACGAGAATTTCACGGCCGCCGCGGCCGAACTTGGAATGACGCAGGCGGCCGTCTCCTATCAGGTGAAGGCGCTGGAGGAGCGGATCGGGTCACCGCTTTTCGTCCGCGAGAAGGGCCGCGCCCGGCTGACCCCGCTCGGCCAGCGGCTACTCCCGGCGCTGAGCCAGGCGTTCGACGCGATCGAGGCGGCGTTCGAATCCAACCGTGCCGAAGACGAATCGCTGCTCGCCATCACGACGACCGTGACGTTCGCCAATACATGGCTTGCCTGGTGCCTCGGCTCGTTCCAGATCCGTCACCCCGACCTCGCCGTCCGGATGAGCACGGGCAACGAGGTCGTCGACCTTCGCGCCGGCGACGCCGATGTCGGGATCCGCGGCGGCACCGGAGACTGGGAAGGCCTGGAAAAACATCTGCTCGTCCGTTCCGATTACACACCGATGGCAAGCCCGGGGTTCATCGCTCAATCGGAGCGGAGCCTCGGCCGCAAAATCGAGCCAAAAGATCTTCTCGAGCTCAATCTCATCACTCCGGAGGACGATTGGTGGGTGCAGTGGTTCGCCGATTCCAACCTGACTGCCGACGGGACCGCGAAGCGGCGGGGCGTTCGTCTCGATAACCAGGCCAATGAAGGGCACGCTGCGATGGCTGGCCTCGGAATCGCGCTCCTGACACCATTTTTCTGGCAGAACGACATCGCCGAAGGACGGCTCGTGATGCTTTTCCCCAAACTGCTGTCGACCCGCGGTTGGTCCTACTGGCTGGTCTATCCGCCCGAGCGGCGGATGGTGCCCAAGATCAAGCGGTTCCGCGAATGGTTGCTGACCGAGATCGCCAAGTCGCGGGCGATGGGTACCGAAAAGGTCCGAGCCGCGGCTGCGGAATAGCCCCAGCATCATAGTCCGGAACTTGTGGGCGTGCCGGAATTTCTCGCTTCGCCGGTCATCGCCACGCCGGCGGCAACTAGGCGCAACAGGGGCCGCGGCTCTCCTTCTCCTTTACCGCTGGCTGAGAACCGGCGAGGCAAGTCCTGCACTACGAGCCAGTTGGGCGCAGCGCCGCGGCGATCGCGGTTGCGGTCGCTGGAGTTGCCCTGGCGGTGGCCGTGGGGACCACGCTTCGCGCGCATGATGAGCTGTGGGTTCATGCGGCGGCAATGACCGGCGGCAATCTGTATCGCGGGGAGGCGATGTTCATCCAGTATGGCTGCGGCAGCTGCCATCACCTGACCTACGTTCGCAAGGCGACAGGAGAGGACGGACCGCCGCTCGACGATCCTGAGGTGCGCGCGGTCATTGCCGGAAAACTGAGCAACACGCCCGACAATCTGCAGCGCTGGATTGAAGATCCGCAGGCCGTGACACCCGGCACCGGCATGCCCGACCTCATGTGAGCAACCGCGACGCGCGCGGCATCACGGCCTTCCTCTACACGCGTTCCAGCTAGCAGCGCTTACCAGATGTCGTTGATCGTCGCCGCAATCGCGACGAGGCTCGTCACGGCGACGGCGACAAGGGCCCAGGTCGCCCATGTCGGCCAGGCCATGGCGGGTTCGCGCTTGTCCATGCCCGTCTCAACGCGCGCGATGAGCGGACGGTTCAGCCTGATATCGCGGGGAATGGTGGAGCCGAGGGGGATCGAACCCCTGACCTTCGCAATGCCATTGCGACGCTCTCCCAGCTGAGCTACGGCCCCACATCTCGAACCTGATCGCCCGCGCCTTTAAGCGATGTTCGCGGCGGCGCAAACGGGAAATCTGATCAGCTTTCCTCGTCTTCGGCCGACTTGGTAACTCCCAGATCGTCATCGTCGGTCGCAAGATCAACCTCGTCGTCCGCGCTCGGCTCTTCGTCCTCGTCGGGCACGAGCTCCTCGGCCTCGAGATCCTCGTCCTTCTTTTCCTTCGCTTGGGATTCACCGGGGTCGAAGGGCATCGGCTGCTTCGACTTGAGCACCGGCTCGGGAATCCACTCGGTTCCGCACTCGATGCAATGCACCGGGTCCTCGTTGCCGAGGTCGTAAAAGCGGGTCGAACATTTGGGGCAGGTACGTTTCGTGCCCCATTCCGGTTTGACCATGAGGTCTCTAGCTCCAATCAGGCTGTTGCGCGCCGGCCTGACAGAGGCGCCAGCCGCGAGCGGCGCGCGCCTTGCCATAGGCACAAGGCGCTGTCAAAGCGCGCCGCTTGAACAACCGTTCCCCATCCGATCAAGGCAGGCGGCAAGGCATCGTCATTGCCGTCGATGGGCCTGCCGCAAGCGGAAAGGGCACCATAGCGCGCGCGCTCGCCGCGCGCTTCAATCTTCCGCACATGGACACCGGCGCCCTCTATCGCGCCGCAGCGCTCAACCTGTGGCGCTGGGGAGGCGATCCGGCGAGCGAGTTTGAGGCCGTTCGCGCCTGCAACGACGCCGGGTCGAACCTCGAGGATCCGGAAACGCGAAGCGAGCCCGTTTCGCGGATTGCATCGAAAATCTCGGCCTATCCGGCGGTTCGCGAGGCGCTGCTCCAGCGCCAGCGGCTGTTCGCGGCGCAGGCGGGCGGGGCGGTGCTCGACGGCCGCGACATCGGGACAATCATCGCGCCGCAGGCGGATGCCAAGCTGTTCGTGACGGCGTCCGTGGAAATTCGGGCCCAGCGGCGGGTCCGCGAACTCCTGGGACGCGGGATGCCGGCGCATTACGAAGACGTGCTTCTCGACCTGAAGGCCCGCGATGATCGCGACATGACAAGGTCGATCGCTCCACTCGAGCAGGCGGCTGACGCCGATCAGCTCGATACGAGCGAACTCACCGTCGACGAGGCGATCGCGAAAGCGATCGGGCTGGTGGAGGCGCGGCTCGCCCTCGCCGGCGTCCGAGAGGTTTAGCTAAAGCTTGTTCCGGCAACTGAAGTTGCCGAACCGCGGTGCGGTTCGCGGTTACAACCATTCGCGCGAACCACAGGGTTCTCGTTGCGTGACGAAATCTTCCGCTCGATCGGGGGCCGGGCGGCCGATCAGGACAACAAGAAGATCAAGGTGAAGTAGGACGACGGGAAGGGTCGTCGACGAGTCCCAACTCTACGCGGACGATGCGACGACCGTGGATACCGACGTGCCCGACGGCTCCCGCCCGACCCCCTGGGATCCAATCGGTGTGAGAGCCCCGCCAACTCCGGAAATGGCCCCCTAGAAGCCGACTGGCCAAGTCTAGCGTTGGAAGCAGTGGAATGCCGTCGCCGCGCTTGCTAGCGAGCGGGCATGGCCAACGCCCAGTCAGATTCCTTCATTGAAACGCCGTTCGATGCCGCCCTTTCGGAGCGCTATCTCGTCTATGCGCTGTCGACGATTACGGCGCGCTCGCTGCCCGACGTCCGCGATGGGTTGAAGCCGGTCCACCGCCGGCTCCTGTGGGCGATGCGGCTGCTCCGCCTCGATCCCGCCGGCGCCTTCAAGAAATCGGCACGAGTCGTCGGCGACGTCATCGGCAAATATCATCCGCACGGCGACGCGTCGGTTTACGATGCAATGGTCCGTCTCGCCCAGGATTTCGCGCTCCGCTACCCGCTGGTCGACGGGCAGGGGAACTTCGGCAACATCGACGGCGATAATGCCGCTGCCTACCGTTACACCGAGGCGCGCCTGACCGCGGTGGCGATGGAGTTGATGACGGGGGTTGACGACGGGACGGTCGATTTCCGGCCGACCTACAATGGCGAGGAGGAAGAGCCGGAGGTCTTTCCGGGACTGTTCCCCAATTTGCTCGCAAACGGTGCGAGCGGGATCGCGGTCGGGATGGCGACGTCGATCCCGCCGCACAACGTGTCGGAGCTGATCGATGCCGCCGTTCACCTGATCGATAATCCAAAGACCGAGGATTCCGCGCTCATGGATTTCGTCGGCGGCCCGGATTTCCCGACTGGCGGAGTCCTGGTCGACAGCCGCGAATCCATCGCCGAGGCCTATACGACCGGCCGCGGCTCGTTCCGGCTGCGTGCGACCGTGACTCAGGAGAAGGAGAAGGGCGGCGCCTGGCACCTGCTGGTCAGCGAAATCCCGTACGGTGTCCAGAAAGGCAAGCTGATCGAGCAGATCGCGGCACTGATTGCCGACAAGAAGCTGCCGATCCTCGCCGACGTGAAGGACGAGAGCGCTGAGGAAGTACGGCTGATCCTCGAACCGAGGAGCCGGACCGTCGATCCGGAACTGCTTCTCGAAAGCCTCTACCGGACGACCGATCTCGAAGTTCGATTCCCGCTCAACCTCAACGTGCTCGATTCCACCCGGACGCCGGTGGTGATGAGCCTCAAGCAGACGCTCGCTTCGTGGCTCGAGTTCCAGTTCCAGGTGCTCGTCCGCAAGAGCCAGGTCCGGATCGGCAAGATCGACGACCGGTTGGAGCTTCTCGACGGCTTCCTGATCGCTTTCCTGAACCTCGACCGGGTGATCGCGATCATTCGCGGGGAGGACGAGCCGAAACCGGTGTTGATCGGCGAATTCTCCCTCTCGGACCGGCAGGCGGAAGCGATCCTCAACATGCGGCTGAGAAGCTTGCGCAAACTGGAGGAGATGGAGATCGGGCGCGAGCGCGAGAAGCTTCGCGACGAGCGCGACGAGCTCGCCAAACTGATCGAGAGTCCCGCCCGTCAGCGCACCCGGATGAAGCGCGACCTCGCCGCGATCCGGCAGAAATTCCGCGACGAGCGGCGCACCCGGGTCGAGGAATCCGCGGCCCCGCGCGAGATCGACTGGTCGGCGATGATCGAGAAGGAACCGATTACGGTCATCCTGTCGCAACGCGGCTGGATCCGGTCGATGAAAGGCCATGTCGCGCTCGAGGAGGTCGAGCAGTTGAAGTGGCGCGAGGGCGACGGCCCGTTCATCCACTTCCACGCCCAGACCACCGACAAGCTGGCGCTCTTCGGCGACAACGGCCGGGCCTACACGCTTTCCGGCGACAAGCTCCCTGGCGGCCGCGGGTTCGGCGAGCCGGTTCGGCTGCAGGTCGATCTCGAGCCGGAGGCCGAGATCGTCAACCTGCTGGTGGTCCGCCCGGCAATGAGACTGCTGCTGGCGTCGAGCGACGGTCGCGGCTTCATCGCATCGGGAGAGGCAACGCTCGCCGAAACCCGCAAGGGGAAGCAGCTCGTCAATCTTCGTGCCGGGGCGAAACTCGCGGTCGTTCGCCCAATTTCCGAGGGCGCCGATGCGATCGCGGTGGTCGGAGAAAACCGCAAGCTGCTGGTCTTCGCGCTGTCGGATCTTCCCGAGCTGGCGAGGGGGCAGGGGGTCATGCTCCAGCGTTATCGCGACGGCGGCCTATCGGACGCGATTGCCTTCCGGCTGTCGGACGGCTTGAGCTGGAGCCTCGGCGGCGGGACGGGCCGGACGCGTACCGAGACGGATCTGACGCCATGGCGGGCCGCGCGCGGCGCCGCGGGACGAATGCCGCCGCTCGGTTTCCCAAGGAGCAATCGCTTCTCGTGATGGCCAAAAGTCTAACCCTGTTTACATTTTAGCGGATACTTTGAATTAACCGGTCTCGTTCATAGCGGCCTCCATGCAGGCTGCGGAACAGCGTACGGGAAGCCGGACCCGAGCGCATGCGAGCGATGCGTCCGGAACCCCGGCCGCGCTCGCCGGCCGCGACGATATCGCCTTGCTCAGCGCGCTTCCGATCGCCGCCGCGGTCATCGGGCGAGACGAGGACGGCAAGGCCTCCGTGCTCGCCCACAATTCGCGCTTCGTCGATGCTGTCGCCCGATCCACCTGCACCGCGACCGACTGGAACGAGGCCGATTGCCTCAAGAGTGGACCGATCTCCGAACTGTTCGAGAGCTATTTCAGCGATCCTTCCTCGGCTGGCGAGCTTGACATCAAGGACGGCGACGGAGTCGCCGCACGGTATCTCAGGATCAAGCTCGCGCCGCTGCCGGCCGCCGCCGGGGGCTCGCACCGCTGCCTGATGAGCCTGGTCGATCGCACCGTGGAAGTGCAGGCGGAGCGGACGTTGCGGGCCGAGATGCTCCGCGACAGCCTGACAGGCCTGCCGAACCGGCTCGCCTTTACCGAGCGCGTCGAGAATTCGGGCGAAGGGGTGGACTCGGAGCTCCAGCATGCGGTGCTCGTCGTCGACGTCCTCCGCTTCAGCCGGATCAACGAGAGCATGGGCAGCATCGCGGGCGACGAGTTGCTGATCACTCTGGCGCGCCGGCTAATGTCGGCGCTTCGCGGCGGGGATGTGCTTGCACGCACAGGCGGCAACGAATTCGGAATTCTGGTCTCGCTCCGGCGTGGGATCGAAGATGCCCTGACCGCTGCGGCGCGCATCCAGGAGGTCATGGCTGCGCCGTTCCACATCTCCGACCTCGACATTCGCGTGGAGTGCGCGATCGGGGTCGCGCTGATGCAAGGTGCGCAGGATGCCGAAGAATTGTTTCGCAACGCGCAATTCGCAGTGAAGCAGGCGAAGCAGACCGGAAAGCCGCAGATCTACGAGCCGAAGGAAGCCAGCGCCGCAAGGCGGCGCTTCTCGATCGAGACCGAGCTCCGCCGAGCGCTCGACAAGGACCAGCTTCGTCTCTTTTACCAGCCGCTCATCAACCTCAAGTCGGGCGAAGTCGCGGGTTTCGAGGCGCTTGCGCGATGGGCGCACCCGGACCGCGGCGAGATTTCGCCGAGCGAGTTCATTCCGGTCGCCGAGGAGTCCGGGCTGATCCTCCAGCTTGGCCGCTGGGCAATGGACAAGGCGACTCACACGCTCGCGGACTGGGACAGGACGGCGGGGGCGACGCTTCCATGCTATGTCGCAGTGAACCTGTCGGCTATCCAGCTGGCGCGCGATAACGTTCCGGGCCTGGTCGCCGACGCACTTCACTCGAACGGTCTTTCCGGCGACCGGCTGACGCTGGAGCTCACCGAGAGCTCGATCGTGCAGGACCCGGCGCGCGCGACGCGAGTGTTCGACGCACTGAAATCGCTCGATGCGACGGTGGCGATGGACGATTTCGGCACCGGCTATTCCAGTCTCGCCTATCTCCAGCGCCTGCCGATCGATGTGCTCAAGATCGACAAGAGCTTCATTTCCGGGATGATGATCGATCCCGACGCGGTCGCCATCGTCCGGGCGGTGCTCAGTCTCGCCGAAGCGCTTGGAATGACCACCACCGCCGAGGGAATCGAAACCGTCGAGCTCGCGACGACCTTGGCGACTCTCGGCTGCGCGCATGGCCAGGGCTTCTATTTTGCCCGGCCGCTCGAGGCGAAAGCAGCGCTCGACTTCTGGAAATCGCGCCGCCGCAAGTAGCCTGGGTTCCTCGTCCTGCCATTCAGCAGGATTGCGCGAATGTTGCATTGCAGCGCCAATTGCCTGCAAGGGCATCCGATGCCCCTAGCGACCAATGTCGAGCACCCCCGGCGTCTCGCCGACTACAGCGCCGATTACCGGATGCTCATCCTCGCTGCGATGGCGATCGTCGCCGGTACCGGCGGAGCCTTCAGCGCCTGGGCGCTGCTCAAGCTCATCTATTTCGCGACCAACGTCTTCTGGTACGGCAATTTCTCGTTTGAAAATGTGGGGATTGCGAATCGCGGACCGCTTCTGCTGGTGCTGATTCCGGTGATCGGCGGCCTGATCGTCGGCCTGATGGCGCGGTTCGGCTCGGACAAGATTCGCGGTCACGGCATTCCCGAAGCGATCGAGACGATCCTTTTCGGCGAGAGCAAATTGTCGATGAAGGTGGCGCTTCTGAAGCCCATATCGTCGGCCGTATCGATCGGAAGTGGTGGCCCATTCGGTGCCGAGGGCCCGATCATCATGACCGGTGGTGCCATCGGATCGCTGTTCGCGCAGTTCTTTCGCCTGAGCGCGGCCGAGCGGAAAACCCTGCTGGTGGCCGGCGCCTGCGCCGGTATGACCGGCATTTTCGGAACGCCGTTCGCCTCGATCATGCTCGCGGTCGAACTGCTCCTGTTCGAATGGAAACCGCGGAGCTTCGTTCCGGTGGTGGTCGCGGTCCTGATCTCGCTTGCATGGCGCTCGATCCTGCTCGGCGCCAGTCCGCTCTTTCCGTTCGGGGCGGTGACTCCGGCAGGATTGGAGCCGGTCGCGATCGCAGCCGGAATCGGGCTGGTTACCGGCCTTCTGGCGGCAATCCTTTCATTCATCCTGTATCGCATCGAGGACGGCTTTCACCGGCTTCCGATCCATTGGATGTGGTGGCCGGCAATCGGAGCCGTCGTCGTCGGAATCGGCGCCCTGTTCGACGCCCGGGTGCTTGGCGCGGGCTATGGAAGCATTCAGGCGCTTCTCGACGGCGACCTGGTGGTCAAGACGGTCCTCCTTCTGCTCGTCGCGAAGGCGGTCGTCTGGCTGGTGGCTTTGGGATCGGGGACATCGGGCGGAATTCTCGCACCCTTACTGATCCTTGGCGGCTGTGCGGGCTTCCTGATCGGCCAGTATCTTCCCGGCGATCCGGGATTCTGGGCGATGATCGGAATGGCGGGCGTGATGAGCGGGGTGATGCGCGCGCCGATGACCGGCGCGTTGTTTGCGGCGGAGTTGACCAACCACCTCTCGGCGCTTCCTGAGACGATCGCGGCCGCCACCGCCGCTTATGCGGTCAGCGTTCTGATCATGAAGCGCTCGATCCTGACCGAGAAGATCGCTCGTCGCGGGCGGCACATTCTGCGCGAATATACCGTCGACGCGCTCGAATTCCTTCTGGCGGGACAATTGATGACTCCGGATCCGAAGACGCTTGCCGCGGATATGTCCGTCGCCGACGTGCTGCGCTTCTTCGCGGATGAGGCGGAACACCGTTCCTTTCCCGTCGTCGACGCGGAAGGCCGGCTCCTCGGGCTGGTCTCGCGGACCGATGCCTTGCGCTGGCAGGTTTCGCAGAACGCCGAGGGGCAGCTCGGCGATCATTTGTCCGATGCATCGACCCAGTTCGCCTATGCCGACACGCCTTGCGGGCGCGTTGCCGACATGATGGTGGAATCGGGTGTCGGCCGGGTTCCGATCGTCGATCCGGAAACGCGGCGGGTGGTCGGCATCATCTCCCGCCAGGACCTGCTCAAAGTCCGGATGACTCAGGAACGTGGGGAAAAGGTGCGCTCGCGCGGCAAGACGCTACCGCTTATTGATAGTCTGCGGTGACGTTGAAGGTGCCGACATAGACTCCGTCGGCGGTTGTCGAATCGAGTGCGATCGCTCCTCCTATTGGAATGCTGGTGCCGGGATTGCCCGAATTGGTCAGCGTGACGGTCGCCTGCGTGTCCGGGACCAAGGTCAGCGTCCTGGCCGGGTTCGCCTGGTTCGTGAGCGTCACGTTGGGAACGCTCATGACGACCGTCTGCCCCTGAGATCCAGTGACGTTGTACATTGCGACCTGCGTCGCTCCGGAACAGGTCAGTGGTGCCGGACAGGTGAGGGCGCCGGTCCGGGAAAGTCGAACGGTCGCACCCGACCATGTTCCGGTCCCGAGCAGGATCGTTCCGAGGTCGAGGTTCTGGCGGGATTCAATCGCGAGCGGCTTGACGACCTTGACCTTGGCCTGGGCGTTGATGGTTGCGGCGCCTGCGGGCATGGCGAAGCAGGCCGCCAAGGCGGCCGCAACGGCAGCAACGATCCCAAGGCGCAGCCCCACTTCTTCGCCTCCGCTTCCGTGAGCATACGGAAGATGGTCTTCACCCAATCAACAAAAGTGAAGTAACGGCAGGCGATTGAGACCGGGTTAACGGCTGCTTGCGAGAGCGTCCGAGACGATTGCTTCGAGATCCGGCCCGGTGGGAAATCCGGCGGCGATCCAACGGTCCTCGATCGTTCGCAGCGTGCGGGAGACGACCGGACCTTCGACAAGCCCACGCTTGATGAGCGCGCCGCCGCCGATCGGCAGACGGGGCGGAGTCCAGGCCGCGATCTCGGCGGCCTCGGAAGCACGGCCGGCCAGGAGCAACCTGTCGACGGCGCATTCGACGCCGGCTCGATACGCAGCGGCGCGAGGGTCGGAGATCCCGGATTCCGCGGCGCAGCCAATGCGTTTTCTGGCGCGGTTCGACAGCTTGAGGCGAGCGGCGACGGCTCCAGCGACCTGGGGATTGCGCGGGAGCAGTGCCGATAGGCGTCGGAGCGGATCGGCCGCGATGCGACCTTCCGTTTCGGAGCGAACAAGCCCTTGAAGCTGCTGCCACGAGGTCGCATCGATCTCGGGAATCACCGGCTTCAGGATCGCCCGACCAAGCATGATTTTCACGGTCGGGACGGGGTCGGGCACCGAGAGCAATTTCAACAGCTCGTCGGCAATTCGTTCGCGCGAGAGAGCCATGAGATCATTGGCACGATCGGCGCAAGCCTGCAGCGCCGCCGAATCGGGCTCGCCCCTGCCGAAGCGGGCGTGGAAGCGGAAGAAGCGCAGGATCCTCAGATGATCCTCGGCAATGCGCTCGAACGGATCGCCGATGAAGCGGACGTGACGCTCCTCCAGGTCGGACAGGCCATCGAAATAATCGAAAATTTCGCCCGTTACCGGGTCCGCCATCAGCGCATTGATAGTGAAATCGCGTCTCGCCGCGTCTTCCTTCCAGTCGTCGGTGAAAGCGACGGTCGCGTGGCGGCCGAACGTCTCGACGTCGCGCCTCAAGGTCGTGACTTCATAGGGGTGGCCGTCGCTTACAGCTGTGACCGTCCCATGCTCGAATCCGGTCGGTACCGCCTTGAGGCCGGCGGCCTGGAGCCGCTCGACGACCTCGTCCGGGCGCAGGCGCGTCGCGAGGTCGATGTCGTTTACGGGAAGGCCGAGGAGGTCGTCACGAACCGCGCCGCCGACGTAGCGGATCTCGCCCTCGCTCGCGCCGAGCGCGTCGAGCAGCTTCGCCATGCCGCGGTGCCGGATCCACTTCCTGGCGTCGAGCTTCAACTCCATTGCAGCCGCCGCGAGAGGTTAACGATCATCGCCGCGGTCGCTCCCCAGATTCTCATGCCGTTCCATTCGATCTGCCAGTAGCGGCGCTCGCGGCCCCCGAAAACCGCTGTTTCGAGGCGCTGGTTGTCGCGATCCACCAGGAACCGCAGCGGCGCCTCGAACCAGTGCGAGACCTCGGGCTCATGAGGGGCAAGCTGCAGTTCGGGTGGAACGACCGCAACAATCGGTGCAACGACGAATCCCGTGACCGTTCGATAATCCACGAGGCGCCCAACCGGATCGGGAAGGGCGGGATCGAGTCCGAGCTCCTCATTCGCCTCGCGAAGCGCCGCGGCGACTGCGTCCTCGCCTGGCTCGACACGGCCGCCGGGGAAGGCGACCTGCCCGGCGTGAGTTCGAAGATTTTCGCGCCTGACCGTGAGCAGCACGCCCGGTTCGGCGCGGTCGGTGATCGCGATCAGGACCGCCGCTGCGGTGGCAGCGTCGGCGCGCAGTTCCGGGAGGTCGCCGATAATCGGCGGCTCCTCGGCAGGCCGTTCCAGCATGGACCGGATCCGGTCGGCCAGGGTCATGCCGGCTCCGTCATCGGAAAGAAGGTCCCGTCGCTCCACACCCCCGGCGGATCGGCGCCTTCGTCGAGCGCGATCTGTGCGAGCTCGTAATAGACCGGCCGCGACAGCTCGGCTTCGAGACCGTGGCGAACCGGGACTCGCGGGCTTTCGGTAATCGCCAGCGGGTGATCCGGTCCAACGAGCAGAGCGTCCCCGCTGTCCAGCGCAAGCCAGATCCGGCGATTCTGCCCTTCGCCTTCCGTCCGCATCGCGATCGCACGAAACGCCGTACCATCGACATCGATCGCCAGCTTCTCGACAGGCGTGACCAGAACATGGCTCCCGTCAGGCTCGCGGCGGAGGATGGTTGAGAACAGCCGGGTCATGGCGGCACGTTCGATCGGACTGCCGCCGTGGTGCCAGGTGCCGTCGCGCGCGATCCGAATGCCGGAATGACCGCACAAAGGCGGGTCCCAGCGGTCGACGGGCGGGAACCGCCGCCCCTCGATCATCGTCTGGAGCTCCGCGAGCGAAACCCCCTTGAGGTCAATTGGCGGGCGACTTTCCGGCATTGGCACTGGATTGCTTCGCTTCGCCAGCAATGACAACTAGGCGCGCATGATGAAGCTTGGAACAGCCATCGTGACAGGTGCGAGCAAGCGCGTCGGCGCGGATGTCGCCACGGCGCTCATTGAGCGCGGCTGGACCGTGCTTGCCCATGTCCGCCGCGAGGGCGATGATGTGCCGGCCGGCGCCAAGGCCGTCGCCGCCGAGCTGGCGGATCCCGATTGCGCCGAGAGGATTTTCGCCGCGGCCGAGGGACTCCCGCCCGTTCGCCTGCTCGTCAACAATGCGGCCCGTTTCGCCTGGGACGCCTTCGGCGAATTCGATCCCGCCGAATTTGACGCCCACATGCACGCCAATGTGCGGGCCCCCGTGCTGCTGATGCGGGAGATGGCGGCGCGCAGCCCGGGCGGCGACTCCCTGGTCGTCAATATGCTCGATTCGAAAGTCGTCGCGCCGAATCCGGATTTCCTGAGCTATACTCTGTCCAAGCACGCGCTCCTCGCGGCGAGCGAGCTCGCGGCGCGGGCGCTCGCCGGAAAGGGAATCCGGGTGAATGCGATTGCTCCCGCGCTGATGCTCAAGTCGTCCGGACAAAGCGATGAAAATTTCCGGGCGATGCACGAGCACAACCCGCTCGGTCGCGGCGTGACGTCGGCCGACATCGTCGCCGCCATCGACTATCTGATCGCAAGCCCGGTCGTGACGGGCGAGTTGCTCACCATCGACGCGGGCCAGCGGTTCGATCCGCCCAGCCGCGACGTTCAATTCCTGGAGACTTGAAGGACATGACGGAACTCGACGGGCTCGTTCCCGATGCCCTGCGGCCGCAAAGCGCCAAGATCCTGCTCGATTCGCTCGAGGTCATGGCCGACATCGGCTTCCACGATTTCGAGATCGGAACGCCCCAGCGGCTCCTCGTCACGGTCGAAGTCTGGCTGGACGACCACAAGGCGCCGGCGCAAGACGATCCCGGCGGCGCCTGGGATTACGATCATGTGCGGCGCCAGGTGATCGAGCTTGCCGGCGCGCACCGGTACAACCTCCAGGAGACACTTGCAGAAGCCATTTACCTTCGGCTGGCGGCGATGCGCGGAGTGAAAGCGCTTCGGGTGACCACGTCCAAACCCGACATCTATCGGGACGCGAGAGGAGTGGGCGTCGAATTCGCTTCGTTCCAGGGCGCCGGACCGGTCATTTGACGAGACGTTCGGCTGCTGGAACAAAAGCGCTTGCGCCGCACTTGAAGCGCTAATAAGGAGGCCCGCTTGCTGCCCATGTGACGTTAACACATGGACAGCTTCCAATCCTGGCGACGGGGCTGCAATGGGGAGGCCCGGTCCGACCGTGGAGTTCACGGCGTCTCGAGGAGAATTGTGGGTTAATGTCTTACGCCCAGAAGAAAGAGCTTAGCGGCAATCGGACGTTGGCGATC
>Ga0207657_10001231_pt1 | contig 27330 bp, 23 predicted proteins | sample KBSC33metaG_FD_184316 | JGI IMG/M metagenome (GOLD analysis project Ga0207657, IMG submission 184316) | Corn rhizosphere microbial communities from Kellogg Biological Station, Michigan, USA - KBS C3-3 metaG (SPAdes) (version 2) | ecosystem: Host-associated > Plants > Roots > Rhizosphere > Soil ... | reverse complement strand
GTACATTTTAAGGCGCAGATTGTTCTCGCGTCGGGGAAGAAGTCGACATGAAAATGCTAAGTGGCATTGCTGAGGCGAAATCCCTGTCCCGCCTTGCACGGCTTCGAACGGCTTTTGTGGTCTAATCATTTTCAGTGAAACTCAAAGTCGGTTGGATTGGCAAGACAAAAGACCCCGCGATCCAGGCATTGACCGCCGAGTATTTGAAGCGCTTGCGTCACTACGCGGAATCTGAAGGCATGACATTCGTCAATGAGGACGCGATGCTTAAGTATCGCGATAAGGTGGGAGCTCGCCCGGCGCATTCCATCGTGCTGCTCGACTCACGCGGCAAGCAACTCTCCTCAGAAGAGTTCGCGGGCTATATAGACAATCATCAGAATCGCAGTCCGCAACCGCTGTTATTCGGGGTTGGTGGCGCAGATGGGTTCAGCGAGCAGGCCAGAAAATCTGCGCAGTTCGTACTTTCGTTGGGGAAAATGACATTGGCGCACGAGCTGGCGCGGGTCGTTTTGCTGGAGCAGCTATATCGGGCGCTAAGCATTCTGAAAGGGCATCCGTATCATCGCGGGCATTGAGTCTGAACGTGCGGCTGCGCGGCTTATGCTCACATCACAGGATGGCCTGTTGGCCAGTGAAATCATGCACCTTCGTGATATATCACCGGCGTGAGATCAGTCTTAGTATCCCTTTCACCAGCACAGCGGATAGCTGGATTCCCCCACAGTGAGACCCGCAATGAAGGATCCTGCCGAAGTTCTCCGGATGAAACAAAAGCAAATCGATCAGCTCAAGAAGGAGATCGAAGCGCTACGTACTGTTGCCGGGATCTTGCAAGACGAGCGGGAACCATCTCCTAAAAAGTTGGGAAAATTAGTGCAGCTGCCGTAGACCACGAGCGCCGATTCAGGGGCTGGAACTACCGCCATTTCTTCAGGCGTGGCCACAGAGTGGCTAGCGACCCGAACTTTGCGCCTCTGCAGATGTACACAGGTATATCGCGCTCCAAAGCGTAGGGATTATCCGAAGACCCTACATACTCCACCCGCTCAAATAAACGCTCGAGCCTTTCCTTGCGATCATCGAGGACGATCAGACAATTCCCCGAATAGCCGCGGGGTCCCCACAGAAACCAGGTTTGATGACCGCTGAGCGCGGGCGGGAGCCCATATCGCGGACCGAAGAAATCGATGGCACCCGCCTGCCCGTAATCCTGCGCCATAATCCCGCAGTCGGGTCGTTCAGCGGGATCGAGTTGTGACCATGCCTGCGCGACGTTGGCGACCATCTCTTGCCAGCCAAATTGGTCGGCATAATACTGCGGCAACACTGCTGCCATGTGACTGTGTTCACTACGAGGCACTTTGAAAGGCAATGAGTCCAGATATCGGATGAACTGTTCCACCGGCAATATGGGCACGACTAAGGGTAGGAGCCAGACGCCCCCTGCCAGAAGAATGAGAACTGATACCGGTTGCAACCATCTCTGCCGCGATTTCTGAATTACATATTCAATGAATACTGAGCCCGCTCCCAACAACATTGGATAGATAGGAGCCAGGTAGTAGTTTTTGCCCTTCAGGACGATGAACACCGTTAAGGAGACCAGGTACGCCCATCCCAGAAAGCGATAACGCTTCAGTGGTGGCCAGAAGAGGAACGCGAGCACTCCCACAATCCAGATCGGCGCCGTAAGGGGATGAATCAACAGAATCTGCTGTGAGAAATACTGCAACGGCGAGAGCTGAACGTCCCGCCCGTCGGCCTTTATGTTGTGCATGAGCTGCACAAATGGCCAGTCATGCTGGTAATTCCAGATCAGGTTGGGGAGGAAGATCAGAAAAGCAGCCAATCCTCCCATCCAGATCCAGGGACTACGGAAGGACCGCCGTTCCTGCGTGAGTAGAAGTCCGACCACGATGCCGAGGCCCAGCACAGCAATCGAATATTTTTGTTCTAAGCCCAGCCCCGCGACAACTCCAAACCACAGCCAATAGCGGGGTTCATCTCGCTTGATGGCCAAAATGGCGAAATAGACAGATCCCATCCACAAAAGCGGCTCCAGGGAATCCGTGGTCAGGAGGCTTCCGTCAGATAAATAAATCGGAGCAATGAGCACACAGATTGCTGTGAGAATCAACGCAAAGCGCCGTCCACCCAACTCGCGGGCGATCATGGCACCGAGGACCACGGTGGCAGAAGCGGAAAGCGCCGGTAGAAACCGTATGCTCCTGAGGGACTGTCCCAGTACATCGCGGCTGATTCTCACCAGGAACGGCAGCAGAGGTGGCTGATCGACATAGCCCCAAGCCAAATGTTGAGCGCACGCCAGATAATCAAATTCGTCGCGAAAGTAACCGTATCGATTGTTGTAGATGCAATGAAGCAGAAGCTTCGCCAACGCGATGCAAAGCACGATCCACATGCCGTCGCCGAAAAAAGAGCGTCTGTGCTGGGTGGCTGAACTAACCGGCGTGATCGCGGCCTGTGTCATAAGGAGTCAAGCAGGATATACGAAAGACGCCTTGCAATGGATCCAGGGCCGTGAACATGCTCGGGTCTAAACCAGATACAATCGAGCACAAGGCCTTGTGCATTTATAAGAGCCGAATGCTCTCGGAATTTCGAACCAGAAACTCCAAATTGGAACCATGACCGACGTTCGTCGCGGATTAATCATCGTCAATACCGGCCCGGGTAAGGGCAAGACCACAGCCGCCATGGGCACAGCTTTGCGCGCTGTTGGACAGGGAATGCGTGTGCTGATGCTGCAATTCTTAAAGGGCTCATGGCATTATGGCGAACTCGATGCCGTGAAAGCATTTGGGGACAACTTCATCATGAAGCAGATGGGACGCGGTTTCGTGAAAGTCGGCACCGAGAAACCCGATCCCGAAGACGTGCGCATGGTGGAAGAGGCCTGGGGTGAGGCGGTTAAGGCGATGCAGTCGGGCGAGTGGGATTTGCTTGTGTTAGATGAGATCAACTACGCGATTAGCTACGGGATGCTCGACCCTGCTAAGGTCGTCGAAGCCCTGCAGAGCAAACCGGAGCAGGTGCATGTTATATTGACGGGCCGGAATGCGCATCCGACAATCGTTGAAATCGCCGACACAGTAACGGAAATGCGCCAAGTGAAGCACGCCTACGAAAAAGGCGTGATGGCGCAGAGGGGAATCGAATACTGAGATTGTAAGATCTCAATTACCAATTGAGCTTCGCGGCGGACGGGCCTCAATGGCGAACGATATAGACTGTGAACGTCGGGTCTTACTCCTTCCGGCAAATGTAAGTTTGTTGATCTATGAGAGAACACCCGCGCTGGGTTTTCACTCATAAATCGACAATCGAGATCATCAATTTCAATGGCCTGGTTCAAGCGTCAATCCGGAGAGCTCGATACCTCGGGGGAGAAGAAAGTCCGCACCGAGGGTCTCTGGGTTAAGTGTGAAGATTGTCGTCAAATTATTTGGAAGAAAGATCTTGAAGAGAATCTTAACGTTTGTCCCAAATGCGACAAGCATTTCCGCATTGACGCGCGGACCCGTTTGGCACAGCTTCTCGACGACAACAACTACGAAGTAGACGACGCTAACATTGCATCGACAGACCCTCTACAGTTCACCGACTTAAAGCCCTATTCTGCTCGCCTGAAACAAGCTCAATCAGACACGGGTTTAGCTGATGCCGTGATCAATGCACGCGGGAAGTTGAACGGCCGGTCCGTTATTGTGAGTGCGATGGAATATGCGTTCATTGGGGGAAGTATGGGGGCGGTCGTCGGGGAAGCCATAACGCGGGCGATCGAACGGTCCGCCGACAGCCGTGCGCCGCTCGTTGTTGTCTCCGCTTCAGGTGGCGCTCGCATGATGGAGGGCGTAATCAGTCTGATGCAGCTGGCTAAGATCTCGGCCGCGCTCGCCCGGCTGGATGAAGCACGCGTTCCCTACGTTTCAGTGCTCACCGACCCGACTACCGGCGGTGTTACGGCATCGTTTGCCATGTTAGGGGATCTTAATATTGCCGAGCCTGGCGCCCTCATCGGCTTTGCCGGCCCCCGAGTTATCGAACAAACCATCCGGCAGAGGCTTCCCCAGGGCTTCCAGCGCAGCGAGTTTCTACTTGAGCATGGCATGCTCGACGCTGTCGTCCACCGCAAAGAATTGAAGTCTTACATTTCGCGAGCTCTTGACTTCATGGGTGCGAAGACCCTGGCGACCGCCTAGGCTTAGTCGTGGTGGCCTGTGCTCGCACGCAGACACATCCCGTTTACGCTATCTCCGTTCCATTCAGCTTCGTCCGCATGCCTTCTGATGTCAGCCGCTGCATAAGGTTCTACTGGAACTGATACCCTTATTCGGGTGGTGTTTGCGAATTATTCAGGACCTACGAATAGCTACTGAAGCCATGTCTTACGAGAGCGCCATTGCGCGCATGTTTGCCCTGGGGCACGAATTGGCGCACACCCCTTCGCACAAGTTCGATTTGGCTCACATGCGTGTCCTGCTGGCCGCCATGGAAAATCCTGAGCGGCAGTTCAAGAGCGTTTTGGTTGCGGGGACGAACGGAAAGGGCTCCACTGCAGCGACTCTCGCATCCATTCTTGGCGCCTCCGGTCTGAGGACCGGCCTCTACACTTCGCCGCATCTGATCCGAATCAACGAGCGCATCCGGATTAATGGCGAATCCATCAGCGATGATACTTTTGCATTGATTCACGACGTGGTCGACCGCACGGCCGAGCGCCTGGTGGAAGAAAAGGAACTGCCTTGGCATCCAAGCTTCTTCGAGATGCTGACGGCAATGGCCTTCGAACACTTCTCACGTGAGAAAGTCGACATTGCGGTGCTCGAAGTTGGCATGGGAGGCCGTCTGGACGCGACGAATGTCGTCGAGCCATTGGTGAGCGCGATTACCGACATTTCACTGGATCATCAGAAATTTCTTGGCAACACGGTCGCTGAAATTGCACGAGAGAAGGTCGGCATCATCCGCCAGGGAGGAGCCGTTGTCACCTTGCCGCAATTGCCGGAAGCAAATGACGTGATCGGCAATGCCATCCTCGATCGACAAGCCCGCGGGATCAGCGCCGTACCCTATGTCCCGCCGGTTTCGCCTGGCAGTACTCCATACTTTCAGGGTTGTGATGCTGAGGAGCGGCGGGATGAGAAATCTGGTAGTCCTAGTTCACGTGCCACTCCTATTTCCAGCTACCCATTGCTGATTATGGGCAAGCAGATCCAGGTCGAGACTCCTCTTGTAGGACGCCACCAGCTGCGCAACATTGCATTGGCGATAGCAACAGCTGAGGAATTGCACAATCAAGGCTTCCCGGTCACTCCGGAGACAATCGAGCGCGGTATTCGCGAGACCCGTTGGCCAGGCCGCTTCCATGTTATCGGTCACAGCGCCAGTTGGCCTGAAATCGTTATGGACGTGGCGCACAATCCCGCCGGAGCTTGGGCGTTGCGTTCGACATTGTCGGCGTGTTACGAGGGTCGACGCTTGACGTTTGTATTCGGCGCCATGCGCGACAAGGCGATCGGCGAAATTGCGGAGATACTGTTTCCGCTGGCGGAACGCGTGATCGTCACCAAAGCGGACAATCCGAGGTCGGCATCGCCCGAGGAGATACGGGCGGCCGCTGCCCGCACCTCGGTTGAGATCATCGATGCAGAAAATGTCCCAGCAGCTTTGGCACAGGGCAAGGTACTAATGGAAGATGATGGAGCAATGGTAGTGACAGGTTCCATCTACATTGTTGGCGAGGCGATGCGCGAATTGGGATTGAGCATCTAACTACAAGTGGCCTTGGATACTCCACAACTCGGTGATCGCTCGATCGATCAGGAAACCGTTGCCGACCTGCACAGGTCTTCCCCTGGTTCTGCAGTAGCGGTGCCACAGCAGATTGGGAAGCGGCACGGGTGGCTGAGTCGCGCACGCTCTTATTTCGTTTTTGATCCTTTGATCTGGCTGTACACCGTTGTCTTGGGGCTGCTCTCGCTGCCAACTTCGCTTTTCAGCAACAGCGGACGCATCCAACACGATTTCGCGCGCGTCTGGTCGTGGCTGATTATGAAAACGATCTTCTCGCCCGTGACGGTCACTGGTCTTGAGAAGATCGACACAACCAAGCCGCACGTGTATGCAGTCAATCACGCATCGGCTCTGGATATTCCAGTTCTGTACGTTTATCTTCCGTTTCAGTTCCGAATCGTTTTCAAGAAAGAGCTGCTGAAATACCCGATTGTCGGCTGGCACCTCAAGCGGTCTGGCCAGGTTTCGATCGATCAGCAGAATCCGGCCGCGTCAATTGGGAGTATCCGATCCGCACTCAAGAGCTTGAAAGGCGGCATGCCGCTCGTTATCTTCCCCGAAGGTGGCCGGACGAAAGACGGAGACATCAAGCCCTTCATGCCGGGAGCATTTTTCCTCGCAATCAAGTCTCAGGTAGACGTTGTACCGGTCGCGCTAATAGGAACTTATGAACTGCTGCCCATGGATACCTATCACATCAAATGCCAGCCGCTACAGATGAGAGTGGGTGAACCGATCTCCACTGCGGGGCTAAAGCTGCAGGACATGGAAGACCTGTCTGCGCGGGTACAGAGAGCGATGGAGGATCTGTACTACGTGGACCGGCGGCGCGTACCAGTCACGTAAACAGACCATGCGGAGGCGATTCAGAACTCCCTGACTTTACCTAGCCTAGCCTGGGCCGCACCCAAAGAGAGGCCCCTGTTTGACCCTCCCGGTGCGGTCCAATAAACTTAAGAGATTCAGCAGAATACGTAGGTCCTACAATGCCGGATACTGTTCAAACCTCCCCAGACGTGGCCACCATCAAGGTAAAGCTTCCCGACGGATCAACCAAGGAAGTGCCGAAGGGCACTACGGCACTCGACATTGCGAAGTCGATCTCTCCGCGATTAGCTGACGCCGCGCTCGCTGCCAAGACCAATGGGGATCTGATTGATCTTGCTCGGCCCCTCGAAAAAGACACGGATCTGCGGCTTCTCACGGAGAAAGACCCCGAGGCGCTGGGTGTCTACCGTCACTCGTCAGCGCATCTGCTGGCGGCTGCCGTGCTGGAGCTCTTTCCAGAAACGAAACTTGGACACGGACCGGCCACTGAAAACGGGTTCTTTTACGACTTTTATCGCCCAACCCCATTCACGCCGGAGGACCTTGAGAAGATCGAGAAGAAGATGCAGGAACTGGTGCAACAGAACCTGCCGTATGCGCGTGAATTCCTGCCTCACCAGGAGGGGCTTGCGCGTTTCAAGTCCGAAGGGGATTTCATGAAGTGTCACTTCATCGAGCAGTTCACGAAGCCCGATGAAAAGATTTCGATCTATAAAACCGGTAAGTTCCTGGACTTCTGCCGTGGTCCGCATGTGCCCTCAACCGGCAAGATCAAGGCTTTCAAGCTGCTCAACATTGCCGGCGCATATTGGCTCGGTGACGAGAAGAATCCGCAGCTGCAGCGCATCTACGGGACCTCGTTCTTCTCGAAAAAGGATCTCGACGCTTACCTCAACAGCCTGGAAGAGGCGAAGAAGCGCGACCATCGCACTCTCGGCAAGCAACTGGATCTGTTTTCGATTCAGGAACTTGCCGGGCCGGGACTGATCTTCTGGCACCCCAAAGGCGGCATTGTCCGCAAGCAGATGGAAGACTGGATGCGCGAGGAGTACATCAAGCGCGGCTACTCGCTTGTTTACACCCCGCACGTCGCGCGGCGGCAGCTTTGGCAGACTTCGGGGCACGAAGGCTATTACGCGCAGAACATGTTCGACGTCATGGAGCTTGATGATGCGGAATACCGCATGAAGCCCATGAACTGCCCCTTCCACATACTGATTTACAAGGATTCGCTCAAATCTTATCGGGACCTGCCGGTGCGCCTCGGTGAGTTGGGCACGGTATACCGCTACGAGCGATCGGGAGTCATGCACGGGCTGTTGCGCGTCCGCGGCTTTACCCAGGACGACGCTCACATATTCTGCCGTTACGAGCAGATGGAAGGTGAAATCGAAGGCTGCCTCGATTTCGCTTTAGATGTGCTCAAGGACTTTGGCTTCGACAAGTTTGAGATAGAGCTCTCCACGTGGGATCCCAACGACCGCAAGAATTTTGTTGGCTCAGAGGATCAGTGGAATATGGCTACGGCGTCGCTCGAAAAAGTGCTGCAGCGGCGCAACATCAGCTATAAGACCATGCCCGGGGAAGCAGCTTTTTACGGGCCGAAGATCGATATCAAGCTAGTGGACGCTATTGGCCGTCTCTGGCAGCTTTCGACCATTCAATTCGATTTCAACCTGCCTCAGCGCTTCGATCTGGAATACGTCGCGGAGGATGGTTCGCGCAAGCAGCCGCTCATGGTGCACCGCGCGCTTTACGGATCGGTCGAGCGGTTTTTCGGTGTGTTGATCGAGCATTACGCGGGCGCGTTCCCGGTGTGGCTGTCACCAGTCCAGGCGGTGATGATCCCGATCAGCGAACGTCATGCCGAGTATGCGAACAAGGTAGCGGATCGCCTAAAGGACGTTGGTGTACGCGTGGAAGTTGATGCGCGCAACGAAAAGATGAATGCCAAGATCCGTGAACATGCCTTGCAGAAAGTGCCCTTCCTGCTGGTGGTCGGCGACAAGGAAGCTGAGGCCGATCATGTGAACGTCCGCACGCGCGGCAAAGAAAAGACCGAGGACATGCCGGCAGCCGACTTCGTAGAAAAGATCAAAAAACTCATCACGGACAAAGCAGCGACTCTCTAGATATCGCCCGCCGCCCCCGGTCCTCAGAAGAGCAACGCTGGCGATTAGAGGGACCGTGCTCTGTGGTTGTAACATCTTTCCGTGCCTTCTCTGCCTGAAAAGCTACTCGCGGATATCCGGAAACACGAGCTGCTGACGCCCGGAGATCGCGTTGGGGTCGCCGTCTCTGGGGGCGCCGACTCAATTGCTCTGTTACGCCTGCTTCTGGAACTTCGGGAACAGATGGGCGTGGTGCTCTCGGTTATTCATCTGAACCACAACCTGCGTGGCAGGGAGTCGGACCAGGATCAAGAATTCGTTTCGGCTCTGGCAGATAAGCATAAGCTGACCTTTCACAGCGCCTCGGCTGATGTTGCCAAACATGCTGCTGAACATCACTTGAGCCTCGAGGCCGCCGCGCGTGAGCTACGCTACGCTTACTTCGAACGGCTGATCAATGAAGCATTGCTGGACAAGGTAGCCACAGGGCACACGCTCGATGATCAGGCGGAGACGGTGCTGATGCGCTTGATCCGAGGCACAGGGATGCGCGGCTTACGGGGCATTCAGCCGCGTATCGAAGTCGGGGAAGTCATTCGTCCGCTGCTTTGGACCAGGCGAAAAGATTTACTTTGCTATCTCCAGTCGATTGGGCAGAGCTGGCGCGAAGATTCGACGAATGAGCAATCGAAGTTCACTCGCAATCGCGTGCGTCAACTGCTGCTTCCTCTTCTCGAGCGCGAGTTCAATCCCTCGGTAACCGAAAACCTTGCCGAACTTGCTGAGATCGCTCGCGCTGAGGAAGATTACTGGGAGAGTGAAGTCGAGGGCTGGATGGGCACCGTGGTTCAATGGACGCCTCCTACGTCATCAATGCCGAGCGGCTTTATCCCACTTTCTGAACTCAGCGCCGAGAGTTCCGGGAACCCCGAGGAGAATTCCGAAGAGGAGCGCATGAACGCGGTGGTTGACCGCAATTGGCTGCTGGCGGAACCGCTTGCTTTACAACGCAGGGCTATAAAGGCCATTGGCGAGCAGGCAAGCATTACCCTGGAATATAAGCACGTGGAAGAAGTTTTGCAGTTCGCGGCTCAGGAGAATGGAAGCGGGAACCAGCTAATGCTTCCGGGAGGCTGGACCGTCGTTCGCGAAGGCGGCAGTCTGGAATTCAAAGCGCCGCAAAGTGACGTTTCCCTTGAAGATTATGAATACCTTTTGACGGTTCCGGGAGAAGTGAAGATCCCGCAGATGAACCTGGCGATATCTGCGATTGCTATACCGGCTGGACGTGAACGGCAAGACTTGCATCCCGACCAGCTTTTCGATCCAACTCGGCTGTCGAAGCAGCTGGTGGTGCGGAACTGGCGTCCGGGCGACCGCTTTTGGCCGGAGCACACGAAGGGGCACAAGAAAGTTAAGGAGCTGCTGCACGAGAAGCACATTCCGCACGGGGAGCGCAGGCTGTGGCCGGTTGTCGTAAGTGGAGACGAAATTGTATGGGTACGCGGCTTCCCCGGCCGAGCTCACTTCAGGTCTAACGAAGGCGAAGGAGCCATTCTGATTGTTGAACGAGCGCTGTCGGATGACGATCCAGCGTAATAACTACGCGGGATTGGGCTGCAGAATGCTTTCGAAGAAGTCCTCGACTCGGGTCAGAATGATCCGCTCGTCCTTGGCTTCATAGATCGCCTTGCGCAAGCTCGCCCCACCCGGAACTCCGTGCGTGAACCAGGAAGCGAACTGCTTCATTTTGCCCGCTGCGCCGGGCATCTCTTCCTCAATCAGCATCTGGAAATACGTGCGGATCATCTGGTAGCGGTCGGCATCCGAAGGTTCATCGTAGGATTGGCTGTCACGGCCGATGCCCCCTTTGCTCTCAGAAAGGCTTCCGCCTGTGGCAACTGTGTCATCCTCTGCTCGACAGTCCCGCATGCGAGCGTTGTATTGCGCGATCTGCCGAAAGATCCATGGATTCGAGGGCGCGGTGCGGCCGATCATCACAGCGTCGCATCCGGTCTGCCCCACCATGGCACAGGCGTCTTCGGGTGTACGAATATCGCCGTTACCGATGACCGGGATCTTCACCGCGTTTTTAACCGCACTGATCCATTCCCACCGTGCGTTGCCGCTGTAACCCTGCTCGCGAGTACGAGCGTGAAGCGCGACGGCGCACAATCCACAGTCCTCCGCCATTTTTGCCAGATCTACGCAAACGATCTCGTCATCATTCCAACCGGCACGGAATTTGACCGTAAACGGGATCTTTACCGCAGCGCGCACGGCCTCGAAGATGTGACCGATGGCTGGGAGATCGCGCAGCAGGCCGGAGCCGCCATTGCACTTCACAACTTTCTTCGCAGGGCAGCCGAGGTTCAGATCAACAATGTCGAATCCGAGCCCCTCGACCATGCGCGCGGCCTCGGCCATTACCTGGGGATTGCTGCCAAAGAGCTGTGCTGAAATTGGGTGCTCGTCTTCGTAGAAATGCAGGTAGCGCTTGGCTTTCTTGTCCTTGGCGCGAAGCACGCCATCGGCCGAGGTAAACTCGGTCATGATCAGCCCGCAACCGCCAAGATTGCGGATGAAGCGGCGAAAGACCGTGTCTGTGACGCCAGCCATGGGCGCCAGCACGGTAGCAGGCGCGATTTCGACACCGCCGATGTTCAATCGCGATGGAACGGGGGAGGACCGCAGTGCCTGCCGAGCGAGGGCGCTCGCGCCAACACCTTCCGAGTTGTCCCACTGCTTGCGCACCGTAGTATTTTATCCGTACTGCAAAACAAAGCCCCCGCCGTAGCAGGGGCTAAGATTCTGATCCGCGGGTTCCCGGCTTATTTCTTTTCGCCGGCCTTGGCGTACTTCCGGCGGAAGCGCTCGACTCGCCCAGCGGTGTCCATCAACTTCTGCTTGCCCGTAAAGAACGGATGGCAATTGGAGCAGATTTCTACGTGGATGTCACCCTTATGCGTGGAACGGGTGTTAAAAGTGTTGCCGCACGCGCAGTGTACGCGTATTTCATTGTAATTAGGGTGGATAGCTGCCTTCATGTCTCGATATCCTCTGTTCCAGTCTTTAGATTCTACAGGAGATACTTGGGATTCATCAACCTGACGCGCTGACATCGCCTCGGCTAAGCTGGAGGGAATGCAAGAACTTAAGAGCATCTGCGTCTTCTGCGGCTCCAACTTAGGTTCACGGCCGGAGTATGGCGCGGCTGCGGAATCCCTCGGAAAACTGTTAGTCCAACACGGTATTAGCCTGGTCTATGGAGGCGGGAAAGTGGGCCTGATGGGCAAGATAGCCGATGCAGTACTGAAGGCTGGTGGCCAGGTCACCGGAATCATTCCTCAAGCCCTGGTCCTGAAAGAGATTGCTCACGAGGGCCTTACCGAATTGAGAGTGGTCGATTCCATGCACGAGCGCAAGGCGCTTATGGCCGATCTGGCCGACGGTTTCATCACCATGCCAGGCGGATTTGGTACTCTCGACGAATTCTGCGAAATCTTGACTTGGGCGCAGCTCGGAATTCATCACAAACCATGTGGCGTGCTGAGTGTAAACGGCTATTTTGACCACTTCCTGAAGCTGCTCGACCATGCCGTTAGCGAACTCTTTCTGCGGCCCCCTCACCGCGCAATCGTTATCTCCGATAGTGATCCAGAAACCTTGCTGGGGCGAATGATGGAGTATGAAGCCCCGCTCACAGGCAAATGGATTGATCGAAGTGAAACCTAGAAGCGTGAAAAAGAGCTAGGGATTGACCACGCACGGTGAGCAGGCACTTTGGGATGTTCTCGTTTCGAAAAGCAAAACGGCAGGGCCGACCCCCTGCCGTCGCGCGAAAACGGCTACCCTATTTCTTGTTAACAGCCTTCTTCAACTCGGCCCCGGGTGTGAATTTTGCGACTTTGCGGGCAGCGATCTTGATTGTGGCGCCCGTTTGCGGGTTGCGCCCGTTGCGGGCTTTTCTCTGAGATACCGAGAATGTGCCGAAACCAATCAGGGCTACTCGATCTCCCTTTCTCAGGGCAGACGTAATGCTGTCCACCGCCGTGTCAATTGCGGTTGCGGCTGCAGCCTTACTGATATCGGCGCCAGCTGCAATCTTGTCGATGAGATCGGCTTTGTTCATTGTTTCTCCTGGCAGGCGTAGCTTCTCCGCACATCCCGATGTGCTTCGCTATCTTTGAAATGTATGGAGTCAAACCTGACCCGGCTATTCTCCTCCGAGTTGCAGGATTGTCAACTGTGGAAATCCGCACGGGAAGCCTGTTTCACACGGGTATGGTGGCAGAATGGGCTCCCAGCGGGAGTTCTAGATTTCTCTAATACGACACCCGGCGTGTGCAGCGGGGTTTCATTGCAGGAAAGGAAATCAAGACGACACCATAGCACGAAAGCTACACCGGATTGATCTCGCCCTGCGTGATCATCGCTTCGCTGGTCCGCCGTGCCTGGCGGAAGGTCTCTGGGGTCCCAATATCCGCGCGTGCCGGATTGGCGATGATCTTCTCCACTTCCTCATCAAACAAGCGGGAAATCAACTGCGGTGTGTGCTCGACCGGCTTGCCCGATTCATCATTGATGGGGGTCTTACTGCTGTGCTTTAAGCGCTGCGCGATCATGAGGCGGTAAATCCGGTCAGTGGCGAGATCCTCCATGTAGCCATCGAGCAGACTGGCGCCTTTGCCATTCAGGACACCGTTGCGATAGCGAATTACCGTTCGCACAGCGGCGCGCGTGCCATTGAGTGTGCGTTGTCCCACGCCGGTGGGTGCTGGGCGTAGATCGGGGTACCGCTCCGCGCCTGCACGCCGCGCATGAAGCTGGTTAGGATAGGGGAATTGATCGAGCGCAATCTGGTTCTGGTCCGGGTGCCCGGTCCAGGCGCCATCCATCAGGCAGTCGGCTTCGTTTTTCTTGTCTTTGGCTAATATGTCGAGCGCGCGAGCGTTTAATTCTGCGTCTTCACGGCTCGGATACAGCGCGGTCATCCCACCGATCGCCAGCGCACCTCGCTTGTGGCAGATCTCCGGCAACAACTCGCGGAGATTTTGAAAGAAAGGTACGTTGTGCGGAATCGTGTTGCGGTCCGGCAGTACCCAGTCGGGATCGGCCAGGTTGAAATGAATCAAGCTCGCCATGTAATCCCATCGGCCGAGATTGAGTCCCACGATGTGTTCGCGCAGGTTGTAAAGAAACTCTTCCATCTGGTACGCCAACGGATGTGACTCGACGAGCGCCATGCAGCGGATGAAATTCTGAGACCAGCCGCGTTTTCGAGCCAATTCCTGGAACAGATCGCGCCACCAGAGTGCCTCTTCCGCAGATTCGGACTTCGGGATGTAGAACGAGAGTGGGTGCTTCAGGTCAGAGTCGTTGATCTGATAAACAATGCGCGCCACGTCGAATAAGGACGCCGACATCAGATCGTTTCCGAAAATGCTGCCCTGGCTGATGTGGAGGCCCCGCGGGCGAATCCAGATCACCGTCTTACTGGACTTGATTCCGACGGTCTGATTCTTCTTCTTGTCGAAATAGCTCAGTTCGCCCTTGAGCGCCGCCAGGATGTTGTCGGTACCTAACTGTTGATGACCCCATTCATTGACGGTTGAGTCTTCTAAATCCAGCATGACACCCGGCGCGCCAGAGTTAAGCATCTTTACCACCAACTCGGCGTCGTCTGCCGGGCCCGTCATCTGGTTGCGCTGGTCGGCGCACCATTCGGGAAGTTCAATTTTCCAGTCACTTTCCGTGGCGGGCGAGGGGGGAAGATGATGTGGCAGCTTGCCGGCATGCGCTTCATCCAGCACGCGCTTACGACTTCGTATGATGTGCTGCTGTCGCGGCGTGAAGTGCCGGTGTAGTGGCTCGAGAAAGTCGAGAAAACCTTTGGGAAGATCGCGTTGGGCATCGAAAGCGGAAGGCGCGGTATTGATGGGGAAGCCGATCATAGTCGTAAGATGCCGAAACTTGGCTTAGATTACTCCAAATGCGTTCGTCATCGCGGTGCAATCACTGAGGTCTGTGACAACGCGCCATGAGTTTGCCTCTAGGGGTAAGTTCATGAGACTCGAGACGCTGCCGCATAAAAGAGCCCAACGCATATTACGTTGGGCTCGGGGAAAAATCAGACAGAGTGACAGGTTAGAATTTGTAGAAGGTGCCGCCCTTGACCTGGTCACAACCACCCTTGCGGGCGTTTTCCCAGTTCATCTGAATGAGCCAATTGTGAGAGCCGAAGGTCTCATTGTAGGCGCCATGGCCCAAGGTTCCATGCAGGGGCCCGAACTTCCAAGCGCACTTGTCTGCATTTTCAGCTCCTGAGGAGTCAAACCAAGCATTCAAGCGCGGATCCGATATCGCCTCTTCAGTTTCATGAGCCATGATGGAGGCCATGCCGTCTGCGCCACTGTCGCCATTGGGGCTGACGGTCTGAGCTTCACAAGCGTTGGAACATCGGTCTGGGTTGCCGACAAAGGCATACTTGATATCGGAGCTCAAGATGGTGCCGTGGTTGTGCCAGCCACAATAGACCGAGCAGAAGCCAGAAGTCTCGTTGACGTCTGACGAGGTCAGGACAAAGTAGATCCCGTTAGTGTCTTTGGGAAGCCCACGATTGATTGCGCTCGTGACGATTGCCTTGATTCCCGCATCACTCACGGCTTTACCCTTGGAATAATTGTCGGTGATAGATTGGACCAGAGAAAAGTTTCCAGTCACCTGATGAGTTGGATCACCATAAGTAGAATTGATCTTTGCATAGGGTGAGCCGCCCATGCCGCCGGAGGCACCGTATAGGAGGTTCATCAGGTTAAGAGTGGTCTGGCTATCTGATTTCTTAGGCCCATTGACCCAATTCCCGTACCAGATGAAGTAGATGTGCACAGTGCCCGGCATTATGGGACCACCGTGGTAGCTAATTCCGTTGCCAGTTGTCACCGTATATGGCAACGCCTGAGGTATTGGTGCCGACAAATCTGGAATTCCAAAACCTTTTCCTGAAGGAACTGAGTTGCCCGTACCTTGAGTAAGCTGAGCAGTTGCAGAAACGGTACAGATAGCCAGGAACAGAACGGGTAAAAGCCGTGCTTTCATGCGCACTCCTGAAATTGATATCGCCTTGTTCCGGCCCCTCACCCCGAAAGAAAGGCCGGGAAATGCTAGGCTAACCAGAGCACGTGGTCAACATAAAACAGCAACAACTCTCATCTGTATTTTTCCAACACTCCGCCTTTTTTGCCGCGAGGGGGCATTCGGGATTGCTTGTTAGAAATGAAATTTCAGGCTGCCACCAATGGTCCGCGAGGGCGCGTACTGAATGGGAATTTCTTCGCTTTCCTTCGCGATCTGATAGCGGCTATCCGACAGATTAGTGACGTCAAACTCCAACGCAAGCCTGCGCGGCTCCGCATTCCAAAGATCAAGGCCGGCGGCCAGATCAGCCGTCAGGTGCTGTGGAAGGCGGGGGCCCCTCTCCACCACCGTCCCGCTTCCGTAACGCAACCCGCTGCCACCCCAGAGACCGCGCCAACGGTGATGGTAGAAGAGCTGAGCCGTGGCCGTATGCGTCTGGTCGAACGCTGGCATAATGCGCTCGCCCGGAAGGAGTATCTCGTCGCCGGTAAATCCGCCTGTTACCGGACCGTAGAAGAACGTTCGGGACAGGGCATACTGGAACCGACCACTGATACCAATTCTTTCCAGTTGCCTCATGTTCAGAATCGCTTCGGCACCGGCCGAGCGCGCGCTGTGAAAGTTAATTGGCAGAAAGATACGCGAGATGCTGATCTCATGATTCTCAAAGCTGTTGTGTCCGGTATGAACGTAACCGTTCACTTCCAGGCTGATGCGTGGATGTAGTTCCTGCGCGACTCCGACTTCGAAATAATTCTGCGTATAGGCTTGAACGTCGCCGACTCTCTGGCTCGGGTCAATGGCGTTGTGGCCTATGAAGCTAGCAAGCAGGGAATACTCGATTGGCGGCGGCGAGAAGAGGCGATTGTAGGCGGCGTGAACGACAGTCGCGGTGTGGGGTAATTGATATGCCAAGCCAATTCGCGGACTCGTCTGCACACCCGTCCGAACGAGGTCGAAATGATCGTAGCGTACGCCGAGGTCCACCCAGAGATTGTGAACGGGAGAGAAGTGGTCTTGCACGTAAGCGCTTGCCTGTCCGCCCTTTCGGCTTCCACTGAAGGGAGGAAAGACGTCTGGGTCGCCGCGGCTATCGAAGAAGAAACTCTCTGATTCCCGGAGTCGCAGCAGGTCCACGCCACCCTTCAAAACATGGCTGTGCCAGACATGCGAAAGGTCACTCTTGATACCCACCGTCAGCGTGCTACGGGACGCAATTGACAGCGGTGTAATAGGGTCCGTCGTCGGGAGCACATGGTCGGAGCCTATCCGCTCGTAGATCGAGGTCGCGAGCAGGGTTCGCGACGAGAAATTGTGGACCCACCCCAGGATCGCTGTTTGCTGCCGAAGATGGCGGTCCGCATCGCGTCCAACCTCTTGGTCTTCGGTCAGATTGGGCTGCTGGAAATTGGTTCCAGCTCCCATCAGCAGCAGTTTGAGACCGTCTTTCTGTCCATGCCAGTCTAGCTGGAGTGTTCCTCGTGAGCCCTTTCCGAAATCATGCAATTCATTCGGTTCCGGAGGGTCGAGGTACCGGCCCGATGTGAATCCGTCGATGAAAGCGTAGTAGCCGACTTTTCCGACCTGCCCACCGTAGTCAGCATTGAGATCGTAGTTGTCCACAGTGGCTCCACGGAAGTTCACATCGCCATGACCTTGCAGCGACGCGCCGGAGCGCGTGGCGATGTCCAGAACTCCGCCAAAGCGGTTGCCATATTCGGGCGTGAAACCCCCAGTCATCAGATCAACAGTCTCGAAAATCTGTGGACTCACGCCCGGGCTAAACTGCGGCTGCGTGTTATCGAGGAACGATACGCCGTTGATGAATTCATGCAGCGAAAACTCATTTCCACGCACATTGATGAAGTTGTCATGGCTCTGGCTGGCGCCCGGCATCAGGTTGGAGACCAAGCTGTTGGTGCTTTCCACCATGGGGTCAGGAAGTTGCTCCAAATCTTGTTGGGTGAAGGTCTGCGAACTGCCCGTTTTTTCCGGATCGATAGTCTGGTATCGCGATTTCACCTCGACGGTCTGCTGGACCGATTGCGTGGTCTGCAGTTCTATCGCAATTGAAAGAGGCTGACGCGGGCGGATGGTCAAGTGGTATGAAGAAACATAGAAACCGCTGGCGTTGGTTTTGATTTCATAGGGCCCCGCCTCGACTGCCGAAAATTGAAAGCTGCCCTCGGCGTCGGTAGCCGAAATCTGTGCAGTCCTGCCATCCTGCCGCTCCAGGGACACCTTCACGCCCTTTACAGGCTCGCCTGCGGTGTCTTTAACGGTTCCTTCGACGACCGCTTGGCCGAAGGCGGATACGGCCAAAAGAACCAAGGTTAAAAGTGAGTAGATATACATATCGGCACAGCAGTTTAAAGCCCGCTCGGCTACTTAAGCCAGAGGTTAGTCAGTTTTGGCTAAGGCGTACTTTTGCGCGGCGGCAACGCGGGGAATCCCTTGCAGATCTTTTGTGATTTGAAGGTTGCTCCACTCGGCGAGCAATTCTCGAACACCCTCCACAATGGTGCCGCTGATCTCCACCAACAGCCATCCGCCCAACTTGAGTTTTTCGTGAGCTTCAGGGATAAGCCGTGCGATGACTTCAAGCCCCGTTGGTCCGGCGAATACGGCACCTCGTGGTTCGAATCTGCGAACCTCGAGCTGAACCTGATCTTCTTCTGATTCTCCCACGTAAGGCGGATTGGAAACGACAAAGTCAAAATCTTCTTGCAATCCGGACAGTAAGCTTGTGTCGTGAAACTGGATTCGCTTATTCATCTGCAGGCGTGCGGCATTGGCCTCGGCGACCTCCAGCGCGGCGGGCGAGACTTCAGTCGCATGAATATCCGCATTGGGGAGTTCTTTGGCTAGCGCGAGGGCGATGCAACCGGAGCCGGTGCCGACATCCACGATTTTGGGCTGGCGCATTGCGCGTGCGAGCGGTAGAAGCGTTTCGATCAGGTGCTCGGTCTCAGGACGCGGTATCAGAACCGCAGGTGAAACGATGAGGTCCATGCCCCAGAATTCCTGGTGTCCAGTGATGTATTGCGAGGGCACTCCCGCCGCGCGATGGTGCAAAGCTTCGTGGTAGCGTGTCTCTTCGTCGGCGGTTAGTTCTCGTTCAGGGTGGGCGTATAGATACGCCCGATCACACCCCAGCGTGAACATTAATAAAACCTCCGCATTCATGCGGGGAGAGCCTACCTGAGCCTGCGTTAGACGCTCGATGGCGGACGTAAGTGCGTTCTTCAGCAGCAAGCAGCTATTTGAGCACGGGTAACGAAAACGTGGATAGACGAAGCTTCGCCAGATTCGCACGTTCGAAATGCCGAATTTAAGAATTTGATAGTTGCCGACGGGACCTTAGCAAAAGTGGCTGAGTTTACCGTCAGGTGCGGAGGGATCACGCACCAGCAGCAGTTTCCTGCTTGAGCTTCTCCGCCTGGTAATGCGTCACCAGCGCTTCCACAAGTGGCTGGAGCTTGCCATCCATAACATCCATTAACTGGTGGATGGTGAGCCCGATACGGTGATCTGTAACCCGATTCTGCGGGAAATTGTAGGTGCGAATTTTCTCGCTGCGATCGCCGCTGCCGACCATCGTCTTCCGCTCTTTGGCCAAGGCTTCCTGCTGCTTCTGCATCTCCATCTCGTACAGTCGGGAGCGCAATACGCGCATTGCCTTGTCTCGATTTTTAATCTGAGACTTTTCATCCTGGCAGCTAACCACTGTGTTGGTAGGAATGTGAGTGATGCGAACGGCGGAATACGTGGTGTTAACGGATTGCCCGCCCGGGCCTGAGGAGCAGAATGTGTCGATGCGAAGATCTTTGGGCTCGATCTTGATGTCCACGTCTTCCGCTTCGGGCAAGACTGCGACGGTGACTGCCGAGGTATGAACGCGGCCCTGCTGTTCGGTTGCTGGAACACGTTGCACGCGGTGCACGCCACTCTCGTATTTCATCCGTGAATAGACGCGATCGCCCTGAATGAGGGCGATCACTTCTTTCAGGCCACCGACGCCGGACTCCGAAGTATTCAGCACTTCGACCTTCCAGCCCTGAGTTTCCGCATAGCGCGTGTACATCCGAAACATCTCAGCAGCAAAAAGGGTAGCCTCGTCGCCTCCCGTTCCCGCCCGAATCTCCAGAATCACGTCTTTTTCATCGTTGGGATCCTTCGGCAGCAGGAGAACCTTCAATTCTTCTTCAACCTGATGCAGCCGAATCTCCAGATTGTCGAGTTCCTCCTGGGCGTAGGCGCGCATTTCAGGATCTTTTTCGTCGGCCAGAACCGCCTTGCTTTCCGTGATCCCGCGCTGCAAGTCCTTGTACTCACGATACTTCTCCACCATCGGAGCGATTTCGCTGTGCGCCTTCGCGGTCTTTTGGTATTTGCTCGAGTCGCCGATAAGCTCTGGCGAGGCGAGGGCCTGAGTGAGTTCCTCGTACCGAGCTTCGATTTGGTCTAATCTTTCGTACATGTCTTTAACCCCGAAGCACTTCCGGCTTCAAATGTGCTGCAGAACGCAGCCCGTTGTAGCTCTACTCTGAATCAATGTTGCTGCAGATGGAAGTGGGAAGAAAAGTTCGCGGCCGGGCCGCTAGGCAATGACCAGATCGCCGCCACGCTGCTTCTCAAGAGCCATAGCTTCGTCGAGAGCGGTGATCGCACATTGCACCTGGTCATCAGCCGGCGGCTGGGTGGTGATGCGCTGGAGCCATAGTCCGGGTGAAGTCATGAGTGCGAATAGGGATCCGCGATGCTTGGCAGCAAAGCGAATGATCTCGTACGACAGTCCGGCGATCACGGGCAGCAGAGCTATACGCGCAGCGAAACGAGCCCAAAAGGTAACGGCCGGAACTAGGGTATAGACCAGGATTGAGATAATCATCACCGTCATCAGGAAGCTGGTCCCGCATCGTGGATGGTATGTCGAGTACTTTTGAACCGCGCCTGTGTGCAAAGGGTCCCCAGCTTCAAATGCAAACACCGTCTTGTGTTCAGCGCCGTGATATTGGTACACACGTCGAATATCCTTCAACAGCGACGTTCCCCAGATAAACAGCAAAAACAACAGAATCCGGATCGTGCCGTCGACCAAGTTGAAGATGATCCGCTCACCAAAAATGGGATTGACCCGCTTCAATTCCGTCGCTGCCAACAAAGGCAAGAACTTGTACATGAAGATGAAGAAGCCGACCGAGATGACGATATTCACTGCGGCTAGCCATCCGCTGATCTCAAGTTTTTTGCCCTTATCGTCAGCGGGAAGCTGATCGAGTGCCGCATTTGCGGAGAACCTTAACGCACGAAAACCCAGCGTCATGGCGTGGCCCAGCGTGATCACGCCGCGTACAACTGGCCAGCCCATCCACTTGTGTTTCTCCGAAAGGCGTTCCAGTGGCTCACTGTGGGTGGTGATTTCCCCAGACGGTTTGCGCACGGCAATGCCCCAGGCATGTGGGGAGCGCATCATAACGCCCTCTAGGACCGCCTGGCCGCCTACCAGCGTCTCTTCCCCGCTCTCCAGAGCTGGAAGTAGTTGAACCGCTACCAGGAAACGCCACATGGAACGAAGAAACTGCATGTAGATTAGATGATCCTTCGAGGCAAAAGCCGCAGCCATTAGCCTATCACACGTCAGCGCAGTCCAGGTACATTAAGCCAGCCCTAAATAGCTCTCCCTAAGCGGCTTAGAGCCGTTTATCGGGATTCCAGCATCGAACCAGCACATGCAAAAACTCGCGGAAACATGCGAACTGATTGCGGCGACGACCAAAAAACTGGAGAAAACCCGAATCGTCGCTGAATACCTGCGGGCGCATCCGCCGGATCAGGCTGCAATTTCGGCTATTTTCCTTTCTGGTCGGCCCTTCGCGGTATGGGAAGAGGCGACTCTTCAGGTAGGCGGTGCGCTGCTCTGGCAGGTTGTTAAAGAGCTCTCGGCCAAGTCTGACCAGGAGCTCAGCGAAGCGTACCGAAAGCGTGGGGATCTTGGTTCGGTAGCCGGCGATGTGTTACCGCCGAAGAATGGTACAGACCAGCTGAGCACAAAGCAGGTGGAGAGTATGTTCCGGCAAATTGCTGGCACGCGTGGACCGTCGGCGAAAGGAGAGCTGGTGCGGCAGTTGCTTTGTCAGGCCACGCCACTGGAAGCAAAGTACTTAATCAAGATCATGACGGGTGATCTGAGAATTGGACTTAAGGAAAGTCTGGTAGAGGAGGCTGTCGCAAAGGCATACGGGGCCACTCTGCAGCAAGTGCAACGGGCTAACATGCTGCTGGGAGACATTGGGCAGACGCTTCGTCTGGCTGCGGAGAGTCGTCTCGGCGATGCACGGATGCGCCTGTTCCATCCACTGGGATTCATGTTGGCTAGCCCGGCGGATTCCTCCGAAGAGGCTCTCAGCTACATCCCAAACGGTTGCGTCGATGATAAGTACGACGGTATCCGGGCGCAGGCCCACTGCGCCGGCGGCGACGTCAAGATCTTTTCACGCACCCGAGATGAGATCACAGAATCCTTCCCGGAACTCGAAGATGCTCTGGCAGCATTTGACGATGTAATTCTCGACGGCGAGATCGTGGCTTGGAGTTATCCCCAGAGTGGCTCACCATCGCAGGGAGGCGCTAGGCCCTTCAGCTCGCTTCAGCAGCGCCTCGGACGCAAGAAGGTGAGCGACGAGTTGATGCGCGAGGTCCCCGTGGCTTACCTCGCCTTTGATGTGCTGTATTCGGCGGGAGAGTTGGTTATAGATCGCCCTCTGCGGGAGCGTGCGAAACTGCTGGAAAGCATCTTGGCGGCGCCACGAAAGCTGCTCGCAGGACGGCGGGAGAAAGGCCAAACTCAGTTGATGTTCGAACCCGATCATCAGCCTGCGGCCGCACACGTAATTCGAGCGCCGGTGAACCACGCTTCGACTCCCGATCAGCTGGACGAGCTCTTTGTTGCAGCGCAAGCACGCGGCAATGAAGGACTCATGATTAAAGACCCTGAGTCCGTCTATACCCCAGGACGAAGGGGCAAGTCATGGCTGAAGATGAAACGCGAGTTAGCCACCCTGGATGTTGTGGTTACAGCGGTTGAGTACGGCCACGGAAAGAGAATTGGCGTGCTCAGCGACTATACCTTCGCGGTGCGGGATGGAGATCGGCTGGTGAATATCGGCAAAGCTTATTCAGGCCTGACCGATGCTGAAATCAGCGACATGACGAAGTGGTTCCTGGAACACACGGTGGCGGATCACGGGATGCGCGTTGAGGTTGAGCCGAAAATCGTGGTCGAAGTGGCGTTCAACAACATGATGCGCTCCGACCGGCATGACAGCGGTTATGCGTTGCGCTTCCCGCGAATCGTCCGCCTTAGGCCTGATAAGCTCCCCGAAGAAGCCGATACTCTTGAGCGAGTGAGGGAGATATACGACAAGCAGAAACATTGAAGATCAGGGCCATCGACGAGGGACGATTGTCGATTTCTGATTGCTGATTTTCAGATTGCTGATTGCTCTACCCGGCTGACCAGGACGTCCCATGGCTTGCAGTAGCGCGACTGGATAGGCTGTTCCCCGTTCGCCTTTGAGGAGTCAGTAACAAAAAATCCTCAGTCAGCAATCGAGAATCGCACTTTGTCCCTCGCACTGCGTACTTTCACTGCGCGTGATGTTCTTCTGTGCCCCCGACGGGGATGATGCACCCGTGAGCTACCTCACATTCCACGTGCTCGAACTGAATGGTTGTGTGGTCGATGCGGAAGCTATGCAGCAGGCGTTGTTTCACATCGCGCAGAATACGTTCACTGACCGACGGCGGAAGATCATCTATCGCGATATGGCAGGAGAGGGCGTGGGTTTCCGACCCGATGCTCCAAACGTGCAAGTCATGAACGTCTTTGACACCGTCGATGCTGCGGATCGCGTCCCCGATCGAGCGAAGTGACATGCCCCGAGGGGTTCCTTCGAGCAGAATGTTCAGCGTTTCCCGCAGGATTCCCAACGCGGACCATAGGATCAGCGCTCCGATCCCGAAGGACAGCGCGGAATCGATCCAATAGTGCCCAGTCAGCATGATGGCCCAGCCACCCACAATGACGGCAGCGGTTGAGAGCGTGTCGCCGAATTCGTGGACGAGTGCACTGCGGATATTCACGTCCTGACGCGTGCGATAGAGCAGCAGGGCGATAGCGCCGTTTATGATGACGCCCGCCGCAGCGACACTCATCATCAAGCCGGTGTGAACCTGTTCAGGACGTTGTAGTCGGCGGAAAGCTTCGTAGAAGATCAGAAAAGCCACAATCACGAGCGATCCCGAGTTGAGTAGCGCTGCCAAAACGCCCGCGCGGTGATAGCCGTAAGTTTTGGTAGAGCTAGGGGGGCGATTCTGGAGATACACCGCAGCCAAGGATAGAAGCAGGGCAAGAAAATCGGAGAGATTATGGCCGGCTTCAGAAAGCAAGGCCAATGAATGAGCGCGGATACCCGCGATCACCAGCAGCACGATGTAGGCCAGCGTTACCAGGGATGAAATCCTGAGAACGCGGGATGGATTGCTGCCGTGGGAATGCGCGTGCATAACGTCAGTCTAACGGGGGAGCAACGAGGCTTCAAGGCACCGAGGTGCTCGGTCGACTACAATGCTGCCGCGGGAGGACCAGGTGCAATCAGCGGACGTGGTGATTGTTGGTGGTGGCATCGTGGGTTCCAGCATCGCGTATCACCTGGCCGCGGCGGGGTGCCGAGATGTTCTCGTACTCGAGCGCGAGAGCGCCCAAGGCAAAGGCTCAACCGGGAAGAGCATGGGCGGGGTCAGGGCGCAATTCGCAACTTCGGTCAACGTCAAGATGTCCCTCTACTCCATTCCCTTCTACGCGAGTTTTGAGGAAAGGCTCGGATATCCGTGCGGATATCGGCCGCAGGGCTATCTTTTCTCCGCGACCAACCAGAAGCATCTCGAATATTTGCGAGGAAACTACGAGCGCCAGGTTGCGCTTGGCCTCAAGGACGTGCAGCTGGTCTCCGGCGATGACATTCGCCGTATGTTTCCGCAACTGCGTGGCGACGATATCGTTGGTGGCAGCTTCTGCCCCAGCGATGGTTTTGTAGATCCTTACAGCGCCATGATGGGGCTGATGGCCTGGGCAAGCGAACACGGCGCGAAGATCTGGAAAGGAACACAGGTAACGGGAATCAACCGCGAGGGCGCAGGGATCGGCTCGGTTGAAACCAGCAAGGGCTCCATTGCCACTCACATAGTCGTCAACTGTGCAGGGGCGTGGGCGGCGGAAGTCGCAAGCTTCGTGGGCATCGATCTGCCGGTCGAACCGCTCCGTCGCATGCTCGTGCCGACGGAGCCGTTCGACGAGTTCCCTCACACCGCTCCCATGATTATCGACATGTCGAACGGCTTCCATTTCAGGCCGGAAGGGTTGGGGTTTCTGCTGGCGTGGAATGATCCCCAGGAGACACCCGGGTTCAAAACCGAGTTTGATCCGGCCTTCGTCGAGAAAATTCTAATGCGGGCGGCCGACCGCGTTCCATGCTTTGAGAGGGTCGCTGTCAATCCGAAACGCGCCTGGGCAGGCCTGTATGAAATGACGCCGGACCATCACCCCATTCTTGGGCCTGTGGTTGGGGTGCCTGGATTCTTTCTCGCCAATGGGTTTAGTGGTCATGGCGTGATGCATGCGCCTTCGACCGGCAAGATCCTGGGAGACTTGATTCTTACCGGCAAGTGCGACCTGGTGGACACGTCGTTGTTGGGGCTGTCGCGCTTTGCCGCGGGCAATCTGATTGAAGAGACTGCGGTCTTGTGAGTTGGACGGCAGTAAAAGAAGTAGCGCAAAAGAAGTAACCACAAACGACGCAAAAGGCACGAGTAAAAGGATCAAGAACGTAGACCGATATGGCTATTCAGGAACGCACATACTGGCTCACCACGATCCAGATGCCCAAGGGCAATGCTTCGGGACCATTGCCGGAGAGCGTGGACGTCGCGGTGATCGGCGCGGGTTATACGGGACTTTCTGCGGCACGAACCTTGGCGAAACGCGGCCTGCAGGTTGCTGTACTGGAATCGGAAACGATTGGCTGGGGAGCAAGTTCGCGCAACGGCGGAATGGTCTTGACGGGTATGAAGCTCGGCGTCAACAAGTTGATTTCCATGTACGGGAGAGAAAAGACGCAGCAGATGTACGCGGCGTCGTTGAAGTCGATTGAGTGCGTTGAGCAGATTGTCAAAGACGAGAGTATCGAGTGCAACTTCTCCCGCTGCGGTCACCTGGAAGTTGCCTGCAAACAGAAGCACTTCGATGAGTACGAGCGGCAGGCCGAGGTCGTCGCGCGTGAGTTCAACCATGAGTTGCGGGTCGTACAAAAGAATGAGCTTGGGGGCGAGATCGGTTCGAAAATTTACTACGGTGGCATGGTCGATGACGTTTCTGCGGGAGTAAACCCTGCGCGCTACGTTGCTGGGCTCGCCGTTGCCGCACAGCGTGCTGGCGCCTGCATTTGCGAGCGAACCCGAGTCGAATTGATGGAACGAAGTTCGCACAACGGTTCCACCGGCTGGAACCTCGTGACCTCGCGGGGCGGCTTACGTGCACGCGACGTGATGGTCGCGACCAGTGGTTACACCGGAAAGGTCACGCCCGCGCTGCAGAAGAAAATCATTCCGATCGGTTCCTACATCATCGTGACTGAGGTTCTGCCAGAGGCGACCGCACAAGAACTGAGCCCACGGAATCGCACGATCTACGACTCCAAGAATTACTTGTACTACTACAGGCTCACGCCCGATCGGCGCATGCTGTTTGGTGGACGCGCGGCCTTTTTTCCCGAAACAGCAGATTCGATCCGTCGAAGCGCAGAAATCCTGAGGCGGGGAATGATCGAGGTGTACCCACAATTGCAGGATACGAAAGTGGAATTCGTCTGGGGAGGAACCCTTGATTTCGCTTTCGACATCATGCCGCACGCGGGACAGATGGATGGCATCTATTACGCTCTTGGCTATGCGGGACATGGCGTCGCCATGGCTACTTACCTCGGCCAGAAGATTGCGGACTACATTCTCAGCGGAAAAGATGAGAATCCGTACGCCGGCATTCCGTTCCCCGGTGCTCCATTCGGCCTTTACAACGGTAAACCCTGGTTTTTGCCCGTGGCGGGTGTCTATTACAAATTTCTGGATTGGGTGAGTTGAACAACAGGCAACCCTGGGTCACTCCGAAAATGCATTTGATTTGGTTTTCACGTCCTGGCGCCGCCTGAACGCGTAGTCGATCACGTACGCGATAGGGCCCAGAATAATTGCAACAGGTCCCCAAAGCCGGGCGAACGGGTCGCTTCCCAGGAGCGCGAGAACGCTCATAACTACGGGAGCAAAAACCACGTAGAACAATCCCATGCGTCCCCATGGCACCACGAACGTGCGCGGCAGG
>Ga0207657_10001229_pt1 | contig 27350 bp, 19 predicted proteins | sample KBSC33metaG_FD_184316 | JGI IMG/M metagenome (GOLD analysis project Ga0207657, IMG submission 184316) | Corn rhizosphere microbial communities from Kellogg Biological Station, Michigan, USA - KBS C3-3 metaG (SPAdes) (version 2) | ecosystem: Host-associated > Plants > Roots > Rhizosphere > Soil ... | reverse complement strand
CCGAAAGCTGGATGCGCTTCGCCGGCCAGACGCGTGTTCGCAATGTGCAAGCGGCCACGCTCACCCCGGTTTTACCGCCAAAGGGCAAAGCGAATGGAAGCGCGGTCATTATCGCACCGGGCGGCGGATTCCTCATGCTGTCGATGGACAGTGAAGGTTGGCCGGTCGCGCGTTGGTTGGCCGCGCATGGGGTAACGGCATTCGTCCTCAAATACCGGCTGAAGCCGACGCCGGCCGACCTTGGCGGCTTTCAGCAGCAGCTGATGGCGATGTTCATGCAGGCGGCCCAGGCCAAGGATGGCGGTCGCGCCATGACGCCCCCGGAGGCCGTGGCCGATGGTATTGCCGCGCTCAAGCTGGTGCGGTCGCGATCTGCGGAATGGGGAATCGACCCTCATCGCGTTGGCTTTCTGGGTTTCTCGGCCGGTGCGATGACGGCTCTGGCGGTGACCCTGAGCCCGGAATCGGGCAGTCCGCCCGATTTCGTGGCGCCGATTTATGGCTCGATGGACCCTGTCGATGTGCCGGCGAATGCGCCGCCGATGTTTGTGGCGGAAGCCATCGACGATCCGCTCTTCGGGAGCCACGGGTTCGGGTTGGTCGAATCCTGGCGTAAGGCCGGGAAGGGTGTCGAACTCCATGTCTATCAGCATGGGGGACATGGCTTTGGTATGGGACTGCCCGGGACGACCAGCACCGGCTGGATCGATGCTTTCTACGCCTGGATGGGCGCCAACAATCTTCTTGCAAGGTCGAAATGAGCGCTGCCTCTGCGCTGGACTATCGCGCGCTGGCCCGCCGGCGCCTGCCGCATTTCCTGTTCGTCTATATCGATAGCGGCTCCTGCGCCGAAACGACGTTGCGCCGGAACGTCTCGGTTCTTGGAGCGCTCGCCTTGCGGCAGCGTGTTCTCACCAATGTTGCCGACCTAAAGCTGCCGCCCGATTTGTGCGGGCGCCGTCAGTCGCTACCGGTTGCGCGTGGCGATGGCGCTTACCGGTTGCCGTCTCGTCGCCGATATCGACCGCTGGCGCCTGGTGCTGGAGCAATGACGTCGACGACCCGCTTAGCGCGCCGCGGATAACATCAATCGCGTAACGAAGGAGAGCATCGCATGAAAGCTCGGATGCTTGGACTGCCCTTTGTGGCTGCGACCGCCATCCTCATGGGAGTCGCCATGTCCCATGCGGCATCGGCGGACGATTCGCTGGCCGATCGATTCCGCGACCCGCCACAGCCGGCGCGTCCCCAAGTCTGGTGGCACTGGATGAGCGGCAACGTGACCGAGGAAGGCGCGCGGCTCGATCTCGAATGGATGCAGCGGGTGGGGATCGGCGGGGTTCATGCCTTTTCCGGCGGGATGCTCGAGCCGACCTATGTGGACAAGCCGGCACCATTCATGAGCGATGTGTGGCGGTCCGCCTATCGCTCGTCGGTGGCACGGGCCCGGGCGGCTGGAATGGACGTCACGATCGCGGGTTCGCCCGGCTGGAGTCAGACGGGCGGTCCCTGGGTCAAGCCAGTCGATGGCATGAAGAAATATGTATGGACCACGACTTATGTGACCGGGGGGAAGCGGCTGCACATGACGTTGCCCCAGCCTGCTGCCGTCACCGGCGCCTATGGTGCCGCCCCAATGGCGCGCCCGGCGTTCGGCCCTCAAATCGAACCGCCGCAAGCAGCCGGCGCGGGCCCGATCGTCGCTTTTCGTCTGCCCGACGACGAGCGCGTGCTTCGTCCGCGATTGTCGAGCGCGGGTGCTGCACTGACCGAACTCGAGAGTGCGCCCGACGATCTCGGGCGGGTCGTCAAGCTCGCGGCCGCCGGCACCGGTCCCACCCGTATTGACGCCGACATGGGCGGTCCCGTCACGGTACGCGCCTTGACCGTCGCGATTACGCCGCTGCCCGCTATGGAGATACTCGCCAGCGACGACGGTAAAACCTATCGGACGATCCGGCGCGTCGAGCGGGATGACGCCGAATTGCCGAGCATCGCCCAGACGCTGGCGCTGCCGCAAACGCGTGCGCGATTCTTCCGGCTCCAGTTCGGCCCGCCGCCCGCCGGCCGTAAGCTCATCGGGCTGCCGGCGGGCTTTCCGTCGGGGATCGCGCCCAAGCAATACGAGCTGAGGCTGGTACGCTTCTTCAGCGGCGCACGAGTCGATCGGTTCGAGGCGAAAGCGGGCTTCCAGTCGACCGCACAATTCGATGGTATGCGCGGACCGGCAAGCCCCCGAACCGCCGCAGTCCGGCCCACCGATGTGATCGATCTCACGTCACGGGTCGGAGCGGACGGTGTCCTCGACTGGGCACCGCCTCCCGGCCGCTGGGCGATATTGCGCTATGGCTGGTCGCTGACGGGACACGTCAACGGGCCCGCCGAGCCTGCGGCGACCGGACTCGAGGTCGACAAGCTCGATCGCGATGCCGTCAAGCGGTACATCGATACCCTGTTCGCCAAATATCGCGATGACGCTGGCATTCCCCTGGGGCCCAAGGGAATTGACGGCCTGCTGACCGATAGCTGGGAGGCCGGCGTTCAGAACTGGACGCCGCGGATTCTCGAACAGTTCCGCCGGTTGCGCGGCTACGACCCGACGCCCTGGCTTCCCGTCCTCGCTGGCAATGTCGTCGGCAGCAGCGATCAGAGCGAAGCATTTCTTTTCGACTTCCGCCAAACGCTCAAGGATCTGGTCGTGGAGAATCATTACCAGGTGCTCGCCGATGCCGCTCATGCGCAAGGAATGACCTATTATACCGAGGTGCAGGGCGACACGCCGCGCGCGATCAGCGACGGCATGACCGCCAAGGCGCGCGCCGATATTCCGACGGCCGAATTCTGGTACCGTCCGTTCGCGACCGACGAGGGTCAGCCATCGCTGGTAGCGGATATGATGGAAGCCGCCTCGGCCGCACACGTCTACGGCAAGAAACTCGCTGCTGCCGAGGCCATGACGGTTGCCGCAGGCGAGGATCCCTGGGCGTTTTCGCCAGCGATGCTGAAACCGGTAGCGGACCAGATCTTCGCCAGCGGCATCAACCGCATCCTCGTGCATGAATCGCACTTGCAGCCCTTTGCCGATCGCAAACCGGGGCTGGCGATGGCGTTCTTCGGGCAGTTCTTCAATCGGAACGACACCTGGGCGGAGCAGGCCAAACCCTGGACCGACTATCTGGCGCGCACCTCCTACCTGCTGCAGCAGGGACGGTTCGTCGCCGACATCGCTTATTTCTACGGCGAGGATCGCAATCTCACCCAATTGTTCGAACATCGCCAAAATACCGACGTGCCGGCGGGCTATGGCTATGACTATATCAATCCCGAAGCGCTGCTGACCAAGCTGTCGGTCAGGCGCGGCCGGCTCGTGACCGAGAGCGGCATGTCCTACAAGATTCTCTACGTGCCACCGACCGTGACACGCTACACGCTGCCGGCGTTGCGGAAGCTCGACAGCCTCATCCGCGCCGGCGCGGTCGTTGTTGCGCGCAAGCCCGTCGGCGGACTGGGCATGGCCAGTCCCGATGGAGCGGTCAGGGCGTATGCCGACAGGCTCTGGGGCACGAACGGCAGCGGCGCTCGAGCGATCGGGGCGGGACGCCTGTACAGCGGCACACTCGCCGCCGCGCTTGCCGCGGAACGGCTGACGCCGGATATTCAGACGAATGGACAGGCCGTACTCGGTCTTCACCGCGTGTCTGGCACGAACGATCTCTATTATGTCGTGAGCCGGTCGGATCGCGCCATGTCCAGCGACATCACCTTCCGCGTCACGGGGCGCAAGGCCGAATGGTGGTCGCCGGAGGACGGTTCGATCCGTCCGCTGAGCTACGAACAGCGCAACGGCACCACGCGCGTGTCGATACCGTTCGATCCCCATGGCGCCGGTTTTGTCGTCTTCCGTACGCCCACCGACGCCGCGACCTATACCGTGCCCCGGCGTGAAACACTGGCGATGGTCCCGGTCGTCGGGCCATGGGACGTGCGCTTCGAGGCCGATCGTGGCGCGCCGCCCGCGGCACGTTTCGACACCCTCATGGACTGGTCGAAGAGCGAGGATCCCGGAGTTCGCTACTTTTCGGGCGCCGCTACCTATACGAAGGCGATCGACGTCAGCGCGTCCATGCTTGCGTCGGGCAACCGCGTCACGCTCGATCTGGGCGAGGTATCGGATCTGGCGGTGGTCTCGATCAATGGCGTGCAGGTCGCGACGGCGTGGCATGCTCCGTATCGCGTCGACCTTACCGGACGTCTCAAGACGGGCGCCAACCAGCTCGAGGTTACGGTCGTCAACCTATGGGTCAATCGGTTGATCGGCGACAAGCAGCCGGGGGCCAAGCCGGTCACCTACGCGCCGCAATCGCCGTATCGCGCAACCAGTCCGCTCCGCCGGTCGGGTCTGATCGGGCCGGTTGAGCTCGTCGTCGATCGATAGCCGCAACCGGCCGCAACCGGCCTGATCCTTTGCTGCAACCGAGTCACACCCGCGTCGGTCGAGCCGGCGCGGGTATTGATTTATTCATTTGTCGTGCTATACGGACACGCGTCCCAATAAATGGGATTTTACAAGCTTCGATCATAAGAAGCATCTCTCTTGGGGAGGACCGAATGCCACGCACGACTCTTCGCTTTCTCGGTGTTAGTGCGATTGCTCTTGCCGCGATCGCAGTACAGCCCGCTTGGGCACAGACCGCGCCGCAATCCCCATCGCCGGCGCCGGCTGATGCGATACCGACCGGCGACCAAAGCGCGCCGCCGGCTGACGACCAATCGAGTGATGCGACGAAGGACATCGTCGTTACCGGCACCCTCATTCGCGGGATCGCGCCGGTCGGCACGAACGTGATCGGCCTCAGCAAGGCGGATATCGCCTCGACCGGAGCGACGAGCACGCAGCAATTGCTGGCAAACGTCCCTCAGATTACCAACGCCTTCAATGCGACGCCCTCGATCGGCACCGGCGTCAGTGGCCTCACCATCGTACGGCCCAACATCCGCAACCTGGCGGCCAACGGCGGCAACACGACGCTCGTGCTGCTCGATGGCCACAATCTCGTCGGCGCCGGCATTCTGCAAACCACGCCCGATGTCGGGGTCATCCCGCCTGGCGCGCTCGAGCGGATCGACGTGGTCGCCGATGGCGGCTCCTCGCTCTATGGCTCCGACGCTATCGGCGGCATCGTCAATCTGATCACGCGCAAGAAGATGGATGGCGTCGAGCTCAGCGGCCATATCGGCACGTCACCCAAGTATTTGTCAGGCGACATCAATGTCACGGCGGGCAAGAGCTGGTCGACCGGCTCCTTCCTAGCGTCCTACGCCTATCGCGCGAATTCGGACATTCTCGGCGCGGACCGCAGTTATTTCCGCAAGAATCTTGCCCCCTTCGGCGGCACGGACAACAGCGTCATCGCGTGCAATCCCGGCACGATTTCCGCGAATGGCACGACCTACGCGTTGCCCGGACGCGTAGCGGGCACCTCCAACCGCTGCGACACCGACCTATTCGCGGACCTGTTCCCGGCGGAAAAGCAAAACTCGTTCTTCGCGAGCTTCACCCAGGATCTGGGCAGTGCGGCGACCTTCAGCATGACCGGCTTCTACACCGATCGCCGCACCAAGACCGGCCAGGCGCAGCGCTCCACGAGCAACGCCACGATCACCAACGCCAACCCCTATTTCCAGTCAATCGCCGGCGAAACGAGCCAGCAGGTATCGTTCAACTACGCGTCGGCGCGGGGGCCGACGATGTACAACCGGACGTCGATCGAGGAATTCCAGGTAACGCCGCAGCTCGTCTACGACGTCGCGCCGAAATGGAAGGTCACGCTGCTAGGGAATTTCGGCCGCTCGATCACCACGGGTCATACGTTCGAGATCAACCCGGTCGCCGAAGCCGCGGCGCTGGCCGGCACGACGACCGCGACCGCGCTCAATCCTTATGATCCGGGCAGCAGCAACCCATCGGTGCTGAGCAACATCCTCGATTACGAGCAATTCGCGCGCAATAAGCAGACGCTCGCCGAGGGGCGCGTCGTGGTCGACGGTTCGCTGATCACGTTGCCCGGTGGCGACGTCCGTCTTGCCGTCGGCGGCCAGTATCAGTTCACCAAGAGTGATGCGGTGCAGACCGACGCGCCGATCGGCGATTTGACCAACGCCGCCCGCGCTGCCGCCAGCCGCAACGTCTATTCGGTGTTCGGGGAATTGGTCGTGCCGATCTTCGGTAGCGGCAATGCCATCCCCGGCATGCGCAGCCTCGTGGTCGACGGTTCGGTGCGCTACGATCACTATAGTGATTTCGGCGGTACCACGAATCCGAAGATCGGCCTGACCTGGAAACCGTTCGACGCCCTGACGATCCGGGGCAATTACGGCACGTCCTTCAACGCGCCTAGCCTGGCCGATACGGCCGGTGCGGTCGATACCCGCGCGCAGGTGCTCGGTGTCAGCCCGTTCCAGCAGAACTTCAGCCTGGCCAACTTGTTTCGCCCAACCATCCTTCTGGCCGGCGGCAACCCGAACCTGAAGCCGCAAACGGCCAACACCTATTCGGTCGGCGCCGACTTCAAGCCGGCGCGGTGGCTCGTGCTCAGCGCGACCTATTGGAACGTCTCGCTCAAGAACGTGATCGAGGTCACTCCTTTCTACAGTCCCACGATCTTCACCAACCCAGCGCTGTCCGGCTATTTCATCATCAATCCAACCCTTGCCCAGGCGCAAGCTCTTATCGGCAATCAGCGCGTTCAGGGCCCGAGCCTTGCCACGCTCTATGGGTCGGGCAACGCACCCTATGCGATCTTCGATGCGCATCGTAACAATCTTGGGACGCTGAAGACCGACGGCATCGATTTCAACGCCGCCGTGAACGTAGATACCTCGATAGGCGCGGTCAGCGCGTCGGTCGGCGGAACCTATTACCTCAACCGGACCAGCACGATCGCGGGCAGCGCGCCGTTTGATGAACTGGCGAACAACGGTATCAGCCCGTTGCAATTGTCGGGTTCGATCGGCGACAAGATTGGCGGATTGAGCGCGCGTGTCAGGGTCGATTATAGCGCGGGCTACCCGTTCCCGGGCATTGTCGGGCAAAGCCGGGTGAAGGCGTTCGCCCCGGTCAACCTTTATTTCGCCTATGATTTCGCGCCGAGCGGATCGCTACACGGGGTTCAAGTGACCTTGAACGTCGATAATGTCGGCAACGCCCGGCCGCCGTTCCTGAATCGTGTCGCGGACGGGTCGCTAACCGATGGTTTCGCCAATGGTGCGACCTTTGGTCGCTTTATCAATGTCGGCATGAACATGAAGTTCTGATCTCCCAACTAGGCGGCAGCGGCGTGGTCGTTTCCCGGCTCCGTCGCTGCCGCGCCCTTTTGCGGGTAACTGAAGGGGGCCTTCAGTGCGCGACTGCAGACTAAGTGGTGGTTCTGTAGACCTAAGACCTGAGGGAGGACGCGAAGCTGAAGAAGCTGCCGACCGAGGCGATGCTATTTTCCGAACGGGACGTGCAATTACCCGACCCAGCCGGGCTGCTGCCTCAGCACGACGATTACCGGGGACGGACACGCGCTACCGGCTGCCCGCTTCTTCAACAACACCGGCGATGTTCTGCCCAACTCGCCGAAATTCGCCTTCTCCGTCAACGGAGGAACGTCGCGATGGCCGAGGTGGGGACGCGCTCGCACGCTGAATGCTTGGTGTCACTACAACCTCGACCGCAACACATTTAGATCCGAGAGGTCGCATCGATGAAGCTCTTCCAATCCCTGGCCGCGGCAGTCCTCGTGATGGCCCCAATGGCCGCCACACTGGCCGACGCCCGCGATGGGACATCGAACGGTCCGGCGGCGCGAGCCGAAGCGACGCTGCGGGAAATGCGACCCGAGGAAAAGACCGTCCTGACCCACGGCATCATGCCGTTGCCGCTCGGGCCCAATGCACCGGCGCTGCCGGCAGAGGCGATTCCAGGAGCTGGCTATGTTCCCGGCATCCCGAGGCTCAGCGTGCCCGCCTTGCGCGAGACCGATGCCAGCCTCGGGGTCGCCTGGGTGATGGGCATCCGCAAGGACGGTGCTACCGCGCTGCCGTCGGGACTTGCCATGGCCTCGACCTGGAACGACGCGCTGATCGAGCGCGGCGGGCGCATGATCGGCGGCGAGGCCAGGGCCAAGGGGTTCAACGTCCTGCTTGCCGGCGGCGTCAATCTGATGCGCGACCCGCGCAATGGCCGGAACTTCGAATATCTGGGCGAGGATCCACTGCTCGCCGGCACGCTTGCCGGCCATGCCATCCGCGGGATCCAGTCGAACGACATCATCTCGACGATCAAGCATTTCGCGCTCAATGGCCAGGAAACGGCGCGCAAGTTCGTCGACGTCAAGATTTCCGAGGCAGCGGCGCGCGAAAGCGATCTGCTCGCTTTCCGCATCGGCATGGAGATCGGCAATCCGGGCGCGGTGATGTGCGCCTATAACCGCGTCGGCGGGGAGCAGGCGTGCGCCAATGACTGGCTGCTCAACCGCGTGCTCAAGAAGGACTGGGGCTATCGCGGCTTCGTTATGTCGGACTGGGGTGCGGTGCCCGGGATCGAGGCCGCGCTCAAGGGGCTCGACCAGCAATCGGGCGCGCAGCTCGATCCGGCGCTGTTCTTTGGCGACACGCTGGCGGCCGCGGCGAAGAGTGATCCCGCTTATGCCGCCCGGCTCGACGACATGAACCGCCGCATCTTGTGGTCGATCTACGAACATGGCCTCGATCGCGCACCGGCACAGCCCGGCGGCGCGATCGACCTTGCCGCCAATGCCGGCGTGGCCGAGGAGGTCGCTCGCGAAGGAATCGTCTTGTTGCGCAACGAGCGTGGCGCGTTGCCTTTGACGAAGACGGCAAAGACCATCGCCGTCATCGGCGGCTATGCCGATAGCGGCGTGCTGTCGGGCGCGGGGTCGAGCCAGGTCCAGGACGAGAAAGGCCCCGCGGTGTCGATCCCGCTTGGCGGCACCGGACCTTTCTCGGCCTTCCTGTCCCAGGCCTATCAGCGGTCGGTGCCGCTCGCTGCGATGAAGGCACTGGCGCCCCAGGCCGATTTCCGCTTCCGCGACGGCCGCTACATCTCGGAAGCGGTGGCGCAGGCAAAGCGCGCTGACGTCGCCATCGTGTTCGCCACGCAATGGTCGACCGAAGGCCTAGACCAGCCCGACCTTTCGCTGCCCAACGGACAGGACGCGCTGATCGAGGCCGTAGCGCGCGCCAATCCCAACACGATCGTCGTGCTGGAAACCGGCGGCCCGATCCTGATGCCCTGGCTCGACCGTACCGCCGCAGTAATCGAGGCTTGGTATCCAGGTGCGCGCGGCGGGCAGGCGATAGCATCGGTGCTGTTTGGCGACGTCAATCCCTCGGGGCGGTTGCCGGTTACCTTCCCGGCTGGGCTTGACCAGCTGCCCCGTGCGGCGGTCGACGGGTTCGAGACGCTGGAGCCTGATTTCGCTGGCAACCCGCCGCATGGGTACGCGAAACTGGTCGCGGACTATGATGTCGAGGGATCGGATCTCGGTTACCGCTGGAACGCGCGTAAGGGCTACAAGGCGCTCTTCCCGTTCGGGTTCGGGCTCTCCTATACCAGCTTTGCGAGCTCCGGGCTGCAGGTGAAGGGTATGAACGCCAGCGTCACGGTGGCCAATACCGGCCCGCGCGACGGGGCGGCGGTAGCGCAGCTCTATCTGGTCTCGCGGGCAGGCGCGCCGATCCGGCGCCTGGTCGGCTATCGTCGCGTCGAGCTCGCCAAGGGCCAGCAAGCGAAGATCGACCTCGCGGTCGATCCCCGGCTGCTTGCCGACTGGCGCGACGGCAGTTGGGTCATGCCGGCCGCCGATTATGTCTTCGCAATCGGCGATAATGCCGAAAACCTCGGGCCTTCGGTCACCGTCCGAATGCGCCAGCGCCGATGGAAGGATGGACCGCTCGGTATGAGCGCAGACCATCGGTGGTGATCGCCTCAGGGGAGCCGTGACGCTTGAGCGTCTTCTTCATGAAGCGGAGTGCGGCGTCTTGTCGCGGGTCCTAGTGATGTAGCTTTCGAGGATCTCACCCTCTTGGTCGACGGCGCGCCAGAGGCAGACCATCTCGCCGTTGAGCTTCACGTACATTTCGTCGAGGTGGCACCGCCAATGCCGGAAGCCGCGCATACGGCTGACCCGCTGCCGACGGATGCCGCCGGCGTGTCCCACCACATCCGCACGGTCTCGTGGCAAATGTCGATGCCACGCTCGAACAGCAGGTCTTCGACATTGCGCGAGCTTAGCGGGAAGCGGACGTACATTAGCACCACGAGGCGGATCACCTCGGGCGATGAGTTGAAGCGGCGAAACGGGCTGGGCGGCAGCGCCCTGGATTTTCGGCTCATCCTTGCCGGCTATCGGCTGCCCCGTTGGTCTGACAGTGCCCTCCCGGCTTGACGCCCGCGTCGCGAGCGTCCGACGAGCAGTGATCACGCTGCCGCGATCCCGAAAATCCGTTCGGCGTTACGGTGCGTAATCTTGGCCATGTCGTCTGGTTCGAGCGGGGCCGTCCGCATGAAGCCGACGGCATCCTCTGTGCGTTCGTAAGGATAGTCGATGGCGAACATTATATTGTCCGCGCCCACGGTACGTTGGGCGAACGTCAACGCCTCGTGCCAGTTCACGCCGCTGGTGGTGATCGCAATGTTGCTCCGGAAATATTCGCTGGGCAGCCGTTGCAAGACCGGACGCATCGGCACCTTGGCGAGGGTTACCATGTTCTTGTGCATATGATCGATGCGGTAGAACCAATAGGGCAAGCCTTCGCCCATATGGCCGATCACCACTTTGAGATCCGGATAGGCGTCGAATACGCCGCTAGAGATCAGGCGGATCAAGTGCAGCCCGGTTTCCGCCCCATAACCGTAGATCGCGCCCCATAGCGCATAATCCTTGAACAAGGGCGCCATCTGCGGATTGGGCGTGCGCGGATGGATGTAGACGGGCGCGCCCGTTTCCACGGCCGCCGCGAAGATCGGCCAATATTTGCGATCGTCGAGATATTCGCCGCGCGTGTGCGAATTGATGATGATGCCGTTCAGCCCGAGTTCGCGCCGGGCGCGCCGGATCTCGGCGACCGCGCCGGGCACGTCCTGCGGCGGCACCGACGCGAGGGCCGCGTAGCGGCGCGGGTTGTCCCGCACGATCTTGGCGAGCCGGTCATTGGTGAGCCGCGCGACGCGCAGGGCCAGGTCCGGCGCGAATGACTGGACACCCGGCGCAGTGAGACTGAGCAGGTGCATGTCGACGCCGTGCTCGTCCATCGTCTTCAAGCGGAGATCCATGTCCACCAGTCGGGCATGGATATCCCCGATATGGCTGAGAACGTGGAAAGCCGAGACTTCGTCAGCTTCCAGCCCGGTGGCGGGAAGCTTGCGCATTTCGTCCATCCATTCCGGACAAGCCCAAGCCTCCTCCACGGCGATCAGTCTGGGTTTTGGCGCGATGGCGGCCCGGGCGAGACTCGGCGCCGCGCCGGCTGCTGCGAGTAGACCGCTGGCTTTCAGCAGGGCCCTGCGTCCGTCGTCGATCATCGCGCCTATCTCCGCGTTTCAGGACTCAGAAATTGACCGCCGCTCTCAGGCCATAGGTTCGCGGTGCGGAAAGGGATGAGGAAATCATCGGCACAAGCGGATGGGGTGTAGCCGTTCCCAAGACGCGCTTGTCCTCGACGTTGTTGACGAAAGCGGTGATCGTATAGCGACCGCCGGCATCACCGAAGCCGATCGAGGCATCGGACCGCCAATAAGGCGCCTGGTACTGGACATCCTGGAACTCCAGGCTGGCCAGCGTCCGGGACTGCCAGTTGGTTCGGCCATTGAGCGTAATCTGGTAGTCGCCCAGCGGGATCGTCTGGTCCACACCCAGGCCGATCGTCCATTCGGGCGCATTGGGCGGCCGTTTTCCCGAACAGTCGAGCCGATACACGGCCCCCTGCGCCGTCGCGGCGCATTTCGCGATCGGCGGCGCGCCGAAGTTCGGCACGGTGTACGTGAAATCCTTGTAGACCGAGTCCAGATATTGCACGTTCGCCGACAATTGCGTGTGCCGGAACGGCTTGAACAGGCTCTCGATCTCGACGCCTTTCATTTCCGCCTTGCCGACATTTTCGGTCGCAAAGATCACGATGCCGGCGCTGTCGCGGCTGACATGGCTGATCTGCTGGTTGCTGTATTTCCAGTAAAAGGCTTCGACGTTCAACTGCAGCCGGTTGTCGAGGAAGCGGTTCTTCGATCCGATCGTCCAGGCAGCGATCTGCTCGGGCCGGTAGACGGGGTTGTCGGAGGTGAAGAAGAATCCGCCCGATTTGTAGCCCTTCTCGAAGCTCGCGTAGAGCAGCGAGCGCGGACCGACGTCCCATTCCGCGCCCGCACGCCAGGTGGCCTTCTCGAACGAGGCCTTGCGGTTGAGGTTGATCTGGCTGCCCGCCAGGAAGACAGGGGTGGTTGCCGGTCCGCCCGGGAAGGGCGAACCGAAGCCATATAGCTGGAAGGGAATCGCCTGGCCGTTGGGTGCGACGAGTTGTGCGGGCGGCGCAGCAGTGTTGGGGAGACGTGGTCCGCCGAAGCAGAAGGTCGGCGGCGTCGTGCCCGGTGCAACCGTGCCCGAGCAGAGTATCGTTGCTCCGTACAGCGTTCCGTCGAGACTCTTGTCCTCGACCGTATAGCGCAGGCCGCCGGTGAGCCGGAAACGGTCCGTAATCGCCCAGGTCAGCCGCCCAAAGGCCGCCATCGTGTTCAGCCCGCTCGTGTAGCTCTGGTAGGAAGCGTTGAACTGCTGATTGAACGATGTCAGAGGAACGTCGATATTTTCCTTCAGAAAATAAGCACCGAACAGCCAGCGCAGCGGCACATCGTCACGGCTCGCGTAACGCGCCTCGAGCGAGAACTGCTCGTCATTCTCCCGCTGGTTGATCAGGAAGCCGGGCAGCGTGTTGCGGAAGTTCAGCTCCGCCTTGCGCCAGGCCGGGATGATCGTGATCGTCCCGATCTCGGTCTTCCAGTCGATATTGGCGGAGACCCCCCAGAATTTATTGTTGAGGAAACTGTCATTCGGCAGCGGCGCCAGAAAATTGCCGCCGGTAAAGACCAGTTGATGCGAGAAGATCGCGCCGGCCGCCGGGTCGCCGAGCCCGGTTGAACTGCTGAGGCCGGACGGCAGCACCGTGCCCGTCGCATCGGCGCCGGCTCCGATCAGCGACGAACCGACCCCGCGGCCCTTTTGCCGATAATAATCGCCGGTCAGCCTGATGGTCAGTACGTCGCTCGGCTTGACCAGCAGCGAACCCCGAAAGGCCAGGCCGTCCTCGTCGCTCGTGCCATCGGACAGATAGCCGTCATGCTTGGCATATTGGCCGGAGACGCGGAACGCCGCGTTGGCGCCGAGCGGAACGTTCACGGCCCCCTGGAGATTGATCGCGTTGTAATTGCCGTAGTCGCCGACGGCATAGCCCCCAAAGGTGCCGAGCTCGGGCTTTTTGGTAATGACATTGATCGCGCCACCGGTCGCGTTGCGGCCATAGAGCGTGCCCTGTGGCCCCTTCAGCACCTCGATCCGCTCGAGATCGTAGAAGAAGCCGCCCGATGAAGACGGCCGGCCAATATAGACATTGTCGACATTGAACGCGATCGCCGAGTCCGACAGCCCGTTGCCATTGAAATTGCCCACGCCGCGCAGATAAAACAGCGGATAGGGACCCGCCGCAGGCTTGACCTGAAGTGACGGGACTACCTTGGTGAGGGCCGACGGGTCGGTTACACCGGCGTTGATTAGCGTGTCCTGCGATACCGCGCTCACCGCCAGAGCCGCTTTCTGCAGATTCTCCGACCGCCGCTGGGCGGTGACGACGATGTCCGCCAGCCCCGCTTGATCGGTCGGCGTGCTCTCCTGAGCAGTGGTCGCATCGGCTGGAGCGACAGGTTTATCCTGAGCGTAAGTCGCGCCAGATGCGAGCAGGCCGACAAGCGCCGATCCCAAAAGCAGAATTTTTCTCAACGCACCCTCTCCTGATGATTTGCCGTTCGCATGCGCCGGCTTGTGGCGAGATTAGGTTAAGCCTAGGCATTGAGGAAATTTTTTGTTTTAATGAATTTGGAACAATATTTTGGATACATCGGAATGCGCTTCAAGGGGCTCGATCTCAATCTTCTCGTGGCGTTCGACGTGCTGCTTGAGGTGCGCAGCGTGTCGAAAGCGGCGGAGCGCCTGAATCTCAGCCAGCCGGCGGCGAGCGCCGCGTTGGCGCGCTTGCGCAACTATTTCGACGACGAGATATTAGTGCTGCACGGCAAGCGCATGCACCCCACCGCCTATGCCGAAAGCCTGCTGCCGCAGGTGCAGGAATGTCTTCAGGGCGTAGAGGCGCTGATCGCGACCTCGACGCGCTTCGATCCCCTGGTGTCGCATCGGACGTTCAACCTCGTTGCCTCCGATTTCATCACGGCAGCGGTGGTTGCGCCGCTGATCAGGCGCCTGGCCAAGATTGCGCCGAATGTCCGCGTCGAGATCGTCCTGCCCGACGCCCAGTCGGAGGCCCATCTCGACCAGGGTCGGATCGACATGATGATCACGCCCGCGGATTTCATCTCGGACGAGCATCCTGCGGAGTTGTTGCTGGAGGAGGAGCACGTCATCGCCGGGTGGAAAAAAAATCCGATTTTCGGTCGGACGCTGACCGAAGAGGACATTTTCGCATGCGGGCATGTAGCGGTGCGGATGGGCAGCACGCGTACGGCGACGTTCGGCGACAAGCAGTTGGAGATATTGGGCAAACGGCGGCAGATCGATGTCACCGCCGCATCGTTCACCATCGTCCCGTGGCTCCTGATCGAAACGCCGCGGCTCGCCTTGATGCACCGGCGGCTGGCAAGGGTGATGGCGGCCTATTTCCCGATCGCCTATGCCGACTTACCCTTCGAATTTCCCGTCATGCGGGAAATGATGCAATTCCATCGCGCGCGCGCGGGCGATGGTGCCTTGCGGTGGCTGAGAGACGAACTCCGACTGATCGCTCTCAATCCATCCAAATGATGGATAGAATCTCATAAATATAATAAGTTTTACAGATTATCGCCGAAGCTTATCCTGCTCTCATCGTTAGAAGCGCTTCCTCCGAGGAGCGCCGACCGGAGAGCTTTCAATGCAGTCGCGCCACAGGCTTGTACCACTTCATCCGCACAGGGATGCCGCATGAAGAAGGCAAGCATCCTGATCATCGGAGGTGGCATCGGCGGTCTCACCGCCGCGATCGCGCTGCGGCGCAAGAATTTCGACGTCGCCGTCATCGAGCGTGATCCGGACTGGTCGGTCTATGGGGTGGGGATCATCCAGCAGTCCAACGTGATCCGGGCGGTCGCTGAGCTCGGCATCCTGGAGGACTATCTCGACGCGGGCTTCGGCTTCGATTTCGTCGATATCTACGCTCCTGGCGGGCAGCATCTGGCAAAAGTCCCGGCGCCCAAGCTGACGACGGGCTATCCCGCCAATGTCGGGATCGGCCGTCCGGCCCTGCACAAGGTGCTGGGCGATCGGACGATTGCGTCAGGGGCAACGGTTCGGCTCGGCCTGACCGCGCAAAGCCTGGAGGACGACGGCGAAGGTGTGACCGCTCGCTTCTCCGACGGATCTTCCGCGCGCTACGATCTGGTGATCGGCGCCGACGGCCTCTATTCGACTACGCGCGACATGATCTTCCCGGATGCGCCGCGTCCGCAATTTGCCGGCCAGGGCGTCTGGCGCCACAATTTCGTGCGGACGGACGATGTCGACAGCCTTCATGCCTATGAGGGGCCGATCGGCATCGGGCTGGTGCCGTTATCGGCCTCGCTCATGTACATGTACGTCACCACGCCCGAACCTGGTAACCCGCGCTATCCGCGCGAGGGACTGGCGGCGACGATGCGCGCGAAGCTCGCCCAGGCGCCTCCCGCCATCGCGGCGCTGCGGGATCGAATCACCGATGATGACGCGGTGATCTACAAGCCGCTCGAAACGCTCTTCCTCACCGGAGATTGGCACAAGGGGCGCATTGTCCTGCTCGGCGATGCGGTACATGCGACGACCCCGCATCTCGGCCAAGGAGCCGGCATGGCGATCGAGGACAGTTTGGTGCTGGCCGAGGAACTGGAGCGCGGCGACACGCCAGAATCTGCTTTCCGCGCCTATCAGACGCGTCGCTTTTCGCGCTGCGAATATATTGTCGAGCAGTCGTTCGCCATTTGCAACGCCCAGGTCAACCGTCAGCCCGTGGATCAGGCCAAAGTCACCGCCGACATGTTCGCGGTCGTCTCGGCGCCGATCTGATCGGCCAGCCCCAAGGAAACGAATATGGCGAGAGTGAGCGAAATCCGGTACGTCGGCTACGGCGTCCCCGACATTGAGGCGGAGCGCGTCTTCTACAGCGATGTCTGGGGCCTCAAGCAGGTCGCCGAAGAAGACGGAATGATCTATTTCGCCGCCGAAGGGCATGACGAACCCTATGTCGTGCGACTGCGCCAGACGGATGAACAACGGATCGACGTGATCGGGCTCGCCGCCGGGAGCCGCGCCGACATCGACGAACTATACGCCAAGGTGGAAGCGGCCAGCTGCAGGATCATCTTCATGCCGAAGGATCTCGACAGGCCGGGCGGTGGCTATGGCTTCCGTTTTTTCACCAAGGACGGCCTAACCTTCGAAATTTCCAGCGACGTGGCGCGTGGTAGCCAACGCACGCTGGAGCGCTGGGAAGGCATTCCGCAGAAGATCAGCCATATCGTCCTGCACTCGCCCGATCACCGTGCGGCCGTGGCGTTCTTCGTGGATGTCCTGGGCTTCAAGGTGAGCGACTGGCTGGGCGATTTCATGTGCTTCCTGCGCTGCAACGAAGCTCATCATCGCATTGCCTTCCTGCCTGGCCCGCCCTGCCTCAACCATGTCGCCTATGACATGCTTTCGATCGACGACATGATGCGCGGCATTCACCGCCTCAAGCTGAAGGCGGTCGACATCCGCTGGGGTCCCGGGCGGCATACCGCGGGGAACAACACGTTCAGCTATTTCACGACGCCAGCCGGGTTCGCCGTCGAATATACCTCCGAGCTCGATCAGGTCGATGACGCGTCCTGGGAGGCAACCGTCTATACGCCCGCGCCGATGATCATGGATCAATGGGGCATCGGCGTTGGCGGGCCGCAGACCATGCCGCACCCCGAGCCTGACAAGGGCCTGTTCCAGCCGGCGGAAGCCTAACCCATGGCCTTGTTCGAATATTTCCCCAACTATGTGTGGAATCTCTCGCTTGCGATCGCGCTCGAGAGCGGCGGCCGGATCGGCGAGATCGTCGACATGTGTGCCCCGATCAGGGAGGCCGCAGCGCGCGGCGAGGATGGCGGCACAGCCGCCTTCATGGTCGAATGGGTCAAGATGGCTGACAAGCTGGTCGGCCTCGCAGCGGAGGACGAAGCGCGTGGCCGACTGCTCTCGGCCGGCGAAAAGCTGAAGCGTGCCAGCCTGTATTATTTGACCGCGGAACGGATGCAGGGGCACGGGCATCCCGGCCGCGCTGAGACCTACCGCAAGGCATTGGACGCCTTTGCCAAAGGAACACGGTTCGCACGGGACGAGGCCGAGCGGGTCGAAATTCCGTATCAGAGCAAGACACTCACCGCGCTCTATACGCGGGCACCGGGGGCCGGGCGCAAGCCGACCGTCGTCTATTGCAATGGTCTCGATAGCAGCAAGGAGTTGCTCTATTTCTCCGCGCTGCCCCAGGCGCTGGCGCAGCGTGGCATTTCCACCCTGTGCGTCGACCAGCCCGGCACGGGCGAGGCGCTGCGCTTGCAGGGACTGCCGGCCGTCCATGATAGCGAGCGTTGGGCGTCGGCCTGGGTCGACTGGCTGGAGACGCAGGGCGATGCCGATCCGAAACGCATTGGCATGACCGGCATTTCGCTGGGCGGCTATTACGCGCCACGCGCGGTTGCTTTCGAGCCGCGCTTCGCGGCGGGCGCCGTCTGGGGCGCGAACCATGATTGGGCGGAGGTGCAGCAGAAGCGTCTCCGCCGCGAGGGCGAAAACCCCGTGCCGCACTATTGGGCCCATGTCATGTGGGTGTTCGGCGCCACCGACATGGATGATTTCCATGAAAAGTCGAAAGGCATGACGCTTGACGGTGTGCTCGACCGGATCAGGGTGCCGTTTCTGGTGACCCACGGCGAGCGCGATCGGCAGATCTCGCTCGACTATGCGCACAGGAGTTACGATCAGCTCGTCAACTCACCCGACCGACAGCTCAAGATCTTCACCGATCGCGAAGGTGGCGTCGAGCATGTTGGCGCGGACAATATGGCGTTCGGCCGCGACTATATCGCCGACTGGTTCGCCGAAACGCTGGGGGGCGCCACCGCATGACCGATCCGCGCGCCTATATCCGCCGGGAAACAGCGATCAGCATCCTCATCAGTATGGCGATAAGCGCGGGATTTTTCCTGATGCTCTTCGGCGTTGTCGATCCAGTGCCAGTCCGGGGATTGAGGGGCTATGCCGTGGATTTTCTGCCCCAAACCTTCATGGTCGGGCTGATGGGTGCGCTTGTGCCGGGCGTGCTGACACGAAAGCGCATCACGAACAGCACGATTGCAGCGATCGCCACGCCGTCCTTTTGGCCAGGCGCGGTGCTTCCGCGATCGGTACTTATGGCGTTGCTGTCGGCGCTCGTCATGGGCGGCGGGGCGATGGCGATTTTAGCGGCGCTGGGCGCGGCGACGGTCCCATGGACACCAGCGCTTGCGATCAAGGTGGCGGTCGGCGGCCTTGTCGCGGCGATCGTGACGCCAGCCGCAATCCGCGCAACGCTGGCGGCGGCGTGAACGGCGGTCCCAGCCTCGCCATCGACCTGCTCGATGGAGCCTCGCTCGCGGCAGCCAACCGCGATGCGCGCTGTGGGGAGAACCCGGAGCGCCTCCCCGACGCATCGACACAACAACACCCACGCGATCGAAACCTGGCGGTCGACGTGGAGCTCGCATGAAGGAAACCGCCATGCTTACTGCCCCATTTCGGCGGGTCGTCACCGGCCATGACGCACAGGGCCGCGCCGTGATCCAGCAAGATGCTCCGCCGCCGCGCGTCCAGCGTATCGGTGGCGATACCGGTCCGATCTTTTACGAGGTTTGGAATACCCGCGCGACGCCGGCGCCGATCGATCGCGCCTCCGGTGAGCCGGCCGAGGACGGCATCATTCTGGCGCCGCCGAAGAACGGCACCCGCATCCGCGTGCTCGACATTCCGCCGGAGGATGAGCGTCTCGCGCAGGTGAGCGCCGAGGATGCGCGCAGGCATTTTGCCGAGGTCGGCGCCGCCGGCGCCTCATCGCACAGCGATACCGGATCTCGCCACGCTTATATGCACCGCACGGAAACCGTAGATTACGGCATTGTGCTGCAGGGAGAGATCACCCTCATCATGGACGAGGGTGAGACCATCGTACGGGCCGGCGACATCGTCATCCAGCGTGGCACCAACCATGGCTGGGCGAACCGTTCGACCGAGAATTGTCGCATCGCCTTTGTCCTCATCGACGGCGCCTTTGAGCCGGGACTCGAGTGAGGAAGGATCCTGAGATGAGCGAGCCCTTCCTGCACAATATCTGGTATCAGGCGGGCTGGTCGTACGAGGTGACTCCTGACACGCCGCTTGTTCGAACGTTCCTGGATCTGCCGGTGCTCATCTTCCGCACGCCGGACGGAACACCGGCGGCGCTGCACGACAGGTGTCCGCATCGCTTTGCGCCGCTCTCGGCCGGCCGGCTCGACGGCGACATCGTGCTGTGCGGCTATCACGGCCTCGGCTTCGATCGCAGGGGCGCGTGTGTTCGCAATCCGCACGGGCCCATCACCAAGTCGATGCGGGTCAGAAGCCTGCCGATCGTCGAGCGCCATCAGGCGCTATGGATCTGGATGGGCGATGCCGACGCCGCCGATCCCGAACTGATTCCGGATCTCACCTTTATCGACGAGACGCCGGAGGCGGCCCGGATCACGAGCTACATGCCGACCGCCGCCAATTATCGGCTGCTGACGGACAATATCATGGATCTGAGCCATGCCGATTATCTGCACCCGACGACGCTCGGCGGCATCATGACCGGCGCCAAGGCCGGGAGCGAGGAACGGGGCGACCGGATCGTCGCCGAATGGCAGTCGCGCGATTGCGATGCGCCGCCGGCATTCCAGCCGATGGTCCCCTCGCCGGCAAAGGCCGACATCTGGACCGAAGTCACCTGGTCGGCCCCGGCATTGATGGTGCTCGGCACCGCCGCGACATTGGCGGGAACGGATCGCCGTAGGGATGATGAAGCCTATACGCTGCACAACATGACCCCGGAAACTGCGACCAGTAGCCACTATTTCGTCTGTTCGACCAGGCGCTTCCTGGTCGATGATCCGGGGTTTTCGGCCATGCTGCGCGGGGTCCTGGCCCAGGCCTTCGAACAGGAAGACAAGCCCATGCTGGAGAAGCAGCAGCATCGCATGGGAACGGATGATCTCTGGTCGCTCAAGCCCATATTATTGTCGATCGACGCCGCGGCGGTGCGCGTTCGTCGCAAGCTCGATGCCATGATCGCCGCCGAAACAGCCGGCCGCCGGATCACCGACCCGAAAGAAAATTGATGGAAGAGCGATCCCGGTTTCTCCGCAATACATGGTACATGGCGGGATGGAGCGATGAGGTCGGCGAGACCTTGTCGCGCCGGCGCATAGCGGGACAACCGATCCTGCTCTATCGGCTCGCGGCCGGGCAGGTCACTGCGCTGGACGATCGCTGTCCGCACCGCTTTGCGCCGTTGAGCAAGGGCGAGCGCATCGGCGATAATGTGCGCTGTGGCTATCATGGGCTCGAATTCGGCCCGTCCGGCGCTTGCCAGCACAATCCCTATGCCGACGCCATTCCCAAGGGCGCGGTGGTACGTCATTGGCCGACGGTCGAACGCGACGGCATCGTCTGGCTCTGGGCGGGCGACCCGTTGCTCGCCGATCCGGCGCGGATCGCCGATTTCTCCTTCCTCGCGGAAAGCAGCACAAGCCGTACGCTGCATGGCTACACGCTGATGATGGCGAACTACGAATATGGCACCGACAACCTCATGGATCTCAGCCATATCGAATTCGTCCACAAAGGGAGTTTCGCCGGAGCGGGCGTGATCTTCGCGGGCACGCACGACGTGCGGCAGGACGGCGACACGCTACATTCAAACTGGTGGATGCCGGGCATATCGGCGCCCTCCCATACCGAGGGCATCTATCCCCGCGATATGCGGGTCGACCACTGGCTGGACATGCGCTGGAACGCGCCCGCGACCATGTATCTGCAGGTTGGGTCGACGCCGGCAGGGCAGGCGCGGGAAGCGGGCGTGATCGCCCATCAGGCGCATATTCTGACTCCGGCGAGCGACGGAACCACTCATTATTTCTGGGCGACGACCTACGCCGCCGGGGCCGGAATCCCCGATATGGAACCGATGCTGCGCCAGCTGTTCGGACAGGCCTTCGACGAAGAGGACAAGCCGATGATCGAGGCGGCGTATGGCAATCTCGACGGCGCGGACTTCTGGTCGGCAAAGCCGATCTTCCTCGGCATCGACGCCGGCGGCACCCAGGCGCGGCGGCTGCTTGAGCAGCTCATCCGCCGCGAACCGCCCGCCGGCACTGCATGAAGGTCGTCGTTACCGGCAGCGCTGGCTTCGTCGGACGCGCGCTGGTCACGCGATTGCGGGATCAAGGCCATGATGTGCTGGGCGTCGATCGGGCGGCCGATGCGGATATCAGGGGCGACATCGGCGACCCGGCCGTACTTGCCCGGCTCTTCGCGGCTGGTTGCGATGCCATCGTGCATCTTGCGACCATGCCGGGCGGCGCCGCCGAGCAGGATCCCGCCGGAGCCAGGCGCATCAATCTCGACGCATCGATGGCGTTAGCCGACGCCGCGGCGGCGGCTGGCCATCGCCCGCGTTTCATCTTCGCCAGCAGCATCGCGGTGTTAGGCGATCCGCTGCCGCCACAAGTCGACGACGAAACGCCCCTGGCGCCCCGGCTCATCTATGGCGCACACAAGGCAATGATCGAGCAGTGGCTCGCGACCATGGATCGGCGGGGTGCGCTGTCCGCGCTGTCGGTGCGGCTGCCGGGCATTGTCGCGCGTCCTGAGGGGCCGTCGGGCATGAAATCAGCCTTTTTGAGCGAGATATTCCACGCGCTTGCCGCCGGACGGCCCTTTACCGCGCCGGTTTCTCCCCAGGCGACGATGTGGCTGATGTCGGTCGACCGTGCCGTCGCTAACCTCACCCACGCGCTTGCCATTGATGCCAGCGGCGCGCTGACCTTGCCCGCCTTGCGAATGTCCTTTGCCGAACTTGCCACGGAAATTGCACGGCAGACGGGAGGGGATACCGCGCGGATCAGCTATGACCCCGATCCGGTTCTCGAGGCCGGTTTCGGCCGCCAGCCACCTCTTTTCACGTCGGCAGCAGACCAGCTCGGCTTTGCGCATGACGGATCGCTGACAACTCTGGTCGCCAAAGGACTGAACCGATGAAACTTGCCACTTTGCCCGAAGCCGGCCCTGACGGTGTGTTGACGGTGGTATCGGTCGACGGAATGCGTTTTGCCCGGGCCGAAGGCATTGCACCGACCCTGCAGGCCGCGATTGAAAACTGGGCGACGGTGGAACCACAGCTTCGGGCGCTCGCCGCCCGACTGGATGAGGGCAACGGAACCCCAGCCGGCGAAGCGCGTTTCGCCGCGCCGCTGCCCCGCGCCTGGCAATGGCTCGATGGATCCGCCTTTCCCAGTCATGGCGAATTGATGCAGCTTGCCTTTGGCCTTCCGCCGATCGAAACCGACCTTCCGCTGATGTATCAGGGCCTCTCGCATCAGTTCCTGGGGCCCGCCGACGACGTGCCATTCCCTTCCGAAGAAGACGGTATCGATTTCGAGGGCGAGTTCGGCGTGATCACCGATGAGGTGCCGATCGGCGTCACCGCTGAAGACGCGCTTGGCCACATCAAGCTCATCGTCCAGATCAACGATTGGTCGCTACGCGCAATCGCGCCGATCGAGATGAAGACGGGCTTCGGCTGGATTCAGGCAAAGCCCGCATGCAGTGTCGCCCCTTTTGCGGTAACTCCGGATGAGCTGGGTCCGGCGTGGCGCGACGGCCGTGTCTGCCTCGATCTTGCGATCGACCTCAACGGAGCACGTTTCGGCAACGCAAATGGTGCGGCGATGGCCTTTGGCTTTCACGACCTCGTCGCGCATGCCGCCCGGACGAGGTGGCTGCCGGCCGGGACGATCATCGGCTCGGGCACCGTCTCCAATCCGGATTTCCGTTTCGTCGGCTCCTCCTGCATCTCCGAACGTCGCGGCATCGAGATGATTGATCAGGGTGCGCCGCGAACTGGCTTCATGCGCTTCGGCGACAGGGTGCGTATGGAAGCGCGCTTGCCCGACGGCAGCACCTCGTTCGGAACGATCGATCAGCGGGTGGTCGCAAGCCGAACGGGGCTATAGGTATCGCGGTGCTGTCAGTCCAATGCGAACTCGTCTCTCGACAATGGAGTTCGGTCTTTGAGGTTCGGGCTTAGCTGGCGAGCGCTTGCCACTCGGCCAATGCGGCCGATCGGCGTTCTTTGAAGGTCTGACGGTCGACGAGATGGCGTTCGTGATTGAGGTGATTGCTGATGTTGGCGTGGACGGAGGCGACCTTTTGTAAGGTCTTCATTCGTCGGAATCTGAGCATTGCGCGCTCTCGTCGTCGGAACGGCAGGTGGCTGTTCTCGGCCCGGTTGTTGAGCCACTTGCCCATCTCGCGGCGCTCGAGATTCCCCAGATCGTGCATCGCGGCAGGGTAGGATCGGAGGCCGTCCGTAACGATGACATTGGCCTGGCCGTGGCGCTTCAACGCCTTCTTCATGAAGGCAAGAGCTGTGGATTTGTCCCGCTTTTTCGTGACGTAACTTTCGAGGATCTCGCCCTCGTGATTGACCGCGCGCCAGAGGTAAACCATCTCGCCGTTGAGTTTGACGTACATCCCGTCGAGATGCCATTTCCACTGGCGGAAGCCGCGCATGCGGCTCACTCTCCCGCGACGAATCTCGCCAGCGAACATCGGCCCGAACCGATTCCACCACAACCGCACCGTCTCATGGCAGAGATCAATGCCGTGCTCGAAAAGCAGGTCTTCGACGTTCCGCAGCGACAGCGGAAAATCGCACGTAGAGCATCACCACCATACGGATGATCTCCGGCGAAGAATGGAAATACCGGAACGGGGAGAGCGCCTTGTTCATCCGCCCCGGCTGCCAACCCGCTTCGCATCCGGCCATCCCTTTGACAGAACCATCAGCCGGTTTCGAAGAGCTGATTTGGACGGCCGAATGGCAGTTCTCGCGGCGGGCCCTGCCGCCACGCCAGCGGCAGCGGCGCATGCCGTATCCTGCACCGCGCGATAGCACGCCAGCACATCGTGGCCGGCCACCGTCACGCGCGCGCCGCACAGGAATTCCCGACCTCCCGGCTGGACCGCGCCCCCTATTTCACCGCACCCTGATCGCTCATGCTCGGCAACCGCCAGTGGCACTGCAAGCCTCGTGCAGTGGCGCTCTTGGCGTAGCCGAAGCGCACAATCGTCCTAGACTTGGCTATATCGGAGGATGCCGGGCACCTGCATCGCGACATCAAGAGCGCAAACGAACAGGGCACGGAAATGAACAAGCATCTATACTTTCATAATGGTGTGATGATGGGGGTGGCCTTTGCCGGCCTGCTGGTGGCGATACCCGCGCGCGCTCAGGCGCCGCAGCAAGACGCGCCGCCGAAAAGGAACGAGGCACCGAAAAGGGACGAGGCACAAGAACCGAGCGAGATCGTTGTTACCGCCACCCGCCAGGCGCAGGTCGCTTCACGCGTTCCAATCAGCATCAGCGCTTATTCCCAAGAGTCGATGGATGTTCGCGGCATCAAATCCTTGGCCGACGTAGCGCGCTTCACCCCTGGGATTCGTTTCGGGCGAAGCGCGGGAGGCGCAAGCAACAACATCAGCATCCGCGGCATCGCGTCAGACGCGGGGGCCGGCACGACCGGCATCTACATAGACGACACTCCAATTCAGATACGCGGATTGGGCTTCAGTTCGGACAATACATTGCCCGCCATCTTTGATCTCGAGCGTGTCGAAGTGCTCCGCGGGCCGCAAGGGACATTGTTCGGCGCCGGGTCGGAAGGCGGTACGGTGCGATTCATCACGCCGCAGCCCAATCTTGATCATTTTCAGACCTATGACCGGGCGGAGATCGCCGCCGTTGCGCATGGCGGTATCAACTGGGAAACCGGCGCAGCGATTGGCGGGCCGATCGTTCCCCAGAAACTCGGCTTCCGGATCAGCGCCTGGCACCGGCGTGATGCCGGCTACATCGATCATGTCGACAACCAAACCGGGATGGTGGACGACAAAAACATCAATCACGGGGACGTCACCGTGTTGCGGGGCGCTCTTGCCTATGCGCCGGACGTCGATCTGAAGATCACGCTCGGCATCACCTACCAGAAGCGCGTCACAAACGCATCTGACAATTTCTTTGTCGGCATCTCTGATCCGGGCAACGGGATTTTTCGCACCAGCACGCCGGAATATCGGGGCAGCTCCGACCGCTGGTATCAACCCTCACTGAACATCCAGTACAGCACCGGCGGGGTCTCTATTACATCGATCAGCTCATATTTTGAGCGTATGAACCACACCGGCTACAGCGGCACGCTGTACAATCTTTCCTATTACCAGAAATGCTATCTGGATGGTTGCGGGTTTCAAACCACCGGACCCGGCGGCAGCACCGATGCCAATCCCGGCCCACTCTACCCTTTCCTGACGCCGACCGGCATCGATAAGAGATTGCCTTATTATCTCAGTCCATCGCGCGTCACCAACACACAGCGGCTCGTGACGCAAGAACTTCGCCTGCAATCGTCTGATCCGAACGCACGTCTGAATTGGGTGATCGGCCTTTTCTACCAGCACAGCCGCCAACGCAGCACGGACGAGCTGGTCGATCCGCTCGGCAATAGCTTCTTCAATGCGGTGTTCGGCCAAAGCCTCGAAGACTTCTTCGCCTATCCCCTGTACGGACAGGACAGCTACATCAACAATTCGGTCGCCACGGAAAGCCAGATCGCAGGTTTCGCCAACGTCACCTATGGGATCACCGAAAAGCTCAAGCTTGTCGCCGGCGGCCGTTACGCGCAGTCCAAATTCTCAGTCGTCAATTTCGCCGACGGCTCGCAAAATGGTTCACGCACCGAAGGATCCGGCAAGAAAACCGACAAGCCCTTTACGCCAAAGCTCGGCGTGAACTACCAGGCAGACCGGAACAACCTGTTCTACGCCAGCTGGTCCAAAGGATTTCGCGCCGCCGGCGCCAATCCGCCGATCCCAGTGACTCCGTGCGCGGACGATCTCGCCACGCTTGGTCTGGACTCCGCTCCGGGCGCCTACAAATCTGACAAGGTCACGAGTTGGGAGCTTGGCTCGAAGAACAAGTTTTTTGGAGGAAAGATCCAGATTGAGGCCTCGGCGTACACCTCGAACTGGAGCGACATCCAGCAAATAGTCAATCTGCCGACGTGCGCGCTACGCTTCATCGCCAACCTTGGCACCGCGCGCAGCCGCGGGTTCGATCTTCAGGCTTCGCTCTCGCCGCTGCGGGGCGTGACACTGGACCTAGCGGCCGGCTACACCGACACCCATTTCACGCGGGATGCGCGGTTGGCGCCGCAAGGTCAGATCGTGGTGCTGAACGGCGACGCGATCGAAGGTCCGCCTTGGACATTGAGTGTCGGCGGGCGGTATGAATTTGGAATCGGCGGCATCGACGCCTTCGTCCGCGGCGATCTTCAGTATCAAAGCCGGCTGCGACGTCCGATACCCCAACGCGATCCCGCGAGCGCCAGCTATGACGCCGGTCTGATCGCCCCTGCAGCGACTACGTTCGTGAGTCTGCGCGCTGGCGCGCTTGTGCACGGCGCGGATATATCGCTGTTCGTCGACAATCTGCTCGACAGCGCGCCCCGCCTGGCCCTTGCTCATCAGGACAGCAGCACGCTGCTTTTTGAGAATGCGACATTTCGCCCGCGTACCATAGGCCTTACCGTGACGTACCGCCAGTAACAGTGCCTATCCGGCGATGGCATAGATCGACGGTTGGCGCCGCTGACCGGAAGCGCGGGAGCTGTCAGTCCAATGCGAACTGCTCTCTCAACGATG